>Ga0210124_1001205_pt1 | contig 11463 bp, 10 predicted proteins | sample Muzzi_PWC_D2_FD_185554 | JGI IMG/M metagenome (GOLD analysis project Ga0210124, IMG submission 185554) | Wetland microbial communities from San Francisco Bay, California, USA, that impact long-term carbon sequestration - Muzzi_PWC_D2 (SPAdes) | ecosystem: Environmental > Aquatic > Marine >...
GCAGGAAAATTATCTTGTATTGAAGCCTGGACTGGCTTCTTTCAAATGTTCCCGGACTACAAGAATATATTTACCCAAATAGAGACAAACGAGAATCTGGTAACAATGGTCGGTTACTCAACCTGTTCTGATAAGCGATTAGAGGGACCGGCAATCTGGACAGCCAAAATAAAAGATGGCCTTGTTTCAGAATCGCGGGTCTACACGGACTCTAAAGAAAATAGAGAGCAACTTTTAATGTAAATTTCTCATCGAAAGACTTGACAATAGAACGTGTGTTCTGGTATAATGAGTGTCGTACTAGAACACACGTTCTATTTGTTTTAAATGACTTAACTAAAAATTGACGGAGCCAGAAAAATGATAGGTATCAGTGATAAACAAGGCGAGATGCTGGCATTTATTGAAAGTTTTGTTGCCCAACATGGGTATCCTCCCACACGGGAGGAGATAAAAACCGGGCTAAATATTAGCACTAAATCGCTGGTGAATTACCACCTGGAAGCATTGGAAAACGCAGCACTTTTAACCCGTATTCCCAATACCCCGCGTGGTCTTCGCTTGAACGGTGAGAATAGCTACGAAGAAAAAGCCACCCTTAATCCGGCGACAGAATTTCCAATTCTCGACCACAATCAAGTGGTCGAACTTACTTACAATATGGTTACGAACAATCGTAACCTTTATGCCCTCAAAATTGAGGGTGATATGATGAGCGACGCCCAGGTTGATGAAGGCGATATCGTTATTCTCCAACGTCAATCGTGCGCTAAAAATGGCGAAATGGTCGCTGTGCGGTTACTTGAACAGAATGAAATGCTGCTCAAACAATATTATCGTGAAAATGGACATGTTCGATTGCAACCAGCCAACTCAAAACTAGACTCGATGATTGTAGCCCCTGAAGCAGTCCAAATACAGGGCAAAGTGGTTGCTATAATTCGGCAAGTGGATTGATGAAGATCTAAGTAACTTGGGCTTGTAGCGCACAGCGTGAAAATAAGGTGTAACAGGCTATGCTATGCTTAATCAACCAAATTACCCTGTTCACTGGGAAAATCTTGATCCGGAGACGTATATGCGACGGGTTTTAGAGTATCAAGCCGACCAGATTGAAATGGTTTTAACCAGCCATAAAGTACCCGGTCGGGTTACCGGCGGCGTGGTTACACCCCGTTGGGTTAGTTATCGGGTTTTACCCGGTATCTCAACCAAGGTTTCCCGCATTATGGCCCTATCTGAAGAATTAGCCCTCAGGTTGGGTGCGCAACGCGTGCGAATCTCACGCCAAGGACCATCGCTGCAAGTCGACGTTCCCCGTGAAGATGGACAAGTGGTGCGCTTAATGACCCTATGCCGACGACTCAAGGAAATACCTAAACAAACGGCCATTTTAGGAATGGATGAGACCGGGACACCTCTCTTGTTACGTCTCCCCTCGCCGGAAGTGGCCCATGTGTTGATTGCCGGAACTACCGGTTCTGGAAAAACCGCTCTGGCCCGAAGTATGGCCCTCTCGCTGGCGATGCATAGCCGGTTGGGTGAAGTGCAGATGGTTTTCATCGACCCTAAAGGTAACGGTTTTGATCCCTTTGTTGTTTTCGAAGGCTCGGGTGGCGGCTTGCCACACTTGCTGCGTCCGGCAGTGCAGGATGTGCATCAAGCCACTTTTCTTCTAGGTGATATGGTTCAAGAAATGATGCGTCGTGACCGGGAAAATATCTCCGAACCACGGGTTATCATTTTCATTGATGAAGTGGCCGACTTGATGGAGCAAGGTGGCAAAGCTATGGATCGGCTCATGACCCGATTGACCCAGCGTGGCCGAAGCGCCGGTATCCATATTATTGCTTGTACGCAAAAGCCGTTGGTGGCCAGCATCGGTAGTTTGACCCGCAGCAATTTTCCGGTACGGTTGGTCGGGAGTGTGGCCAGCGCCGACGATGCCAAAATTGCCGCCGGTATTCCCGGCACGGGTGCGGAAAAATTGCTTGGCCGCGGCGATTTTCTTCTGGTGGCCAAGGGACATGTTACTCGTTTTCAAGCGGCCTATGTTAGCGAGCAAGAGATTAAACAGATTATTGGCCGGATGAATGCCGGAGGGCGACATAGCCGCCGTTGGCTTACGATGGAACAAAATGAACCCTTGGCTGCGACAGGAACAAATGGTAGGAATGCTCAACCTTTACCAGCAACACCGCCAGAGCCTAAATCAAAACCTAAGCGGCGTGGCTTGGGATTGATGTTCGGTAGCCAACTTCGCTTGATTAAATAAGAGATCTTGATGTGTTTCAAGAAGATGCGGGATTGGTCACAAGAACGTGGCAAGTGGCAAGCCGCATGTGGCATATAACAGCCAATTAATAGGCAAAATCCTTACTTGCCACCTGCATACTTGCGACTTGCTGCCCCTTAATCTGACCTCCTTGAAATCCATATTGAGCCTAAATAAATAGCAGTTTAATGCCCTATGAAGGGATAAAAAACAATGAAAAAAATCTTTATCATCATCAGCAGTACCTTTGCAGTTGCTCTAGCTGTCGTCATTGGAATACGCATCAGCCCGGATGCAATGGCGGTTATTATTGGTATAGTGGCTGGCGTTTTAGCTTCGATACCCACCAGCGTCATTCTCGTTTTGGTTTTGCGCCAACGAGACCGGCAGATGGAGTCGCAATATGGCTCCATGCGCTACGGACAATATCCACCTGTTGTTGTCGTCAACGGGCAGACCCCGAACGGATATGGGACATCACTGAGTGCCCCCGCGCTAACCGCTCACAGTGGTCACAATGGAGCGCGTGACTTCAAAGTAGTGGGGCAGGAAAATACCGAGACGGTTGGTGATCTGCTGCCATCCTTCTGGGAGCAAATATAAATCCGAAGAGGGATCAGGATAAGTAAATGAGAGCATCAACGGCAAACAGATTACGCAACACGCAACACGTTTTATGATGCGTAATGCGTGTTCCGTTGGGTCTCTTACACTCGTTCATTATTACTTTCCCAAACTCTCGTATTGAAAGGAGTTAAAAATTATGAAAGAGGGATTATTGTGGTTTGATAATGACCCAAAACGCAAGCTGGCCGATAAGGTTAAACAAGCCGCCTCACGCTACCAAGCCAAACTTCGATGTAAACCAACAGTTTGTTACCTTAACGCTGATGAATATGACGGTAATACGATGGAGATTAATGGTATCTTCCTCAAACCGGCCAGCCATATTCGACCAAATTATTATTGGCTTGGCGTTGAACAAAACTCGATTCAGGCGAAAGCGGCTTGACAGATAGAGCATCAAATTTACTTGCCCAGGCCAAAGTTGTGCTATAATAAGCCAACAGGGCGCTTATGGTTTGGGTTGTTAGTCCTTTATAGGGCGCACTGATTTTGGTGCGCCTTTTTATTTGGCTGCCAACTTCCAAAACTGCCACCTGCGCCGGGGAGGAGTAATGACATATACCATTCGAGACCTAAAGAACTACGACGAAATGTTAACCTTGAGACACCTTCAGCAAGAAATTTGGGGTCTGGATGACCCAAATTTTGGTATTTATCCATCTGTTTTGAATACAGCTGCCAAAAATGGAGGTGTGGTTCTGGGCGCTTTTGATGACGAGACGGGTCAGATGGTTGCCTTTCTGTTTAGTTTTTTAGGTCGAGAACCTGGTGGGCCGTTCAAGCTCTGCTCCCAGACGATGGGTGTTAAAAAAGAGTGGCGCAGACATGGTGTTGCTGAAGCCCTTAAACGGGTGCAACGCGAACGGACGATTGCCCAGGATTTGCCGCTTATTACCTGGACCTATGATCCGTTAGAAGGGCCAAATGCTCATCTGAACCTGCATAAGTTACGCGCCATAAGCCGAACCTACATGCGTGATATTTACGGTTCTGATTTTGGAGCGCTCAACGCGGGCTTGCCCACCGACCGTTTGCTGGTTGAGTGGTGGGTTAAAGGGCCAAGATTAGATCAAGAACCAGACGAGGATTTTGAAGAGGCCATCTGGGATAGCCCAGCTATTTTTGAAATTCAAGGCCAAGGCGCTACCCGACGGATTGTAAAGGCTAATCTTAGTTTGGATTCTGAACTTGTTTTGCTGGAAACTCCAGCGGATATTCATCCAGTAAAAGAAACTGACATGGAGCTGGCCCTCGATTGGCGGATGAAAGTCCGTAAGGCGTTCGAGACATATTTTGCTAAAGACTATTTCACCGTCGACTTTATCTCCGTGATTGAACGGGGCGAACGCCGTAATCGGTATATCTTGCAAAAAAAGACACCGGAACTGATAGCAGAAATTGGGGTCGAATCGTAATACTCCGTCTTTGAAAATAACCACCGACAATCAACTGCTGACCGTCGTACTTACCTTTTGCGGCGGTCAATTGTCTGCCGTCGGTGGTCAAGAGGAGATTGTGTGTCTAAATCTATCCGGCCTAACCAACACTGGCTCATCTGGGATGGCGACTGAGGCTTCTGACGCCGAACCGTCGCCTGGGTCAGGCGCAAGGATAAAAAAAATAAGTTTTATACAGTTCCTTTTCAAGATTGTCCTTCGCCCCCGATGACCCCCCCACTCTATCAGGCTTGTAAGCAAGCAGCACATGTCTTTACTGCTGATGGTCGTATCCTCAGGGCTGGTCGCGCCGGGATGTTTGTGTTTGAAGAGATCGGTTATCCGCGTTGGTTGGTACGGCCCTTCACCTGGCCGCCTCTGGTATGGCTGACCGAGTTGGGGTACTGGATTATAGCGAACAATCGTCCTTTTTTTAGCAGGTTTTTATTTACCACAGAAAAATGAGGTCGCTGATGGAGAACTTGTCTCCTATTATTCCCGGAATTCTATTTATTGTAATTTTTCCTTTATTTTGGTGTGGTGTGGTATATCTCATAGCGCAAGTTGGTGGTTGGGCACGGTTGGCTAAATATTACCGTTATGATGGGACTTTTCAGGGTCAGCAGTGGTCAATGCAAAGCGCCCGCATTAGCTGGAGTGGTTACAATGGTGTCCTCACGGTTGGGGCAAATTGGGAGGGACTTTATCTTAGACCGATGTTTCTCTTTCGATGCGGCCACCCCCCCCTTTTTTTCCCTTGGCACGACCTTTCCGTTAAAGAGGCAGGTGTCGTATTCAAATCTGTTGATTTTCGCTTTCAGCGTATTCCCTCGGTGCGAGTTAACTTCAGTCAAAAACTAAGCCAACATTTAGCCGAAGTTGCCGGAGATGCCTGGCCCGAACTATCCGATTTTTCTTCTGATAGATAACAGCACTGGGGTTGCAACTTGCCCTGGTTACAACGAGTTGACGATTGCTACTATCCGCTTACTCCCGGATGCCCAACACGACAACTTTGTCTGGGATGATTTTCAGGTGAGAAACGTGCGGTTGGTGAGGTAGTAACTTGACTGTCAGCGGTGCTGTCTCAGGATTCAACTTTGCAAGCGCTTTTAACTGAGATAACCACTTGAAAGCGAGATTAGCTAATTTTGGGGCGTGATTCTCTCACTTTTATCGAGGCAGAGTGCTTCAGTACAATCGAACCTATGCGTGCATCAATGGAGGACTTCCTGAATTGAAGAATGAGTGTTTCTATAGAAGACAATATATAAGGGCCAATGGCGATGTAGAACAAGCCTTGATGATAGCTGAATAGGAAAGCGTGGACCAAGAAAATGTATACGGCTAGCGCCGCCACTTTACCTGAGTAAAGATGTAGGTTGGCAAATCTTCTGAATTTTAGCCACCCCAAGAGCAATGACGATACGTTAAGAAGAATTGCCACCAAAACCACAATTAGATTATTGGTAATTATTTCCAATCTGAGTATAAGAACCCAAACAATTACGGACTGAAACAACAGATTATCCGCTATTGAATCCAACTGACTGCCAAACGCCGTAACCTGGTTGAGTCTTCTAGCCATAAAGCCGTCTAGAAAGTCTGTCAGCCCGGCGACAATAAGCCCAAGACCAATAAAAAACGACAAGTTCATCACCGCAAAAACCCACAGAACTGGGATCAAGAGCAATCTCAATCCGGTGAGTTGATTGGGGACAGTCTTGAATTGTTTCAGGGATTTCGTGGTCAACATTGGCTCATCCTGTCATCTTTTTAGGGGTACGAGAGAGAAAGCGAAGGTGACAGCCACCTTCGCTTTCCTATTTTCATACTCCTTTGAGTAGCCGCGGCGACAGCCGGCAAGATTGTGTGGCCTCCGCGTCAGATACGGGCCATACTCCCGGCGGCCTACTTGCAGAACGATATTGGCGGTTTATCCCTTCCAGAGTCGTCTGTCTCACCATTGGTCAATGCCCTGCGTGTCGTTAGCCAAACAAGATAAGAACAAGACGGCCATGTGCTGATGTCAACGAATTTGTCACCATCCCCTCCTCTCGGCCCTGTTCCACTTGGTAACGTTGGTATCATCACACCGGAAGCGGCAGTGGTGATCTTAATGTCCCAGTTCCGCATCAACTCATGATCGGCAGTATACAGGATATTGAGTTTGTTGGTCAGCGGCGTACAGGAATCAGCACCTGACTCGTGGAACTGCTTCAAGTCTAGCAAGCGCACTTCATTCCAGTTATTGATCAGGATCTTTGGCAATTCTTCTCTAAAGGTCGGTGTGCCTCCGCCGATAGGTTCGGCTTCAAAAATCAGTTTGAGCGCCACGCCATTTTTCTGATCGGCAGGGGCGACGGGTTTCCCCGCCCCACTATGGGATAATGGCCCGTCTGGCACTGCCACTGCTGACTTGAATTTGATCAAAGGCCCATAAAATCCACCGTCGAGGGATTTTTGGTCAACCTTGATCCAACCGTCGGAGTCGGGTTCGATGACATGGGGGGATGGAAAATCTCCTGGCAGATAAGGCGGTTGAGTGGGGTCAGGCGTGGCCCCAGAAGCGCTGACTATAATCTTCTGAAATATCGTTGTTACTGGGCCAGCACCATCACCCATATCCCAATTTTCAATCTTCCGGTAACCAACGATGATATCGGCGACCAACGGGCCGGTGATGGGTACCTCCTTGATGGGGTTATCTGGGTGTACATAAAGGAACCGGTAGCGCATATGCTTGCTGGGGTCTCCTGGCACGGTCTTCGGGCAAAAACTGCCTAACTGCAGATCCCCAAAAAACCCGAAGTTAGGCCCTCCGTGTCCAAGCACGGCTTTGTTGGTCAGGCCGGTGATGGCGTTGATGTCTGCTATTCTGTGGAAATGACCGACATGCGTAAACCGGGGATTGTAACCTTCATCATCATCAGGTTCTTTGTCGATTGGAACACAAAGTTCGACGCAAAAACAGGGACCGGCGTTCTCGCGGTCGGGGTCACGCCCTCTAGCAGAGGGGATCCACCGGCATCCTCAACTTTGAAGAACAAGTCTGGACCGCCAACCTGTTCAATATTGATTCCAAGGAAGGGGGTCTTTTGGAAGTCCGCGGTCGTGTAATCAATGCGGAACTTTCCCGCTCCATCAGTAACGGCATCACCTAATTCATCATCTTGAATCCAATCCGTGTCGAAGGCGCTGACTTTCACCCCGGCCACGGGCATTTGAGTTTCGCAGGTCACCACGCGACCACAGATCACCCAGGCGCCGAACAGGCCCCGGATTGCGCACCAGAGGCGATATGGCAGGCAGTAGTCCCAAACAGCAATGTAGCCTGTCTCTGTTTGTCGCCATTGGGGCTGGAGCGTGGTAATAGAAAACTGTAGCGACTGAGTCTCCGTTTTACTTTTATGACCCGAGACCGTTTCAAGGTAAACATCTACTTCGAAGGCCTCCCCATCATAATTCTGTTCTTCGCCTAACTCAAAGCTGAAATTGCCGTTTTCGTCGGTCTTGGCTTCGGCAATCAATGAAGATGCCTTCTCCGCGGCCATTTCGTCCGACAGAATGACACTTGTATCCTTGGGATTCGCTACTGCCAAAGCAGTTACATTTTGACCCTCTCGGTGCCGGTAAAGCCGCACTTTGACATTAGAAAGTGGTTCCGGACACTCAGAGCAGATAGAACCGCAAAATCGTCCTTTAAACGTGTATATCATTGGTTTTCTCCTTTAATTACAATACCTTTTAAGCTATAACTTTTCTGCAAGCAATAATGATCCGGATTTGTACTTTTGGCAGCGCCTCCTTCAACTGAGCTTTAGATGTCGATGCTTGTGAGATTTACGCCTCGCTCATCTTCCGACCCTCTACGAGCTTCATGGAGCCGGTCGAAAATGCTTAAGCTCCCTCATCCTTGAGAATAGGTTACCATACCTGGACCGCATTTGCTTTTATCCAGACTGAGCCAACGCTGAATTTTTGCTGAGTTACCTATGGAAGTATGTTCGGCAAGCTGTCCGTAGTCGCGCCTTGCGGGATGTGCCTGTGGTCAAGACTGAAACACACAGCCCTATCTCAATCTTGATCGAAGATGCAGAGGGTCATATCAGGGATACGGATTTATAGCCTCCTTAGTGGCGGCTTTACGGAGGGGGCATTCTTAGATTGGGGTGATTTTCAGGCGAGGAATATAAGGTTAGTGCAGCCGTAGGGCAGGTCTAAATTAGACTATAGGTCCAACTGACGGGCCTGCCATCTTTATATGGCATCACCCCATGAAACTGGCGCGGTTCATCGCTAAAAATCAATGGCAAAAAATAACGATCTCCTTCCCATAGTGGCAAATCCAACACCTCCTCTACCGGAGTCCACGATAGCGTACCTTCTGGGTTCTCGGTATATGGGGTTCCCTGGAAGCGCTCAATGCGGAAGATAAAGCCAAACCAGTCCTCGCCATGTTTGCCAAAGCCAGGCCAACTGATTGTGCCGCACAGGCGGATCTCTTCACATTCAATGCCCGCTTCCTCACGGATTTCTCGCTTGAGACCAGCTACGATATCCTCATCAGGCTCCAATTTTCCGCCCAGGCCGTTGTACTTGCCCAAATGATGGTCATCTTCGCGGGTATTGCGGTGAATGAGTAGCGTTTCTTTGCCATCGGGAGACATGATGTAGCCAAGCGTGGCTAGGATAGGGGTATAAGGCATGGGATGATTCCCTCCGAACTAAGATTTCGGGGGTTAGTATAAGGCGTTATGCGCAATAGGCAAAGGTAGGGGCAGGTCTCAGACCTGCCCCTACTAAATTGGTAAATATTCCTATCTGATGAAATCCTATCGCCGCAGGATGATGCCAAACCCCAACAATGGAAGAAGGACAAGACCGGGCAAGCATCCTGAAAGAAAAGATCGAGAGTCGCTGGTTCCCGAAGAGACGATGGCATCAGTTGGGTTGGATGCCGGTTGAACTTCCGATACTTCATCTGGTTCGGGTGTTGAACCAGATGGTGCATTGGCGCTTTTCACTACAATCGTGACTGGCTCAGACTCGGTTCCGCCGAGTGAAAATGTAACTTGATATTCGCCCGGCTCGTCATAGATATAACTGGCTGTGTAACGGCGCTGAATTTCGATGCCTTCGCTCCACTCAATGCAGCCGGGGATAGAGCTTTGGGCAATGCCATCGCCAAAATCAAAGGCGCTTTTCACACAGTAGTAATCTTGATTATTGTCTGGTCCACCGACCAACTCGCCGGTAAGATTAACCGTCAAGGGAGCGATGCCCTCAATTACGTCGGCGGTTAGGGTAGTGTAGACATCCCCAGTAGCAGCCGGTGGGGGAGAGGCTACAGCGCCGGAAGTAGGCTGAGGCGAAGGTTGAGGGAAGTCCGACGGTGTAACCTCTTCAGGCTCAATGGGGTCTGGAATCTCGTCAATCTCGCCCTGGACGGTTTGGTAGGCCGTCCCGTCGAGTACCACGATGACTTGCGGGCCAAGGGCGAAGTATTTGCCACTCTCAGGCCGGTCAATGAGAAATTCAAGGAACAAATCCGAGGGGAAGGGTAGCTGGGTGGTGGTCATCAGGTCGGGGTCAAAGGCCGTGTCCGTCCATACCCCATCTTTGAGTACAAAGGCTTTATCGCCAACAGTTGTGACGGCGCTAGCTGCAAAAGCACCGGTTTCTGTGCCGCTAGCGCCACCAAGGACGGGGGTAGCAAGCGGTGCGGCCATATCGGCACCGGCCAGGGCATTTTGTTCAGCCGCTTTGCTGACGGCGCTTTCACCGGAAACAGCAGCAGGTGGGGCCGACTGAGCTTCGGCAAACTCTTCTTCAACAATGATGTCTCGCCCCTCCTGACGCAGGGCTAAATCCGGCTCTTCGACCAGAAAAGAGGTGTAGGGTGTAATGATGCCGTAACGAATACTGAGGTTGACAATCTCGTCAATACTTTCTCGATTCTCGCCGTGCAGCCGAATTTGATTGAGTAGATAGCCCACTTTGCGCGTGGCCCACAAGCGAGGGATAAAATCAGACTCCTGGTTACTGCGGCGGTCAGAAGCGAAAGTCAAATCGTCAAAATGGAAAGTTCGAGTGCGCCCGTTGACCTCGCCGGTGAGCGTAACAGTAGCCGGGCCACCCTCACGGTAACGCCCGGCAATAATCAGTTGGGTCCCGGCAAAAAGGTCGGGTAGTGGGAAGGGGTAGGTATCTTCAATGCGAACTCCAGTTATATCCAGCGAGATATCGGCCAGAACGGGGGTACTCACCTTCGCATAGAAACCACTTACCTGTTCATCAACCCGCTCGCCGGGCCGGACGTAGGCGCTGGTGCCGCGTTGTTCTTGAGCCAGCGTATCGAGTAATACTGTGTCAACATCATCACCAACGCCAAAGGGAAAGATACGTAGATTGCTGGTGGCGGCCTGGTCAATATTATTGAGAATGAGTGGCGTGTCAACCACCCCACTGGTGGGTAGGCCGTCGGTCAAGAAGATGACGATGGTTGGACGCTGACTATCAGCGCTGTCGATGGCTTCGAGCAGCGCGCGGTTGATATCGGTGCTGCCTTCAGGCCGAAGGTTGTTGACAAAACGGCGAGCTTCGGGAATAGCAGACAGAGACTCCGGGTGGGTGGAGAAGGCTCTAACGCCGGTGCTAAACGTTATAATATTAAAGCGGTCACCTTCATTGAGATGGTCAAGCACAAAGAGCAGGGCATCACGGGCTTGCTCCATCTTTTCCCCCTCCATCGAGCCGGAGGTATCGAGAACCAATGTAACATCTTTTTCAACAATCTCTTCGGCGTCCACATTGGGAGCGACCAGCAACGTAAAGAAACCCTCTTCGCCACGCTCTTTGAAGCTCAGTAGATTAACCCCCACTTCATCAGCCGAAACGCTGTAGAAGACGCTGAAATCGGTGGTCGGCTTCACATCGAAATCTTCCCAGCCAACCAGAGCCTTGAAACGACCATCACGGTCTATACTGACCGGATGACTGGGCGAATAGACTGCTTTGATGGCCTCACGAGAGGTGATATCAACGGTCACGGATACATCCTCAAGTGGCCGGTGGGAAAAGCGTTCCGTACTGAGCGGGTAGATATATTGAACCAAGCCATTG
>Ga0210124_1001206_pt1 | contig 11461 bp, 12 predicted proteins | sample Muzzi_PWC_D2_FD_185554 | JGI IMG/M metagenome (GOLD analysis project Ga0210124, IMG submission 185554) | Wetland microbial communities from San Francisco Bay, California, USA, that impact long-term carbon sequestration - Muzzi_PWC_D2 (SPAdes) | ecosystem: Environmental > Aquatic > Marine >...
TATTCAACCAACATCGTTCGAGAAGATTTTGGGGCCTTCGTCAGCAATATGCCTGGAGTCGAGGTCAGGCCCAGGGTCTGGTACAACCCTGACTTGAAAAGCACCTATTTTACTATTCCCGGCCTGATGGTGATGGTGCTCTTTCTGTTCACTACCCTCTTTACCTCATCATCCATTGTCCGCGAAAAGGAACTGGGCACTATTGAGCAGTTGATTGTGACCCCCATCCGTTCGATCGAATTGGTGGTGGCCAAGGTCGTGCCTTATGTCGTGATCTCCTTCTTCATTATTCTGGAGGTGTTGGTGGTTGGCATCTTGCTCTTTGGCGTGCCCGTTAATGGCAGTATGACGTTATTACTGACGCTATCCGCCCTATTTTTGGTCACGGCGCTAGGCATTGGAATCTTCATCTCCAGCGTAGCCAAGAGCCAACAAGAGGCCCTGTTAATGACCTTTGCCACCGTGCTCCCCACCATCTTTCTGAGCGGCTTCTTCTTCCCCTTCGACGCTATGCCGGAGTGGTTGCAATGGCTCAGCCATATCATCCCCGCCCGTTATGCCCTGATCATCGTGCGCGGCATTATGCTCAAGGGAGTCGGCGTGGAGGTTTTAATGGAGCAGATTATCGCGGTACTGATCTTTAGTGTGGTCATCATTACTCTGGCTGCCACCACCTTTAAGAAAAAGTTAGACTGAGGCAAAAAGATGAACAACGGAAACGAAGCTATCATCAAAACAGACAAGCTGAGCAAACGTTTTGGCCAAACTGTGGCCGTGGATCATTTGGATCTTGAAATTAAAAAAGGCGCAATCTTTGGCCTCGTTGGGCCCGATGGCGCCGGCAAAACTACGACAATGCGCATGTTGGCCTCCATTATGAACCCCACATCCGGCAACGCCACCGTCGCCGGATTTGACCTGCGCCAACAGTCGGAGCCAATCAAGGAACATATTGGCTATATGGCCCAGCAATTTGCCCTTTACCGCGACCTGACCGTGCTGGAAAACATCACCTTTTTTGCCGATGTTTTCGGCGTACGGGGCAAAGTACGCCAGATGCGCACCGAAAAATTGCTTGAATTTGCCCGACTGACCGAGTTTACCGGACGAAAGGCCGGCCAACTGTCGGGCGGCATGAAAAAGAAACTGGGGCTGGCCTGCGCGCTCATCCATGAACCCGATATCCTTTACCTGGATGAACCAACCACCGGCGTCGACCCGGTTTCCCGGCGCGAGTTCTGGGATATTCTGGCCAATCTGCACGTGGAGGGAACCAGCATTCTGGTCAGTACGCCCTATATGGATGAAGCGGAGCGCTGCTCACGGGTCGGCTTAATGTACGAGGGGCGGCTGGTTGAGCAGGGGACACCGAACCAGATCAAAAGTCTGATTCAGGGCGAACTGGTTGAATTTAGGCCTGTCTTGAGCCAGACGGACGGGGCTGAATCGAATCAACTCCACGGGGTGGGTCTATTGCGTAAGGCCAACCAGCTGCTGTCTCAGCAGGAGGGAGTTTTGGAGGTGCAAACCTACGGCGACCTGGTACACCTGTTTGTGGACAACATCGTTCAGCGCCGGCCACAGCTTGAAACGGCCCTGGCTACAGCGCAGATCACGATGACCGGTTTTCGCCAGACGATGCCCCGCATGGAAGAGGCGTTTATTTCGTTGATCGGCAAGATGGAAGCGGAGAAGTCGGAGGAGGTTGGTAACAAATGAGACATCAGGTGAATCACAACGGCCTGGCCATCGAAGTGCAGGGGCTGACCAAAACTTTCGGCGACTTTGTGGCCGTTAACAACATCAGTTTTGAAGTCCCGCGTGGCGCAATCTTTGGCTTCCTGGGGCCTAACGGCGCCGGCAAAACGACTACTATCCGCATGTTGCTGGGATTGCTGATCCCCAGCAGCGGTACGGCCAACGTCATCGGTTACGATGTGGTCAAAGAAAGTGAAACAATGCGTAAACGGATCGGCTATATGACCCAAAAGTTCAGCCTTTACAATGATCTGACGGTGGAAGAAAATCTGAATTTTTACGGCGGTGTCTACGGCGTACGCGGCCAAAAGTTGCAGGAGCGCAAGAAATACATCCTGAAAATGGCCGGGCTGACCGGGCGGGAGCGGGAGTTGACCCGCAACCTGTCCGGGGGCTGGAAGCAGCGCCTGGCCCTGGGCGTGGCCATCATCCACGAGCCGGACGCGCTTTTTTTGGACGAGCCGACGGCCGGCGTTGATCCCATCTCGCGCCGGGCTTTCTGGGAACTGATCTACGACCTGGCCGAGGGCGGCACCACCATTTTGGTCACCACTCACTATATGGACGAGGCCGAACATTGCCAGGAGCTGGTTTTCATCCAGCGCGGCCATCTGGTGGCTCAAGGCTCGCCGGAAGAAGTTAAAATCAGCCAGATGCACGGCGATGTAGTCGAGGTTGATTGTGATAATGCCGGTCAGACCGTGCCCCTGCTGCGCGATTTGAATATCTTTGCCGAGGTGGCCCTGTACGGCGCCCTCATCCACGTGGTCACCGATAAGGCTGCGGAGCACATTCCATTAATCAAAAAGACGCTGACCGAGCATGGGCTAAACGTGACCGCGGTCGAGCGGATTGCCCCCTCACTGGAAGATGTTTTCATCTCCAGCGCCCGCGAAGCTGAAAAAGTGTTGGGGGTTAGGTGAAAAACAGTGAACAGTAGTCAGTAAACCGATTACTGGTGACTGACTACTGAACCTTGGAGGTAAATGATGAAGCAAAAAATAGGTTCTATTCTTATAATTTTGATTGTAATTGGTGCTGTAGGCGGCGGATACTGGTATCTTAATCAGAATCCAACTCAGCTTACCCAATTGCAACTCAAGTTTGGTCTAGTTAACGAAGCCGAAGCGACCGGTGTGTATAGTATTTCCGGCTATATCGAGGCTGATGAAGTTGAGGTGGAGGCCGAAACCCGCGGGCGCATTACCCGCCTGACTGTTGATAAGGGCAATTATGTCCAGGCCGGCCAGATACTCGTCGAACTGGATACGGTTCTATTGGCGGCAGAAGTGGCCCAGGCCCAGGCCAAAATCGACACGGCCAAGGCCCAACTGGCCAAGATAGAAGCCGGGGTTAGGCCCGAAGAGATTGCCAAAGCCGAAGCAGCCGTAGCCGTAGCCGAAGCCAAAGCTGAAGCCGCTTACACCCAATGGCAAGACGCCATCACCCTGCGAAACAATCCGCAGGAGTTGAACATGCAGATCGATGCGGCCAAAACCGCCCTGGAATTGGCCGAACTCAAAATAGCCTATGCCATTCCCTTGAAAGATGCCGGCGAGGCCGTGTGGGATTTGCGTCGCCAACAGTGGGGGTTTGCTCAGGAAACGCATCATGGATGTAAAACTATGGGCGATAGAAAAATGTGCATGACCCTTGAATTTGATGAGGGCAAGAAGCAGGATACTGGCGTGGCCTGGAACTACTCCGGGGCCGATATGTGGGCCGCCTGGGTTGATCTGAATAGTTCGATAGTTGAGCGAGATGATGCTGAAGTTGTCCTGAATGATTTGCTGCGCTTACGCGACGACCCTCAGGAGGCTCAAATCAAGGTGGCCCAGACAGAAGCAGTCTACCAGAGTGCTATGGCTGAAGTTGACGTGGCCCAGGCTCGGCTGGAACTGCTTGAAGCCGGCCCCCGCGCCGAACAGATTGCCGTGGCTGAGGCTCAGATAAAGCAAACCGAGGCCAATTTGGACATGCTAAATGTCCGGCGTCAGAAATCAACTTTATCCGCCCCATCGTCGGGTTGGGTGGTTGAACGAGTGAGCCACGAGGGCGAAATGGCTATGCCGGCCATGTCCTTGCTCACCCTGGCCGATTTAAGCCAGGTTAGCCTGACGGTATACGTGCCCGAGCCGGATATCGATACCGTCTCCATTGGTCAAAAAGTTGAAGTATTTGTTGACACGTTCCCAAATGAATCGTTTACCGGCCATATCACCTACATTGGTACGGAAGCCGAGTTTACCCCCAAAAATGTGCAAACCAAAGAGGAGCGGGTCAACACAGTTTTTGCCGTAAAAATCAGATTAGATAACGAAGAGCAACGCCTGAAACCCGGCATGCCCGCCGACGCCGTTTTATCGGAAAGATCGGGGCTTTAGTAAGCATTGGTAATGAGTACATGGTAATCAGTTATCAATTGATACTCGATTACTGATAACCCAACACTGCTAATCAACAACGAGGTGAAATCATGAAGAATATCATAGTTGTAATCATAATTTTAGCCGTAATCGGCGGCGGATATTGGTGGTTTAATCAATCTACGGCAGTTGCTCTGGAGCCCGTAGCAGATTCCACGATTCTGATCGGGTCCGGCGCCATCGAGGCCGAGACCGTGGCCATTACCGCCGAATTAGGAGGCCGCGTTGTGGCCCTTAAAGTAGATGAAGGCGATGAAGTCAGGGCCGGTCAGGTGTTGGTTGAGTTAGATAAAACCGACTTGCTGGCCCAACAGTCTCAACTAAAGGTAGCTCTGGCTACGGCCAAAGCTAACCTGGAACTGGTCAGCGCTCCGCCCCGGCCCGAAGATGTGGCCGCAGCCGAAGCCCAACTGACCCAGGCCGAAGCGGCCCGAGACGGGGCCAGGCTGACTTGGCTCAGGATCAAGGATTTGGTCGATAACCCCCATGAACTGGAGGCAAAAATTAACCAGGCCAAAGCTCAGGTTACCGAGGCCGAGCGCAACCTGGAGATGGCCCGGGTCAATCTGAAACGGCTGGAGATCGGCGCCGAAGCTGCCGGCCGCAGCCAGGCAACCGTCCTGGGTGGTAATGAGGGAATTGTGCAATCTGAGGCGGCCCAATATCAGGTACAAGCAGCCCGGACGGGAATTGAGATGGCCGAAGTGGCCCTGGCCGGGACCCAAAAGCAGGTCGAGCATCTAATTCAAATCCGCGATAATCCCTTGCCGCTCATTGTTCAAGCTAACGCGGCCGAAGCTTCCTATCATCTGGCTGAGGCAGCAGTGTTGGCCGCTGAAGCCAATCTGGCCGCTGTGAAAGCCGGACCCACCGCAGAAGATATTGATGTGGCCCGCGCCCAGGTGCGTGAGGCAGAAACCGTCTTAGCGGCGGTAGAGGTTCAACTGGCTAAGCAAACCCTCACCGCGCCCCGGGCCGGCTTGATTAGCCAGCAGTTGATTGACGTGGGTGAGTTGGCCACGCCTGGCGCAGTGCTGCTGGAACTCAGTGATATTGAGACCGTAGATCTGACCGTGTACATCCCCGAAACCCGGATTGGCCAGGTTAAGATTGGGCAAAAGGCCCGGGTTTATGTTGATGCTTACGAAGGCGAACCATTTGAGGGAATCGTCAGCTTTATCGCTCACGAAGCCGAATTCACCCCCAAAAATGTGCAGACCCAGGAGGAGCGAGTCAACCTGGTTTTTGCCGTTGAAATTACCCTGGACAACGCCGACCATCGCTTAAAGCCCGGCATGCCCGCCGATGCGGAGATTTTGCTAACTTCCAAAGTGAGCATCGTCGCCGCACCATCGCCTACGGTGTTGGTCGCACCCACTCCCACCCAAGTTAAAGTGACGCCTACGGTTAAGCCTACGCCGACTTCCGGCCCCCCAACTCCCGTAGATCAAGCCGAAGTGATAGCCTGGTCCTTGAACGTGCGTAGCGGGCCGGGAGTCGATCAGCCCATTATTGCTTCCCTGTCACAGGGAGATACAGTGCCCATTTTGGACACCGACACAAAAACCGGCTGGTTGCAGGTACAACTTCCCGGTGAGAAGAAAACCGGTTGGATTACCGGTAGCTCTACTAACGTAGTGGTCATTACTGGCGGGAAGTCCAGGGCCGGCTCGGCTGGAGTTACCCCTGCGCCAGCGATAACCGCCACCCCGGTTTCCACCGAAGCCGGCCAATCGATGCAGGTTGAGATTGTCTCAGCCGGGTTGAACGTGCGCAGCGGCCCGGGCACCGATTACCCGATAGTAGCCACCCTGCTCAAGGGTTATGCGGTCTCTGTAACCAAAGTAGACCCGACCACCGGCTGGTTGCAGGTGCCTCTACCCGGCGGCGAACAAGCCGGCTGGATTTCCGGTGATCCGGCCTATGTAGTGGTCAAATAGTCGCAGGGGCGCACAGCTATGTGTGCGCCCCTATCAATTTGTAAAGTAAAGTAGATGACCCAGTTACAAGCCTTATACACTGAATTAATCGCTCGTCTACCCCACTTGACCTGGTTGGATGGTCTGGACCTGCTGCTGGTCACGATAATCTTCAGTCTATTACTGGGCTGGGTTCGACGCAGCCGGGCCGCGTTCCTGTTTCGGGGAGAAGTGCTGCTGGCTGTTGTACTGCTGGTTGCTACCTTCTTGCTACCCCTGCCAACAATTGGCTGGCTGTTGAAAATGGCGCTCCTGGCTATGTTGGTAGCCACGCCGATCATCTTTCAACCCGAACTCCGCCGCTTGCTGGAGCGCATCGGCCGCAGCGCCGGTATGGCGCGAGCCGTTCGTCAGACCACAGTTGAAAATCTGTTAACCCAGTTGGTGCGGGCGGTGGAGCGGATGTCAACCAACCACACCGGCGCTCTCATCGCTTTGGAAGGAAAGGCTGCCCTGGAACAAGTAATGGAAACCGGCATACCTATTGATGGACAGATTACCAGCGAGTTGCTGCGAGCCATTTTTTATCCCAATAATCCCTTACATGACGGCGCAATCATCATAACCGAAGATAGGGTGGTCGCTGCCGGTTGTGTGCTGCCGCTCTCCCAACGGTCCTTTTATTTTCGGCCCAGGCTGGGCACGCGCCACCGGGCAGCCGTGGGACTAAGTGAGGGTAGCGACGCGCTGGTCATTGTCGTCAGCGAAGAGACGGGAACCATTTCAGTGGCCCGCAATGGCCAGTTACACCAGTCGTTGGATATCGCCGGCTTACGGGAGCAATTGCTCGGATTTTATGTTCCGGCTAAACCCGCTCCTTCTGTTTCCTTACTGCGGAGTCTGGACAGCCAGCTCAGGCAGCGCCTGCAACGGCTGTTTCGCCGGCCAACCCTTAAACAACTTTTGACCGGCGCCGGACATCTTTCTGTGGCGCTGTTACTGGCGCTGATTGCCTGGTGGGGGGCGTTGTCAGGTGGATAAAGCGCATCGAAAATCCGACAAAAGTCGAAGACTTTCCTGCAAAAACAGGATAATCTAATGTTAATTCTTTTGAGGATGGCAACTATGCAGAATTTATCGACTACAAACCAAATTCAGCCGCTTTTTGAGCGTGGATTGGTTTACCCCAAACAAGATAACAGCTTACTTGTAGAAATAAAACGAGGTATGGCTATTTTGACCAAAGACGGACGGGACGTAGGCCGGGTAAAGGCGGTGGTACTTGATGGCGATGACCGAAATGTAACGCATCTTCTCCTATCCTCAGAGTCTCAGATGTCAGGTCATCGACCGGCACTGGTAAACTTCAGTGAGCAAGCAAATAAGGAAACGCTCTCACTTCACATCGGCAGTGAAACTATAGACCGTTCACCCAACCGGCAGGGAGAACGCGCCTCGTTAGTCGAGCCGCTCACCCGCCGTGAACTTGAGATTCTTCGACTGATTGAGACTGGCTTAACAAACCGGGAAATCGCTGCGGAACTGGTCATTGCTACCGGCACGGTAAAAACACACACCCACAATATCTACGGAAAGTTGGGGGTAAATCGTCGAACGCAAGCCATAGCCCTGGCCAGAGACCTAAAAATATTATAAAAAGTGACAGATAGCAAATTCAGGATATGAAACAGTGATATCAAAACGACTTGAAGAAGCCCGGCAAGCCTTTAGCCGGGGCGATGCGCAAGCATCGGCGGCAGCGCACGACCCCAAGTACATTACCCACGCGGCCAAAGAAGAGCATGGCGGGGCCAGTCACCAATACATTGGCGATTTGGTCTACGGCGGACTGGATGGAATTATCACCACCTTTGCCGTGGTCAGCGGTGTGGCCGGGGCTAAATTGGGCACTTCGATTATCCTGATTCTCGGCCTGGCTAATCTCTTTGCCGATGGTTTCTCGATGGCTACCGGGGCCTACCTCTCTCTCAAAAGTGAGCAGGAATATTATGACCGCGAGTGGCAGCGCGAAGCCTGGGAAGTAGAACATCTGCCCGATGGCGAACGGGCGGAACTGTATGAGATTTATCGCCAGCAAGGTTATGACGAAGCGGATGCCCACCAACTGGTCGAAATCCAAACCCGCAACCCGCAGCGATGGGTCAAGGCGATGATGATTGACGAGTTGGGGCTGCTGCCCGACGACCGTACTCCCACGCGCAGTGCCCTGGCGACCCTGGTTTCTTTTGTGGTGGCCGGGTCGGTGCCGCTGCTGGTTTACCTGTTTGGCTTGTTTTATCCCATCCCACCAGATGTTGCTTTTCCCGTGTCGTTGGTCTTGTCGGGGCTGGCCCTTTTTGGGCTGGGAGCGGCCAAAGTGTTTGTGACCCAACGGAGCTTTGCCAAGAGCGGGGTTGAGATGTTGTTGGTTGGCGGGTTGGCAGCAGGTGTTGCCTATGGCGTCGGTGCTTTGCTGAAGGGTCTTGGGGGCTAGTCTTTAATTAATGAGGGTGTAAAATTATGACCCCAAACAAGAAGTCAAGAACTGTTGATCAATCTCAGCGGCTTTTTGAGCGTGGATTAGTCTGTCTGGGGCAGGAGCATCGTCTACCTGTTGAAGTGACCAGGGGCATGGCAATCCTGACCAGCGAGAGACAGGAAGCCGGCAAGGTCGCGGCGGTCATTGTTGATAAAGACAGCCAAAAAGTGACCCACGTTCTCCTCACTCGTCCCCGCCTGACACCTGATTATCGCCTGGTACCTGTAAAGCTCATTGAACAGGTAGATGAGAATACTGTCTTACTTGACATTTGCAGTCAAGGTATAGAAACGTTATCGGTCCGACAAACATCTTAACCCCATTTTAACCGGGAGAAACTATGTCAACGATTGCTTTTGTCTTTGTTACATTTCTGCACGATTTGTTTACTGCCATCTGGATTGGGGGACTGAGCAGGCTCTCTCCCCCGGCTCAGGAAAAGTTCAAAGTTGGACTGTTGTTTGTCAATATTGCCCTGGGCTTCGCGGCACTTGCAGCCGAACCACGGCCGCTCCTATAACGTGCCTTATGGACGAAGCAAGGTTGCTGGCCATCTTCGCCCACCCGGACGATGAGACCTTTCGGGTGGGCGGCAGTCTGGCCCTGCTAGCCCGACGCGGCGTGCGGGTCTGGGTGCTGTGCGCCACTCGAGGTGAGGTGGGAGTGCCGGGTGTGGCACCAGAGCAGGCCGGCCAGGTGCGCCAGGCCGAGTTGGAGTGCGCCTGTGGTGCCCTGGGGATCGAGCCACCTCGCTTCTTGGACTATCGAGACAGTACCCTATCTCGGATAAACCGGGAACAGGCCATCGAGCAGGTGGTGCGGACTGTGCGAGAGTTACGTCCACAGGTGCTACTTACCTGGCCGCCCGACGGCGTCTCCGGCCATCCTGACCATGTGGCCATCAGCCGCTGGACGGGTGAGGCCTTCCAACGGGCGGCCGAAACTACTGAATATCCCCAGCACCAAAGCAAGGGCCTGTCGCCCCACGCGGTGGCCGCGTTGTATCACATCGCTATGCCCCACAGCCTGGCCGCGAGGCTGGGAATGACCCACCTGCACACCGTGCCCGACCAGGTGGTGACGCTCACGGTAAATGTATCATCGGTGTGGGAGCGCAAACTGGCGGCCATCCGCTGCCACCGGACCCAGATCGAGAGTTCGCCTATCCTGAACGCGCCGGAAGACATGCAGCGCTTGTTCCTGGGCGCAGAGCATTTTCAACTGGCTGCAACCCGGCTGGACCTGCTGTCCGGGTCAGACACAGACTTTTTCAAGAGACTGGCGAAAAATAACTTATGAACAAGGCGATTGTTGAGGCTGAAACACGACTAACACTTTTGGACACTCAGGCAGAGAACCCGCCATCCAAGTAGGTGACGGTAGTTTTTATGATTGACAAGCAAAGACGCAAGGTGTATGATTTGGGCTAGTAAAGGGGTCACTGATGCCCGGCGATACACCCGATCCGTTAGCCGATTTACAAAAAATTCCCTGGCTCAAGGCGCTGGACCAACCCGGCTGGGATGAGTTATTAGCTGCCACCCGGTTGCGTTCCTATAACCCTGATGAGGTGATCTTTTTGGAAGGCGACCCACCTGAGACCTTTAATGTCATCCATCGCGGCTGGGTTAAGGCGGTTAAACTCTCGCCGGAAGGACGTGAACAAATTCTGGATTTTATGGGGCCGGGCCGGCCGGTTAATATTGCCCCCGTCTTTGCCGAACAGTCACTTCCGATAACTTTGGTGGCTCTGGAAGAGACTACGCTGTGGGCCGTTCAGCAGTCAACTCTGTTAGAATTGTTAGACCGTTATCCGGCTATGGCCCGGATGGTCATCCGCACCCTGGCCGGCCGTCTGCTCTACACGGTGTCGCTCATTGAAGATTTGTCGTTACGCTCGGTCACGGCTCGCCTGGCTAAAATTTTATTGGTGCAACTGGATGATAGCGAAAAACCCGTTATTTTTCGCCGGCGGTGGGCTACCCAAGCCGAGATGGCGGCTCGCCTGGGAACCGTGCCTGATGTTATCAATCGTGCCCTGCGTGACCTGGCCGACGAAGGTTTGATCCAGGTAGACCGCCGCCAGATTGTCATTTTAGACCACGACGGCTTGACCGTTAAAGCCCAACTCTAACCAGCGGCAACGCCGGCTCTCACAAATTAGCTACTCAATACAAAGCTAAGCTTTTCCCCTTAGCGTACATACGCACACAAAAGAATACCCCCCACCTTCAGGAGTGAAAAACGCGTTTTTCACTCCTTTATTTTTTGTAATTACTCGTCAATCCCTTCTGCTTTCTGGCCCTAAAACCGACAAAAGTCGAAGATGTTCTTCCAGATATGTCGTAAACTGAGATCATCTGAATGAGTTATTCACGAGTAATTATTAAATCAAGTGAGGTAACTGACAATGGAAATCACAAAAAATACGCGCGTGTCTGACATTCTCAAGGAATATGGTGATATTGCCGAAGTGATGGAGGTATTTGGTGTTAAGCCGGTCGGGCGTTACTCGCTCCGTATGCTGGTGGCGAAGGCCCTCACCGTGGAGTGGGCGGCGCGCGTTCATCGCGTACCCTTGAATGAGTTCCTGGAAATTCTGCGCCAGGCCACTCAATCAAAGGCAGAAACACCTCCTCCAGCTTAAATCGTCGGAACAGAAACTGTACCATAATGTGGACTTATTTCTAATTACCTTGTTTTAGGCCAAATTAGCGGCACTATGCTCTGAAATCAGGCTTGAACCGAGCTAAAGTTGAGCCTTTGCACCACTTCGCTACTGAAATTAGTGGTTGTTTGCACCAAAATTTATATTTTTC
>Ga0210124_1001207_pt1 | contig 11459 bp, 6 predicted proteins | sample Muzzi_PWC_D2_FD_185554 | JGI IMG/M metagenome (GOLD analysis project Ga0210124, IMG submission 185554) | Wetland microbial communities from San Francisco Bay, California, USA, that impact long-term carbon sequestration - Muzzi_PWC_D2 (SPAdes) | ecosystem: Environmental > Aquatic > Marine >...
AACCGTCTAACTGCAAGTTCATATTCTTTTGCTCGATTGGCTTGTCAATCTTGTCCATTCGCTCAATCTGGCGACGTTTATTGCGAGCCTGTTTAATATGACGCTCGTTGACAACGAGGCTGGCCCACAGTTCGAAGCGAGTGATGGCCACTTCCAGGCGGGCAATTTCTTTCTGTTGGGCGGCATGCATTTGGGCCTGTCGCAGTCGTCGTAGCTCTTTTTCGGTCACATAGGCCGAGTAGTTACCCACATAAAAATCAAGTTTACCCCCTTCAAGCTCTACAATACCGTCCACCACCTCATCGAGCAAATAGCGGTCATGGGAGACAATAACCACCGCCCCAGGATAGCTACGAATAAACTGTTCCAGATGATCTTTACCTACCAAATCAAGGTGATTATCAGGCTCATCAAGAAGCAGAACCGTAGGCTGGTTGATGGCTAGTTTAGCCAGACCCAACATTTTTTTCTGTCCGCCACTCAGTACCCCGCTCGATAACTCAAAATCATCCGTTGAAAAGCCTAAGGCCCGCAGTGTGGATTTAACGACATTTTCGTAGCGCAAGCCACCTTCTTCTTCGTATGTCTCCAATAATTGTGCTTGCCTCTCGATTGCTTCTGTTAGGGCTTTTTCATCATTATAAACATTGGGGTTGGCGAGAGAGGCTTCGACTTGTCGCAGCTCTGCTTCTAACTCCGCAATACGGGATGAAGCGGTCAGGGCTTCCTCCAAAACCGTTTTCTGTGAATCAAAATTCACATCTTGGGGCAAATAACCGATGGTCACGTTCTTGGCCGTAAAAACAAAGCCATCATCCCGGGTTAGCGTACCGGTTAGCAGTTTTAAAATCGTGCTTTTACCTGCGCCATTTGGCCCGACCAAGCCAACTTTATCGCCAGTTTGGATGCTCCAGTTTAGCCCTTCAAGAACCAGACCACCGGGATGGCTAAAGGTTGCATTATCCAGACGTAAAATAACCATACTTTTCTCTCCATTTGTTCTTTTATAAATCTTTAAACGAAACAAAAAAGCCGTGACGTTGCCTACGCATCCACGGTTGAAAGAGAAAGTAATAAAAAACCGTGGATGACAGTGCATCCACGGCTGAGTTTACATAATATCTGATCGTTGGACGCACTACAAGAGGGCATCCAAGATGGTAGAAACCTGGCAACTTCTATTTAGACATAGGTTTAAGGCGGGATTTTGATAAATCATTTTTTTATCAGAGATAATTATAAGTGAAGGCTAGTAAGTGTCAAATCACGGGATAATGACTACCAGCCCACAGCCGCGCCGTCGGCTCGAAGGTCGCTCCCAGCAACATATACGCCATCTTCGTGTCGCCAGATGATTTGGCCCCGGCCAAAGGCACCACGCGTAGGTGGAACGTGTACATTGTGACCACGATCAGTGAGCTGGTACAAGACATGCTCCGGCGTACCCAGTTCTAAATTGACATCTAAGCCTCCGGTCACGCGCCACCGAGGGGCATCGAGCACAGCTTGAGGGTTTAGATCATAATCAACCGTGCCAACCACCACTTGAGTGTGTCCCTGCGGCTGCATAAAGCCCCCCATCACTCCAAATGGACCGACCGGCTGTTTACCACGAGTCAAAAAGCCGGGTATGATTGTGTGGTATGGACGTTTGCCTCCGGCGGCCTCATTGGGATGGCCTTTTTCCAGGGTAAAATTAGCTCCTCGGTTTTGCAGGGCAATGCCCATCTCAGGGACAACAATGCCACTGCCAAAGCCCATATAATTCGATTGAATATAGCTCACCATCATCCCATCTCGGTCCGCCGTACACAAGTAGATGGTCCCGCCCTTGGGTGGCTCACCATAGTCAGGCATACCGGCTTGAGGCCCAATCAGGCTGCGCCGCTCGGCAATATAAGCCGGGTCTAGCAGACCGGCCAGGGGTATATCACTATGCTCAGGATCGGCAATATAACGGTGAGCATCGGCAAACGCGAGTTTCATCGCTTCAATTTGTAAATGGATCGCCTCTTCGCTGCCGTGAGGATAATCGGGCAAATCAGTCCCTTCCAGGATAGCAAGCGCCATCAATGCCACCAAGCCCTGCCCGTTCGGGGGAATCTCCCACACCTCATAACCCCGATAACCGACTCCAATGGGTTCAACCCAACTGCTTTGATGAGCAGCCATATCTTCCATGCGTAAAAGACCACCAGTGGCTTGAGAATAAGCGGTGATTTTTTCGGCAATTTCGCCTTCGTAATAATCACGCACACCTTTTTTAGCGATAGTTTGGAGGGTTTTGGCATGTCCAGGGCTGGCCCAGCGTTCTCCGGCCTTTGGCGCCCGCCCTTTGGGGGCAAAGGTGGCCGCCCAACCTTCAAAAACTGGTTCTGTATAGGCCAGAAAACGCTTTGCAGCAATTTCCCAATACTGGGCCACAATCGGTGTAACGGGGTAGCCTTCTTCGGCGTAGGCAATAGCCGGGGCCATGACCACTTCCAGAGGTAATCGACCAAAGCGCTGGTGAAGATCGCCCCAGGTCGCCGGAGCACCAGGCACAGTAACCGGAAGCCAGCCAAAGTTGGGGATTTGATTATAGCCACGTTCACGTAAATCATCTGCTTGTAAAGATTTCGGAGAACGCCCCGAACCGTTTAACCCATGCAAGCGGCTTCCATCCCAAACTAGAGCAAATGCATCGGCCCCGATGCCATTGGTCGTTGGCTCCACAACAGTTAAAGCAATCGCGGTAGCAACAGCCGCATCAACTGCATTGCCACCGCGTTGCAACATACTCAAGCCAGCTTGTGCTGCCAGTGGTTGGCTGGTTGCCACCATACCATTACTGGCCATCACAGGCATACGTTGCGAAGGGAAAGGATAGGATTGAAAATTCATGGAAGGTCCTTTCGATAGCTGTTTAAATAACCAATGCCCATTTGAATTCAGGCTACTCATCACCTTTTAACATATAGTAGTATCTATTTTTTGAAAAGCAAATTGGCGTATCTTAATGGGTTGGAAGCGGGGAAGCGTACCGCGAAATTGAGACAGATGCATACCGATAAATCAATTTACTTGATAATTTTGCGAACTATATTATAATTAGATGGCCCCTGTCGATAAAGTGTGCGGAGGTTCAGATAATCTGTTTGACTAAAATCAATAATATCCTACCTCTCAATCATGCAAACCAGCAAATAAGCGATATTGTTAACCCAACTATTTACAAATGAGCCAAGAAACAAGCGAAACTTACGACGCTTCCAAATACGAACGCCCTTCTGTTACGGTTGATGTGGTCATATTTAGTATCCTCGATGAGATGCTAAAAGTACTCCTCATCAAGCGTAAAGCCTGGCCCCATGAGGGAATGTGGGCCATTCCCGGCGGCTTCGTAGACATAGATGAAAGTCTGGAGCATGCAGCCTACCGCGAGTTGGCCGAAGAAACCGGGGTCTCCAGTTCAGATGTTTACCTCGAACAGCTTTATACCTTTGGCGAACCTGACCGGGATCCCCGCACTCGTGTCATTACTGTGGCTTACTTTGCCCTGGTTAGCGCCGATAAAATCAACCCGCAGGCCGCCAGTGACGCCGCAGATGTAGGTTGGTTCTCCGTTTACGATTTACCTTCGCTGGCCTTTGACCACGCCGATATTTTGGATTACGCCCTGACTCGATTGCGCTATAAATTGGAGTACAGCGCCGTCGGGTTCCAGTTATTGCCGGAAAAATTCACCTTGCGAGAACTGCAAGATACCTACGAGATTGTGCTGGGTACACCGTTGGATAAGGGTAATTTCCGCAGCAAACTACGCAAAACCAATGTGGTCGAAATGGTGGATGGCTACCGTGATACCGGCGGACGCCCCGCCCGTCTTTACCGCTTCCGAGATGACGCTGTGGCCGAAATCAAGGCCCGCCGGCTTTTCCCCTAATCTTTATCAATTAGACGTTACTCAGTTTACCTTCCTGGAAGTTGGTTATTAGCCAGAGAATCTGGAATGATCTAGCTAAATTGCCTTCGATTCAACTTCCAGGAAGATTTTATAGCTCAACTGCATAAATCCCATCTATAATTCAACCTTAAAAACCATTAGTGTACTATTGACAAAAAGTGATTTTTGATTTATACTTAGTGTAGTTTCAACAATAAATAGTTGATCTATTTTTTTAAGTCCTAATAGTGTAACAATAACACCAAGTGATGCTTAGGAGATAAAGATGACACTTTTAATAGTTTTCACCATAACGTTAACAATATCAATTGCCATTGGCATCGCCATGTTTCGCCATACCAAAACCATTATCGTCAATGAAGATAATATTGCTGTCACGATAGATAAGAACGGCTTTATCAAACGGGTACTGGCTGCGGGTCGACATGTGTTGCAGCCATTGGAACAGGTAGAATTTACCGTCGAGACCAAAACAAAACTGACTCAAAGTCGGGCCATAGCAATTGCCACCAGCGATGGCATTTTAACGAAAATAGATTGGTCCGGCATTTATGCCCTGCGTCCTGATCTTATCACAGAAAATAAAAGCCAACGTCTGCGCAGCTTACCGCTTGCCGAGAAGGCAATTGCTCGCAATGCTGACCTTCTGCTGCGAAAATTAGTCGGCGGCCACACCGTCTATGACCTCTTCAAGCCCACCGTCCGGGACCGTCTGGAGCGCCAACTGAGTCAGCTCATGGCCGACCGCTTAAAGCCCTTAGGTATTGCCTTTAACAGCTTGAACCTGCAAACCATTGAGTTACCGCATGAGGTCGCTGAGGCCCTGAACAAAGCCAAAGCCATCGAAACCCTGGATGGCGCTATTCGCCAACTCGACCCGACCACCCGTGAGGTCGTACGCGGCGCGTACCAGCTTGACGAAATATTACACTGGGATAAATATCTGCCCACTCCCTCTCGCCTGACGATGCAACGGTTGGAAGCGGCAAAGCAGCATTAGGCAATCCTGAGATTAACTCAGTAGAGGAGCCAGCATCCTCAGATGCGGCTCCAGTTCGGCATCTAAGGATGCCTCACTCCTCAACTCGTTCAGCTTCTTATTTTCAGATCAGTAACTCAGCCAGCAAACTCAGGCTGAGTTTTTTATTTTGGGGCTGGACAATTACGCATTTTAATGATAGATTAATAGGTGCAATTTTTTGGTAATTTGGAGTTGGGTAACTCCGGTTTACACCATCTTTCAATCCTCAAATCAGGCCTTTATTCTGTATAAACAAAGTGACCCCTAATGTCATCAACCGCTATTCAAGACTTCCTCAATGAACTGGGGAAAAATGTTTCCGGTGACCTTCGCACCGACAGTTACAGTTTGACCCTCTACAGCACCGATGCCAGTATCTATCAAGTTAAGCCTTATGGGGTACTTATCCCCAAAACCGTCGAAGATGTGCATGCCGCTGTGGAAGCCGCAGCCAAATACAAAGTACCCATTTTACCACGCGCCGGAGGTAGTAGCCTGGCCGGTCAGGCGGTCAATGAAGCGTTGGTGATTGATATGACCCGCCACCTGGACCAAATCCTTGAGGTTAATACCGAAGAAAAATGGGTCCGGGTACAGCCAGGGCTGGTGTTAGATGAACTCAATCTCCATCTCAAGCCAATGGGGTTGCAATATGGGCCAGACCCGGCCAGCAGTAATCGTGCAGCGATGGGTGGCATTGTGGCGAATAATTCTACCGGAAGCCATTCGATTTTGTATGGTATGACCGCCGACCATGTGCTGGAAACCAGCCTGATTTTAAGCGATGGAACTCAAACGACCTTTGGCCCTCTGGAACCTGCCCTGCTGGAGCAACGACTACGTCAAGATGGGCTAGAGGGCGACATCTACCGGCGCATCTCAGAGATAGCCCAAAGCCAAGCCGATACTGTTCGGGCAGGGACCCCTCACCATTGGCGGCGCTGTGGGGGCTACAATCTGGATCGTTTCATTGATGGTGGTGTATCTTTCGCTTATCCTCAAGACCCACGCTTTAACCTGGCTAAATTGATGTGTGGCTCAGAGGGTACATTGGGCGTGATGACCGATATCAAACTAAATTTGGTCTCAACCCCTACAAAAACTGCCCTGGCCATCGTCCATTTCGACACATTAGCAGAAGCGTTATCAGCCACCCCGATTATTTTGCAGGTTGAACCTTCGGCTGTAGAGTTACTCGACAACTTGGGCTTGACCATGTGCCGCGAAGTAAAAGACTTCGCTCGCTTATTAACAACCTTCATTGAAGGCTATCCCAACTGCGTCCTCGTCACCGAGTTTTACGGCGAAACCGAAGCCGAACTCCAGGCCAAGATTGACCGATTGAAAGCCCACTTGAAACGAGAAAAAGTCGGCTTTACCACTATCGTTCCTGTCATCAGACCGGAGTTGCAGCAGAACGTTTGGGCAGTTCGGAAGGTGGCCTTGGGGCTATTGATGAGCATGAAGGGCGACTACAAACCTATCCCCTTTATCGAAGATTCTGCTGTGCCGGTAGAGCACCTCACCGAGTATGTAACCCGTATCGAAAAATTCTGTGGTGATTTGGGAACCAGGGCAGCCTATTATGCTCATGCCAGCGCCGGTTGTCTTCACATTCGCCCCCTCATCAACACCAAACTAGCGGCCGAGCTCGAAAAATTACCTAAGATTAGTAGCTTTGCCATCGAACTGCTAGGTGAATATGGCGGTGCGTGGTCAAGCGAGCATGGCGATGGACGTGCTCGAAGCTGGCTTAATGAGAAGTTCTTTGGTACAGGCTTATACACACTCTACCAGGATGTAAAGCATACGTTTGACCCTGATAATATCCTCAACCCCGGCAATATTGTCGAAGGCCCGGTGATGACGGAAAATCTGCGCTACGGCGCGGATTACAGCCCCCTGCCGATTAAAGAACATATTGATTTTAGCGAGGATCAGGGCTTTCATCGGGCCGTGGAGATGTGTAACGGGGCCGGGATATGTCGAAAGAAAACAACCGGCACGATGTGCCCAAGTTTTATGGTAACTCGTGATGAGGAACACAGTACACGCGGTCGAGCCAATGCGCTGCGGGCTGCTTTTTCTGGCAAACTTCCGACGGATGAACTGACCAGCCCTCGAATGTACGAGGTTATGGACTTATGCATCGAGTGTAAAGCTTGCAAAGCCGAATGTCCATCATCGGTTGATATGGCGAAAATTAAATTTGAGTTTCTGGCTCAATATTACGACAAACATGGCGTATCGCTCCGGACCAGACTCTTTGCCGATATTGCCTTTTGGAGCCGTTTGAACAGTGGCTTCATTGCCCCCTTGGTAAATTGGGGTATCAACAATAAGTTAATGCGCTGGGGGCTTGAAAAATTCATGGGCATCAGCAGCCAGCGACAATTACCACAATTTGCTCGACAACCGTTTACGGGCTGGTTCAACCAGCGACAAAATGGTGTTAATGGCACACCGGCAAACAAAAAGGTAGTTTTGTTTAATGATACCTTTAACACGTATAATTATCCGCAAACCGCTATTGCCGCGACTGAAGTTTTAGAGGCCGCCGGATTTGAGGTTATTTTACCCGGCCATAAATGCTGTGGTCGCCCGATGATTTCCAAGGGATTGGTCGATAAGGCGCGTAAAGCCGCTCAGGATACAATAGAGCAGCTGGCCCCGCTGGCCGAGCAGGGCATTCCTATTGTGGGTCTGGAGCCAAGTTGTCTGCTTTCGCTGCGGGATGAGTACTTTTACCTATTGCCACATGACCAAAAGAGGGTTAAGCTAGTAGCAGAACAGTGTTATACCTTTGAGGAATTCATCTCAAAGCTGGCCGATGAGGGAGAACTAGACCTCGAGTTCAAAGCCGAACCCGGCGAGGTTCTATTACACGGCCATTGTCATCAAAAAGCGTTAGTAGGCACTGGCCCCAGCAAACGCACTCTGACCCTGCCTTCGGGCTATAGCGTTACCGAAGTTGATTCAGGGTGCTGTGGGATGGCCGGTTCATTTGGGTATGAGGCCGAACATCACGATATTTCCATAGCAATGGCCGAGCGACGCTTGTTACCGGCAGTTCGCAAGCAGAGCCATAATACGATTATCGCCGCCGCTGGAGTAAGTTGCCGGCAGCAAATCAAGCACGGGACTGGCAGACAAGCCCTGCATCCAGCGGAGATATTAAGGGCTGCTATAAAATGATTCGTTTAAAAACACTAACTCGTTCCCACGCTGAGTGTGGGAACGAGATAAGTTACTGAACAGTTGCGATTAGATTTGAAAATTTTTCTACTTATTGGGAACTTTAATGGAGTAAAATGTGATAAATTTCGAACACCGCAGATTGAGAGTTAGCAAGATTGTGGTAAAATACCCAAACATGTCAGGGATACTCGACACAATGGAGGAAATGAATGCGGTTTGATAATGTAATGATTGAGTCTGTGGAGTATATCTTGGGGCCACACCGGGTTACTTCATCGGACATTGAGGAACAAATCTCTGGAACTTTGGCTCGCCTGGGCATCCGGCCCGGTATGCTTGAGGCAATATCCGGTATCCGAGAGCGACGTTTTTGGGATCTGGGCACAAAGCCCAGTGAAATTGCTACCCTTGCTGCCCGTAAAGCAATTGAAATTTCAGGCATTGACCCCGACGAAATTGGCTGTATGATTAGCACCTCGATTATGAAGGATTACATTGAACCATCAGTCGCCAGTTTGGTACATGGCAATCTTCAACTATCCCCCAATTGCATCAATTATGATATTGGCAATGCTTGTCTGGGCTTTGTTAATGGTATCTTCAATGTTGGCTTAATGATTGAGGCGAAACTGATTAAATACGGGCTGGTTGTGGCCGGAGAAGCTGGCCGAGAAATTGTCGAGGCAACCCTCAGACAACTCCAGAAATCCGAGATAACAAAAGAAGACTTCATGGCTAATCTGGCAACGCTCACCCTCGGTGAGGGGGCCGTAGCTATGGTCTTGAGCCACAAAGATGTGTCCCGTACCGGTCATCAAGTCAAAGGGGCGGTTAGTTTAGCGGCCACAGAGCATAATCAGCTATGTATAGCCAAGCCCGACTTTATGAGGGCCAACCCCAGCAAGCTCATGGTGGCCGGTATCAAGCTCTTAGCCAAAACCTGGAAACTGGCCGCCAAAACATTTGAAAATTGGAATGATGAACATATTGATTTGTACGCTCCCCATCAGGTCAGCTCTCACAACACAACGGCAGCGGTCAAGGCTCTAGAGGCCACAGATTCCAAATTTAAGAAGACCTATCCCCTGCACGGCAACACCGGTCCGGTGGGGTTGCCCACGGCTCTGGCGATGGCCGCAGAAGAAGGAGCCATTGAGGAGGGAAGCCGCGTCGCTCTACTGGGTATCGGTAGCGGCTTGAACTGCACTTTAATGAACGTGGATTGGTAACGATTCTATTGTCGTTCAAATCAAAACGGCCTGAAGACAATCTTCGGGCCGTTTTTGATATCGAGCCAGGTTATTGATTTCGGAAGTACTCCACCGTCCGGCGCATAGCCTCCTCCATACTGACTTGAGGCTCATAACCAAAATCCTGTTTGGCTCGTGAGATGTCAAAATAGTGATCCAGAGCCATTTCGTTGACCACATAAGGGACAAGCTGTGGTTCCCCCTTGAGCCGAAAGGTGCGAAAGACAAACTCTATGATATGAGCTAAAGCAAGGGCCACCGGCAGCGAAATCCGGCGTTTTATTGGCGGAATATCGAGTTGAGTGAGCAAATTATTTACCCAACTCCATAAATTAGCCGGGTCATCCTGGCTAATGAAATAGATAGACCCCACCACGGGCGACCCCTCTGCCAGCGCATCCGCCGCGAGGAGGTGTGCCCGGGCTGCATCATCAATGTAAGTCAGGTCTACCTTATTATGACCGCCCCCAATTTGAATCATTCTACCGGCGCGGGCCCGGGCCAGGACACGCGGAAAAAGTTGGGTATCATCCGGGCCAAAGATGATATGAGGGCGCAGCGACACGGTCAGTAAATCGGGGCCATTAGCGTCCGTGACCATCTGTTCGGCGATGGCCTTGGTATGTGGGTAATGCGCTTCAAAATGGGTGGGATAAGGAATCGACTCGTCAACACCGGATCGAGACTTTCCATTTGCAATCACACTGGGCGTGCTGGTAAAAATCAATTTGTGGACGCCTTGTTTACGGCAAGCATCAATTACATTTTGAGTGCCGACCACATTGGTCTGATAGAACGGCTCCCACGGCCCCCAGGCATCGACTTTGGCGGCGACATGAAACACCGCATCCATTCCCACACAAGCCCGGTTCACAGACTCCCTATCCTGCAAATCGCCCCGGATAACCGTGGCTCCCATAGCCTCCAAGTTGGGGTAGGCCCCCCTGGAAAAAACCGTGACCTCATCACCACGAGCCAACAGTTGCTTTACAATATGGCGACCTAAAAATCCACCACCGCCGGTGACTAATGCTTTCATATCTTATCCCTTCACCGCAACTGTTTGGCCGCCCACTCAGCCAACTTCTCCCGCTGAATCTTCACATTATGACGCACATCAACCGGAAAGGACTTGTAAAACAAAATATCTTGGATCACCTGGGTGTGTTCGTACTCTTTGCCCAAGGCTAGCAACTCCTCAATGAGGCGCTGCTCCTCTTTGTTTGAGGGAATTTCGCCGGATTTCAGTTCAACCACCAATACCGGACGCTGCTGTCCATACTCACCGACACCTACCAGTGCTGTTCGAACTACCTCCGGATGAGCGTTAAAAATTGCCTCGCAGGGTACGGGTAATAACAGGTCATCCTCGGTTTCAACCCGGTGAGCCTTTCGACCACACATCCACAAGCGGCCATTGCTATCAAAGTATCCCAAATCGCCCATTCTGTGCCAGATGCCATCTTTATCCTGAATTTTCGCCAGGGCCGTCTCGTTGGGCCGATTGAGATACTTTCGCGTCACCATCGGCCCCTTGACCACAATCTCGCCCAACTCACCCGATGGTAATACTAACGACTCGTCCCACTCGACAATTGGCTCATCGGTCAGCGAAATAACCCTGATTTCCAGATTTTCCAGGGGATATCCTACACAAACTCCCCAGCCTCGCGCGGTTAAGGGGGCGGTCTCGGCCAAAATTTCGCTGCCACTGATGTTACTAATCGATAAAGTCTCGGTTGCCCCAAAGGGAGTGTAAACCTCGCCCTCGACCAATATGTGAGTAAAATCTTCGATGACCGAGGGAGACACCGGTGCGCCCGTCATAAAAATATGCTTGAGAGAGGGCAACTTGATTTCATTCTCCAGACAATACTGGGCCACCCGCTTCCAAATCGTGGGCGAGGCGAAGCTCACCGTCACTCCGTGTGTTTGAATCGCCTCGACAAGATAGGCCGGGTTGACCTTGGCCGGTTTGCGAGGATCCATATCGGGTACAATTGTGGTTACGCCCAAAGCCGGATTGAAGAGGGCAAAAACGGGT
>Ga0210124_1001208_pt1 | contig 11459 bp, 9 predicted proteins | sample Muzzi_PWC_D2_FD_185554 | JGI IMG/M metagenome (GOLD analysis project Ga0210124, IMG submission 185554) | Wetland microbial communities from San Francisco Bay, California, USA, that impact long-term carbon sequestration - Muzzi_PWC_D2 (SPAdes) | ecosystem: Environmental > Aquatic > Marine >...
TATCGTATTGTGTCCGCTGCCGACCGACGAAAACGGCGGCCTGTCACTGCCGCAGGTGCTTGCTGCGATCAAGGAGGACGATCCGCACAAGCCGATTTCGCGCACGCTTGCGCTTGAGAACACGGTTTCCGGCCAGGTGCAGGATCCCGCGCGGCATCGCGAACTCGCCGCCGCGGTACGCGAGCAAGGGCTGCGAGTGCATCTCGACGGCGCGCGCATCATGAATGCTTCGGTCGCGCTCGGCCTGCCGGCGAAGGAAATCGCCGAGCCTTTCGACAGCGTCATGCTGTGCCTGTCGAAGGGGCTGGGTTCGCCGGTCGGCGCGGTGCTCTGCGGTTCGGCGGAATTCATCGCCCGGGGCAGGCGGCTACGCAAGCAACTCGGCGGCGGCATGCGCCAGGCCGGGATCCTCGCTGCCTGCGGACTCTATGCGCTGGAGCACAACGTCGAGCGCCTGGCCGAGGATCACGAACGCGCAAGCCGGCTGGCCGCGGGACTCGCGGAAATCGACGGCCTGCCGGTGCGCTGCGCGACCAACATGGTGTTCGTCGAGCCTCGCGAAGAGGATTGCGCGCCTTTGGCCGCACAGCTGCGCGCCGAGGGCGTCGAAATCGGCAACCAGCACCCGCGCCTGCGCCTGGTGACTCATCTGGATATCGATGACGCCGGTATCGAGCGTGCCATCGCTGCCTTTCGCGCCTACTACCACTGATCGCGAAATGAGCGCCGCGCCTGTCGATCGGCTGGTTCTCGATGACGACTGGAGCGACCTCGGCAGAATTCGCGAGATGCCGCGAATCGATTTCGAGCGCATGTCAGGGTATCGCACCGGCCGCCTGAAACAACAATTACGTTTGCACGACGCGGCGCTGGTAATACTGGTCAACCCGATCAGTCTGCGCTATGCGGTCGATTACCGCAGCTACATGCTGTTCCAGGCGCATATCCCGACAGTCTACCTGTTGCTGCCGCAGGACGGCCCGACGGTATTTTACGGCTGCTACTACGACGTACCGCAGGTCGACGATTTCCGCCCCGGCAGGCCGCACGCGTTTTTCGACGGCGGCACCAATATCGATCTGGCCGCGCGGGGACTGGCCGACGACGTCGCCGCCTATCTCGACGAAATCGGCAGCAGCAATCGGCGCGTGGCCATCGAATACGTCAATCCGTCGGTCACCCAGGCGCTGGAAGCGCGCGGTATCGAGGTTATCGATGGCGTGCGCATTTCCGAGCAGGCGCGGCTGATCAAGTCCGCGGACGAGATCGCCTGCATGCGCTGGGCAGTCGCGGTCGCCGAGCACGGCGCGGCGATGGTCAGGCGAGCCCTGCGCCCCGGAGTCAGCGAGCTGCAGCTCTGGGGCTTGCTGAACTATACCAATATCGCCAATAACGGCGACTGGCACGAGGGCCGCATGCTGTCGTCGGGACCGCGCATCAATCCCTGGTTGCAGGAAGCCAGCCCGCGCCGCATCGAGTCCGGCGACCTGGTCGGCTTCGACACCGACATGGTCGGGCCGTTCGGCTACTTCGTCGACTTGTCGCGAACCTTTCACTGCGGACCGGCTAAGCCGACGCGCCGGCAAAAGCAGATCTACCGCATGGCGGTCGAGCAGGTCGAGCACAACCTGAAATTGATCTATCCCGGGATGACGCTTATCGAGCTGCAGCGCCGCGCTTATCCGGTGCCGGAGGAATGCCAGCGAAATGCCTATCCCTGCGTGATGCATGCGGTCGGCATGTGCGACGAGTACCCGCAGGTCAAGCACCTGTTCCGCGAGGAGAACCCTTACGACTGTACGCTCGAGACGGGGATGGTGGTATGCGTCGAAAGTTACATCGGGCCCGAGGGCGAGCGCGACGGCGTCAAGCTCGAGCAGCAGGTGTTGATCACCGAGGACGGTTACGAGTCGTTGACAAACTATCCCTGGGAAGAATCGCTGCTCGACTGACCCGCACGCACTTCGCGGCAAGGCGTCTGATTGAAAAAAGCACCCGAAATCCGGGCAATTTTATTCTGACCAAAAACCGCCGCCAAATAATTCGGGTCAGATCTAAATTAAGGATTGATTTTAATTCAGATCTGACCCGAATTTATGGAGCGGTTCTGGTAGCATTGAAGGCAGGGAGGTGGCGAACGTGGTCGATTTCGATCTCGATGAATTCGTGCAGGAATTACGCGCCGCGGCGCGCGATGAGCGGGCGGCAAAAAAAGTCCGTGAACTCATGACCGGGGCGTTCAGCGACCCCGGGGCGATCGGCAGGGCGATGCCGGCTTTCGAACAGGACGATGAGATCCTGTTCGAGGACGACAGCGTTTCGATCTGGTTCGTGCGCTTCATGCCCGGCATTCACGTGCCGCCGCACGATCATCAGACCACCGCGACGATCGGCGTTTACCAGGGTGCCGAGGACAATCACTTCTACCTGCGCGAGCCGGGCCGCCTTACCCTCAAGACCAGCAAACGGGTACATCAGGGAGAAGTCGTCGCACTTAAACCCGACGGCATCCATTCGGTCGAGGCCGCTGACGGCGAGCCCTGTTGCGGGATTCACGTATACCTCGCGGCGCTAACGAAAATCGAACGCTGTCTGTTCGACTGGGACACGGGCGAAGCAACGCCCTACACCGAAGCAAGCTTCGAGGCGATGAAAAGATCCGCCGGTTGAGCGGGTTATGGGCATCTGCCCACAAAAATACGAACCCAGAAATTTGGGCAGTATTCTTGCTTTCATTTTTCGGCCGGCGTAGGCTGGACCGTCGACATCAGGCCCGGAGCCATCCGATGAGCAAATCCACCGAGGCATTGCTCGGCGAAGTCGAGCGCTATTGCCGCCGCGCGGGGATCGCTGAAACGACTTTCGGTCGCGAAGCGGTCAACGACGGCAAGTTGTGTGCGCGCTTGCGTGCCGGCGGCAACCTGACGCTGGAAACCGCCGAGAGGATCCGCGCCTACATCGCCGGCCGGAACCTCACCGACGAAGATCCGCCAGGCGAGGTCGCCGCCGCGAGCGAGCCGCTCGTCCCGGCGCAGCAGGTGACCGACGCGCGGCCGTTCCGGTTCTATGACAACCGCCAGAAGTACCTGGCCTTCGTCAATACCTGCAACGAAAAATGGAAAGTGGCCGAACGCGCCACGCAGGAATTGACCCATATTCGTCCGTCGCCGCCGGCGCTGCGCCTGTTCGACGCCGGGGTCGGCGACGGTACCGTACTCGGGCACCTGATGCGCGCCATGCACCGACGCTTCCCGACCATCCCGTTTTTTATCGTCGGCAAGGAAATCAGCCTCGAAGACGTTCGCCTGACGCTCGAAAAGCTGCCGGACCGTTTCATCGAGCATCCGTCGAGTGTGATTATCGTCACCAATCTGTATTACGCCGAGGCGCCCTGGCTGATGCCCAACGATGTCGCCAAGGCGGCCGCGCTGAACTGGATCGACATGCCGCTGCAGGGAGACTCCGCCTATGAATTCGGCGAGCAACTGCGCGGAATCGACAAGGAACTGGTCGACGGCTGGCAGGTCAAGGCGAGCGAAAAATCGGGTAATCCGATGTACGTGCGGCCGTCGGTGCTGGTCATCTACCGCGAGGATCATCGCTTCCTGCTCGACGACGTCATTCCGCGCCGCGGCCGGGCCGCCGGCGGCGATTACGACCTGGTACTCGCCTCGCAACCCTGGCGCGCGCGCATGGACGCCGAATTCAAGGTCAAACACGTGCTCGGGCCGCTGGTCAGGAGCCTGCGCCCCGGCGGCCGCGTATTGACGGTGCAGTCCTGTGGAGACGACCCGGGGCTCGAACTGATTCGCGAAATCTGGCCCGACGAAGACCCGTTTCGCGTCGATCGTCACGAGCTGATCAAGGTGCTCAAGGAACATCTCGGCCGCGCCGCGCAAAATTACAATTTCAACGCCGGCTCCGACGCCAAGTCGATATTCCGCTACCGCATGCACACCCTGCCGACCGAAATCGCCGAGGCGATCGGTACCTCGACGCTGTTCGCCGCCTGGAACGCGGCCATCTACGTCGGCCAGATCGAGGACGAGCGGCTCGAGCCGGTGGTTTCGTCCGGCGCTTACCTCGACGCCACCGCCGATATTCTGCACAAGCACAACGGCATCTGGTTCAACGACGAGACCTTCGTCGTCTCGCGCAAGCGCGATACCTGAGGAAAGCGCAATCAGAAAATACGATAATCCGGCTGCCGGAACTTCCGGGCTGACGGTGATAATCGAACGCTTCGGACATTTGCCGCTTTACCGCTGACTCGCAATTCTCGCGTTTACCGGTTCGGGGGCGGCGAGCGGCTGGCTGTTCCTTTTCCTTTCCGGCCTTTCCCTGTTGCAGGCTGCGAGCCACCAATTGCTGATGCTGGCGGTCGCCTGCGCCTGGGCGATGATATTTCCCGCCTGGATGCTGATCTTCGCGCTTGCGACGATACTCGTCGAGGCGCTGCTACGCCGATTACGGCGTCGGGATCAGGACAGGTGGCGGACGAAGAAATCGAGCGTGCGCGACCAGGCAAGCTCGGCCGCGTCGCGGTCGTAGCGGGCGGTGGAATCGTTGTGAAAGCCGTGGTTAACGTCCGGATAGACGAAAGCCTGGTAGTCGGCGCCGTTTTTCTTCAACAGCGCCTCGTATTCCGGCCAGGTCGCATTGACGCGTGAATCGTTGCCCGCGAAATGCAGTAACAGCGGGCCGCGCACCCTGTCGATCGCGGGCGGTTTCGCGGGCGTGCCGTAAAACGGCACCGTGGCGTCGATCTCGTCGGGCAGGGTTGCGGCCAGCATGTTGGTGATGTAACCGCCGAAGCAAAAGCCGACCGCTCCGAGCTTGCCGTTGCAGAGTTCGTGGGTCTTCAGGAATTTTGCCGCGGCGACGAAATCCTGTTCGATCTTGCCGCGATCCATCGTACCCTGCATGCTGCGGCCCTGGTCGTCGTTGCCGGGATAGCCACCGAGCGGATATAACGCATCCGGCGCAAAGGCGACGTAACCCTGTTTGGCGAGGCGGCGCGCGACATCTTCGATGTACGGATTCAGACCGCGATTCTCGTGTGCCACCAGAACCGCGGCCGCGTCGAGTTCCAGGTTGCTCGGCTTGGCCAGGTAACCGCGGCCCTCGCCGTGGCCGTCGGGTGAGGCGAATTTGGCATAGCTGGCGTGGATCGCGGGATCGTTGAAGGAAACCTGGTCGGCCAGTGCGTAATCGGGCAGCAGCGCACCGGTCAGCAGATTCAGGCTGACACCGGTGCCGGCCAGGGTCGCCAGCCGCGTCATGAAGGTTCGCCGGTCGATATCGCCGTGAGCATACTCGTCGTACCAGTCGAAGGCTTGCTGCGGTATGTCGATTGTTGCCTGCGTGTTCATTGAGGATTCTCCCTCTGGCGGTACCGACTGAAAGATCTCGCGGCAATCACTTTTTGACCAGCAATTCGATCAGTGCCGTCAGCGCCTTGTCGCCAAGACCGGCGTCGGCACCGCGGTGCGCTAACTCGCTGAACAATCGTGGCAGTTCGTCCGGCGCGCCGGACGATTCGAAGGTGCTGAGCGCATCGTCCAGTGCTGCGACATAGGTGTTCAGGCTGGCCGGCGGGTTATCGAAGTTTCCGCTCGGCGCGGTATCGGCGAAATACTTGTGGTAACCGGGAAGTACGCCGAGCGAGACCGGAACCTGCGCGGAGAACACGTCGAGCGGAATGCCGGACTGTCGGCACACCAGCGCTCCGTAGATCATGCCCCACATGAAACCTTGCCGGGTCGTGAACAGCGCGGCAAACAGCACCGCGGCCATGCCAGCCTCGGTACCGAAATGGCTGGAGGCACCGCCCAGCGTCCGGATCACCGACTTCCATCGATCCCAGACTTTGGGGTCGCCGACGATGCTGAGTACCGTGTCGGTACCGCCGATCGCGGTCGGATAGGCATTGATGATGCCGATCAACCATTCGGCGCCGTTGGCTGCCAGCATCCCGGCGAGCTTTTCGGCTTCCTCGGCGCCGCCCGTGCTGAGTTCGATGACGGTTTTGCCGTCGAGGACAGCGGCGCAGCCCTCGAGCAACTCGATGGTCGTGTCGTGCGTTTTGATACAGGTAATCGTTGCCGGGCTGGCCGAGATCGCGTCGGTGGCCGAATCCGCCGCGTTAGCGCCGGCCTCGACCAATGTCGCCGCCTTCTCCATGCTGCGGTTCCAGACGGTCACCGAATATCCGTTTTGCAACAACGTGTTGGCCAGCGCGCTACCCATGGCGCCGAGTCCGATTATCGAAACATCCGTCATGCCAGGTCCTCGTTGCGAGTTGAACAGGATTCCGCAGCGGTATCGCCGAGGGGAATTATTATAAACGCTGGGCGCCTCCCCCCCAAGCCGAATCGCCGTGCCCGGCGGACCGGTGCCCGCCGGCGATGCGAAGAAGCGGCTATCCCTGCTGGAGATAGGGTGGCATCATAGCGGCGGTTATTTGCTGCCGGGCGCCAACTTGTCCCGAAGCGTCCGTAGCCATCCGTCTCCCTGGCCCTGAGCGATTAAACTTGAAAGATCGCCCGATATTATTACTCGCAGTGGCGCAGACTTTGATCTGGGCCTGTATTTATTACAGCTTCCCCGCGCTGCTGCTGCACTGGGAGCAGGCGCTCGGCTGGAGCCGTGCCGAGCTCACCGCGGCGATCACGCTGGCGGTATTCGTGTCGGCGTTTTGCTCGCCGCTCTACGGCCGCCTGATCGATGCCGGCAAGGGCGCGCTGATGATGACCGCCGCGTCGGTGCTGGGCGGGTGCTGCATGCTGCTGTTGACCCAGGTGGAATACCGCTGGCAGTTCTACCTGGTCTGGGGGGTGATCGGGGTATGCATGTCGGGCAGCCTCTACGAACCCTGTTTCGCGCTGATCACGCGCGCCCGCGGCGCCGAGGCCAGGCGCTCGATCACCTTCGTCACCCTGGTGGCGGGTTTCGCGGGCACGGTCAGTTTCCCGGTCGCGCACAGCCTCGCGACCCAGTTCGGCTGGCGCGGCGCGGTGCTGTTCTTCGGCCTCACCGCGATCTTCGTGGTCGCGCCTATCATGTGGTTCGGCGCCAACGCGGTCGAGCAGGGCGGGGCACATCGTCATCTGGACAATCCGCGGCTGGCGCAGGCCGGCCGCTCATTCCTGCATTCGCCGGTGTTCTGGTGTCTCGCGCTCGGCTTCGCCATGGTGGCCGTGACGCAGGGCGTCACACTGCATCACCTGCTGCCGATTCTCGACGAGCGCCGGATCAATCCCGATGTCGCGGTGATCGCAATTTCGTTCATCGGGCCGATGCAGGTCGCCGGGCGGCTGGCGATGATGGCGGCCGAGCGCCATGTCTCCAGCCACGGCATCGCGCAAGCCTGTTTCGTGCTGATAGGGGCCTCGATCCTGCTGCTGATCGGCGCCGGCAGCATGCCGATGATGCTGGTCGGCTTCGTGATCCTGTTCGGCGGCGCCTACGGGGTGGTCAGCATCATCCGCCCGGTGATTGCGCGCGAACTGCTCGGCGAAAGCCAGTTTGGCGCCAAGTCGGGGGCCCTGGCGATGGTCTATCTCACCGGTTCCGCGTCCGCACCCTATCTGGGTTCGCTGGGATGGTCCTGGGGTGGTTACGAACTGGTGCTGCCCGGGCTGATCCTGCTCTCGATGTCGGGAATGGGTCTCTATCTGGTCGCCCAAAAAGCAGCCCGGTCGGGGTGAATTTGATAGACTACCCAGGTCCACTACCGGGGGTAACGGCATGTCACGGCAACTGATTGCGCACCTGCAACGGGAACTGGAATCGATTCGTGAGCAGGGACTATTCAAGGACGAGCGGCCGCTCGAATCGCCGCAGGGCGGCAGCGTGCACGCACAGGGCTGGAGCGACGACCTGATAAATCTCTGCGCCAACAATTACCTCGGCCTCGCCAACCACCCGGAGATGATCGACGCCGCACATGCCGGTCTCGACAGTCATGGTTTCGGCATGGCCTCGGTGCGCTTCATCTGCGGCACCCAGGATATTCACAAGGCGCTGGAGCGCAAGGTGGCGGATTTTGTGCGCATGGACGACGCGATCCTGTTCTCTTCCTGTTTCGACGCCAACGGCGGCATCTTCGAGGTGCTGCTCGGCGCCGAGGACGCGGTGATTTCAGACAGCCTCAACCACGCCTCGATCATCGACGGCATCCGCCTGTGCAAGGCAGAGCGCTTTCGCTTTGCCAACAACGACATGACCGAGCTGGAAGCGAAGCTGGTCGAGGCGCAGGCAGCGCGCTTTCGGCTGGTCGTCACCGACGGTGTGTTCTCGATGGACGGCACCTTTGCGAATCTACCGGCGATTTGCGACCTGGCGGAAAAGTACGATGCGCTGGTGATGGTCGACGACAGCCACGCGATCGGCTTCATCGGCGAGCGCGGCGCGGGCACGCCCGAACTGCACGGGGTCGAGGGCCGAGTGCAGCTGACCAGCGGTACTTTCGGCAAGGCGCTCGGCGGCGCCAGCGGCGGCTATATTACCGGCCCGCAACCGGTGATCGACATGCTGCGCCAGCGCGCGCGGCCCTATCTGTTCTCCAACAGCCTCGCGCCGGCGATCGTCAACGCGACGCTCGCCGCGCTCGGTCTGCTCGAGCAGGGGGCCGAGCTGCGCCGCAAGCTTGCCGACAATACGGCCTATTTTCGCGACCGCATCGGTAAAGCCGGATTCGAAGTCATCCCGGGCACGCATCCGATCGTGCCGATCATGACTCGCGACGCGGTCAAGGCGCAGCGCCTGGCTGCGGAACTGATGCAGCTCGGCGTCTACGTCACCGCGTTTTCCTTCCCGGTGGTGCCGCGGGAGATGGCGCGGGTGCGCACGCAAATGAGCGCCGCCCACGAGCGCGCGCAGATCGATCGCGCGGTCGACGCCTTCATCGAGGTCGGCCGGCGGCTGGAACTGATTCCCGGGAGTTAACGATGAAAGCACTGGTAAAAGCCTACGACAAACCCGGCCTGTGGCTGCAGGACGTGCCGAAACCCGAGCCCGGCCCCGAGGACGTGCTGATCAGGGTTAACGAGGTCGCGATCTGCGGCACCGACCTGCACATTTACAACTGGGACCAGTGGGCCCGTGAGCACGTGCCCGTGCCGATGACCGTCGGCCACGAATACATCGGGGTAATCGACGAGGTCGGCGAACTGGTGCATTCGGTCAAGGTCGGCGACCGGGTGTCGGGCGAGGGGCACATCATGTGCGGCGAATGCCGCAATTGCCGCGCCGGCCGCGGCCACCTGTGCCGCGACACCCGCGGTGTCGGCGTCAATCGACCCGGCGCATTCGCCGAGTACGTCTGCATTCCGGCCGACAATGCTTACAAGATTCCGCCCGGGATCAGCGACGATATCGCCTCGATCCTCGACCCGCTCGGCAACGCGGTACACACGGCACTGTCCTTCGACCTGGTCGGCGAAGACGTGTTGATTACCGGCGCCGGACCGATCGGCCTGATGGCGACCGCGGTGGCGCGTCATGTCGGCGCGCGCCACGTGGTGATTACCGACGTCAACGAAAAACGTCTGGCGATGGCCGACCAGTTCGGCGCCTCGCGTACCGTGATCGCCGGCCGCGAGGATTTACACGACGTCATGGAAGAGCTCGGCATGCTCGAGGGCTTCGACGTCGGCCTCGAAATGTCGGGTAACGAAAACGCGCTGCGCGACCTGATCGATATCATCAACCACGGCGGCAAGATCGCGCTGCTCGGTATCTACCCGAACAACCCCTGCGTCAACCTCAACCAGGCGATCTTCAAGGGCATCAGCCTGAAGGGGATTTACGGCCGCGAAATGTTCGAAACCTGGCACAAGATGGTCGCCATGCTCGGCAGCGGGCTCGACGTGTCGGCGGTGATCACCGATCACATCGATTTCGACGACTTCGAAACCGGCTTCAAGAAGCTCAATGCCGGGGAGGCCTGCAAGGTCGTCATGCGCCTCTAATAAATTCGAATAAATTCGGGTCAGATCTAAATTTCCAAATTCGGATCTGACCCGAATTAAATCGACGCCTTTAATTTAGATCTGACCCGAATTTAGAGGGAGGTGGCGGTGAGCTGGTAGAGCCAGGCGGTAAGGATCGAGCCGCCGAGGCCGAGCGCGAGGTAAAGCAGGAATACCGGTTTTTTGACCAGCGCCCAGACCGCGATCGCGGCCGGGAGCGACGATACCGCGCCGGCGGTCACGAAAGCCATCGCCGCTCCCGGGGTCATGCCGATCTCGATCAGCCCCGAAACCAGCGGGATGGCCGCGTAGCCGTTGAGGTAGGACGGCATGCCGACGAGCGCCGCCAGCGGGATCGCGAAGCGGTTCTCGGCGCCGACGTAAGCCGCGATCCAGTCGGACGAAACATAGGCCAGCATCAGGCTTTCGAGAAAGAACGCGAGCGCCAGCCACTTGCCGAGAAACTGCCCGATGCCGGCGGCTTCGGCCCTGAAGACCGCGACCCGCTCCGACCGCTGCCAGAATTTCCAGTCCACCTGCGGTTTTTCGGTGTCGCAACTGCTCGCGCAAGCGCCGGCCCCGGCGTAACGTAACGGCGAGACCAGGCCTCCGTAGCGCTGGATAGCGAGTACGCCGAAGCCCGCGAACAGGCCCATCGCGATCGCCGCAATAGTCTTGGCGACGGCAAAATCGAAACCGATGCCAGCCGCGGTCAGCACGAACATTTCCGGGTCCATTATCGGCGACGCGATCCAGAAGGCCATCACCGGGGCCAACGGCACGCCGGCGCCGAGCAGCGCCGCGATCAGCGGAATCACGCCGCAGGAGCAAAACGGCGAAATCGCGCCAACCAGCGCCGCGAGCAGCGTCGCGCGCCACGGGTTGCCGTTGAAAGCGTCGGCGATCAGGCTGTCGGCCCGGGTGGCTTTGGCGAACGCGGCAATCGCAATCGCGAGCGCGAAAAAGGGCAGCATCTGCCACATCGATAGCAGGGTAAACCCGAGACTCGCCGGCAGCTGAGCGGGATCGAAGAGCGCGAGCAATATCAGCGCGATCAACAGGAACTGGAATATCCGGTCGCGCGCGATTTTCGACATCTGTTGTAAGAATTGACCCGGCAGTCGGGATGTTTCAGTGTAAGTATTCATATTTCTAGTAATCTCGAAATTAGGTAACTAAAAAAATTACGCAGCATCGTCCCGGGCAGCGGCATCGGCGCAGCATTCCTCGGTCAGGTATTCGACCAGGTCACGGATCACGTCGTATTCGATCGTACAGATCAGGGTCGCCTGGCGGCGTTGCTGGCGCAGTACGCCGGCGGCCTTCAGGTGCCCGATATGGTGTGTCAGCGTCGAGCCGGGGATATCCAGCTGTTTCTGGATTTGCCCCACCGGTAAGCCTTCTTCGCCGGCACGCACCAGCAGGCGCACGATCCTGAGGCGGGTCGGATTGCCGATCTTGGCGAGAATATTGGCGGCGGTATCC
>Ga0210124_1001211_pt1 | contig 11453 bp, 7 predicted proteins | sample Muzzi_PWC_D2_FD_185554 | JGI IMG/M metagenome (GOLD analysis project Ga0210124, IMG submission 185554) | Wetland microbial communities from San Francisco Bay, California, USA, that impact long-term carbon sequestration - Muzzi_PWC_D2 (SPAdes) | ecosystem: Environmental > Aquatic > Marine >...
TCTGCACCCGCACCAGCATGACCGGGTCGTCCTTGCCGGTGTACTTGCCGGCGATGTTGTGCAGCCGGGAGGTGGAGACCGCGACCGACTGCTCGCCCGAGGAGCGGGACCAGATCGACTCCACCACATAGCGCTCGCTGTCGCGCAGCAGGGCCGCGATGTCGTACAGCTCCTCCGGCGCATCGAGCTGGATGGTGCGGTCACCCGCCGTGTGGCTGACGTCCATGATGACGAAGCGGAACCCCTTGGCCATGGTCGGTGCCAGCATCAGGCCGGGGGTGGTCATAGGGTCGGCGAAGGCGAGGTAGAGGGGCAGGTTGTAGGCCCCGGGGTCGGTCTTGTCGGCGGCGAAGAACAGGAAGGGCTCGTTGGGCCGCTCGTCGAACTCCATCTCGGCCACCGCCGGCCCCATGCCGCGCACGTTGCCGGAGAAGGCATCCTTGAGCAGATCCTGGCCCGCGCCGTACAGCCCCTCGGCCTTGGCCGTGGCCGTGCCGGCGACGAAGGCCTCCCACGCCAGCTTGTGGATCTGCCCATCGCCTAGCCCGCGGGTGTGGGTCATGAGGATGGCGATGTCGTCGCCGGTGAAGCTGACATAGCTATCCAGTAGTAGCTCCTCCCCGTGTCGCTGAACGTAGGAGTGGACCGTCTCGAGCAGGCGGCGGGAGGGGCAGATGTGGCCGCCGATGGAGCCGATGTCCGCCTTGATGACGCTGAGGGTGGTTTTCATGGCGCTACCTCGCTAGACAGGACCGAGGAGGGCGCAGCCATGCGGCCCGCGTCCCCGTCCGTCCGGGAGAAAACGGGCTTCTTTCACTCAAAGATTAGCCCAGCCGACGGCGGTCTGGTGGCCATCGGATGGGATTCACCGGCCGAGCTAAGCGCGGAACGCGGGGGCGATGGCGCGGTGGAGGCGGGCGTGGCGCAGAGACCACGGATTGCCGCCGTCGGCCGGGTCGAGGCGGCAGATTTCGCCATGGACGGGCAGGCGATTTCATAGCGGCACGTCTCTCGGACGATAGAGACCGGTAGTGGATGGGCTGCCGCTCGACAGGCAACGAAAGGATCGCTTCGCCGGTTACGGCGACGGTCGCGCAGCACAACCCTACCCCTAAGCCACTGCTTGTGAAAAAGTTGTTAACTGATACTCAGGATGGGGTTTTGATGCTGCACATCCTCCGTTTCCTGGTGGTCCTTGTAGGTCTGTTTCCGGTGGCTGGCCATGCGGCGGCCGCGACCCTCGACGAGCAGCCCGGTGCGGTCTCGGTCGACCTGCAACGCCGCGACAGCGGGACCTACTACATACCGGGTGCCATCCAGGGCTACGGCGAGGTCGAGCTGCTGGTGGACACCGGTTCGAGCTTTCTGGTGATCAACGAGGCGATGCTTACCGCCCTCCAGAGCTCGGGCAGCGCCGTTTTTTCCTACGAGCTGCGCGGGTGCATGGCGGATGGCACCGACACGGTGGTGCCTGTCTACCGTCTCGCCGCGGTAAGGCTGGGTGCGGAGTGCTGGATCCAGGATGTCGAGGCCGCGGTCTTCCCGGGCACATCGCGTCCCATCCTGGGCATGAATATCCTGGTGCGTCTGGCGCCGTTCACGTTCTCGACGGAGCCGCCGCAGATCGCCCTCAACCAATGCACCACGGACTCGCCCCCGGCGGAGCTCGCCGAGCTGGCGGCCACGGCGCCACCCGCGCCGTAGGTACGCGCCGCGCCGGGATGTCGATCCCGGGGAGCTGACCGCCAGGATGGGCCCGGCGGATCGGGAGCGCAGATAGGCGAACCCACCGAGCCGCCCAGCGGACTGGCGAAGGTGCGGCTTGGCCGAGGCGCGGGAATCGCGGTCAGCCGCTGCGTTTGAACATGGCCGCGATCCCAGTCAAGAGCGGGAGGGCGACCAGGACAAAGCCTGACAGCAACAGGGACGGGAAGGATCGCGGGTATCCCAGTCTCAGCCTCATCGGTGGCGTCTCACGGCGGTCCCTCCGCGTGGCGGTGGTGCCATTATGATTCTTCGGAGCTCCGTATGTTGGCAGTTCTGCTACGACACTGTCGTCGAACGACGACAGATCGCCCGTTGATCCTCCCGTGGTTTACGGGATTATCCGACGCAAGCGTCGTTGTGGAGCGACGGGCAGTACCTCGTCTGCGTCGTCGCGCCTGAGGTCGTGATCATAACCGATTGATTTTATGGGGTACCTTGTTTTGGCACGGTCATTGCAGTCCGCGACGCATGTCCAACTTGCATACGACCAAAGGAGCATGATCATGAAAGTAATCGGAGCCGAGCTGAACAAGAAGGTAGTGACCTGGACCCTTGGGATCTGTGCCGCCCTGCTGTGCGCCACGGCGGGGCCACTGGCCACGGCGTCCTACGCCGCCGCGCCTGAACAGCCGAAGGCGGATGCGGCGTTCCAGGCCCTCGACCAGGACAAGGACGGGAAGCTGACCGCCGTCGAGGTCAAGGACAATGTCGAGCTGAGCCGGCGTTGGACCGAGATCGACAAGGACGACAACGGCACGGTCGATCAGGCCGAGTTCAGTGCCTTCGAGGCGATGCCGCAGACGGGCGACAAGTAACGCCAGACGACGCACGGTCGTCGGGTGAAGAGGGAGAGCGAAGGCACCCCGCGTGATCGCAAGCGCGGGGTGCCCTTTGTTGCCGCCGGGGGTTGGAACTAGGCGGTTGTCGCCCGAGGTCAGTACAGGGGGGCGCGCCGTCGCGATCCGTGTCTCCCGCGCCTGCGGTCCATGATTTCCTCTTCCTGGTGGACGCGCGTAGCCGGTGGGCACCGAGGGCAAGCGACTCCGTGTCCCCTTGGATGACCGGACCGCAGAAGCCAACGACCCACGAAACCCAGGATGGGAGGGCCGCGCTCATGGACCTCGACGTGGCGGGCGAATGCGTAGACCGGATCGCGCGGCGTGTGGCGCATTCGTGGCCGGAGATCCTCGCGCTGGTAGGGCCTCTGGTCGGGGATGCGGCCGCCGGTCTAGATCAGCCCGATGCCTGGTTGGACCTCGGCCTTGCGGCGATGGCCGTGCACCTCCAGGCATCTACCGAGGCCTTGGAGCCGGAGGAGGCAGAACGGCGCCGCACGGTAATCCTGAACCAGGTATGCAGCCACCTCGGTCCCGTTCGTCGCCAGGCCGTGGAGCACTACGAACGGGCCTGGCATGACTCCATCACCGCCGGCGAGGCGCCCCTCGACCGGCTTGCCTGCCTGTTGTGCGATCGCTGGGGGATTTCGTGCTCCGGTTCCCGTCGGCGGTGTCCGGGAAGGGACCCGCTGGTCGTCATGATGTTGGGGACAGTCCTCCTGACCTGGGCCACGTCGGCGCCGGGTTAGCGGGTGGCGATCCGGACCCCCGCAGGTCCACGCGCCGTCGCCGTCTCGCCCGCCATACCGCGAGCACGGATCCCGTCACGCGCCATAGAGGATTAGCGGAAATGAGGTGCAGCGCGCTTGCTGATGGGCATGGCGCCCATTTGTAGGGCCGGTTTCAACCGGCCGATGCCGTGTTTTCAAGCGGTTGTGGCGTCCGGCGGGCTGAAGCCCGCCCTACGGATGGCATGGTTCCGGGCTCCAGGCGTGATTTCCGCTGATCCTCACAATATCTAGTGGGTGACGTGGCGGGTCACCAGATCCAGGAAGGTGCCGCGGTGGATCAGGAGCCCGATCACCAGCACCCGCCACCCATAGCAACGGCAGATGGTTACCGGGTGGATGAACAGGTCCTTGCGTGTGATGAGGCCGAACATGGCGTCGCTCGCGGGGGGTGGGTGACTGTCTCTGCCCGGTAGGCAGCAAGCGGCGTACCAACACGGCCAGTTACGTAACTGGTTGATTCAGCGTTGGACATCGTCGAGGCGCGATCAGGCAACGTCCCGACAACCGCGATATCCCGTGGCCAAGCCGGACCCCGGTACCGAGATCCGGAGACTCCGCATCGCTCCCGCGGTGGGGTTCGCATGCGCCTGACGCCCGGCCGCCCCCGGAGGGGTGACTCGCCGCCGGTCGGGCGGCGTCACCGGCCCAGGTAGGCGCGTAGCGTCGGGGCGATGGGACGGTGGAGGAGGACCTGGCGCAGGGGCCAGGGGTCGGCGCCGTTCGCGGCGTCGAGGAGGCGTACCTCGCCGCCTACCCGCAGGGCCACGGGGATGCCGTCGCGATAGAGGAGGCGGTTGCCGGCCAGGGCCGGGAGGCGCGGGCCGGGGGTGACGATGCCCATGAGGTTGAGGGGGTCGGCGCCGGACACCGCGATCAGGTCGCCGTCGCCGGGACGGCGGCGGACCTCGCGCAGGGCGGCGATCGCCTCGGTGAGGGCGTATTGCTCGCCGGCCAGCCCGGCGACGAAGCGGCCACCGCGGATCTCGCCCCGCGCCTCCAGGCGGCGATAGACCCACACCAGGTCGTGCCACGGGGGAAGCCAGTCGGCCTCGCGCTCCAGCAGGCGGCGGCACACCACGCCCCAGCGCCGCAGCAAGGTCCAGGCGACGTGCTCGACCACCTCCGGGGCGAGACGCGCTTTGCGTGTCGGGGGGCCAGCGGTCGGTACCGGCGCGGTCGCGGTCTCGTCGTCCGGCGCAGCCCGGCCGAGCCACACCCAGCGGCCGGCGTCGTCGATGCCGAACGGGGCGGTCCAGCGCCTCCCACCGCCCCCCCACGGCCGCCGCCGGTGGGAGGGGACCAGCAGGGCGCGCAGGCCCGTGAAGCCGTCGGCGGTGATCGCGCCGGCCGCCACCAGCTCGCCGAGCCCCTCCTCCACCTGGGTGCGCAGGAGACCGGTGGCCTCCACCAGCTCCTCGAAGAAGGCGGGCCCGCGGTCCGTGAGCTGTCGGGCGATGGCCGTGGCGGTGGTGGAGAGGCGGCGGTCACGGTCATCGCCGCGCTCGGCCAGCCCCTGCCAGAGGCGCAGGTGGCGCCGCGTGACCAGGGCGATGGGGGTGGCGCGCACCGGCCCGGTGCGGCGGCCGTTTGTAGAACCCGCGGTGGGCGGCGACAGGCGCGCCCACACCAGGCGGCCGGAGTGGCACAGGGTGTCGAGCCAGTCGGGCCGGTAGCTGGCGACGCGCGCCGGCAGGATCTCCCCCTCCCAGGCGGCGGCCGGCGCCTCGAACCCCTCGAGCTGCTCGACGATCGCCGCCACCGCCTTGGCCCCCTCGCCGCGCTCGGCACCGGCCACCCGCTGCCACTGAAAGAGGAAGCGCAGGAAATCGGCGCCCGCCACCGGCTCGATCTCCCGGCGCAGCCGCTTGAGGGTGTAGCGGTGGATCCGCGCCAGGAGCCGGCGCTCGCACCACTCCTCCTCACCACCACCCGTAGGGCGGATGCCCGCAGGGCGATCCGCCGTCCCGATGCCCGAAGGAAGATCCGCCACCGTGGGAGGTGGTGGTTCGGTGGAACCGCCTTCGGCGTTCCACCCTACGGGGGTGGCATCGGCGGTGAATCGGCCGCGCAGGATGAACCCCTCCGCCTCCAGGGTGAGCAGCGCCGTCGCCATCTCGTGGGGCGGTACGGGCAGGGTGGCGAGGAGGTCCGCCGCCGTCACCGGGCCGAGCCCCTCCAGGCGGCCGCGCACCACCTCCACCAGGGCCGTCTCCCCGGACCACGACTCCGCGGCCAGCTCGGCCGGCGGGGCGATGGCCGGGGTGAGATGGGCGGTTGGGAAGATCGTCAGCAGGTGCGGCAGGCGTTCCGCCGCCACCCAGAGGGGCGTGGCCCCGCCGCCGGGAACCAGCCGCGCCGCCCGCCCGGCCGCGGCCAGGGAATCCAGCCAGCCGCTCCAGCCGGGTGCGGCGGCCGCCTCGGCCGCGGTGAGGAAACCGAGCAGCAGCAGGGCGTCGTGGACCTCGTCGGCGCTCACCGCCTCGGGCCACGCCTCCTCCCGCACGCGGGCGATGGCCGCCGGGTCGAGGCGGCCCAGGTCCGCGGCGGAGGCCGGGTCGAGCCAGCGCCGGCTCACCACCGCCTGGGTGCGCCGCTCCTCCAGGGGGGCGTCGTCGAGGAAGGCGTAGGGTCGGGCGTGGAGGATCTCCTGGGCCAGAGGCGAGGGCTCGGAGAGGTCGCGTGCGATTACCCGGATCTCGCCGGCCGCCATGCGGCCCAGCAGCCGCTCCAGCCCCTCGATGTCCATGGCGTCGTGGAGGCAGTCGTCGATCGCCTGCTCCACCAGCGGGTGGTCGGGGATCTCCCGGTCCCCCACGACGTTCTCCAGGCAGGCGAGCTGGTCGGGGAAGACCACCGCCACCAGGTCCTCCGCCGCCATGCGCTGGAGCTGGGCCGGGACCCGCTTGCCGCCGCGGTTGCGCGGCAGGGCCAGGGCCGTGGTGGCGTCCCACCGCCAGCGCGCCTGGAACATGGGGGCGACCAGGAGGGCCTGGACCAGCAGGGGCCGCACGGTCGCCTGGTCGAGGTAGCCCGCCACCTCGGCGAGGGGAAAGGAGTGGGTCGCCCCGAGGGACAGGACGATCGCGTCGTCCGTGGCCGCGGCCTGGAGCTCGAAGTTGAAGCGCCGGCAGAACCGCTTGCGCAGGGCGAGCCCCCACGCCCGGTTGATGCGGCTCCCGAACGGGGCATGGACCACGAGCTGCATCCCCCCGGCCTCGTCGAAGAACCGCTCCAGGACCACGGTGTCCAGGGTCGGCAGGCAGGTGAGGGCGGCGCGGCCCGCGGCCAGGTAGTCGACGAGCTGCGCGGCGCCGACCTCGGCGACGCCGACGTCATCGGTGAGCCAGCGCAGGACGTTCTCGCGCCCTGATGCCGCGGTGTGCACCGGTGGAGCGGGCTTGCCCGCGAACCCGGATGGGCGATCTGCGGGCGGGCCTGCGACCTCCCGGTTCGCGACCAAGGTCGCTCCTACGGGTGGTACCGCCACGTCGGCGTCGGCGAGACGCGCCTCGATCTCCTCCCGCAGCCGCGACACCGCCGCCGACAGCTCCGCCGTCCTGCCCGGTGCCTCGCCGAACCAGAAGGGGATGTTCGGCGGCTGGCCCGCAGCGTCCGCCACCCGCACCTTGCCCTGCTCGATGCGCAGGATGCGGTACGAGGTGTTGCCGAGCTGGAAGATGTCGCCCGGCAGGGACTCGATGGCGAAGTCCTCGTTCAGGGTGCCGATGAACAGGCCCTCGGGCTCCAGGACCACCTGGTAGTCGGCGAGGTCGGGGATGGTCCCACCGCTGGTGACCGCGGTGAGCCGTGCGCCGCGCCGGCCGCGCAGATGGTGGTGGACCGCGTCCCGGTGCAGGTAGGCGCCGCGCCGGCCGCGGCGGGTGGAGAACCCCTCGGCGAGCATCTTCACCACCGCGTCGAAGTCGCTCCGCGCCAGGTCGCGGTACGGGTCGGCACGCCGCATCAACGCGAACAGGTCGTCCTCGTCCCACTCGCGGCACGCCACCTCGGCGACGATCTGCTGGGCGAGGACGTCCAGAGGCCGCGCCGGGATGAGCAGCCGGTCCAGCTCACCGCGGCGCACCGCATCCAGCAGCGCGGCGCACTCCGCGAGATCGTCGCGGCTGGCGGGGAACAGGCGCCCTTTGGGCACCGCGCCGAGGGCGTGGCCGGAGCGGCCGACCCGTTGCAGCAGGGTGGCGATCGCGCGCGGCGAGCCGAGCTGGCACACCAGGTCCACGGCGCCGATGTCGATCCCCAGCTCCAGGGAGGCGGTGGCCACCAGGGCCTTGAGCTCGCCGGCCTTGAGGCGCTGCTCCGCGGCCAGCCGCTGCTCCTTGGCGAGGCTCCCGTGGTGGGAGGTGACGTGCTCCGCCCCGATGCGCTCCGAGAGGTGGCGCGCCACCCGCTCCGCCATGCGCCGGGTGTTCACGAACACCAGGGTGGTGCGGTGGTCCGCGATCAGGGCCGCGAGGCGGTCGTACACCTCCTCCCACACCTCGCCGGCCATCACCGCCTCCAGGGGGGCGGAGGGCAGCTCGAGGGCGAGGTCGCGCTCGCGCACGTGGCCGGTGTCGATGATCTGGCAGGGCACGCCGCCCGCCATCGCCGTGCCGGCCGTGCCGCACAGGAAGCGCGCCACCGCGTCCAGGGGCCGGCAGGTGGCAGACAGGCCGATGCGCACCGGGGGCCGGGCGGTGAGGGTCGCCAGCCGCTCCAGGGAGAGGGCGAGGTGGGAGCCGCGCTTGCTCGCCGCCACCGCGTGGATCTCGTCCACGATCACCGCCCGCACCGAGGAGAGCATGCGGCGCCCCGAGTCGCTGGTGAGGAGGATGTAGAGGGACTCGGGGGTGGTGACGCAGATGTGCGGCGGCCGGCGGCGCATCTGCGCCCGCTCCCGCTGCGGTGTGTCGCCGGTGCGCACCAGGGTGCGGATCCCCACCTGCGGCAGCCCGCGCGTTGCCAGCTCCGCCTCGATCCCGGCCAGGGGCGCCTCCAGGTTGCGCTGGATGTCGTTGGACAGGGCCTTCAGCGGCGAGACGTAGACCACCTGGGTGGCATCCGGCAGCGGTGCCTCGATCCCTTGGCGCACCAGGTCGTCGATCACCGCCAGAAAGGCGGCCAGGGTCTTGCCCGATCCGGTGGGCGCCGCGATCAGGCAATGCTGCCCGCTCTGGATCGCCGGCCACGCCTCCACCTGCGCCGCCGTCGGCGCGGCAAAGGTCTTGCCAAACCACCCGGCCACCGCCGGGTGAAAGAGGTCCAGGGGCATGGGGGGAGTATCCCACCCGGCGGGGCGCTGACGAACTGCTTAACGCCAGGGCGCCGAGACGCCAAGGCCGCCAAGGGGCGAGGAAGATTGCGCCTGTCCCCCTGAATTCGCGGTGCCCGGGAGTGGTCTGCATCACCACAGCACACTCCACGTTTTCCCGCTAATCCGGTGTGGTCACAGGATAAAATGGCGCCTCGGAAAGGAAACTAGCCACGAAGCTCACGAAGAACACGAGGGTTTGCGAGTCCCGTCGCTTCGTGACCTTCGTGGGTTAGAAAGGGATCCCACAGGCCTTGGTGGCGATCCGCGCCGGGACCATTCGCGTCGATTGGCGTCTTGATTTGCGTCCATTCGCGGTTCTCGTCATCCAAATCGCGCGCGGCGCCTTCTGCTCTGGCTGCGCGGGAATCGCGCCGTAGAATGGCGCCACGTTCAACGGATCTTGTGAGGAGCACGCCATGCAGATCGGGTTTATCGGATTGGGGATCATGGGCAGCCGCATGGCGGCGAATCTGGTGCGGGCCGGGATGACGGTCGCGGTCTACAACCGGACGGCGGAGCGTGCGCGGCCCCTGGCCGAGGCGGGCGCGAGCGTCGCGGCCTCCGCCGCCGATGCGGCGCGTGGGGCGGACATGGTGATCACCGTGCTGTCGGATCCGCAGGCGGTGCGGGCGGTCGCGGTGGGGGAGGGCGGCTTCTTGCCCGCCATGGGCGCCGGTAGCCTGTGGGTCGACTGCTCGACGGTGGATCCGGCCTTCGTGCAGGAGATGGCGGCGGCCGCGGCGGAGCACGGGGTGCGCTATCTGGATGCGCCGGTGGCGGGGTCAAAGGTGCCGGCGGAGAAGGGCGAGCTGCTCTTCCTGGCGGGGGGCGACGTGGCGGACGTGCTCGAGGCGGCGCCGCTGTTCGCCGTGATGGGCAAGCAGACGATCCACGCGGGACCAGTGGGTTCCGGTGCATCTCTCAAGCTCTGCAACAATCTGATGCTCGGCGCGGCCATGCTCGCCTTCGGCGAGGCGGTCGCCGCCGGCCGGGCCATGGGGCTGGACGAGGGGGTGCTCCTGGAGGCCCTCACCACCAGCCCGGTGTCCGCACCGTTCCTCGCCCTGAAACGGGACAAGGTGCGCGACGGCGACTGGGCCGTCGAGTTTCCCCTCAAGCACCAGCACAAGGACCTCCACCTCCTCCTGGAGACCGCCTATGCGGCGGGGTTGCCCCTGCCCCTGGCAGCCGCGGTGAAGGAGCGCTACGGCGACGCCCGGGCCCGCGGCCTGGGGGACGCGGACTTCTCGGCGGTGTGCGCGGTGACGCGGCCGGAGGCGTAGGGTGCTGCCGAGCGCAGCGAGGCGCACCGAGCTCAAACCCGACGCGATGCTCGGACAATGGTGCGATGCCCGGCGCCTGGGGTGATCCGGGTTCGCGACCAAGGTCGCTCCTACGGGTGGTCTCCGCGGCGGCGGAGGAAAGGTGTAGGAGCGGGCCTGCCCGCGAACCTGCGCTTTTGGAACGCGGGAAACCAGGAAGCCAGGAAGAAGGGCGTCCGACATGTTGTCCTCCTGGTTTCCTGGGTTCCCGCGTGGGTTGACCTCCGGTAAGCCGACGTCGATCGCTCGCTTGCGCCGTCTGTATCTCGTCCGGCCGGATGTGGTAGGACGGCGCGGGCGCTCGGAGGCGGGTGTCGCGGCGGGCAATCTGGGTGAGGACGGCGAGGGACGATGGCGCAACTGGAACGAGACCACTGGACCTCGCGCTTTGGCTTCGTGCTCGCGGCGGCGGGGTCGGCGGTGGGGCTGGGGAACATCTGGAAGTTCCCGTACATCACCGGGGTGTACGGCGGTGGCGCCTTTGTCCTGGTCTACCTCGGGGCGATCACCGCGGTGGGCATCCCGATCCTGATCGCCGAGATCCTCATCGGCCGCCGCGGGCGGCGGAACCCGGTCGGCTCCCTGCGCAAGCTGGGCGGGCCGTGGTGGAGCCTGGTGGGATGGTTGGGGGTCGCTACCGGCTTCGTGATCCTCTCCTACTACTCGGTGGTGGCGGGCTGGACCCTGGAGTACGCGGTCAAGGCGGTGGCCGGCGCCTTCAATGTCGAGACGACGGCGGCCATCCCGCAGATGTTCGGGGAGTTCCTCGGCGACGCCGAACGGCAGCTCTTCTGGCACGCGGTGTTCATGGCCCTGGTGATCGCCATCGTGGTGGGTGGGGTGGCCAAGGGGCTGGAGCGGTGGAACAAGATCCTCATGCCGGCCCTGATCGCCATCCTCCTCATCCTGCTGGTGAGCTCCCTGCGCTCCAAGGGGGCGGCGGAGGGGATCGCCTTCATGTTCCGCGCCGACTTCCACAAGCTCACCGGCAAGGCGTGGCTGGAGGCCCTGGGCCACTCGTTCTTCACCCTCAGCCTCGGCATGGGCGCGATGCTCACCTACGGCAGCTACCTCTCCACCAAGACCGACCTGGTGCGGGCGGCGGTGATCATCGGGGTCCTCGACACCCTGATCGCCCTGGCGGCCGGCCTGGTGATCTTCCCGGTGGTATTCACCTTCGGCCTGAATCCGGACAGCGGGCCAGGGTTGATCTTCAAGACCCTGCCGGTCGCCTTCTCGCAGATGGCGGGGGGGCGATTGTTCGCCTTCCTGTTCTTCGTCCTGCTCGCCTTCGCCGCCCTGTCGAGCGCCATCTCCCTGCTGGAGGTGGTGGTCTCCTACTTCGTGGACGAGCGCGGCTGGTCGCGGCCCAAGGCGACCCTCGGCATGGGCGCGGTGATCTTCCTCCTCGGCGTCCCGTCCG
>Ga0210124_1001212_pt1 | contig 11439 bp, 14 predicted proteins | sample Muzzi_PWC_D2_FD_185554 | JGI IMG/M metagenome (GOLD analysis project Ga0210124, IMG submission 185554) | Wetland microbial communities from San Francisco Bay, California, USA, that impact long-term carbon sequestration - Muzzi_PWC_D2 (SPAdes) | ecosystem: Environmental > Aquatic > Marine >...
CGTCTGGCTCATCTCTTGAAGCTCGCGGATGATCTTCACCGACTCGCCGACCGAGACCTCGACCCGTTTCTGTGCGCGACGAAACTCTTTCATCTCACTGTCTCCGGTAGTCGTGTGCGGTGATGTCTATCACCTGAACGAGTACCTGCTGGGCGACGACCTTGTAGATGACACGATACTGGAGGCCGAGGCGTGATGACCGACACCCCTGCCACTCTCCGCGCAGGGCCTCGTCGTGAAATCCCTTGATCAGCCGCAGGCCGCTCGGCCCTGAAATGATCACGATATCCTTCCATTTCTCGTACCGCTTGAGCACCTCGACAGGAAGGCCAGAGAGACGCCGTCCAACTCTTCGGTGCTCGTAGACCTCCCACATGACACATCTGTACTATACCTTCTATGGTATGTCCACTCCGAGCCCGGGAGTCCACCCGATTTCCCTCCCAACGTGGAAACCGCGAGGGTCACGTCGTGTCTTGCCGCTCAAAACTCCGAGCGGAATGTTCAGGCTTGGGCTATTAGATTGCCTGCTTCGTTGCTGAACCAAGCGGGGACACACCGGAGTGGACGCAGCATTCGCGTTCATTCCGGGTCCATTCGCGGCCCGCTTATCTCTCCATCGCGCGCAATGCGCGCCTATCGCCTGACCAAGTGAGGCGCCGCGTCCACGCGGAGTGCGGCTCGCGACGCCTGGCAATCGCCCTCATCCGCCCTCGGTCAGGCTAGAGCCCTCACGCTCGTGCGGAATGCTGGGCTTCGCCGTGGAGTTGTGTCCCGGCAAGTGTGTAATTTGGTCTCCGACGTTGGGTTGCCCCCCCTCCTCCCGGAGGCCCCGTAGGGGCCGGAGGGAGGAGGGGGCGGATTTGCTCAGGCAGCCTCCTTGTTTTCGAGAGCGGGCACCGCTCGCGGTTTCAGCAACGCCATCGACTCCAAGCTCACGTAGCGGTGGCCTACCTGCCACTCGTCGTGCTGCTCGGCCAGTACCGCCCCGACCAGCCGCACCACCGCCGCCTCGTTGGGGAAGATCCCGACCACATCCGTGCGCCGGCCGATCTCCCTGTTGAGCCGCTCCAGGGGATTGGTGGAGGCGATCTTGGCCCAGTGGTCTTCCGGGAAGGTCTTGTAGGCCAGGATCTCCTCGGCCGCGTCCTCCAGCAGCGTTGCGACCTTCGGGTAGGCGGAGGACAGCGTCTGCACGGTGGCCTTAAGCTGGGCCAAGGCCGCCGAGTGGCTCGCCTGGGAGAAGATCACCTGCAGGGCGGCCCGCAACGGCGGACGATCCCCGAGCTTCACGTGGCTGAGCAGGTTGCGCACGAAGTGAACCTTACACCGCTGCCAGGCCACGCCGGGGAACACCTTGGGAATCGCCTCCTTGAGCCCCAGGTGGGCGTCGCTGATCACCAGGCGCGTCCCAGAAAGGCCGCGCTCCCGCAACGACCGCAAGAACCCTTCCCAGGTCGGTCCATCCTCCTGGAGGGCCACCTCCAGCCCCAGCACTTCCCGAAAACCTTGGTCGTTGACCCCATAGGCCACCAGCACCGCCGCCGAGACCACCTGGCCGTGGATGCGCACCTTGGGGTACTTGGCATCCACCCACAGGTAGGGGAAGGTCCCGGACAGAGGGCGGTGGCGGAAGCCCTCCACCAGCGTGTCGAGCTCTTCGCACAGCCGCGAGACGTGGCTCTTGGACAACGACGTGATCCCGAGCTGGGAGACGAGCCGCTCGACCTTGCGCGTGCTCACGCCGTTCACGTAAGCCTCTTGAACGACGGCCACCAACGCGCGGTCGGCCCGCCGCCGCGGCGCCAGGAAGCTCGGCTGATAGCCGCCCTCGCGAAGCCGGGGAATCGCCAGCTCCAGGCTCCCCACACTCGTGTCCCACCGCCGGCTCCGGTAGCCGTTGCGGTAGTCCTCCCGAGCCGTACACCGCTCATGCCGACCCGCCCCCGCCTGCGACGCCACCTCCAGCTCCATCAGTCGATCCGCCAACCAGCGGACCCCCTCCCGCAACCAGCTCCCCCCCTCCATCCCCAGCAACTTGTCCAACACCGCACTCAGTGACACGCTCGCTTCCGTCATCGTGTTCTCCTCGCTCGGGGGCGCCTACCCCCAGGGTTCAGGTACGTCGGAGAACACGATGACACCCCTCGGGGCACCACCGCTATTTACACACTTCGGGGGACTCTACCCGGCGAAACGCATCGACGAGGCGCTCGCGATACTCGCTGCGCTGAACGTACCGAAGGAGTAGCAGAACGAGCGGTCGGCACTGGTGCTCCTCGCGGTACTGGGAATGACACCGCGCAAGTCGTGGTCGGCCGCGAGTGACCCGATGCTCGGCATCACGGAGATGATGAATGTCTTTCGGGATCAGTTTGACAAGGACTATGCCCCGAACACACGCGAGACCGTGCGGCGATTCACCGTTCACCAGTTCGTCCAGATGGGCCTTCTGGTCGCGAACCCCGACAACCCTCGTCGCCCCGTGAATAGTCCGGCCAACCGCTACCAGGTCGCGCCTGCGCTCCTCAAGGTGGTTCGGACATTTGGCTCGCCCACGTGGAAGGGTTCCTTGGCGACCTTTGTGGCCACGGCCAGCGCCCTCGGAACGCTCCAGCCGAGAGAACGCGAGATGGAGCTCGTCGCAGTGAAGCTGCCGAGTGGAAAGAGAGTTCCGCTGACGGCCGGCGGCCAGAACGAGCTGGTCAAGAAGATCGTCGAGGAATTTTGCCCTCGCTTCACTCCCGGCGGCATCGTCGTGTACTTGGGCGACACCGGGCAGAAGCAGCGCCACGTCGAAGCCGGCTATCTCGACCGACTCGGTGTGGAGATCGACGAGCACGGCAAGATGCCCGATGTGGTAGTGCACCTGCGAGACAAGGACTGGCTCGTGTTGATCGAAGCCGTGACCAGTCACGGTCCCATCGGCATCAAGAGGCACAACGAGCTGAAGGCACTCTTTGGCACCGCTCGCTCCGGCCTCGTTTTCGTGACGGCCTTTCTGACGCTTCGAGCCATGACGAAGTACCTCGGTGAGATCGCGTGGGAGACAGAGGTGTGGATCGCGGAGGCGCCGTCACACATCATCCATTTCAACGGTGAGCGCTTTCTCGGACCGTACGAATGACGAGTAGGCCCGGTGGCGGAATGTAGGGGCACGGCATGCCGTGCCCCGGCGCGCCGGCCACCTCGATCCCTGGGGCTACCAGGAGGGGAGGGCGGCCTACCGCGCCTGGGCCGACTGCATCGTCTCCACCGCCCGCCACGAGCTCTTCGGCCTCGCCGTCACCGAGGCCGCTGCCGCGGGCAGCCTCCCCATCCTCCCGCCCCACCTCGCCTACCCGGAGCTTTTTCCGCCGGAGGCGGGCCATGCCCCCTCCTCCTACGACGGCACCCCCGCCGGCCTGGCCGGGGCCCTGGCCGACGCCGTCACCCGCCTCGCCCGCGACGACCTCTGGCAAGGCGACCCCGACCGCGCCCGCCGTGCGGTGGAGCGGTTCACCTGGCCGATTCTGGCGCCTCAGCTTGATGGCGCCGTCGCGGCGGTCACGCACCAGGAAACGGCGTAGCGCCAAGGAACGTCATTCCCGCGCAAGCGGGAATCCAAGGCCAAGCAGAGCACCGCGGAGACAAGTTCCCTCGCCCCCCGTGGGAGAGGGACAGGGAGAGGGGGCTCGGACAGCCCAGACGAGCCGGTTTACCGTGTAACTGGTCTAACCACGAAGTACACGAAGGCCACGAAGACCTGCGGCGCCAGGCGCCGTGTGGCTACGCACGGTTGGGCACTGGATCCGTTCGATTCGGCGGCTGGCCACAACGTTGACACACTGTAGTCACGTGGCTACAGTCTCGTGGTGATCGAAGTCCGCAAGACCGTGGTCTTCGCCCAGTGGCTCGATGGTCTGCGCGACCTGAAAGGAAGGGCGCGCGTACAGGCGCGCATCGAACGTTTCGCTATGGGCAACCCTGGGGACGTGAGGCCCGTGGGGGAGGGCGTCTCGGAAATGCGGATCGACTACGGACCGGGTTACCGGGTCTATTTCAAGAAACGGGGGCGTGAGGTGGTCATTCTTCTGGCCGGTGGCGACAAGAGCACGCAAGCCAAAGACATCAAGGCCGCCCTGCGCCTCGCGCGGAACTTGTAGGAGCAAACGATGGGTAAGACCGTGACCACTCGCTACGACGTAGCCGAACACCTCCGGACTCCCGAGGAGATGGCCGCCTATCTGGAAGCGTGTCTCGAAGAGGCGAACGGGGACGCCGCGTTTATCGCCAAGGCCCTCGGCGACATCGCCCGAGCAAAGGGCATGACCCAGGTAGCGCGCGATGCCGGACTCTCGCGCGAGAGCCTCTACAAGGCCCTCTCCGGCGAACGAACCCCGGGCTTCGATACCATCCTCAAGGTCGTCGCCGCGTTGGGCCTCAAACTGCACGCCGAGGCTGCGCAGGGGTGACGGGGGAGCCGACGTGACGAGGTGGAATGATGAACACGGTCGTTCTTGAGGTTCGTTCGCTCGAGGAGACGCTGGCGGATGCGTCGCGGGCCATGAAGACGCGGCGCAGGGAGCGAGAGTCGCGGATCAGCTTTGCCACGCCGGAGCTCCTCTGGCAGGTGCTGACCGCCAAGCGCTGGGCGCTCCTCAAGGTCTTGTGCGGAGCCGGCCCGATCTCCATCCGCGAGGCCGCGCGTCGCCTCGGCCGCGACGTCAAGGCGGTTCACGGGGATGTGATGGCGCTACTGGATGCCGGCGTGCTCGACCGGACATCCGAGGGGCAGATCGAGTTCCCCTTCGATGCGGTGAAGGTCGAGTTCGTCCTGCGCGTGGCGTAGGAGATGGGTGACCCCGAATTTCCGGTCGGCTGGCCTACGTCACGGATGCCGACCGCAGCGCGTTGACCGAGCGAATACCGAGGGTATAGTTTTTATACCGCTATGGCTTTTGAGTTCGACCCAAACAAGAGCCGGAAGAACAAGGAGAAGCACGACATCGACTTCGTGGAAGCGCAGCTACTTTGGCAAGACCCAGATCGCATCGAGATCCCCGTACACACCGAAGACGAACCGAGGACGATCGTGATCGGGAAAATCAAAGGCAAACACTGGTCGGCGATCATCACCACCCGCAGCGAGAAGACCCGGATCATCTCGGTGCGGCGATCCCGGAAGAAGGAGATGGAGTTCTATGAAGGCTAAAGACCTCGACCGTAAGTTTGACGCCGGTGAGGACATCAGCGAGCACTTCGACCTGTCCAAGGCGACCCGGCCCGGACAGGAACAGAAACGGGTCAACGTCGACTTCCCTGTCTGGATGATCCAGTTGCTGGACAAAGAGGCCAAGCGCCTTGGCGTCCCCAGACAATCCGTCATCAAGGTCTGGATCGCAGAACGCCTCCGCGCGGAGCGCGCGGCGTAACTCTCGCCGAATCAACTACCTGCATCGCGCCTTCCGAACGGCAATAACGCAGGCCAGACCCCGGCAGACCCCGGCACAGCCACTGACCCAGCCACCAGCCATTAGCATCGTTATGTGGTCAGCTAGTCGCCTTCACGATCGGCAGAGCTTTTTCAAATACATGTCGGCGGACACTGCGCGGAGAGTTTTGACGACTCGTTCGCTGCGCTGGAGTTCGCCTGTTCTTTTCAATGATCCCTTTGACGTGCCTAGGGAACTGGCCTTCGGCATAACGCCCGATGAAGTGATGCAGGCGTTGGGTCGGACGGTGGCACGGCTTATCGAGAGTCCGCCGCACGATATAAGCCAGTTCGAGCCGAAGCTCCGTCTGCTTCTTAAAATTGTTAAGGCGGGTGTTCCTGTGTCGGGTATTGAAGAGGAGGCCGCTTCCTACCATCCGAGCCGCCAGAGTATGGATGAAATGCGCGACTTGTGGAGGTCCTGGCTTCCGGATCATCGAATTCTCTGCTTGACTGAAAGCCCCACTCACGCCGCGATGTGGTATCACTACGCAGACGAGTACAGCGGGGTGGTATTGGAGTTTCGATGCGTAGACGATCTCCACAGCGCCTGGCTGGCCGCAAAGCCGGTGGCGTACCCGCTGTTAACGCCAGCGATTTACACCGCGTGGAGTTGCCCCGGTTTGGTGGACGGGTTAGGGCTTTCGTTGTTCGCGGTTCGTTTGGTGGATCTGTTCGTAGTGGACGGGGGATCGATAGTCCAGGGCAGAGTGTCGACGACGGGGGTTGTACCACGCCTCGATGAACTCGAAGACGGCGATGCGGGCCTCGGCCTGGGTCTGGAAGCGGACGCGATCGAGGAGCTCGCACTCCAGCGTGGCGAAGAAGGACTCCGCCATCGCATTGTCATAGCAGTCCCCTACCGAGCCCATCGAAGGACGCACGCCGGCCGTCTTACAGCGTTGTCCGAAGGCGATCGAGGTGTACTGGCATCCCTGGTCGGAGTGGTGGATGACCTCCGTGGGGCGACGCTGCATGAGGGCCATCTCCAAGGCATCGAGCACGAGCTCCGTCCGCAGGTGGGTGGCCATGGCCCAACCGACGACCCGCCGGCTGAACGCATCCAGCACCACCGCCAGGTACAAGAACCCGGCCCACGTCGGGATGTAGGTGATGTCCGCGACCCAGAGCTGGTTCGGCTCCCCTGCGGTGAAGTCGCGTTGTACGAGGTCCGGTGCGGGACGCCGATCCGGGCGACGCACGGTGGTGCGCGTTCCCTTGCGCCGGCTCACCCCTTGCAGGTCCAGCCCCCGCATCAGCCGGGCGACCCGCTTGCGGCCCACACGGGTCTCTGCCTCCGTCAGCTCGGCATGCACCCGTGGCACCCCATAGGTGCCGCGGGAGCGCGTGTGGATGCTCTCGATCTGCCGGCTCAGCCGCGCGTCTTCCTGGGCCCGGGTCGACGGACCCCGACGCCGCCACGCGTAATACCCGCTGGTGGAGACCTCCAGCAGACGGCACATCGTGGCAATGGGATAGGTGGCCTGATTCACCTTGACGAACTCGAAGGCTTCGGTGGGATCGAGTCGGTCTCCCGAGCAAACCAGGCCGCGGCTTTTGCCAGGATCTCCCGTTCCAGCCGCAGCTGCTTCACCTCGCGCCGCAGCCGGCGGATCTCCTCACGCTCCGCGCTCGTCAGGCCGTCCTCTCGCCGACCTGCATCGCGGTCAGCCTGGCGGACCCAGTTGCGGATCGCCTGGGCGGTCGGTTCAAACTCGCGAGCCAGCTCTTCCGGCATACGACCGGCATGGACCAGCTCCACCATCTGCCGGCGAAACTCCGGTGGATACGGGGGGCGACTCTTCGGCATCGTGGACTCCTTTCTCCCAAAGGATCAGGTGTCCACCAAACCGGGGCAACTCCAGTTTTCGCTACAGCCACTCGACCATCCCAATTTCATTGTGAATCTCGTACACGAGGCGAAGCTGTGCGAACGCTTTCCAGAGGACTCGTTGGCGTACTTGGATGCCGTCGTTGGCAACAAGCCGCAGTTGCCACCACGGGACCTCAAGCATTGCCTTGAAGGGATCCTGGAACTCCGGCCGGATCTCGAAGAGGACGACGGCTTCCGACGGCTTCGCGACTATCTGCGGGAGTATGGTGGCACGTAGGCAAGAAACTTCGGCGTTTCTGGCTGGCCGTGCGGACTAATGCTCACCCCGCGGAGGTGACCTTGGACTTCTGCATCGCCGACACCTTCACTGGGATCTTCGCTCGATTGACCTGCGGGGGCGGGGCGACGGGTGTCTCACTCGGGTGGCCCCAGCCGCTCATTGTGCCGGAGGCCGACCTTTCGATTAGCCGGCGCCACGGCGGCACACCACCACGAAAATCGAGTGTTAAATGCACGAATTTCGTGGTATTGTCCCGCCATGATCCAACGGCCGACCTGGCTGGAGGCGATTCGCACGGCGTTGTCGCGTAGCCGGATCGTGCTGCTGATCGGGCCGCGGCAGTGCGGGAAGACGACCCTGGCGCGCGAGTTCCTGCCGGAGGACTCAGCGAGCTATTTCGATCTGGAGGACCCGGTAAGCCTGGCCCGTCTGGCTGAGCCCATGACGGCCCTGCGGTCGCTTACGGGGCTGGTGGTCATCGACGAGGTGCAACGGCGGCCCGATCTGTTTCCCATTCTCCGGGTGCTGGTGGATCGAACCGGGCGAGACGCCCGGTTTCTCATCCTCGGTAGCGCCTCCGGCGATCTGCTCAGACAGTCGTCGGAGTCCCTGGCCGGGCGGATGGAAACCCTAACCGTGGGCGGCTTCAGCCTGGGCGAGTTGGGCAATCCGGCCCCGGAGCGGCACTGGTTGCGTGGCGGTTTTCCGCTCTCTTACCTCGCGGCGAGCGACGCCGACAGCGCGGCCTGGCGCAAGGACTTCATACAGACTCTGCTGGAGAGGGATTTACCGCAATGGGGCGTGCGCACGCCTTCGGCCGCACTGTGGCGCTTCTGGACGATGCTGGCGCATTACCATGGGCAGACGTGGAACGCGGCCGAGCCGGCACGCGCAATGGGCGTGAGCGAGTCGACTACCCGCCGCTACCTCGACCTGCTCACGGACGCCTTCATGGTGCGTCAGCTCCAGCCGTGGCATGCCAACCTGCGGAAACGCCAGGTGAAGGCGCCCAAGATCTACGTTCGCGATTCCGGTGTGCTGCACCAGCTCCTCGGCATCCATACCGACCGCGATTTGCTGACCCATCCCAAGTGCGGCGCTTCCTGGGAGGGCTACGTCATCGAGGAGGTGCTGGCGGCGGTGCGCCCCGACGAGGCCTATTTCTGGGCGACGCACCAGGGAGCGGAGGTCGATCTGGTGTTGCGCAAGGATGGGCGGATGTTCGGGGTGGAGTGCAAGCGCACGGACACGCCGCGCCTGACGCCGTCGACACGCATCGCCCTCGCGGACCTGAAGCTGGAGGCCATCGCCGTGGTCTATCCTGGGGCCCAACGTTTTTCGATCGCCCCGGCCATCGAGGCCGTACCGTTGCGGGAAGTGCCGGGCGGCGGCCTGTTTGCCGGGGTGGCGGGATGATGGACTTCCGCATCGTCGACCTCTCGCGCGGGCTCGGTGCGCCGCGCGTTGCTTGGCGCGCAGCCGATCGTCGACTCGTGCAGCTCATGCTGTGGGAGTCGGTGGCGCTGTAGCTAAGAGCTGACAGCTAATGGCTGTCAGCTCCCCAGCGGCTCGAACAACACCTCCAGGTCCGCGGTGGTGATCTGGTGGCCGCCCTCGCGGGTGGTGGTGAGGACGTCGTCGGCGAGGCGCTGTTTGCGCGCCTGGAGGGCGAGGATCTTCTCCTCCACCGTGCCGCGGGTGATCATGTTGTAGACCTGCACCGGCTTGTCCTGGCCGATGCGGTGGGCGCGGTCGGTCGCCTGGTCCATCACCGCCGGGTTCCACCACGGGTCGAGGTGGATCACCGTGTCCGCCGCCGTCAGGTTGAGGCCGGCGCCGCCGGCGCGCAGGCTGATCAAGAACAGCGGGGTCTCGCCCTCCTGAAACGTCTCTACCACCCCCTTGCGGTTGGTGGTGGTGCCGTCGAGGTAGGCGAAGTCGAATTTCTGCGCCGTGCACCAGGCGCGCACGATGGCGAGGAATTGCACGAACTGGGAGAAGATCAGGATGCGCCGCCCCTCCTCGATCGCCTCCGGGATCAGGTCGGTGAGCTGCTCCATCTTCACCGCGGTGTGGACCCCCTTGGCGGCAGACAGCTTGACGAGGTGCGGGTGGCAGCACACCTGGCGCAGGCGCAGGAGGGCGTCGAGGATCGTGATCTGGGAGCGCTGGATTCCCTGCTCCTCCACCTCGCGGCGTACCTTCTCGAGATAGGCGAGGCGGATCGTCTCGTAGAGGTCGCGCTGGTCCCCGGCGAGCTCCGAGTAGAGGGGGATCTCGCTCTTCTTCGGTAGCTCGACCGCCACCTGGCCCTTGGTGCGGCGCAGGACGAAGGGCCGGATGCGCCGGCCGAGGCGCTCGCGGGCGAGGCGTGGCCGCTCGGCGTCCGGGTCGCTGGCGCGTTCGATCGGCTTACGGAACAGGTCGTTGAACTGCTTGCGGGTGCCGAGGAAGCCCGGCATGAGGAAGGCGAACTGGCTCCACAGCTCGCCGAGGTGGTTCTCCATCGGGGTACCGGTCATGGTGAGCCGGTGGCGCGCCTTGAGGAGACGCACCAGGCGCGACACCTGGGTGCGGTCGTTCTTGATCGCCTGGGCCTCGTCGAGGATCACGTAGTGGAACTCGTGGCCGGCCAACAGGGCCCGGTCCCAGCGCAGCAGGCCGTAGGTAGTGAGCACCAGATCGGCCTGGTCGATCTCGGCGTAGCGCCGCTTGCGGCCGGTGCCGTGGAGGGGCAGGACCCGCAGCTCCGGGGCGAAGCGCGCCGCCTCCGCCTCCCAGTTGAAGACCAGGGAGGTCGGGACCACCACCAGGCTCGGCCGGTCGAGGCGGCCCGCTTCCTTTTCCAGCAGGAGGAGGGCGAGGGCCTGGACCGTCTTCCCGAGCCCCATGTCGTCGGCGAGGATGCCGTGCAGGCCGGTCTCGCGCAGGAAATTGAGCCAGGTGAGCCCCTCGTTCTGGTACGGGCGCAGGTCGGCCCGCAGACCGGCGGGCGGTGCCACGGCGGTCAGTTGCTGGAAGTCGCGCAGGCCGGCGGCGAGGTGGCGCCAGGACTCGTCACCGGCCAGGTTGGCCGCGGCCTCCAGCTCCTCGAGCTGGATGGCGTGGTAGCGGGCGAGATGCAGGGGGCGGCTCAGGTCGTGCTCGCCGAGCTCCTCCAACAGCTCCAGGACCCGGTCGAACTGGGCGGCGGGGAGGAGGAAGAGCTGCCCGCTGCGCGTGCGTCCCACCTGCTCCCCCTCCAGGTAGCCGTGCAGCAGGGGGGTGAGATCGAGGCGCTCGTCGCCCACGCCGAAGGAGAGGTCCATGGCGAAGCCGTCGCCATCGGTGGCGATGGCGCCGCGCACCTCGCCCTCCTCCCCGGTAACGCGCAGGGTGGTCAGGGCCTCCTCCACCTCCCACCCTTCCGCGACCAGGTCGGGGAGGGCGGTGCGATAGAAGGCGACGTGCTCGGCGATGTCGCGCTGGACGAAGAGGGGGGCACCGTGGGCGTCGCGCTCCTCATCCCATCCGGCCAGACGGAGCTGGTCCGCGGCGGCCTCCTCCGCGGCGGTATCGCGTCGTAGCCGGACCGCGGCGCCGTCGCGCGCGGCGCGCGGCACCTGCGGCGTGCCATAGGCCACGCTGGCGGCCGCGCCGTAGGCGAAGGCGAGGTGGCCCTCCACCTGGGGGATCAGCTCGCCGGGACGGTCGCTCGGGACCTCCACCAGCCGCAGGTGGGGGACGGGCGCGACTCCCTCGACCCACGGGCTGGTGTCGGCCACCGGATCCGGGAAGCGGCCGGCCGCGGCCCAGCACCGCCGCCCCCAGCGAGACGTGAAGTGTTGCGCCTCGGCGAGGGTCAGGGCCGGG
>Ga0210124_1001217_pt1 | contig 11406 bp, 8 predicted proteins | sample Muzzi_PWC_D2_FD_185554 | JGI IMG/M metagenome (GOLD analysis project Ga0210124, IMG submission 185554) | Wetland microbial communities from San Francisco Bay, California, USA, that impact long-term carbon sequestration - Muzzi_PWC_D2 (SPAdes) | ecosystem: Environmental > Aquatic > Marine >...
GCCCGCCATGCCGGCCATGGCGGAACCGAGAAACATGTTGAGTGCGACCGCGCGCTGCGTTGCCACGCCGAGCGAGCGTGCCATGTTCATATCCTCGGATAGGGCGCGCCAGCTCAAGCCCAGGCGCGTCCGGTTGAGTACCAGCCAAACCACGCCCGAGGCGACGATCGTGCTGAGCACGATAGCCAATTGCGCCGGCGTCAATGCGAGCTCTCCGAGCTGCACGCGTGGCAGCTCGACCGGCGCGTCGAAGGCGCTGGCATAGGCGCCCAGCAGGAACGGCTTTTCCAGCAGCGACTGCACGGTGATGAACAGGCCGATGCTGACCAGCAAGGGCGTGCCGCGCGGTGCGTCCAGCACCCAGCGGTAGCCGATGTGATAAATCGCCACCCCCAGAGCGCCAGAGGCGAGCATTGCGGCGAACAGCGCCGGCCAGAATCCGACAGGCACGGCCTCGAAGACGAACAGTCCAACCATGGCCCCTACGGCGAAGACACCGGCGTGCACGATATGCAGCACGCGCAGCATGCCGTAGACCATGGTAAGGCCCATGGCGATCAATGTGTAGAGGCACCCCGTAACGATGATGTTGGCGATGGTCGCGCCCATGAGGCCCTTGCGCGGTGAGCGGCGCAGAACGCGCCGACGGCACTCGGCCGCCGGCGCATTAAGTCGTACCCCTCAATGCAGGTTCATGACGGCGGGATCGTCGATCACCGCGTAGGACACCCACGATCCGTTCTGCACTTGCTGCACGACGACCGGCTTGATCACGTCGCCGCCCTCTGTAAAGCCGACGAAGGGCCCGGTGGTCACGTTGGTCATGTCTTTGATGCCGTGCAGCGCCTTGACGATGGCGTCCGCGTCGGTCGAGCCGGCACGCTTGATCGCCTCGGCCAGGACGGCGACCGCGTCGAACGACGAGGCTGCCACCATGTCCGCCGGCTGCCCGAACTGCGACTTATACTCGGCCAGGAACTTCTGCACCAGCGGGTTGCTGCTGCCGCGGTCGAGCGCCGTGGTGATGCGCACGCCTTCGGCAGCGCCCGGCTTGGACAGCTCGAAGAATTTGGGCGAATCGAAGCCCTCCATGCCGATCACCGGCGTCTTGATACCGAGCTCCTGGAGCTGGTTCACCAAGAGCGCCGCCTGGGCGTAGAAGCCGTTGGCGTAGATGGCGTCAACGCTCATGCCGTTGATGCGGGTCAGAATTGGCCGCAGATCCTTGTCTTTCAGCGAATATTTCTCCTCTGTGACGATGTTGACGCCGAAGTCCTTGGCGGCGCTCTTGAATCCATCGGCCAGCGCCGCGCCGGCGTCGTTGTCCATGGTGATAAGGGCGACGTTCCCGGCCTTCATCAGCTTGCCGGCGGTCCAGGCCGCGGCCGCCCCTTCGACTGCCGAGGGCACGCCGGTGCGGAAGATGTAATCGCCGGTCGCCGTGATTTGCGGATGCACGGCATAGGCCGCCACCATCGGCACCTTGGCGCGCTGGAAGATGGCCGCCGCCGGGCGCGTCAGGAAGGAATAGGAGCCGCTCACCGCGACCGCGACCTGATCGCTCTGGGTCAGCTTCTGTGCGACGTTGGCCGCCTGGTCGGGCGCCGAGGCGTCATCGTAGCTGACCAGCTCCAGCTTCTTGTCTAGCGCGCCGCCACTCTCGTTGGCGAATTGCACCGCCAGAGTGGCGCCGTGCAGGGCGGCGATGCCGTCCGATGCGGCAAAGCCGGTCTGCGGCGAAAAGAAGCCGACCTTGATCGTGTCGGCCGCCCGTGCCGTGCCGGCGAAGGCTATCGCGCAGATGGCGGCAACGCCCAATCCATGCAAAAGGGTTCTACGCTCGATCGTGATGTTCATGTCCGTTTCCTCCTTGGTTCTCTCTCCGTCGCAAACGCCGTCAACCGGCCAGACGGTCCCTTCGGATCAATCCGGCGACGGCGGATATGTCGTCGCTGACAACCCGGTCACTCAGCATGACCGGTACCGCATCGCGTATCGCGGCATGGCAGGCCCCGACACGGCGGCCGGGCCGCACCGCCCGGATGTCGAGGGCCTGGGCGGCCAACAGGAACTCGATGGCGACCACGGTCTCGGCGGTATCCACCACCCAGGCGGCGTGGCGCGCGGCGATCGGTGCCATCGGCACGTGGTCCTCGGTGTTGGCGCAGGTCGGCACCGACTGGATGCTGGCGGGCGCGCTGCGCGTCCTGAGCTCGGCGATCAGGCTGGCCGCAGTGTACTGCGCGATCATCATGCCCGAGTTCAGACCGGGCGCCGCCTCGGGATGGATCAGGAAGGCCGGCAGGCCGCCGTTGTGATTCACGTCGACCAGGCGGGCCGAGCGCCGCTCGCTGATCACCGCCAGCGAGGTCATCGACATCGCCAGGAAATCCAGGATCTCGGCGGCGCGCTGTCCGTGAAAGTTGCCCGAGTTGCTGGTTACCCAGCCATCGCTGACGCCGAATAGCGGATTGTCGTTGGCGGAGTTGATCTCGATGGTCAGAACACGTTCGGCCATTTCCACGGCGTCGCGCGCGGCGCCGAGCACCTGCGGAATGCAACGCAGCGAGAGGCTGTCGCGCAGCCGATCGGGGCGCGGCGGCACGACCGACTCGCTGCCCGCGGTCAGCTCGCGCAGCCGCACCGAGGTGGCGATCTGGCCGGGGTGCGGCTTGGCAAGTGCGACGCGCTCGTCGAAAGAGTCGGCGACGGCGCCCAAGGCCTCGAGCGACATGGCGGCGGCCGCCTCGGCCGTCGCGACCAGGCGCCGCGCGTCGCTCAACGCCAGACAGCCGATGCCGGTCGTCTGCTCGGTGCCGTTGATGAGCGCGAGGCCGTCGCGCCCCTTGAGTTCGGGCAATGCGATACTTGCCTGCCGCAGCGCCTCGCCACCCGGCAGCAGGTTGTCGCCGTACCACGCCTTGCCCTCGCCGATCAACGGCAGCGCCATGTGGGCGAGCGGCGCCAGATCGCCGCAGGCGCCGACCGAGCCGCGCTCGGGCACCCAGGGCACGACGCCGCGGTTGAGCATGGCGAGCAACGCGTCCAGGGTCGCCGGCTGGACCCCGGTCATGCCGCCGGCCAGCACGTTGGCCCGGACCAGCATCATGGCCCGGACCGCATCGCGCGGCATGGCCGGGCCGGCGCCGGCGGCGTGACTGCGCAAGAGATTGCGCTGCTGCTCGCGGTTGTCGGTCGGAGCGACGGGCCGGCCATCGAGCGCTCCGACGCCGGTAGTCAGTCCATAGACGGGATGGCCCCGGTCGACCAACTCCTGAAGGTACTTGGCCGACTCGGCCACGGCAGCGCGCGCCTGCGGTGTCAGCGCGACCTCCGCATCGCTGCGCGCCACCCGCGCCACATCGCGCACCGTCAGATCGGCCCCGCTCAGCGTGGCCATGAAATCCGCTCTCCCTGTGTGCCGCCAAGTACCCGATAAGGCCTTTGTTTTGCTGCGATTGTCATGGTTCGCCCGGGCCGGTGCAACCGCTAAATCCAGTCGTCGCCGGGGACCCGCATGGCGGACCGCTCCGATTAGGTCGTCGACAGGCAGCGACACGTCACGGGGAAGCGCAGGCCCGTGAACTACCGCTGATTGCACCACCGCAGGCTCCGGCAGTACCTCCACGTCGCGGACCGCCTATTGTCGGATCGATTGGTTCGCGAGATTTGCCGGAGACACCGAACGTCGCAAGACCGTGAAGGTTCCACGGCAGCGCTCCAGGCTATTCACCCGTCGTCATGGCCGTGACTCCGGCATGAACGAAATCCGCGCTGAAACCGTGGCCCCGGGTTCGAGCACGATCATGCCGGTGTCGGTGCGGCCGCCGCGCGCCAGATTGAATGCGTCGGTACAATGGCTCACCGGCTCGACGCAGAAAAAATCCTCGCCGGGCGGCGTATAGAGCACGAGAAACCGCAACGGCCCTTCGGTCGCCAGCGATAACCGGACGCCGTGCTCGGGCCAGCTGACTCGGGCGCGGCCGTCCCAGCCGGTTAGAACGGTGTCCAGGGCATGGGCGTCGATCCTCAGGCCGGCCGCCAGGTCGAGCGCGGGCGGAACGGCCGCGTGCTGCAAGGGCATCACCTCGGCGTCGGTTTCCCAGAGCCCGGTGACGGCGGCGGTGAGCGTGCAGGTCGGCGTGCGCGGGAAATACGGGTGCAGTCCGAACCCGTAGGGCATGTCCTGGTCGCCATTGTTGCGAGCCAATAGTTCGATCTCGAGTTTGTCCGGCCGCAGGCGGAAGCGCTGCAGCATCTCGTAGCGAAACGGCCATGCGTCGGCCCGGTGATCGAGCTGGAGGGTCGCGCGGTCGGTTCCGACCTCGGCCACGCGCCACGGCTGCTGCCAGCCGTGCCCATGTTCGACATGTGGGCCGGAGGTGTTGCGCGGCAGCGCGATCTGGCGGCCGCGGAACACGCATCGGCCGTCGCGCAGCCGATTGGAGAACGGCGTCAAAGGGAAGCAACCGGTTCCCTCTACGTCACCGCGGCGCAGCGCCTCCATGTTGGCCGGCCGCAGCAGATCGAGCGCAGGTCCGTCCGCACGCCGCCACTGGAACCGGGCGATACTGCCGCCGATCGCCGGGCAGAGATCCACGGCGAGCGGTGGCGCGCTCAGGCGGACGAGTTCGGGCATCGACGCCGTCAGCCTTTCGCCGCCTCGAGTCCCGCGCGACTGGCCCAGGCTTCCGTCGCCGTCGGTCCGCCCATTTCCTGCGAGATGCGGTCGGCGAAGCGGATCACGGTCGCGGCAATGCGTTGCAGGTCACCGTCCCGGGTCCGCTGTTTGAGGCCGGTCACGCTGATCGCCCCGGCCGCGTTGCCGCTGCGGTCGAACACACAGGTACCGACACAGTGCACGCCCTCGGTGTCTTCCTCGTCGTCGATCGCATAGCCGCGTTGTCCGGTGCGCGCCAAGTCCTCCATCAACGCGTTCACGCTGGTAATGGTGTACGGCGTCCGGCGCGGCAGAGCCGTGCGGTTCAGGATCTCCCTGGCCTCATCCGGGGGTAGCGAGGCCAGCAGCACCTTGCCCACCGCCGTGCAATGCGGCAGCTCGCGCCGGCCGAGCGCGGCGTCGAAACGAACGGCGCCGGGGGCATCGACACGCCCAATCACGACCGCATAGCCGTCGTCGAACACCGCGACGCGGGACGTGAGGTTGACTTCGGCCGTAAGGTCCCGCAGCGCCGGAACGGCGACATCGGCCAGCGCGATGTTGCCGATCGCCTGCTCGCCCAACCGCGCGAGGGTCATTCCCAGCCGGTATCGCCGCTCGATCCCTTGGCCTTTGTCGGTGATGAATCCGCGCGCGGCCAGCGTCTGCAGCATGGCATAGCAGGCCGCCTTGGAAAGGGACATCTCTCGGGCCAGCTCGGACAGACGGCCGCCCTCCTTGCCACGCCGGGCCAACAGGTCGAGCAGATCGAGCCCGCGGCCCAGGCTTTGTACGCGATAGCGATTGTCCGTCGAGGTCATGTTACCTGCCTGCAAAGTCCTCGCGTCGTCCGCCCGCGATCTTCCGGGGCCGATTGACTCACGGACGGCACGCGAGTAACTATAGTATTACTAAATAGTGTTTGGCTATACCAAACATATTGGATGAGGCGGTGGCTGAGTGCCCGAGCCGACAACCCGACACGGCAGAAGCGCAAGGACGACGAACGTCGCAACATCCGCCCGTGTAGCACCGGAGGATTGTCCGTGAGTGATCCGTGGCCGCGCTAGGGCTAGGGCACGACAACAGAGGGAGGATCAAATGAACACCTTACTATCTCGATTGCTGAAATGCGCGAGCATTGCCATTGCATTTACCATGCTTGCCGCCGGGGTGGCGCGGGCCGCCGAAACGGTGGTCGTCTACAATGCCATCGGCACCGAGACGATGCAGGCATTTGTCGATGCGTTTCAGAAGCTTCACCCGGACGTCAAGGTTCAGGTGATCAGTGGTGGCAGCGGCGAGTTGATTACCCGCATCAAGGCCGAGAGCGGCAATCCCCAGGGCGACGTCCTGCTGGGGCCGGATGCCGATAACTTCGATGCCGTGATCGACCTTTTTGACAGCTACAAGTCGAAAGAGGATGCCGCGTTCGGCAAGGGCACCGCTCATCCGGATCACAAGTACTACGGCTTTTCTATGAATTTCCAGGCCTTTATCGTCAATACGAAGATGATGCCTCTCGATTCCGCGCCGAAAAGCTGGGCCGACTTGGCCAAGCCGGAATACGAGGGCAAAATCATGATGGCCAATCCGGCGCAATCGGGCTCGGCCTACTCGCAGATGCATCAGATCTTGATGCTGTACGGCTGGGATATGATGCAAAAGATCATTCCGAACACGACGTTTGTGCCCAGTTCCAAGCTTGCCTATCAGAACGTCGCCAAGGGCGAGTTTCCGGTCGGCTTGACCAGTGAGTTCAACATCTTGAAATCGAAGCTCGAAGGCTTCCCGGTCGAAGCGGTGTACCCGAGCGATGGCACGGCGCAAATCATTGACGCAAGTGGCATCATCAAGGGTGCGCCACATCTCGAAAACGCCAAATTATTTCTCGACTACATCAACTCGAAGGCGGCGCACGAGTTGTTGGTTGCGACCGACAAGCGACGTTCGGCGCGCGCCGACGTGGCGCCACCGCCGGGATTAGCGCCGATCAGCGGCATCAAGACCTTCCCATACGACACGATTGGGGCGGCACGGGATCACACAAAGGATCTGGAGCAGTTCGACAAATATCTCGCCTCCAAATAAGGCGATCATACGGCGTAGAAGTTAGTGAAGGGCTGGCTCTCTCCGATGCCGACCCATCGGTAGCAGGCGCTGGCGTCGACAGCCGGGAGGCGTATCTGCAATTGCAGACCCTCCCGGCATATCCGCCGCATCCGAAAGAAATGATCAATGGCGATGCATGACCGGATGGCAAGGTCGGTGAATCCGTGACCGCGCAGAGCCTAGTCATCCACAATCTCATCAAGCGCTTCGATACCGATACGGGACCATTGACGGCGGTTGCCGACGTTAGCTTCGAAGTTGGCGGCGGTGAGTTTTTTACCATGCTGGGTCCCTCCGGCTGCGGCAAGACGACTACTTTGCGGATGATTGCCGGTCTTGAGGCTGTTACCGGGGGGTCCATCTCCTTTGGCGGCAGAGACTACACCGTGGTTCCGGCTCGGAAGCGCAACATCGGCATGGTTTTCCAGTCCTATGCTCTGTTTCCGCATCTGTCGGTGTTCGAGAATATAGCCTACGGGTTACGCGTGCGGCGGCTGGGCGACGCCGATATCCGCCAGCGGCTCGCCGAGGTGCTCGACCTTCTGCAGCTTACCGAGCTTGCGGACCGCTTGCCTGGCCAACTCTCGGGTGGGCAACAACAGCGGGTTTCGATTGCCCGCGCCCTCGTCTATCAGCCGGGGCTCCTGCTGCTCGACGAGCCGCTCGCCAACCTTGATGCCAAGCTACGCATCCAGATGCGGGAAGAAATCCGGCAACTGCAGCGCCGCCTGGGAATCATGGCTGTCTACGTTACCCATGATCAGGAAGAGGCCATGGCAATCTCCGATCGGGTGGCGGTGTTCAACCATGGGCGCCTGATGCAGATCGGCGAGCCGCTCGAAATCTATGAGAAGCCGACCTCTCTGTTTGTTGCCGATTTCATCGGCCGGGCGAACTTTCTGCCCGCCACCGTCATCAGCCGTGACGGCAGAGCGGCCATGACCCGTTTACCCTGGGGGGAGCCGCTGCGGCTTGCGCAAACTGCCGTCGCACTCGCTGAGGAATCGGAGATGATTCCGCAGCAAGCTAATGGCGTTGTTATGGTTCGGCCCGAGCGCATGACCCTCGACAAAACTCGCGGCTTCATTCCGGTACAGGTTCGACGTCGACAGTTTCTTGGCAGCATCGTTCGCTACATGGTGACGGCCACCGGGCTGGATACAGAACTGGTGATTGAAGCGCCTCGGCCTGTCGCACATGTCGAGGAAGGCGAGGTTGCCATTGCAGGATTTATGCCTGACGACGCGATGTTGTTCCAAAGAGGCGATCGGCCATGACCGCCATGATTCAACCCGCCGTTGGCACCGCGCGGCGCGAGTACCTCCCATTCGTCGTTGGCGTAATCATGGTCGGCGCGGCGCTAATCTTTCTCGTCTATCCGATAGCGAATGTCATCATCCAAGCGTTCCTCGCCAACGGCAGGGATCTGGCGCTGACCAATCTGACGTTCGACAATTTCGAGCGTTTCATCGTCTCAGCCAGTTACCGGCGTGCCTTTTGGCACTCCATCGTCGCCGGCGGCGGCGCGACATTGTTGGCGACGGCATTATCCCTGCCAATGGCCTATGCATTGACGCGGGTGCGCATACCATTTCGCCCCCTCGTTCTTGCGCTATCGGTTATTCCGTTGATCGCGCCGCCATTTATCGGCGCGTATGCGTGGATCATGCTGCTCGGCAACAACGGAATGATCACGCAGATTCTCTATTCTAGCTTGGGTCTGCGATTGCCGTCCATTTATGGACCCTTCGGTGTGATCGTGGCGCTGGCCCTTAGCTATTTCCCGTACGTCTTCCTAATCGTGCAGGGGGCCTTGGCCGCGGCCGATCCGGCCATCGAAGAAGCCGCCCAAATGGCAGGTGCCAGTCGTTGGCGCGTCATCCGGACGATTACCTTCCCCATGATCGTGCCGGCGATAGCCGCAGGAGCGCTTATCGTCTTCATCAAGGCGATCGGCGATTTCGGCGTGCCGGCCATATTAGGCGGCGAGTTCCAGGTTCTGCCGACGTTGATCTACTATCAAATTCACGGCTACTTTAACCTGAACGCCGGCTCAGCTATTGCCATCGTCAACGTGGCGCTGACCATCGCGGCCCTTACGATACTTGCGGCGGCGAGCCGAAGATGGACCTTCTCCACCATCACCGGGTCGGCGCGTGGCGCGCCTCGGCTATCGACACCCGGAATGCGCATCCTTGCCAATGCCTTTGTCTGGTTTGTGTTGACGCTTGCGCTGTTACCCCAGGCCGTCGTCCTGCTCTATTCCTTTGCCGAACGGTGGGGGGATTCATTGCTTCCGTCGGTCTATGGCTTGGACAATTATCGCCGCGTCCTTCGCGACGTGGCCGAGCCGATCTGGAACACCGTGATTCTTGCGACGGTGGCCACATTTCTGTGCCTGGCGTTCGGCATGATTACCGCCTATGCCGCCGTTCGTGGCAAGGCCGTGGCCAAATGGGTTCTGGATTTGTCAATTATGGTGCCCTTCGTGCTGCCTGGACTTGTCGTTGGCGTGGCCTATCTGGCGGCCTTCAACAGCGGTCCGATCGTGCTGACCGGTACGGCCACGATCCTGGTGCTCGCCTATTTCACACGGCGCGTCGGGTTCATTTTCCGATCGGCGGTGGCGGCGATAGGACAGGTCGATCCGCTCTTGGAGCAGGCCTCGACGATCTGCGGCGCCTCGTGGGGGGTGACGATGCGCCGTATCACGGTGCCGTTGATTGCGCCCGCCCTAATCGCCGGTGCTGTTCTCGTCTTCGCCACGCTCATCGGCGAGATCAGCGCCACCGTGCTGTTGTATTCGGCGCAATGGAAAACGCTGTCGATCGCGATTTACGAATTCGTGCTTGGGAACGAGTTGGCAAAGGCCAGCGCCCTGGGAAGCCTTTCCAACCTGCTGACCCTGATTCTCGTGCTGGCGGCGAGTGCCCTGCTCGGGCGCAACATGTCCGATATGTTCCGCTGATCGCAGTCAGTCGATCCCGGTGAGCGCGCGCAGCGGCGCCGCTAGGCCGGGCGTGCTCGCCAGCACCGCTCGAGCCTCTGCGATCTGGCCGCTGGCAGGGAAATCGCTGGTCCAACCACCGGCTTCCCGGACAAGGAGGAGGCCCGCCAGCACGTCCCAGGCATAGAGACACGATTCGAAATAGCCATCGATCCGACCGTCGGCGACATAGGCAAGACCAAGCGCGGCCGATCCGGCTTGCTGAAACGCATACCCGGCGGTGAGCAACCGGTCGACCAAACCGAGGTATTCTGCCGCCGGGCGCTTTGGTGAATAGCCGAGTTCGACGAGGGCGGTGGCTGGCTGGGCGGCTGCACCCACCCGGATCGGAACACCGTTGCACTGAGCGCCGTGGCCCCGCCGAGCGAAAAATAAATCGTCGGCCATGGGATCGTAGAGGGCAGCGATTTCGGCCCGCCCATCGAAGCAGAAGGCGATCGAAACAGCAAAATGCGGAATGCCGCGGGCGAAATTGGCGGTTCCGTCGATAGGATCGATTACCCACAGGCCGGCGGCTTCGGTGCCCAGAGATTCTTCGCTGATCCGGCCATCATTTGGAAAGGCCGCCGCCAAGCGTTCGGCGATCAACCGGTCGACCGCGCGGTCGGCGGACGTGACGACATCGCTGGGGGCCTTGACTTCGATGGCCACCGACGGGTCGCGAAAGGATCGGCGGACCAGCTCTCCGGCCTCGCGGGCAACGTCCGCCGCGAATTCGCATCGGGTGCGGAGATCAGCGTTGCGAATGGCCCTGACTCATGTGATCACCGTTGCGTCACTCGCCCGGAGCCGAGCGTCAATGCCAGGCTGCGCACGACCGAGGCATGATTGACTCTGGAACAGCCATTCTGTTTACTGGAGATAGTATTGTCAAACAGTGTTTGGCAATGCCTAACGTAAATCGGAGATCCATATGGCGGACCGGCCGCGCCGGTTGCGATCGAGTTCCTGGTTCGGGGGCGACGGCAAGAACGCCTTTATGCACCGGAGCTGGATGAAGAACGAAGGCTTGCCGGCGCATCTCTTCGACGGCCGGCCGGTGATCGGAATCTGCAACACCTGGTCCGAGCTGACGCCGTGCAACGCGCATCTGCGCGACGTGGCGGAGCGGGTCAGGCGCGGCGTCTTCGAGGCCGGCGGCTTTCCGGTCGAGTTCCCGGTGATGTCGCTGGGTGAATCGAACCTGCGGCCGACGGCGATGCTGTTCCGCAATCTTGCCAGCATGGACGTCGAGGAGTCGATCCGGGGCAACCCGGTGGACGGCGTGGTGCTGCTGGTCGGCTGCGACAAGACCACGCCGGCCTTGCTCATGGGCGCGGCAAGCTGCGATCTGCCGGCGATCGCCGTTTCCGGCGGACCGATGCTCAGCGGCAATTTTCGCGGCCAGGCGATCGGTTCGGGTACTCATGTCTGGCGCTTCTACGAGGACGTTAAGGCCGGCCGCATGTCGCTTGCCGACTTCATGGCCGCCGAACAGGGGCAGAGCCGCTCGGCCGGCAGCTGCATGACGATGGGCACCGCTTCGACCATGGCAAGCATGGTGGAAGCGCTCGGCATCGGCCTGCCGGACAACGCGGCGATCCCAGCGGTCGACTCGCGTCGCTATGTCCTCGCGCACATGGCGGGC
>Ga0210124_1001218_pt1 | contig 11405 bp, 9 predicted proteins | sample Muzzi_PWC_D2_FD_185554 | JGI IMG/M metagenome (GOLD analysis project Ga0210124, IMG submission 185554) | Wetland microbial communities from San Francisco Bay, California, USA, that impact long-term carbon sequestration - Muzzi_PWC_D2 (SPAdes) | ecosystem: Environmental > Aquatic > Marine >...
GGGTCGGGGAAGCGCGGCCCACCGCCCTTCTCGAAGACCAGCTCCAGCCCCATCGGTTCGAGCATCGTGAGGATGTCGGAGAAAAAGATCACCGCATCCACCCCGATCAGGTCGAGGGGCTGGAGCGAGACCTCCGCCGCCAGCTCCGGAGTCTTGCACATGGTCAGGAAGTCGGCCTTGGCGCGCACGGCCCGGTACTCGGGCAGGTATCGACCGGCCTGGCGCATCATCCACACGGGTGTGCGCTCGACGGGCTGGCGAAAGGCGGCGCGAAGGAGAAGGTGGTCGGACATCGCCCATGCTCCGTGGGGGGGGTCGGAGGGTCGGGCACTATGGGCGATAGACGGCGCCTGCGGCAAGCCGCAGCGTGACCATAATCGTCGGCTCAGCGGAGTTCGTGTGACGCGGGAAGCCAGGAAACCAGGAGAACGACGCCATCGGGGTCTCGTGCCGGGCCTCTGAGTTCCCGCGTTCCCTCGTGGCGAGTCCGGCGGCGCGATACGCCGCGCCGTCCGGCGGAAGTCCGTCGTCCTGCCTGCGCAAAGTCCAGATCGGCCGCTACAATGGCGGCGCCATGCCTCCGACCGTAGTCGTCTACTTCGATTTTGTCTGTCCGTTCTGCTACCTGGGCGCCCACCGCCTGCGCCGCCTGCAGGGGTCCTGGGCGTTCGAGATCGAGTGGCGGGGTATCCAGATTCACCCGGAAACTCCATCCGAAGGGATGCCCCTCGCCGCCATCGGCGATGCGCGGCTGCGGGAGGCCGCGGCCGGAATCGTGGCCCTCGCGGAGGCGGAGGGGATCGACCTCGCGATCCCCCTGACTCTGGCGAACTCCAGCCTTGCCCATAGGATGGCCGAGTGTGCGCGGCGCGCAGGGATGTTCGACGAGTACCTCCGGCGGGCGTTCGCGGCCTACTTCTGCGAGGGACGGAACATCGGCGATCACGAGACGATTCCCGCCATCGTCCGGGAGATCGGCGTCCCCAAGTCTGCCATCGCGGCATTCCTCGCCGATCGGGAAGGCTACGCGGCGATCATCGACGGGCGGTTACGCGACTGCGCGCAGCGTGGCTTTCGCGCCTTCCCGGCCGTGATCATGGGCGATCGCCAGTGGCAAGGCGTGCAGCCGGAGGCCGTCTGGGTCGAGGGTCTGACGGCCATGGGGTGCGCGCCAGCATAGGCGGTGGACAGGGACCGGCCACGGTGGGTACGAGCCGTGGCCCCGGTCGGGTCAGTCGACGGCGCTTGACTTGAGGTGAATCCAAGAAAGACTATCTGTCTCCTTGTGTTAAGTAATCTTCTCGTTCTAACGAAGAAAACTTGACATCTGGATGCTAAGATCTATCCTTGTCCTCGTGAAATGGAGGATTGTCTCGCCATGACGACCTACGCCCTCACCCCCCAAACCAGTGATCTGACTCGTTACCTCAATGAGATTGCGCGCCATCCCCTGCTTTCGAAGAAAGAGGAATACGACCTGGCGATACGCGTCCACGACGAACACGACGTCGAGGCCGCCCAGGTGCTGGTGCTCTCCAACCTCCGCTTCGTGGTGAAGATCGCCAAGGAGTACGCCAAGTTCTCGTTCCCCCTCCTGGATCTGATCCAGGAGGGCAACATCGGCCTGATGCACGCGGTGAAGCGGTTCGACCCGCGCCGCGGCTTCCGCCTCCTGACCTACGGTGTGCACTGGATTCGCGCGTTCATCAAGGAGTACATCATCCGCAACTGGTCGTTGGTGAAGCTCGCCAGCGCCCGGGTGCAGAAGAAGCTCTTCTTCCACCTGGTGCACATGGAGTCGCCGTCGACGCCCGGTGGCGATCCGGGCGAGGCCGGGGCATTTCAGGTCCTGGTCGAGGACAGCCAGGTGCAGGAGGAGATCGCGCGTGCGGTCGCCGAGCGGGTGAAGCGGCGCGACCTCTCTCTCGACCTTCCGGCCGCCACCAGCGAGGGCGATGGGGCCGCGATGCTCGAGTTCCTGCCGGCGGCTGGTGAGGCGCCGGACGAGGTGGTCTCGCGCGAGGACCTGGACGAGCGAGTACGCAAGGTGGTCGGGGGGATCCGGCCGAAGCTCAATGAGCGCGAGCGCTACATCCTCGACCACCGTCTGATGGCCGATGAGCCCCTCGCCCTGCAGGAAATCGGTAATCGTTACGGCGTGTCGCGCGAGCGAATCCGGCAGTTGGAGGCTGGCCTGAAGCGGCGCCTGGCCGCGGTCCTCAGTCCCTTTGCGGCGACCGCGGCGGCCGCCTGATCAGGCGGCGGCTCCGTCGTAGGGCGGGTCGTCCGGCACGAGGAAGAGAGTGATGGCTGCCACCGACCTCTACGCAGAGCTTGGGGTCAAGCGCGATGCCAGCGCGAAGGAGATCAAACACGCCTACCGGCGGCTGGCGCGCAAATTTCACCCGGACGTGAATCCCGGTAATCGGCGGGCCGAGGAGAAATTCAAGAAGATCTCCCTGGCCTACGACATCTTGGGCGATGCGGAGAAGCGCGCCCAGTACGACCGCTTCGGCGAGGCGGGCATCAACGGGGCGGGCCCCCCGCCGGGTGGCGGTTTTGGCGGCGCGCCGTCCGGAGGATTCGAAGGGTTCGGCGACCTCTTCGAGCAATTCTTCCGCGGCGCGGGCCCGCGTCCCGGGCCGCAACGCGGGCAAGATCTGGAGACCAAGGTTACCCTCACGCTGGAGGAGGCGGCGCGGGGGATAACCCGGCGGATTGCCCTCGGGGAGGGCCATCGGGTCGACGTGAAGATCCCTGCTGGCGTCGACACCGGTACCAAGATTCGCGTCGCGGGCAAGGGTCGTCCGGGGGCCGCTGGCGGTCCCAAGGGGGATCTGTTCGTCGTCGTCCAGATTGCCCCGCATCCTTACTTCCGGCGGGAGGGCAGCGACCTCTACTTCGACTTACCCTTGACGATCGTCGAGGCGACCCTCGGCACCAAGGTGCGGATCCCCACCCTGGAGGGGCGTAGCCAGCTCACGGTACCGGCCGGTGTGGCATCCGGTGCGAAATTGCGGCTGCGTGGCAAGGGCTTGCCGATAGCGAGAGGGGGCGGGCGCGGCGACCAGTTCGCGGTCATCAAGATCGTTTCGCCGAAGGCACTCTCGGCTGCGGACCGGACGTGGCTGCAGGAGCTCGGCGAACGGCTCTCCGAGAACCCGCGCGCCGGCCTCGCGTGGTCGACGGAGGGCGAGTGATGGAGCGTCGCGGCACCTATTCGATCTCGGCGATCGCCGAGATGTTCGGTGTCCACCCTCAGACGCTCCGCGCCTACGAGCGTCAGGGGCTGATCACCCCGGAGCGCACGGCCGGGAATACGCGGCGCTACACCGCGGAGAACGTCGAAGAGTTGGAGATCATTCTCAACCTCACCCGTGAGCTCGGGGTTAACCGGGCCGGGGTCGAGGTGATCCTGCACATGCGCAGGCAGCTTGCCGCGATGCGCCTGGAGGCGCAGGACATGATGCGGCGCATTTACCGGGACATCGCCCTGCAGAAGAACCTGCCGATCCCGCGACCGGTCGCCGACCTGCTGGTACGCGAGGACGAGCGCTCGGACCGTCGACCACCCGCGGACGGGTGACCGGCGGAGCGCAGGAGGCGCCGCGCATCGCCCGGGGTCGCCACGACGGGCGAGCCCACTCCGCGCCGGATGCCCTCTGCCATGCGTGGCGAGCGCAGCTAACCGCGCCTGCCACCAAGAGAAGAGCCCCCGGTGGTGGGGAGGGGAGGGGAAACCACCGGGGGCTGGTGGGCGTAGGTAGAACCTCCGCCCACCTCCAATGTAAGCACAATTCCTGTCTTGTCCAGAGTGACGCCGTGCCGCCAGGCAAGTCGTGGGCGCGCGATGGTCGATAGAGTACCAAATATATCGCCTTCGTCGGCCCGCAGTTTTCTTTCAGGATCCTCCCGCGAGCGTGTCAGCGGGCGGAGGTCCTGGCGGGTCCCCACGTCCTAGCCTGCAGGCCGACTTGGGGCCTGTGGAAAACTTGGCCACGGTGGGCCAGTCGATGCGGAAGGTGATGCAAGTCGCTCTGGTGAGAAGCCGCGGTCCGCCGATACGATGGGGAGCGTAAGGAGCGACGGATGAGCTACCCAGGTGGAGCGGAATACGACGGCTATCGGTGGTTATGTGGACGCGAGAGCTGCGTCCGGATTCTCGGCTGGGAGCCCGCCGACGGAGACTACTATTTCCCTGCCGACGGCGCCGATGGCGGGTTTCTAAAGGTGGTGTCAGACGATGCCGCGGCGGTGGCGGCTGCGGCGACGTTCCGTTTCTACCCGCGCCTCGACCAGCTCAAGACCCGTTGCCAGCGCCGCCTCAATACCTCGTGGCGCCTGGCCCAAGAGCGGTTCGAAGGTTGGATGGTGGAGCAGGATTTCTTCGAGACGGAGGAGGAGGCGTGGCTGCGGTTTCTGTGCCATCTCCACGAGGTGGAAGTGCCGCCGCCTTCTCTCGTGCGGCCGGACGCCGAATAATCGCCCGGACGTAGCGCGGTCCACAGGCGCTACCATGGAAGGTCTGCGGGCCACGGTCCTCTTGCCACTCCGCGCTTCCATGACCCGGTACTGGCGCATCACGTACAAGATGTTCGGGGCGCTGGCGGCCACCTTGTTGGCGGCGCTGCCGGTGGTCGTCGTGGCGGTGGTGACCGCCGGACATCCGAAGGCACGGGCGCGCACCGGGCCGATGCCCACGAATGGCAGCATGGTCGTCTCCAACCACCTGTCCTACCTCGACATTCTCTGCCTGGCGTCCTGTTACCCGGGACTCTTCCTCTCCAAGGCGGAGATCGCAGGCTGGCCCGGGATCGGGGTGTTGGCGCGCGCGGCAGGCACCCTGTTCGTGGACCGCGATCAGGCGCGGGACACCGGCCGGGTGAACGGCGAGCTAGCCGCGTGGCTACGTGCTGGTCTGCGGATCACGTGGTTCCCCGAGGGTGGCACCTCTAGGGGTGCCGCGGTGGCGCCGTTCAAGTCCTCCATCTTCCAGGCCGCCTTTCTCGCCAACGTGCCATGCGTTCCGGTGACCCTGGGCGTGGCGACGCCGGGGAGTGCCCATCCAGCCAGCCAGACCGTATGCTGGTGGAGCAAAGAGCCATTCGTCGGGCACTTCCTGCGTCTCCTCGCCCTGCCACGCGTCGAGGTCACCATCCACTTCGGCGAAGGGGTGACGCCCACCGGGGACCGCAAGAGTCTTGCCCAGGAGCTCCACAAGCGGGTATCGGCGGCCTTCGTGCCGGTCGCACAGTAGCCTTGCAGGACGAGCGCTCGGGGATCGCGGCGCCTGCCAGCCGGCGCCACGATCACAGCGGCTGTCTGAGGCTGAAATAGAGCTTTGGAGTGGCGCCGTCGTCCGGGTGGTAGCCGTACGCGAGGTCGAGGCGCAACACCACGCCGACCAGCCGGGCGATGTAGATTCGCAGGCCAACGCCGCCGCCCGCCGCGACGCGGCCGGGGTCCACCAGGTCGTATGGCTCACCCGCCGTGCCTGCGTCGACGAACGCGGCACCGCCGAGCCAGTCCCACGCCCGCGGGCTGCGGTACTCCAGGTTGCCGAGCCACATGGCGACCCCTTGCAGGGAGTCCTTGTCGATACCGCGCAGGGAGCTGCCGCCGCCGACGTCGAAGCCCACGTCCGTGGCGTCGGGGCCTACGGTGTAACCGGTGCTGGCCCGTGCCGTCAGGTTGTGCTCATCGAACTTCCAGAACCACTGATAGCCCATGTCCAGCTTCAGGGCGTTGACGGTACTGCCGAGGGTGGCGGTGAAGAGCTGCACCGAGTAGCCCCAGCGGTGGCCTTCGAAGGTGTAGGTAAAGTCGTCGACGCTATCCAGCGAGTGGTCGAATCGGATGCTGTTGATCCACTCGCTTTGGCTCACGCCCGTGGTGCTCGTCTGGTCCACGTAGTTCGCCGTGAGCCCGACCCCCATGCGCCGCCGGTTCGTGCCCTCGCGCCAAAAGCGGTGGACCCCTAGGTCGAGGTCGACACTCGTGGCGGCACCCTGGTCCGTGGTGGTGAGGTCGGAGCGGGTGGAGGCCTCGCCGTCGGTCGCCCAGCCGACGCCAACGTCGAGATCGTAGGGCATGTCGCGGAACTCCGGCAGCGCCAGGTCGACGGCGGCGGAGTCGCCGCGCTCGCTGCCGGCATCCGTGCCGAAGGCGTGCTTGACCTTGATCTTGAGACGCTGGTCCTCGCCACGGAAGTTGTAATCGGTGTAGCTGATGCCCACCTTCACATTGCCTTCGTCGGAGACGTCGATCTCGGGCAGGGGAAGGATCGCCCACTTCTCATGCACGCGCACTGTCAGCCGCATGTCGCGAGTCCCCGCGATCGGCTCCACCTCGCCGGCGACCTTGTAGTAGAGGCCGAGGTTACGGATGCGCTGCAGCGACGCCTCGAACAATACCTCGTCGAAGAGATCGCCCACCTCCAGCAACATCTCCCGCGCTAGCACCTTCGTCTTGGTGCGGTGGTTGCCCTGGAACACGATCATGCCCACCACCCGTGCCGGCGCGGGATCGCGAGTGGCGTCCTGGCCGGCGGCGGTACCCGTGGCGAGGAACAGCGCGAGGAAGATCACCAATGGGTACATGGACGCGTTTTCGCACGGGAGCGTTGCCCAAGCCTACCGCCGGGAGCCGGTCGATGGCGATGCGGTGATGCGCCGCAGTGCACCTCATCGGGGCGTATTTCGCTCTCGCTGAGTCAAGGCGTTCTGTCCTGGACGAAGACTCTACGATGGCTGTCTGGCCGCGAAGATGCGATCGTTAACATTGGCCTATCGAGTTGCCACCATCACGCCTCGGCGGGAGTGTCGCGGTGGTGGAGAGGGTCACCCCATTGACCCGCTGCGGAATGCCCGTGCTGCACCTCGGTGAGATAGCGTACGCCAATTGCCTCCCCATCCAGGAGCCGTTCCGCGAGCGCTGGGGGCGAGAGTACCGGTTCACGACCCGGGAGCCGGCGGCCATCAACGGGCTGCTGCGCGCCGGGGAGGTCGATTGCGCGCCGGCCTCGTCCATCGAGTACGCGCGCCATCCCGACTCATACTGGATCGTGCCCGACCTCTCCATCGGCGCCGATGGCCCGGCGCAGAGCGTGGTGCTGTTGACGCCGGTACCGCTGGCGGAGCTGGACGGCCGGGAGATCTACCTTACCCCGGCTTCGGCGACCTCGGTCGTCCTGCTCAAGGTCCTGCTGGGACACGTCGCCGGGCTTCACCCGCGCTACGTCGACGGCGTGCCCGACGATCACCACCTGCCTCACCTTCTCATCGGCGACCAGGCGATGCGCCGCTTCTACGACCCGCCGCCGGGTGTCGAGGTGGTCGACCTTGGCCGCTGGTGGAACGAGGCCACCGGCCTGCCCATGGTCTTCGCCCTGTGGCTCCTCCGCCGGGAGGCGGTCGAGCGTGAGCCGGACGCCTGCCGGCAGCTTGCCGCCCGCCTCGGTCAGGTGCGTCGCGAGATGGACGCCGCGCACCTTGCTGGCCTCGCCGCCCGGTTCGGCGGGCGGGAGTTCTCGGCCGAGCGCCTCGTCGCCTACTGGCACACCCTCTGCTACGCGCTCACCGACCGTCATCGGGCGGGCCTGGTGCGCTTCTTCGAGCTCGCCCGTGACATCGGGGCCATCGATCGAGTCCCGTCACTCGACCTCTATCCCGCAGCGGAGGTGCCGTTGCCCGCCGCGGGTTCGGCGAGCGGCCCATAGATCTCTGGCTGCCGGTCGGCGAGGAAGCGGGTCACGCGGCGCGCCTCGTCGACCTGGTCGGTGTCGATGGTCGCCATGACGATCGCCTCGGTCGATCCCGCTGGCTCGGCCACGAGCTCGCCGAACGGATCGGCACAGAACGACTGTCCGTAGAACGCCATGGCCCCCTCCTCCCCCACCCGGTTGAGGCGGAAGAGGTAGAGGTTGTTGCACAGGGCGTGGCTGCACAGCAGGCCGCGCCACCGCTCCTGGGAGTCGAAGGCGGCGGCCGTCGGGGCGAAGATGAGCTGCGCGCCGGCCAGGGCCAGCAACCGTGCCCCCTCGGGGAAGTAGTTGTCCCAGCAGATCTGGATGCCGGTCTTTAGCCCGCCCAGGTCGAACACCGGCAAGGGCCCCTGGCCGGGCGTGAAGTACCCCTTCTCCCGGTATCCGTCGAGATCCGGCAGGTGGCGCTTCTGGTGGATACCGACGAGCTTGCCGTCGGGATCGATGACGAAGGCCGAGTTGAACCACTCGTGGCGGTTCTTGCGCGGCCGCTCCGGCATGGGCGCGACGAGGTGGACGGAGTGTGCCTTGGCGCACGCCTGGAAGGTGGCGAGGGCGTCGCGGTGGCTCTCCAGCGGTACCCCCCCGTTCTGGCGAGCGGGAAACCACTGGGTCGTGCAGAGCTGCGGCAGCAGGACGATGGCCGCCCCGCGGGTCGCCGCTATCTCCGTGAGCTGCACCAGGTGGTTGAGGTTGCGCGCCGGATCGGCCGTGGCCACCGCCTGGATACCGGCAAGGGTGTATTGCATGGGAAGGGCTCCGGCTCGGCCGGAGGACCACCCCCCGACTGCCGCGCATCTTTGCCGGTCCACGGCGGCGAAGCCAAGGGGATGATGTCGGCGGCCAAGAGCTGATCACGCGACGACCCCGCGCGGCATGACTGGCCGCCACACGCCGTTCGGCCGTTTTCCTTCGCCGCCCCGCGTTGCGGCGATACGCGCATGGCCTACGCCCCGGAGGTCATGCGGGCGCCGTGGCACTTCTTGTACTTCTTGCCGCTGCCGCACGGGCAGGGCTCGTTGCGCCCGACCTTGGCTGCCTCGTGGCGGACGGGCTGGCGACCCTCGCTCTCCTCTCCCCGGGAGTACTTGAGGTTGCGTGGGGGCTGCGGTCGGGGGACCTTCACCCCGACGGCCACGCCGTCGTCCGGTGCGGTCGCGGCCTCGGCCGCCTGATCGTGGGCGAGCCGCTGGGCTGCCGACTGGCCAGTGTCGTCGCCGGGAAGCCCGGGACGGGGTGGCTCGGTGGGTGGCTGTTGGATGCGGATCTGGAGGTGGAAGAGGGTGCGGATCACCTCCTCCTTGATCCGGTCGCTCATCGCCTGGAAGAGCTTGAAGCCCTCCTTCTTGTACTCGATGAGGGGGTTGCGCTGGCCGTAACCGCGCAGCCCGATGCCCTCCTTCACGTGGTCCATGATCAGGAGGTGGTCCTTCCAGAAACCGTCCAGGTACTGGAGCATGACCATCTTCTGGAGGTGGGCGGTGTTCTCTGGCCCGATCAGATTGCGTTTGCTGTTGAGAAGGCCCTGTAGCGGCTCGAGCAGGGCGACCATGCGCTCCTTGTGGGACTTCTTCAACAGCGGGGCAAGATCGTCGACGGGCGGTCGGCCGAACACGGCGGTGAGCTCCGTGGCCAGCGGTATAGAGTCCCATTGCCGCGAGCTGTAGTCCGGTGGGAGGTGATCGTAGAGGAGGCGTTCCACCACCTCTTCGAGCATGGCGTCGATGTCTTCGCTCAGGCCATCTGCCTCCAGCACCTTGCGCCGCTGAGCGTAGATCACCTGGCGCTGCTGGTTGAGGACGTCGTCGTACTCCAGGAGGTGCTTGCGGATCTCGAAGTTGCGCGCCTCCACCTTGCGCTGGGCGTTCTCGATGGAGCGGCTGACCATGCGGTTTTCGATCGGCATGTCCTCTTCCATGCCGAGGCGCTGCATGAGGCCGGAGATGCGGTCAGAGCCGAAGATGCGCAGCAGGTCGTCTTCCAGGGAGAGATAGAAGCGCGACGCGCCGGGATCGCCCTGGCGGCCGGAGCGGCCGCGGAGCTGGTTGTCGATGCGCCGGCTCTCGTGGCGCTCGGTGCCGAGGATGTAGAGCCCGCCCGCCTCCAGGACCTTCTCCTTCTCCTCCGCGCATTGCGTGCGGTAGCGCTCGAGCTGGGCCTCGTGGCCTTCGACGTCCTCCCAGGGGAAGGACTTGGCGAGAAATTCCGGGTTGCCACCGAGCATGATGTCCGTGCCGCGCCCGGCCATGTTGGTGGCGATGGTGACGGCGCCGTAGCGGCCGGCCTGGGCGACGATCTCCGCCTCCCGATCGTGGTGCTTGGCATTCAGCACGTTGTGCTTGACGCCCGCCTTCTGCAGCCGCTGGGAGAGGCGCTCCGACTTCTCGATGGAGATGGTCCCGACGAGCACCGGCTGACCGTGCTCGTGCAGCTCCTTGATCTCGTTGACGATCGCCCGCTCCTTCTCCGGCACGGTGCGGAAGATGACGTCGTGGCGGTCGCGACGGATCATTTCCATGTGGGTGGGGATGGTGACCACGTCGAGCTTGTAGGTGGAGTGGAACTCGGCCGCCTCGGTCTCCGCGGTGCCGGTCATTCCGGCGAGCTTGTCGTAGAGGCGGAAGTAGTTCTGGAAGGTGATCGAGGCGAGGGTCTGGTTCTCGTTGGCGACGGCGATCCCTTCCTTCGCCTCCAGCGCCTGGTGCAGGCCGTCGGAGTAGCGCCGCCCCGGCATCATGCGGCCGGTGAACTCGTCGACGATCACCACCTGGCCCTGGTGCACCATGTAATCGACGTCGCAGGTGAAACACTTGTGGGCGCGCAACGCCTGATTGACGTGGTGCACGAGCTCCATGTTGTCCGGGTCGTAGAGGTTGCCACCCTTGAGCAGCCCGGCCTCGGCGAGGAAGGCCTCCACCCGCTCGGTTCCCCGCTCGGTGAGGGCGACGGTGTTGTGCTCCTCGTCGTGGACGTAGTCGCCGCTCTCCTCCCGTACCTGGTGGCTGCCGGGGATCTCTTCGCCGATGACCTCGCCACGTTCCAGGTGGGGGATCGCCTGGTTGATGAGGTAATACTTGTCGGTCGAGTCCTCGGTCGGGCCGGAGATGATCAGGGGGGTGCGCGCCTCGTCGATCAGGATCGAGTCCACCTCGTCGACGATCGCGTAGTGGAACGGGCGCTGCACGTATTGCGCGAGGTCGTACTTCATGTTGTCGCGCAGGTAGTCGAAGCCGAACTCGTTGTTCGTGCCGTACGTGATGTCGTAGCCGTAGATCTCTTTCCGCTGCGCGTCATTGAGCCCGTGCACGATGGTGCCTACCCGCATGCCGAGGAACTCGTAGATACGTCCCATCCATGCGGCGTCGCGGCTTGCCAGGTAGTCGTTGACCGTCACGACGTGGACGCCGCGGCCGGTCAGGGCGTTGAGGTAGACCGGCAGGGTGGCGACCAGGGTCTTGCCCTCACCGGTCCTCATCTCCGCGATCTTGCCCTGGTGCAGGACCATACCGCCGATGAGCTGTACGTCGAAGTGGCGCATCCCCAGGACCCGCCAACTCGCCTCCCGGACCGCGGCAAAGGCCTCAGGTAACAGGTCGTCGAGGGCCTCGCCGTCGTGCAGACGACTGCGGAAGAGGGCCGTCTG
>Ga0210124_1001219_pt1 | contig 11403 bp, 7 predicted proteins | sample Muzzi_PWC_D2_FD_185554 | JGI IMG/M metagenome (GOLD analysis project Ga0210124, IMG submission 185554) | Wetland microbial communities from San Francisco Bay, California, USA, that impact long-term carbon sequestration - Muzzi_PWC_D2 (SPAdes) | ecosystem: Environmental > Aquatic > Marine >...
TCCATATCCACGAGCCGCGCAGCGCGCTGAAGGCGGTCCTGGTGGTCGACAACGTCGCGGCCGGCCCCTCGATCGGCGGCGTGCGCATGGCGCCGGACGTCAGCACCGCGGAATGCTTTCGTCTGGCCCGGGCCATGACCCTGAAGAATGCCGCCGCCGGCCTGCCGCACGGCGGCGGCAAGGCGGTGGTCTTCGCCGACCCGGCCATGCCGCCGGAGCGCAAGGAGCGCCTGGTGCGCGCCTTCGCCCGCGCGATCGGCGACGTAAAGGACTACATCCCCGGGCCCGACATGGGCACCGACGAGCGCTGCATGGCCTGGGTCCGGGACGAGACCGGCCGGTCGGTCGGCCTGCCGCCCGAGATCGGCGGCATCCCGCTCGACGAGATCGGCGCGACCGGCTTCGGCCTGGCGGTCGCGGTCGACGTCGCGCGGGCGTACTGCGACCTGGAGCTCGCCGGCGCGCGCGTGGCGGTGCAGGGCTTCGGCTCGGTCGGCAAGCACGCGGCGCGCTTCCTGGCGGAGAAGGGGGCGGTCCTGGTCGCGGCATCCGACTCCCGGGGAACCCTCTACGACCCGGAGGGCCTCGACGTCGCGCGCCTGATCGAGATCAAGCAGGCCGGCGGCGCCGTGACCGACTATCCGGACGGCCGCAAGCTCGACCGCGAGGCGGTGGTCGGCATCGCCTGCGACATCTGGATTCCGGCGGCGCGGCCGGACGTGCTGCGCAAGGACAACGTCGACAGCCTGAAGGCCCGGCTCGTCGTCCAAGGGGCCAACATCCCGGTGACGGACGAGGCCGAGGCGGCGCTGCAGGCGCGCGGGATTCTGTCGATCCCCGACTTCATCGCCAACGCCGGCGGCGTGATCTGCGCCGCGGTCGAGTACCACGGCGGCACGCAGGGCCAGGCCTTCCAGACCATCGAGGAGAAGATCCGCCACAACACCGACCGCGTATTGGCCGAGGCGAAGCGCCGCGGCAGCCTGCCGCGCGCCGCCGCGGTCGCGCTCGCCACGGCCCGCGTGCGGCGGGCGATGGATTACCGCAGGGCGTAGCGCCGCGCCGGCCCGGATCCCGGAACGAAGCCCGCCGGAGGAGCCTAATCGACTGAAAGGTATAAGAAAATTTTCCGGAGTGCGCCGTTTCCGGAGTGGCCTGCTTGGGCCTTTGCCGCCCCAGGGCGGCGTCGGGGGTGCCGCCGCGACCGTAACCCGGCCGCCACCGCAGGGATGACGCGGCCCGCCCCGCCATGCCTTCGCCTCATCCGTGCCATGGCGAATTTTGGGTCGCACGCTTGCCATCGGCGGTCTAGAAGACCATCTCCTTCCAATTCGTCTCCCATCCGCCGTATCGGACTTCATGAAGCGCAGCCTGATCTTTTTCGTCGTCTTTCTGGTGCTGGCCGGGCTGGTCGGCGGCTTCGGCTATTTCCACTTCGTGCTGAAGCCGGAGATGATCAAAGGCGCCCTTTCCGGCAACGTGCCGCCCCCGACCACCGTTTCCGCCGAGGCGACGAAGACCGAAAGCTGGCGGCCTCTGCTGCCCGCGATCGGCACCTTTCAGGCGGTCCAGGGAATCGAGATCGCCCCCGAGGTCGACGGCATCGTGACCGCCATCCATTTCGATTCGGGGCACGAGGCCAAGTCGGGCGAGCTCCTGGTGGAGCTCGACGATTCGGTCGAGCAGGCCGACCTCAGGTCCGCCCAGGCGCAGCTCAAGAAGGCCAGCCAGGACCTCGCACGGCAGCAGGAGCTTCTGGGCCGCGGCAACACCTCGCAGGCGAGCTTCGACGCGGCGCAGACGCAGCGCGATACCGCGGCGGCGGCGGTCACCCGCATCAAGGCGGTGATCGACGAGAAGGAGATCGCGTCGCCCTTCGCCGGCCGCCTCGGCATCCGCATGGTCAGCCTCGGCCAGTACGTCAAGGCCGGGCAGAACCTGGTGGCCCTGCAGCAGCTCGATCCGATCTTCGCCGACTTTCCGGTGCCGGAGCAGGAGGTCGACCGGGTGAGGATCGGCCAGGTCGTGCAGATAAAGGTCGACGCCTTTCCGCGGCGCGTCTTCGAGGGCAAGGTGGCGTCGCTCGACGCCAAGGTGAACCAGGACACCCGCACGATCCTGGTCCGGGCCGAGGTGCCGAATCCGGACGGCCTGCTGCTCCCCGGCATGTTCGCGAACGTGACCGTTGTGGCCGGCGTGGCGCAGGACGTCGTGACCGTGCCGCGCACCGCGGTCAGCTACAGCCTCTATGGCGACAGCGTCTACGTCGTCAAAAACGAGACACCGAGCGGCGCGGAACAGGCCCAGCCCGCGCAGGTCGTCGAGCGCCGCTTCGTCCGGCTCGGCGATACCCGCGACGACCGCGTGGCGATCGCCGAGGGCGTGAAAGCGGGCGAGATGGTGGTCACCTCGGGGCAGATCAAGCTGCACCCGGGCGCCCGCGTGGTGGTGCAGCCGAATTCCGGCCTGACGCCGCCGGCGGAGCTTCCGCGGGAGTAGGCGCGGCGCGATGGCCTTCACGGACATCTTCATTCGCCGCCCGGTGCTGGCCACGGTCGTCAGCCTGCTGATTCTGCTCGTCGGGCTGCAGGCCGTCCTCAAGCTGCCGGTCCGGCAGTATCCCGAGCTGTCGAGCACGACGATCACGGTCACCACGACCTATCCCGGCGCCAACGCCGACTTGATCAAGGGCTTCATCACGACGCCGATCGAACAGGCCGTGGCCAGCACCGAAGGCATCGACACGCTTGTGTCGTCCTCGCAGCAGAACGTCTCGACCGTCACCCTCAACCTGCGGCTCAACGCCGATCCGGACCGTGCCGCCACCGACGTGCTGTCCAAAGTCAACCAGGTCAAGAGCGTCCTGCCGCGCGAGGCGAACGACCCGATCGTGACCAAGAAGACCGGCGAGGGCTTCGCGCTGATGTACATCTCCTTCAACTCGAAGGTGATGACGCAGCAGCAGATCACCGACTACCTGACCCGGGTCGTGCAGCCGCACCTGCAGACGGTCGACGGCGTCGCCAATGCCGAGATCCTCGGCGGCCAGACCTTCGCCATGCGGATCTGGCTCGACCCCAACCGGATGGCGGCGCTCGGCGTCACGCCGGCCGACGTGCGCACCGCCCTTGCCGCCAACAACTTCACCACCGCGGCCGGCCAGGTGAAGGGCGATTTCACCCAGACCAGCATCAACGCGCTGACCTCGCTCGACAGCGCCAAGGCCTTCGGCCAGCTCGTCGTCGCAGCCCGGGGCGATTCGCTCATCCGGCTGGGCAACATCGCCAAGATCGAGCTCGGTCCGCAGAGCGTCGATTCCTCCTCGGTCTTCGACGGCCTCAAGGCGGTGTTCGTCGGAATCTACGGCACGCCAACGGCCAACCCGCTGACCGTCATCGACGGCGTGCGGGCCGCCATGCCGCAGATCCAGAGCGAGCTGCCCGCGGGTTTGCAGGCGGCCATCGCCTACGACTCGACCGAGTTCATCCGGGCCTCGATCAAGGAGGTGGTGAAGACCCTGGGCGAGGCGGCGGTCATCGTCATCGTCGTCATCTTCCTGTTCCTGGGCAACCTGCGCTCGACCGTCATTCCGATCGTCACCATCCCGTTGTCGCTGATCGGCGTGATGTTCCTTCTTCTGGCGCTTGGCTATTCGATCAACCTGCTGACCCTGCTCGCGCTGGTCCTGGCGATCGGCCTGGTGGTCGACGACGCCATCGTGGTGGTGGAGAACATCCACCGTCACATCGAGGAGGGCATGACGCCCTTCGACGCCGCGCTGAAGGGGGCGCGCGAGATCGCGCTGCCGGTGATCGCCATGACCATCACCCTGGCGGCGGTCTATGCGCCGATCGGATTCGTATCGGGCCTGACGGGCGCGCTGTTCCGGGAGTTCGCCTTCACGCTGGCCGGGGCGGTGGTCGTGTCCGGGGTCATCGCGCTCACCCTGTCGCCGATGATGTGCTCGCGGCTGCTCGCCTCGCAGCAGGAAGACACCCGCTTCGTACGGTTCCTCGATCATCTCTTCGAAAGCCTGAAGGGCGCCTATCGCCGGCGGCTGCATCGGACGCTCAACTTCCGCGCAGTCACCATACTCGTTCTCCTCACGGTCATCGTCCTGACCGGCATGTCCTACATGACGACGCCCAAGGAGCTCGCGCCCCAGGAAGACCAGGGCGTCCTGTTCACGGTCGTCAAGACTCCGCAGTACGCGAACCTCGATTACCTCGAGCAGACGACGCAGAAGCTCTACAAGCTGTTCAACGAGGTGCCGGAGAAGGAGCACGTCTTCACGATCAACGGCCGCGGCAGCGTGAACCAGGCTTTCGCCGGCATCCTGTTCAAGCCGTGGGACCAGCGGACCCGCGATCAGAAGCAGATACTGGCCTCGCTGCAGCCCAAGCTGGCCACCATTCCCGGCGCCCAGATCTTCGCCTTCCCGCGGCCGCCGCTACCCGGATCGACGGGCGGCGCGCCGGTCCAGTTCGTGGTGACGACGACCAACGATTACCGGCAGCTCGCCAACGTGATCGCGGAATTGCAGGCGGCGGCGCTGAAAAGCGGGCTGTTCCTGTTCACCGACACGGACCTCAAGTTCGACACGCCGCAGATCGAGTTCCACATCGACCACGACAAGGCGAACCGCCTCGGCATCAGCATGCAGGACATCGGCACCGCGCTCGCCACCCTGCTCGGCGGCAACTACGTCAACCGCTTCAACCTCTACGGCCGCAGCTACGAGGTCATCCCGCAGGTGCCGCGCGCCTACCGGCTGACCTCGGATTGGCTGACACGCTATCAGGTGCGCACCGGCGCCGGGGAGCTCGTGCCGCTGTCCACGGTGGCCAGCGTGAGCCGCTCGGTGCAGCCGAACGCGCTGACCAGCTTTCAGCAGCTCAACTCCGCCGTCCTGTCGGGCGTGCCGTTCCCCGGCCGGACGATGGGCGAGGTGCTCGGCTTTCTCGACCAAAAGGCGAAGGAGCTCTTCCCCGAAGGCTTCTCGCACGACTATCAGGGCGAGAGCCGGCAGTTCGTCCAGGAGGGCAGCACCCTCGTCTACACCTTCGTCTTCGCGCTGATCGTCATTTTTCTGGTGCTCGCCGCGCAGTTCGAAAGCTTCCGCGACCCGGTGATCATCCTGATCGCGCTGCCGACCTCGATGTTCGGGGCGCTTCTGCCGCTCAATATCGGCGGCGTGCTCGGCCTGACCAGCGTCAACATCTATACCCAGATCGGCCTGGTCACCCTGATCGGCCTGATTTCCAAGCACGGCATCCTCATGGTCGAGTTCGCCAACCGGCTACAGGAGCAGGGCCACGGCCGGCAGGAGGCCATCGAGGAGGCGGCGGCCGTCCGCCTGCGTCCGATTCTCATGACCACGGCGTCGATGGTCGTCGCCATGGTGCCGCTGCTGACCGCCAGCGGGGCGGGGGCGAGCAGCCGTTTCGACATCGGGCTGGTCATCGCCGCGGGCATGACCGTGGGCACGATGTTCACCCTCTTCGTAACGCCCGCGGTCTATACCTTGGTGGCGCGCGATCACAGAAAGGCCGAGTCGGAGGCGCCGGGCGCCGCGAATGCCGGTAAGGCCACCGGGAAGGCGCCGGCCACCGATGGTGCGGCCACGGAATCGCCGAAATAGCGCCGATTGCGGCCGGAACGTGCCGCTGAGACGCCGAACAGGTTGACATTGCGGCGCAAAGAGGCCATTTGAGCCCCATGAACCTGTCTCGCGATTGCGCGAAGCGCGGCTGACGATTCCGGCCGCGCCACATCCCGAGAGCATAATCGACCATCCGTCCGTCCCGGCCGCGCTCGGGACGCACCGACGGCGCGGAGCCGCCTGCCAGGGCCTTTGGCCGATTCGCGGCGCGCCTGCGCTTAAAGGATTTTACGTGACGACTGAAAACGTTAACGCCCAGGACTTTCCCGGGCTCGGCCTCAACGAGCCGATCTGCCGCGCCCTGCGCGCGGAAAACTACACCCGCCCGACGCCGATCCAGGCGCGGGCCATTCCGCCGCTGCTGGCCGGCAGGGACCTCGTGGGTATTGCCCAGACCGGCACCGGCAAGACGGCGGCCTTCGCCCTGCCGATCATGCAGCGCCTCTCCGACACCGGCGAGCGGGCCGGCCCGCGCGGAACCCGCGCCCTGGTGCTCGCGCCGACCCGCGAGCTGGCGATCCAGATCGCCGAGGCGTTCCGCACCTACGGCCGGCACCTCAATCTGCGCTACGCCGTGGTCTACGGCGGTGTGGGCCAGCGGCCCCAGGTCGAGGCCCTGCGCCGCGGCGTCGACGTGGTGATCGCGACGCCCGGACGCCTGCTCGACCTGCATGGCCAGGGACACCTGAAATTCGACGGCCTGCGCCACGTCGTGCTCGACGAGGCGGACCGCATGCTCGACATGGGCTTCATCCGCGACGTGCGGAAGATCGTCGCCGCCCTGCCGCGCCGGCGCCAGACGATCTTCCTGTCGGCGACCATGCCGGAGGCGGTCGCCCGCCTCGCCTCGGAAATGCTGAGCGATCCGGTGCGCGTCGCCGTGACGCCGACCGCGACGCCGGTCGAGCGGGTCTCGCAGAGCGTGTTCTACGTCCCCGGACCGGAGAAGCGCGGCCTTCTGGTGCGCGTGCTGCAGGATCCGGCCTTGGCCCGGGCCATCGTCTTCACCCGCACCAAGCACGGCGCGAACCGGGTTGCCGAGCAGCTCGGCAAGGCCGGAGTCGCCGTCGAGGCGATCCACGGCAACAAGTCGCAGGGCGCCCGTCAGCGCGCGCTGGACAGCTTCCGCACGGGGCGGGCGCGCGTGCTCGTGGCGACCGACATCGCGGCGCGCGGGATCGACGTGGACGACGTGACGCACGTCATCAACTACGAGCTGCCCAATGTGCCGGAGGACTACGTTCATCGCATCGGCCGCACCGCCCGGGCGGGCGCGGCGGGCGCGGCGATCTCGTTCTGCGAGCCGAGCGAGCAGCCCTATCTGTCCGACATCGAAAGACTGACCCGACAACGCCTCGACGTCGCCGGCGGCGCGCCGGCCAGCCATTCCGGCAAACGTCCGGTGCCGCCGCGTGCGCGGCGCGGCCGGAGCAACGGCGGCCGGCGCCCGCGCCGTGCCGCCTGACCCCGGCGCGTTGCCGATCGCCGCACCGCACGACAAGAGAAAGGAGAGAGAAATGGCCAGATTCAATAGAAAACCCAACCCGAAGACTCAGCGCCGCAGCCGGCCCACGTTGGCTTCGGCGGCGCCGGTCGATTTCGGGCCCATGCTGCCGTTCCTGCGCGAGCGGGTCGGCGAGGACCATCCGATCTACACCGCCGCGTGCGACGGCAATCTCTCCGCCTTCATGGCCGCGATTCGCGACTCCGGCGACTCCAAGATGGAGCACGAGATCGCCGGCGAACTGGAACGCATGCCGCAGCCGCTCGAGCGCGCCTGAGGCGGCGAGGCGCTACGACGAGGAGCGCTCGAACAGCGTCCCCGGCCAGTCCGGCACCGAGCGCAGGACGCGGGCGAGGCTGCGGTGCCGTGCCACCAGCGTCATCTGCCGCCCCGCCGTGTGCCAATAGCGCACGCGGTAGACGTTCTCGGTGCGATCGACGACGAAGACCGTCCGGCCCTCCGGCGCGTCCTTGATCGAGGCGTAGAGCAGCGGCCGCTGGCCGGGCCGCTCCGGCTCCAGCTCACCGACGACGAGATACGAGGGAACGCCGCGCAGGCGGCGCTCCTCGCAGAAGGCCTCGAGGGACCGCAGGTCGGCGCGCGACAGGCCGGAGGTGGGGAAGGGGGGCACGCTCATATCCCCGGATGTGGTGTGTCCCCATGCGGTCCGTCAATGCCCTGGGGCGGCCCCAATTCCGCACGAGAAAAAGCCCCGCCGCGGGCGGCCGGGCTGCGCGCGGCGCGGGTGGCGCCTAGTCCTCCATGCAGATGCTTGTCCTGTAGCACCGGACGGTTCCGTCGACCGTCGCGTTGTCCAGCACGCGCACGATGGAAAGGTTCCGTGTCTCAGTGTCGCCCTCGACCGCAGTCTCCTCAGCCAAGTCGAGCGCGGATTGCAGGTCCACGGAGATGTCGCCGGTTACGGTCGTATGGTCTCTTGTCCGCAGGTGAGATTGCATGACAATAGAGGTGCGCCCCGTTACGCGGCTGTCTTGGCGGAGGTTGAGATAGCTGTTTCGCGTAACGGAAAGGGCATAGGTTCCGAGCCCCTGGTCGATCGTCTCTGCCGAACCGCGATAGGTTCCGTGTTCCGCTAGGTCGACCTGCTCCTCCCTGTTGTTCGCCATGACGTTGCGATAGCCGTCGACGACCCCGCCCTTGTTGACAGAAAGGCCCCATACATTGTTTTCGATGCGGCTGTCGAGGATTCGCGCGAACGAGCCAAATCGGACGTCAATCCCGGAATCGTTGGCATACTCGACAGTTACGTTGGAAATTTCGGCCGACGAACCATCAATGACATAGATGCCGATCTCCGGAGAGTTCGCGATGGTCACGTCGCGAATCGTGAAGCGCTGCGCACCGTCCACCGTTACCTGGCGGACGATCGTACCGCTGCCACCGATCGTGACATCGTCGAAAGGAACCACGATCTCCGGCTCTGTGTCACAGGTTCCCTGGAGAATAAGAACGCGGTATTGCGCCAACTTGTCTTGTATCGGCGTGGTTGACGAAGGATCTGGGTCGTCGCAGTCGATTGTAATCGTATCTGCACGAGCCGGTCCGCAGACAATGACGACCGCCGCCAGGAGCGGCAATGCCGCGACGAGATGTCTCTGTCTCATCTCTTGTCCTCCATCTCATCGGATCGCGACCGGGTCGCGGTCGGTGGATTGCAGTCCAGAGAAGGACAAGGAAGAGGCATTGCAAAGCGAACCGCGCTTCCGGGCAGCGGCGGCGCCCGGCTGAGCCCAGGTGCGGCTCTCGCGCCTCGGCGCGGCCGGAGGCGCCCATGCGCTGCGTCTCCGGGGCGATGGCCCGCCGGGGGACTCGGCGCGGCGCGGTCTCGTCGCCGGCCCCGGAGCCAAGGCGAGACGGAACGCGCCGCATCGCGTATACTCGCCGAGTCGGCTCACTCCGGGGGAGATGTGCCCATGATCGTCGTCTACGTCGTCCTCGGCTTCGCGCTGCTGGTCGGGCTCTACGTCGTGCTCACCTACAATGGCCTGGTCAGCCTCAAGCAGCGGGTCTCGGAGGCCTGGAGCGACATCGAGGTCCAGATGAAGCGGCGCTACAACCTGATCCCCAACCTGGTGGAGGCGGTGAAGGGCTACATGGGCCACGAGCGCGAGACGCTGGAGGCGGTGACCCGGCTGCGCAACCAGGCCATGGCCGACCACGGCACCGCCGAGCATCAGGCGCAGTCCGAGAACATGCTGACCGGAGCGCTGCGATCGCTCTTCGCGCTGGCCGAGGCCTATCCGAACCTCAAGGCCAACGAGAACTTCATCGACCTGCAGAACGATCTTGCCGAGGTCGAGGACCGCATCCAGGCGGCGCGGCGCTTCTACAACGGCAGCGTGCGCGACCTCAACGTCAAGATCCAGCAGTTCCCGAGCAACCTGGTGGCGCGTGCGTTCCACTTCACGCAGGCAACCTTCTTCGAGCTCGACGAGGCCGACGAGGCGGCACGGCGGCCGGTCAAGGTCGAGTTCTGAGCGGGGCATCCGCCGTGACTCGGGCGATCGCCTTCCTGCTCGGCCTCTTGATCGGTCCCGCGCTCGGCTGGGCGCAGACGACCGAGCGCATCCTCGACTTCCACAGCGACGCGACGGTGGCGGGCGACGGGACCCTGACGGTGACCGAAACCATCGCCGTGGTCGCAACCGGCCGGCAGATCAAGCACGGCATCATCCGCGACTTTCCGACCACCTATAGGGGGCCGATGGGCGAGACGGTCACGGTCGGCTTCGAGATTCTCGGCGTCACGCGCGACGGCCGGCCCGAGCCCTACCGCACGGAGAGTCTCAGCAACGGCGTGCGAATCTACATCGGCGACAAGGACGTGTTTGTCGACAAGGGCCGGCACGCCTACGCCCTGACCTACCGCACCGACCGTCAGATCGGCTTCTTCGGCGATTACGACGAGCTCTACTGGAACGTGACCGGCAGCGCGTGGACCTTCGTCATCGAGCGGGCCAGCGTCGCGGTGCACCTGCCGGCCGGCGCCGACATCGTCGATTGGGCCGCCTACACCGGGCGACCCGGCGAGAGGGGCCGCGATTTCCGTGTCGTCCAGCCCGGCGCCTTCGGCAGCGCGATCGAGATCGAGACCACGCGCCGGCTCGCGCCCGGCGAGGGCTTCACCGTGGCGGTCTCCTTTCCCAAGGGATTTGTCACCCCGCCGACCGAGATTCAGAAGGCCGCGTTCTTCCTCAGCGACAACGCGCCCGTCGTCGCCGGCGCGCTCGGGCTCGCCGTGTTGCTCGGCTATTTCCTGATCGTCTGGGCGCGGGTCGGGCGCGATCCCGCGGCGGGCGCGATCGTGCCGCACTACGTGCCGCCCGACGACATCTCGCCGGCGGCGGCGCGCTACGTCTCCCGGATGGGCTACGACGACACGGCCTTCACCGCCGCCGTCGTCGACATGGCGGTCAAGGGCTACCTGCGCATCGACGAGAGTGGGAACGGCGACTACACCCTGGTGCGCACCGGCGAGACGGCGCATCTTTCCGCGGGCGAGCGGGCGCTCGCCAGGAAGCTGTTCCCGTCGGGCTCCGACAGCCTGAGCGTCGAACGGAAGAACTACAAGCGCCTGCAGAAGGCGCAGAAGGCGCTGCGCGAATCGCTGAAACGGGCATTCGCGAAGGCCTACTTTCTCAAGAACACGGGGTATTTCATACCCGGGCTGGCGATCAGCGTGGCGACGCTCGCGGCCATCGCCCTGGCATCGCGCGAGCCGGCGGTGCCGGGATTCCTCGCCGTCTGGCTGACCGGCTGGACCGCCGGCTGCTACTTTCTGATGCGCCAGGCCTACGACAGCTGGCGTCTGGTGCTGGTGCGCGGCAAGGTGCTGTTCGTGATCCCGGCGATCTTCGTCACCGTCTTCTCGCTGCCGTTCCTCGGGGCCGAGGCCTTCGTCTTCTGGCAGTTCGCCAAGGTCGTCACGATTCCGGCCGCCCTTTCTCTGGCGCTCGTCGCCTTCGTCGATGCCCTGTTCTTCGATCTGCTCAAGGCGCCGACGCGGCTCGGCCGCACGCTGCTCGACCGGATCGAGGGCTTCGCGCTCTATCTCTCGGTCGCCGAGAAGGACCGGCTCAATTTCCACAACCCGCCGGAGCGGACGCCCGAGCTGTTCGAGCGCTTCCTGCCCTACGCGCTGGCGCTCGGCGTCGAGCAGGCCTGGAGCGAGCAGTTCGCCGGCGTCGTCGGCGCGGCGGCGCAGGGGCCGGGGGAG
>Ga0210124_1001221_pt1 | contig 11399 bp, 13 predicted proteins | sample Muzzi_PWC_D2_FD_185554 | JGI IMG/M metagenome (GOLD analysis project Ga0210124, IMG submission 185554) | Wetland microbial communities from San Francisco Bay, California, USA, that impact long-term carbon sequestration - Muzzi_PWC_D2 (SPAdes) | ecosystem: Environmental > Aquatic > Marine >...
ATGCTGACGGCATTTGTCGGCCTCGTCGTCATTCTACCGATCATCGGCTATGGCGCGTGGCACGGCTATCTCGAGACCATCGACGCGTCGGATTTCCCACGCCATAATGTAGGAATAACAGCGACTCCAAGAAGCCGCACTTAATCAAGCGACAGTGCCGGAAATCACGGTATACCCTTATGGTTGGACGACAGGGGTTCTGGCATCGTCGCGTTCGGGAAACAATCAGAACCAATCCGGAAACTATCCTATGGAAAACCAATCGAGCTACAACGATAAGGTTGTGCGTCAGTTTGCCATCATGACGGTCGTCTGGGGTGTCGTCGGCATGCTCGTCGGCCTGGTCATTGCGGCTGAGCTGATCTGGCCCGGCCTGAGCCTGGACCTGCCCTGGCTCACCTACAGCCGGCTGCGGCCGCTGCATACCAACGCTGTCATTTTTGCTTTCGGCGGCTGTGCCTTGTTTGCGACGGCCTACTATGTCGTGCAACGCACCTGTCACGTGCGCCTGGCGTTCGACAAGCTGGCGGCATTCACGTTCTGGGGCTGGCAGGCCATCATCGTCCTGGCTGCAATCACCCTGCCGCTGGGCATTACGCAGGGCAAGGAATATGCCGAACTCGAATGGCCGATCGATCTTCTGATTGCCGTGGTCTGGGTTTCTTTCGCGCTTTGTTTTCTGTTCACGATCGGACGACGAAGAGTCAAGCACATCTATGTCGCCAACTGGTTTTACGCGGCCTTCATCATTACCGTTGCCGTTTTACACATCTTCAACAATCTCGCCATTCCGGTATCTCTGTGGAAATCGTATCCAATCTACACCGGTGTGGTCGACGGTATGATGCAATGGTGGTACGGACATAACGCTGTCGGTTTTTTCCTGACGGCAGGCTTCCTCGGCATGATGTATTACTTCGTGCCAAAACAGGCCGAGCGCCCGATCTACTCGTATCGCCTGTCGGTCGTCCATTTCTGGGCACTGATCGCGATCTACATGTGGGCCGGGCCACATCACCTGCACTACACGTCCCTGCCGAACTGGGCACAATCGCTCGGTATGGTATTTTCCGTCATCCTGCTGGCGCCCTCCTGGGGAGGCATGATCAATGGCATCATGACGCTCTCCGGCGCATGGTATAAGCTGCGCACCGATCCGATCCTGAAGTTCATGATCGTGGCGCTGTCTTTCTACGGCATGTCGACGTTCGAAGGCCCGATGATGTCGATCAAGACCGTGAATGCGCTTTCGCATTACACGGACTGGACGATTGGCCACGTGCATTCCGGTGCCCTGGGCTGGGTCGCGATGATGACGATCGGCTCGATGTACTGCCTCATTCCGCGCCTGTACAACAAGAGCAGCATGTATTCCACGAAGCTGATCGATGTGCATTTCTGGACGTCGACGATCGGTGTGGTGCTGTACGCCGTCTCGATGTGGATTTCCGGCATCAGCCAGGGACTGATGTGGCGCGCGCTGAACGATGACGGCACGCTGACCTACTCGTTTATCGAGAGCATCAAGTTCACGTACCCGTACTATGGAATCCGCTTGCTCGGTGGCCTCATATTCTTCAGCGGAATGCTGGTCATGGTCTACAACGTCTGGATGACGATTCGCGAGGAGAAACCCCAACCGGTCGCCGTCATTCAACCGGCAGGAGCATAGATCATGGGACACGAGAGAATTGAAAAGAGCATCAACCTCATGTCGATCCTGATCGTCATCGTGATCAGCGTCGGCGGCCTGGTCGAGATCCTGCCCCTGATGGCGAGCTCCGACGCCACCGAGCCCTACCCGGGTGTCACGCCCTACCCCGCGCTGCAACTCGCCGGGCGCGACATCTACATCAGGGAGGGTTGTTACGGCTGCCACTCGCAGCAGATCCGGCCGTTTCGCAGTGAAACGGAACGCTACGGTCCGTATTCAGTTGCCGGCGAATTCGTCTATGACCGGCCGTTCCAGTTCGGCTCGAAGCGCACCGGCCCCGACCTCGCCCGGGTCGGCAAGCGTTACAGCGACGACTGGCATCGCATCCACCTGACCAAGCCACAGGATGTCGTTCCGGACTCCAACATGCCGGCCTATCCCTGGCTCGCCAAAGCAACGGTCGATGGCGACCTGGTAAAGAGAAAACTAAAGGCGCTGCAGATTCTCGGTGATCCGTATTCCGACGAAGACATTGCCGGTGCCGCGGACGCCGTGGCCGGCAAGACGGAGCTGGACGCGCTGGTCGCCTATTTGCAGAACCTGGGCACCGTCCGCTCGGCACGCTAGGAGGAGCGGGTAATGGATATCGGAATCGTACGCGGCCTGATCACACTGCTGGTCCTGGTCCTGTTTCTCGGCATCTGGGCATGGAGCTGGAGCCGTCATCGCCGCACGGAATTCGACGCAGCCTCAAGGCTGCCGCTCGGCGACGACAGCCGTCCGCCGCAGAACGAGGAATTGAAGGAGCATCAATCATGAGCAATCCCTGGAGCTGGTACATCATCCTGGGCACCGTCGTGGCGCTGGGCGCCTGTTTCTGGCTGGTGGCCTATGCCAACCGGCAGCGCGCCTCTGCGGAGGAAATCAAGGAGTCGGAATCCCACGTCTGGGATGAGAACATTCGCGAGCTGAACAACCCGCTGCCGATGTGGTGGCTCTGGCTGTTCATCCTGACGATCGTGTGGAGCGCCTTCTACCTTATGTATTTCCCGGGCATGGGTAACTTCGGTGGCATGTCCGGCTGGAGCCAGGAGAACCAGTACGCCGAGGAAGTCGCTGCTGCGGAAGCCAGGTATGGCCCCCTGTTCGCGGCGTTCGGCGCGATGGACGTGCCCGACCTCGTCAAGGATCCGGCTGCGCTGGGAATTGGCGCCAGTCTCTTTCAAAATTATTGCTCACAGTGTCATGGATCAGGCGCGCAGGGAGCACGCGGCTTTCCCAACCTCACGGACGATGACTGGTTGTACGGCGGAACGCCGCAACAGATCGAACAGAGCATCATATCGGGTCGTTCCGGCATCATGCCGCCACTCGCCGGCGTATTTGCATCGGAGGATGCGCTGGATGAGATGGTCCGTTACGTTCAGGCATTGCCCGAGGGCATGGATACGAGTTCTCCGGCGCACACCCAGTACATGACACTGTGCATCGCCTGTCATGGTCCGACCGGCGCCGGTATGCAGGCGCTCGGCGCGCCGAGTCTGATCGACGACACCTGGCTTTATGGCAGCTCTCCGGCCGAGATCAGGAAATCGATAACGGAGGGACGCGCCGGCGTCATGCCGGCACATGGTGACCTCATCGGTTCGGATCGAGCTCGCATTCTTGCGGCCTATGTCTACAGCCTGTCGCACTAGATGCGGAACTTGAGACGTGATTGACAAGGGCGAAGAAGAGGTACAGGACTGGTCGCGCGATACGCAAAAACTCGCCGTGCTGAGCTGGATCTCTTTCCTGACCGCATCGGCATTCACGATGCTGTTTTTTGCCTTTATCGATCCCCTGGTCATCGTCGACTCGATCAATATCGAATTTATTGAAAGCAGCAATGCCGGCTACGCGATCGGTTTTTTCTTCCTTTGGGCGAATGCCTGGATTGCAGGCTGGCTCAGCATGAGACTGTGCAGGCGCAAACGCACCGGCCCGATATCGCTGCCCCGGCGAGACTGACCATGGCCAGCAAACCCGGCGGCGGTTACGAGTACGGAAAACTCTACCGCAGCGAAGACAAGGTGTATCCGCGCGAGGTAAAGGGTCGCTTTGCCACCTTGCGGCGCGCGGCGATGTTCGTGCTGCTGGGTGCTTTTTACTTCGGTCCGTGGCTGACGTGGGATCATCGCCAGGCCGTACTCTTCGACCTGCCAGCGCGCAAGTTCTACATCTTCGGCCTGACACTGTGGCCGCAGGATTTTATCTATCTTGCACTGTTGCTGATCATCCTGGCCGTCAGCCTGTTTTTCTTCACGGCACTGGCCGGCCGCTTGTGGTGTGGCTTCGCGTGCCCGCAAACAGTCTGGACGGAGGCATTCTCCTGGATCGAGATGGCGATCGAGGGAGATCGCAGCAAACGCATGAAGCTCGACAAAGCACCGTGGACTTTCGACAAGGCGAGGAAGAAGGTGCTCAAGCAGATCCTGTGGATCGCTCTTGCCCTGTATACCGGTTTCACTTTTGTCGGCTATTTTTCCGCCATCAGGCCGCTGACGGCAAACCTGCTGAGCTTTCAGTCCGGTCCATGGGAATATTTCTGGGTCATTTTTTACGGCGCTGCGACTTACGGCAACGCCGGTTTCATGCGAGAGCAGGTTTGCAAATACATGTGCCCGTATGCCCGCTTCCAGGGAGCCATGTTCGATCGCGACAGCCTGATCATCACCTACGACGCTGAACGCGGTGAACCGCGCGGCAGTCGGCGACGCGGCTCCGATGCCGCTGCGCAGGGCCTGGGCGATTGCGTGGACTGCACGATGTGCGTACAGGTTTGCCCTACCGGCATCGATATTCGTGAAGGCCTGCAGTACGAGTGCATCGCCTGTGCCGCCTGCATCGATGCCTGCGACGGCATCATGGACAAGGTCGGCTCGCCTCGCGGTCTCATTCGCTACAGCACCGAGCGAGCGCTCGAGCACAAGAGTTACCGGCTGATTCGGCCACGCACGCTTGTTTACACCGGCATCCTGGCCGTCCTGCTGACCTCGCTCGTAACCTCGATCGCCCTCAGGAAGCCCGTGATCCTGGATATCATCCGCGATCGAAATACGCTGTATCGCGACGTCGGCCGGCAGGGGATTGCCAACAGTTACGCCATTCGCGTGGTCAACAAACATAACGAAGATCACGACTATTCACTCAGCGTCAGCGGCATCGAGGGCATCCGCATCGAGACGGACACGGAAATTTCTCTCAGCGGTGAATCTGTTGTGACCGTGCCGATATCCGTCACCGTGCCGCACGAATATGCCAGTGGCGGGCATGTCATCCATTTCCGCTTGGACAGTACCGACGGTAGCGGTATAACGGTGACTGAAGAAAGCCGGTTTCGCGGCCCAACGGACAGGTGAATGAGATGACGGATGTGAAAGCCGCCGCCGAGCCATGGTACCGAAATCCGTGGGTCTGGCTGCTGATCGCAATACCCGGCCTGACGGTCGCCGGATGCATGCTGACCATGTATCTTGCACTCACGCATCCGTTTACCCTTGTCAGCAGCAACGTCGCACCTGGCGCTACGACCGGAAGTTCCCTATCCGGCGGCAGGTGATGGAGGGCTCCCGCAACTGTTACCACTGTGGTGAAAGTCTGCCCACAGGCGCTCCCATCGTTGCAAAGCTGAAAGGCGTCGATCTGCCGATGTGTTGTATTGGCTGCAAAGCGGTCGCGGAATTTATCGATTCGAGTGGACTGTCCGCATTCTATAGTTTTCGTGACAACCCCGATCCCGAGCTGGACCTGACACCGATCGAGACAGACTGGGCGCAATACGACGGGGACGCCTTGCAAAACCGTTACGTGCATAACGAGGCGGGGCTGTCGGAGGCAACTGTCGACATCGGCGGCATGTATTGTTCTGCCTGTGTCTGGCTATTCGACAACGGTCTCAAACAGCTGGACGGCATCGAATCTGCCAGTGTCAGTCCCGCCACGCGTCGCGCAGTAATACGCTGGCGAACGGACAGCCTGAGTTTCGGCGAACTGCTGCATGCAATTTCGCGTATCGGCTTCAAGCCGTTACCCGTTGCCGCAGGCCAGGCCGCTGACGAGAAAGACACTGAATACCGACTCGCGCTCAAACGCCTGATTGTCGCAGCGGCCGCGGGCATGCAGGTGATGATGTTTGCCGTTGCGCTGTACGCAGGTGACTATTTCGGCATCGAAGGCGGCGTCGAGCAATTCCTGCGGCTGGTCAGCCTGTTGGTAACGATGCCGATCGTATTCTACTCGGCAAGACCGTTTTTCACCGGTGCGTGGCGCGGTCTGCGGGCGCGATCACCGGGTATGGACCTGCCGGTGTCGATTGCGATTTTCGCAGCGTTTGTTGCATCGACTTACGCCACCTTGACTGGTCACGGCGCCATCTATTTCGATTCGGTTGCCATGTTCGTATTCTTTTTGAGCGCCACGCGCTTCCTCGAAATGCGTGCGCGGCATCGATCCGATGATCACGCGCTCGCACTCGCCCGGCTGCTGCCGGATACGGCAACCCGCATCACGGGCGGCCATCGCGAAACAATCGCCCTCGATTACATCTGCGCCGATGACATACTGAGCATTCGCCCCGGCGACGTCGTTCCCGTTGACGGCGAATTGCTGTCGGGCGACCTGTCTGTCGATGAATCCATGCTCACCGGTGAGTCAATGCCGATACGGCGGGAATCCGGGCAGCCCGTTTTCGCGGGCGGCATCGTCCGTGCGGGCAGCGCAACCGTCAGGGTCATTCGCACAGGCGCCAGCACCAGCCTCGCAGAAATCGGGCGAATGCTCGAGCGGGCCAAAGCCGACAGGCCGCCAATCGCCTTGCTGGCAGACCGCGTCTCCGGCTACTTCGTCGTTGCCGTATTGGGTATCACGTCGGTAGCCGTTGTTGCCTGGTATTACATCGATCCTGGCCGGTCATTCGAGGTTGCCCTGGCCACGCTGGTGGTTACGTGTCCCTGCGCGCTCGCGCTCGCAACGCCGGCAGCAATTGCTGCCGCCACCGCACGTCTTGCTCGAAGTGGCTTCCTGCTGGTGCGATCGCGAGTGCTCGACGTGCTGACACGCGCAAGAACGATCATATTCGACAAGACAGGCACGCTGACCGAAGGCCGTCCAGTCGTTTTGCGGACTCGTATACTGTCCGGTCTGCGCTTCGCTGACAATGATTTGCTGGCACTCGCTGCTGCTATCGAAACTGCATCCGAACACGTGTTGGCCAGGGCCTTCGCGGCCCACTACGTACCTGGCCGCTATCTACCCACGGACGTCAAACTGGTACCCGGGTGCGGTGTGCAAGCCACCGTGGATGGACATTGTTATCGAATTGGCGAAGCAGGTTTCGTGTCGAATCTCGGCAGAGCGGAAATTGACCGTCCATCGACTCAGGATTCCAATTCCGAGGTCTTCCTCGGTGACCGTTCGGGGCTGCTCGCCTGTTTCGAGATTGGCGACAATCTGCGGGCCGATGCGGCGAGCTCGATCAGATCACTCAGGGAAATGGGATTCAGACCTGTCATCGCCAGCGGCGACCGTGAATCTGTCGTCAGCAGGTGCGCGGACCTGCTCGGCATCGAAGAATGGCACGCCGGTTTGTCGCCCGAGCGAAAGCTCGAACTGATTCGTAGTTTGCGCAGCCGCGGAGAAGCCGTCGTGATGGTCGGCGACGGAATCAACGACGCGCCGGTCCTTGCGGCGGCGGATGCGTCGATCGCCCTGGACGCCGGTACTGCGCTCGCCCGGGCCAGCGCGGATGCCGTATCGCTGGGCCGAAGCCTGGGCACCGTAGTCACCGCCGTCGGCATCGCACAGGAGACCCGCAAGGTCATCAGGCAGAACATCGCCTGGGCCATTGTTTACAATATTACGGCCGTACCACTTGCGGTCTGCGGATTACTCGCGCCGTGGATGGCTGCACTCGGGATGTCCATGAGCTCGTTCATCGTCGTTCTCAACGCACTGCGCTTGCATCGGTCGCGCCCGGCAAAGCATTCCGCCAGGTACCGGCGGGCGCAAGACGAACCCGTGTCAAAGGCGGCAACGACATGAGCATTTTGTATCTCCTGATTCCCCTGGGACTCCTGCTGCTCGCGATAGCCGTTGCCGCATTCTTCTGGGCAGTCAGGTCGGGGCAGTTCGATGACCTGGAGACGCCCGCGATGAGTGTCCTGATGGACGACGATACAAAACCGGCAAAAGAGAATCGCAGGACAAAGCCGCCTCCTGAATCGCCACGATGACTGTGGAAATTCTCTTTTCCGCGGCGCTCCTGGCCGGGTTTTTCGGCAGCACTCATTGCATCGGAATGTGCGGTGCCATCGTCGTCCTGTTCGAACAGAAGACTTCGACCGGCATGCGTCGATGGCCTCGACGAGTGCTCTACAACCTGGGTCGACTGGGCTTTTACGTCTTGCTGGGGACGATTGCCGGTGCGGCGAGCGCGGTGATCGTCGCAACCGCGGGTGCACGCACGGCATTACTGATGCTGCGGCTGATTGCAGGCCTCATGGTGATCGCGATCGGTCTCAACCTGGTGTTCGCCTGGAATTTCACGCGATTCCTCGAGACGGCAGGCAGCGGCATCTGGAAGCGAATGTCGCCGCTGGCGCGGCACGTCTTGCCGGTCGAATCCCCTGCCCGGGCGCTGGCAGCCGGTTTCCTGTGGGGCGCGCTGCCCTGCGGGCTGGTCTACTCGGCCGTCGCCATGGCCGCGACGAGTGGCGGCCCGATCGGCGGCGCGATAACCATGTTCTTCTTCTGGCTTGGTACGGCTCCCGCTTTGCTGTTGGCAGGCGCCTCTGCCGACAGACTGCAGGACTGGCGGTCACGAACCACTTTGCGCCGGACTGCCGGTGCAATTGTGATCGTTGCAGGTATCCTCGCGATGGCACCGGTCAGGATGATGATCGACTGACCGTGCAGTCCGGAGTTTTCAAAAGAGGTATAGGCGAGAGACGTCCTGATCGTCGTGCTATTCCGTCATGCGGCGCCGCTTTGGGCAGGTTGCAGGTAATAAATTACGCTAGTACGGTGTCTTCTGACATGACCATCAAGATCCGGGGGTTCGAATGACAATCTTGGCAAGACGTTTTTCCTGCGTCGCAATTGCCTGTCTGATGAGTGCCGTGGCGAGTGCTCACCACTCGTTTGCTGCGGAATTTCTCGGTGACCAGACGCTGACGATCGAGGGCACGGTCAGCGAAGTCTGGTTCAAGAATCCGCACGTTCGCTACTATATCGAGGTCGAAACTGACGATGGTGGAACCGAGTCCTGGGATGTGCGCACGAGCAGTCCAACCATACTCGTCCGCCGGGGCTGGAATCGCGACACCATTGTCGAAGGCGACAGAGTAATCGTCGAGGGCTATCGCGGGAGAGATGGCCGAAAGCTACTTTCGCTGATCAGCATCAAACTTCCCGACGGAACCATTCTGCATCAGAGTTACTGAATCAATGAAACGCATTCTTTCAATTCCGGCTCTTGTCTGTCCCATACTGGTCGCGAACGCGAATCCGGCGCTCGAGGGTGACTGGATGATAGAGCTCAAGCCAACTGGTGCACCGATTACCGGCCTCCTGGAGATCGAACGTGAGGGTGACGAGTGGAAAGGATTTGTCGAAGGCGGACCGGTTCCGGTGACCGTCGAAGACGACCAGGTCGATATTCTGATCGATACCCGCGACCTGCGAGGATTTATTTTTTTCATGCATTTGAAAGGCGAACTGACCGGGGGTGAATTGACAGGTACATTCACCGTTGAAAGCGAGGCGAAAGTAAATGCGACCGACGGAACTTGGTCAGCAAGCCGGTATGCACCGACACCGAGAGACAGCGACGCCCGGCCGGTGGACTTGACGGGGATATGGACGCCGGCCCCGGGGCAGGATTTTCGCAAATACACGATGGATCTCACGCCGGCGGCCGAAGCGTGGTATGCCGGGTACCTGATGCATTACGATCAGCCCAACGTCCGCTGCGTGTCGCCGGGCATTACCGCGATGGTTGCCTGGGGAGCTTACCCGTTTGAAATCCTTGCAAGCGACGAACGACTCACGTTTATCTATGAATTCGACAGCGAGGTGCGGCGCATTTTCCTCGATGGGCGCGAGCCGCCGGAGTTCTATCCACACTCGGGCATGGGCTTTTCGACGGGTCGCTGGGAAGGCAGTGAACTGGTCATCGACACGAATCTCCTTTCACAGAACATACGGGATTTTCGTGGCGAGCCCATATCGGAACGAGCGCGCCTGGAAGAGGTCTATACGCTGAGTGACGATGGCCAGACGATGACTGCAGTTATCACGTTGCACGACCCCGACAACTACAATCGACCGCCAATCCGCCGCCGGGCGTGGACGCGCAATCCGGATACCGAAATCTATCCGAATGAATGCGACCCGGATTCGTTCTTCCGGCAAATGTATAACGAGGACCTGCTCGACATGTACTTCGAGCGTTCCCGAAGACGTTTTTAGGAAGCCTGAATGTTGCCAACCAAAACTGTCCTGATTGTCGCTGCAATCCTGTCAGCGACGGCCATCGATGCATTCGCGCATCATTCGGTACTGAATTACGATGGCAAACGGGAGGTCACCGTCTCCGGGACGGTAACCAGCGCACGATTCGGCTATCCCCACAGTATTTACAAGATCGATGTTGTGGCCGCAGACGGATCCGTCGAGAAATGGGTGTTGTCGACTGAAGATCCGCGAGATGCTGCGCGGCTCGGCTTCGCCGACGAATTGAAAGCCATCAAGGTCGGAGATCCGATTACAGTGGTCGGCTGGCCGGACAAATACAAAAAGAACGAAATTCGCGGCCACCAGTTGCATTATCCCGATGGCAGGGTCGTGATGATGCGCCGCGGTAATTATATCTGGCCGAAGGACATCCTCAAGATGGACAAGATGGCCCTGAATCCTGAAACGATCCCTGCCCGCTTCGCTTCGACCGATCCGGCTTTATCCGCCGCGGAAAAAGTCATTGCCTGGATAGAGGAAGACGATCACCTGACACGCATTGCACGCGAGTACGCTGATGGACAGGCGCGCCTCATCGGACTGCAGAGCAATGGTACGGCAGAGTATCCGGGTGTCGACGAGTTGCTGCAATGTCACACGCAACGTGACGACTTCGTTATGCAGATTGTCCTCGACGATCTTGGCGCGGCGGATCGTGCGATTGTGGACAATGGTAGCGAGTACATATCGGAGTACAACCGTGTCCTGTCACGATGGTGGGAACAGGAAAAGGAAAGCTGCGAATAACGGCAAATCGGGGTTAGGGCGCTTCAGCCGCGATTCCTAATACTTCATGATGTACTTCCAGGGCGAGGGCTCCGAACCACGTTCGATGAAAACTTCGATCAGCGCCGGTTTGTCGTTATCGATCGCCGTCGCGAGCGCCGGCTGCAATTCGCCAGGCGTCTCGACACGATAACCATCGACACCGAAGGCATCCGCAAGTTTCATCATGTCCGGATTGGCCAGGTCTGCGCCGATCAGGCGTGCGTCATACTGGATTTCCTGATCGCGGCGGACATTACCGAATGAGTTGTTGTTGAACACGATCGTCACAAGCCCGATACCGTGTTGTACGGCACTGGCAAGTTCCGGCATGCCGAAGAAAAATCCACCGTCGCCGGTTATTGATACGACAGCCTTGTCAGGCTTTGCTGCTTTAACGCCGATTGCCGTGGGGAATCCGAAGCCA
>Ga0210124_1001222_pt1 | contig 11399 bp, 10 predicted proteins | sample Muzzi_PWC_D2_FD_185554 | JGI IMG/M metagenome (GOLD analysis project Ga0210124, IMG submission 185554) | Wetland microbial communities from San Francisco Bay, California, USA, that impact long-term carbon sequestration - Muzzi_PWC_D2 (SPAdes) | ecosystem: Environmental > Aquatic > Marine >...
GCCGCCGACCTGGCGATCGAGATATTTGCCATCGAAAGCACACTGTTGAGGGTTGAAAAGATCGCCGGTGAAGTGAGTGAGTCCAAGCGGGCACTGTTGCTGGCAGCGCTGAAGAGCATCTTTTTTCACGGCGCCGAACGGGCCGCCACCGCCGCCAAGCGGGGAGCATTCTACATCGAGGAAGGGGATACCCTGACCATGATCCTCTCCGGGGTGCGGCGTTATACCCGCTATGATGCCTCGGGATTGCTGCAGGCCAAGCGGCTGCTGGTCGAGGCCTCCTGCGAAACTGAAAAATACCTTTTCTGAAATGGGCGAGGCGTTGCGGCGCCCCGCCAGGCTAAAGATGAACATCACTCAACACACCCTTGATACCCCTTATCCGGTCGGCCCGGTGCATTGTTACAGCGCCGAACTGGCCGGTGAACTGGTGCTATTCGACACTGGTCCTCCGACCGAACAGGCGCGTGATTGCCTGCAGCGGGAACTCGACCTGTCGCGCTTGCGGCATGTCATCGTGACCCACTGTCATATCGATCACTATGGTTTGGCGGCCTGGCTGGAGGCCGAAACCGATGCACAGATCTGGTTGCCCTACCGGGACGGACTGAAAATTCGACACCATCGTGACCGGTTGAATCAAATGGGACGGTTGATGGGAGAATATGGTTTCGACCGGAGCTACCGGGATAGCTTTCGGGGGGCGATGGAGGATGAGTCGGTCTTCCCACAGTTCCCCGAACGCTTCAAGGTGGTCGAAGAGGGTCTGCCTCTGGAACTGGGCATAGAGGTGATTCCTTGCCCAGGGCACTCACAAAGCGACCTTGTGTTCACCAGCGAAGAGTGGGCGGTTACCGGCGATGTCATGCTGCACGGCATATTTCAGTCTCCCTTGCTGGATGTCGACCTGGAGTCTGGTTTACGGTTCCGGAACTATCCGGCCTACTGTGCCACGCTCAAGCGGCTGGCCGGTTTGCGGGGGAAACGGATTCTGCCGGGTCACCGCTATTCAATTGAGAGTATCGATCAGAACCTGCTGTTCTATCTTGACAAGTTGCTGGAGCGGGCCGAGCGTCTGAAGCCGTTTGTCGGTGAGGCCAATGTTGCACGGATCATAGGCCACCTGTTTGGGGCGACCCTGACACAGCCGTTTCATGTCTACCTCAAGGCGTCGGAAATCATTTTCATCCTCGATTTTCTTGCCGATCAGCAGCGGTTGTATGCCGTACTGACTGAGATCGGCCTGAAAGAGCCATTAGTGGAGAGGATTGCCGCGGTTGCGGCATGAGCGAGGTCGTATGAACGGCTTCGTCCGGATTCCCAGTCTCCTGAAAAAGGCCCGCAGTTCAGGTTTCTGGCTTTGGGTTCTCAACCTGCTGCTCGGCCGGTTGATCCCTTTCAACCGATTGCACGGGGTTCGCATCCTCACCCTGGGAGCAGACCGGGTGCAAGCCACCGCCCCTTACCGACGCCACAACCAGAACCATCTGAACGGCATGCATGCCTGCTGCATCGCCACGGTGGCGGAGTTTTCTTCGGGGGTTTTATTTCTCTCTAAGCTCGATGCGCGCCGCTATCGCCTGATCATGGCCGGGCTTGAAATCGAGTATCACTACCAGGCCATGGGGGCGATCGTGGCGACGACGGTATTGAGCGATGTGGAATTGAAAACGCAGGTTCTCAAGCCGCTGGCGGAACATGCCAAGGTGCAGACCGTGGTGAAGACCGATGTTCATGATCCGCAGGGCAACCTGGTCGCTACGGCGCGGATCACCTGGCAAATCAAATCCTGGGACAAGGTGCAGACCCGGCTCGCCTGAGATGCGCCTGCGTCTCTGGGTGCTTAAGTTGAGGACGGGCCTTTAAGGTTACTACCTGGAGGCCGGGGTTTCGGTATGCCGGATCAGCGCCGACTGGTTTGAGATGGGCGTGGTCATGAAGTTGTCTAGGTAGAGTTGAAATGCTATGCGAGTTCAGTTTGGCGGCGGCCTGTATGCGAGGGATAAGGCTATTTGACCGGTTCGGCTACCCCCTGCAGGATATCGATGATGCGAGAACGGTAGGCAACGATTTCCTTGCGTAGCGATGAGAGGTTGGCAATTTTCTGGTCGACCTTGCCGATATGGTCATCGAGGATTTCCACTAGGCGTGGCGTGATCGTTTCAAAGTCCTGGTTCTGAGTGTCAAAATTGGCGGCCAGGTCCTGCATCTCTTTCAAGGTGATGCCGATTTCCTTGAGTTTCAGGATGAATTTGAGGCGCAGGACGTCGGCACGATTGTACATGCGGGTGCCGCCACCGAGCCGTTCCGGAGGGCCCATCAGACCGATCTCTTCGTAATAGCGGATTGTTCGGGTGGTGATGCCGAGTTTATTTGCCACTTCACCGATCTGGACCGGTTTTTCATCTGTCATATCATAACCTTTACGTAATAAATAATGATTCTTTGTTTAACGAGTAACATTAAACCTTGATCAAGTCAAATCAAGATTTGATAACCATTTGTAATATAAAGATATTCTGTGGCCTTTCACACAAACTAGAATGGTGTTATATTATATGTTAACCTTAACGTAAGCATTAGAGATAAGCGTAAAAAACGAGCATGGACTGGCCGCCAGGAGGGCGCTATGGTTTTTTCCCTGACCGAAGAACAAACCCTGATACGAGACATGGTCCGCAAATTTGCCGAAGCCGAGCTGGCGCCAAGCGTTGCCGAACGGGATGAAGAAGAGCGCTTTGATCGAACATTGATGTTTGACCGACTGGCAGAGCTCGGATTGACCGGTATGGTTTTTCCCGAAGAGTTCGGTGGTGCCGGTGCTGATTATATCAGCTACGCGATTGCGGTCGAAGAATTATCTCGCGTTTGTGCCTCCACCGGGGTCACCCTCTCGGCGCATCTTTCGCTCGGGGCCAATCCGATCTGGCTGTTCGGCACCGAGGAGCAGAAGCAAGCATTTCTAATTCCGCTGGCTGAGGGCTCCCGCCTCGGGGCTTTTGGGCTGACGGAAGCCGATGCCGGCTCCGATGCTGGCGGTACCCGCACCACGGCGAACCGGGAAGGGGACAGCTGGGTTCTGAACGGCGCCAAGATCTTCACGACCAACGGCTCGGAGGCTGATACCTATATCGTTTTTGCCCGGACCGACAAGCAGGCGGCAAAGCATCATGGCATCAGCGCCTTCATTATCGAGAAGGGCACCCCGGGGTTTTCATTCGGCAAGAAGGAAAAAAAGCTGGGCATCCGTTCCTCGCCGACCTATGAGCTGGTTTTCGAAAATTGCCGCGTCCCGGCAGCGAACCAACTCGGTCCCGAGGGGGAGGGGTTCAAGGTGGCGATGAAAACTCTCGACGGTGGCCGGGTCGGCATCGCCGCCCAGGCGCTTGGCATTGCCCAGGGCGCATTTGATGCCGCGGTTGCCTATGCCGGCGAGCGCAAACAGTTCGACCGACCGATTGCCAGTTTCCAGGCCGTGCAGTTCATGCTCGCCGACATGGCCGTGCAGATCGAAGCGGCTCGCTTGCTGGTCTACCAGGCCGCCTGGCGCGTGAGTGCCGGACAATCCTATTCAAAGCAGTCAGCGATGGCCAAGCTATTTGCCTCGGAGACCGCCATGCAGGTAACCACAAAGGCGGTTCAGGTCTTCGGAGGTTACGGTTATACCCGCGATTTTCCGGTCGAGCGGATGCTGCGGGATGCCAAGATCACCGAGATCTACGAGGGGACCAGTGAAATTCAGCGCCTGGTGATCGGTTCGGCGCTTACCCGGAGCTGACTTTCGGGTAGACTTGACGGGCGTAATTTGTCGTCGGAGGAATTGATGGAGCTGACACGGGAAATATACTGGAACGTCGGGCACGGAGTGCTGCTGCCGATGTACCTGTTGGTGCTTGCTGCCTTCGGCATACTCGGTTGGGGCTTCTGGCAGCGGATCAAGGTCTACCGACAGGGGCAGAAGCTCGATCGGCGTGACGACCTTGTGGGCCGGATCGCAGCTGCGCTGCGGCAGGTGGTCACCCAGCACCAGGTCATGCGGGTTGCCGGGGCCGGCAGCGCCCACGGGCTGTTTTTCTTTGCCTTCGTGCTCCTCACCATCGGGACGACCCTGGTCTTTATCCAGGCCGATCTGCTCGAGCCGTTGCTCGGCGTCAAGTTCCTCATCGGCAATTTCTACCTGCTGTTTTCCCTGGTGCTTGACCTGGCCGGGCTGGTCGCCATTGTCATGCTGCTCGGTCTGCTGGTGCGGCGCTACCTGGTCCGCCCGGAGGGCCTGCCGACGGTTTGGGACAATGCCCTGATGCAGGGCCTGCTGCTGGCCATCCTGATGACCGGTTTTGTCGTCGAAGGCGCCCGTATCGCGGTCACCGAGCTCGGTACCCCGCTGGCGGCCTGGTCGCCGGTCGGGCTGGTTCTTGCCAGGGCTTTGGCCGGGATTGACGAAGCGAGCCTGCGCTCTCTGCACAGCGGCAGCTGGTGGTTGCATTTTGCCCTGGTGCTCGGATTCTTCGTCGCGATCCCTTTCACCCGTTTCCGGCACCTTCTGACCACCAGCGCCAACTATGTCTTCGCTGACCGGCGGCCGAAGGGGAGCCTGGTGACCCTCGATCTTGAAGACGAGTCAGCCGAGTCGTTCGGGACGGCGACGCTTGCGGACCTGAGCTGGAAAGACATCCTCGATAGCGACGCCTGTACTTATTGCAAGCGCTGTCAGGATCGTTGCCCGGCCTTTGCCACCGATAAGCCGCTCTCGCCAATGCAGCTGGTCAACCAGATCCAGGTGGTCGCTTTCACTCATCCCGAAGCGAGCCTTCCCGCCACGGTGACATCGGATGTGCTCTGGAGCTGCACTACCTGCCGAGCCTGCCAGGAGATCTGCCCGGCAACCATTGAGCATGTGCCCAAGATTATCGATATGCGCCGCAACCTGGTGCTGATGGAAGGAGAGTTCCCCGGCGAGGAAGTTCAGAAAGCGATCGACAATACCGAGGTCAACGGTAATCCGCTCGGGATCGGTTATGCGAGCCGCGGCGACTGGGCTGCGGAGCTTGGGGTTCCAAGCCTGGCCGAGGATGCCGAGGTCGATCTGCTCTACTTTGTCGGCTGCTACGCCTCCTTCGACAAGCGCAACATCAAGGTCGCCAGGGCTTTTGTTCAGCTCAGTCAGGCCGCCGGCCTCAAGGTCGGCATCCTCGGCAAGGAGGAAAAGTGCTGTGGCGAGCCGATGCGCAAGCTCGGCAACGAGTATCTCTACCAGATGCTTGCCGCCGAGAATATCGAGCTGATCAATGGTTATGGAGTTAAGCAGATCGTCACCAGCTGCCCGCACTGTTTCCAGACCCTCAGTAACGATTATCGCGATCTCGGCCTGGAGGTTCCGGTTCAACATTACACGGTTTTTCTCGACCAGCTGCTCGGCAGCGGTCAGCTCCGGATCACGGCTGAACAGTTCGACTGTACCTACCATGACAGCTGTTATCTGGGGCGGTATAATGACCTGTTCGCGCCGCCGCGCAACCTGATCCGGGCCGCTGGCGGGACGCTTACCGAAATGGCGAAGAGCGGTCTCGAGAGTTTCTGCTGCGGCGCCGGCGGCGGGCGGATTCTTGCCGAGGAGAAGCTCGGCAGCCGGATCAGTGAGAAACGTGCGACCATGGCCGCCGAAACCGGGGCGCCGGTGCTGGTCTCAAACTGCCCCTTCTGTCTGACCATGTTTGAAGACGGGGTCAAAGGAGCCGGAGTCGAAGAGCAGCTGGCGCCGAAGGATCTGGCCGAGCTGCTGGCTGAGAGAATTTAAAATGAAGCATATGATGGTGACAAACCAACAGGAGGCGAGACGATGAAGATACTTGTCTGCATCAAACAGGTTCCGGACATGGAATCGAAATTCAAGCTCAACCCGGCCGGCACCTGGTACAGCGATCAGGACCTGGCCTGGCGGATGAATGAGTACGACGAGTTTGCCGTGGAGCAGGCGGTGCAGCTCAAGGAGCAGACCGGCGGCGAGCTGGTCGTTCTCTCGCTGGGACCTGCCCAGGTCCGCGAAGCGTTGAAAAAGGCTCTCGCCATGGGTGCCGACCGCGCTGTGCATCTTCAGGATGAGGCGAGCTATGAGAAGGACCCGTTTGCCATTGCCTCGGCCATCGCGGCCTACGCCAGGGACGAAAACTTTGACGCCATTTTCACCGGCATGCAGTCGCAGGACCGCGGCTCGGCCCAGGTCGGCCTCATGCTTGCCGAACTGCTCGGCATCAATGCGGTCTCGACCATCGTCGATTTCAGCTGCGACGGCAACAGCGTGACCGCCAAGCGGGAGCTTGAAGGAGGGCTCAAGGCTGTCGTTAAGACCAACCTACCGGCCCTGTTTACCTGCCAGCTCGGGCTCAATACCCCGCGCTACCCGACATTGCCGAACATCATGAAAGCGAAGAAAAAAGAGATCGCCACCCCGGCGCTCACCGCTCCTGCGTCGTTGACCGCCACGCTGAGCGTCGCCTACCCGGAGAAAAAAGGTCAGGGCCTGGTCCTCGAAGGCGATGTCGGCGAGCTGGCCGATCAGCTGCTCTCCATCCTCAAGGAAAAAACCACGGTTTTGAAATAGGAGCCAGCCATGAATGCACTCTTGATCGCAGAATCGCGCCAGGGACAACTGCTCCCGGCCAGTTATGAAACCGTCGCTTTTGCCCAGCAGCTCGGGGCGGAAACCAGCATGTTCCTGGTCGGCAGCCCGCAAAGTCTGCCGCAGTATGCCGGCAAGCTTTACCTGGCTGATGCCGACCAGGCCGGTGAATATAACCCCGCCGTCCATAAGCAGCTGCTGCTGCGGGTGATTGAGCAGGAACAGCCCGATATGATCGTCTTCTGCCATTCGTCCTACGGCTGGGACCTTGCTCCGCGGGTTGCCGCCAGCCTTTCTGTCGCCCAGGTTTCGGAGGTCGTTGATGTTGTCGACGGTGGCTTCGTGGTGCCGGCCTGCAACTCCAAATTGCGCCGGACCGTCAAGCCGCAGAGCTCTCCTGCTGTGTTGACCCTGCAATCCGGGGCGTTCAACCTGGAAGCGCCCAGCGGCTCACCCCGGGTCGAGAGCTTGGGGATCGACGTCAAGAATGGCATCGAGTTCGTAGCTTACGAAGCGGCCGAAAAAGGCGGGGTTGATCTCTCCAAAGCAGAAATCATCGTCAGTGCCGGTCGCGGCGTCGGCAAGCCGGAAAACCTAGAAATGATCCAGACTCTGGCCCGGGCGCTGGGTGGGGAGTTTGGCGCCAGTCGTCCGGTGGTCGATGCCGGCTGGACGGAACATAATCGCCAGGTCGGCACCACCGGCCAGACGGTTGCCCCGAAGCTGTATGTCGCCTGCGGTATCTCCGGAGCTATTCAGCACCTGGCCGGAATGAAGAAGTCCGAGTTCGTTGTTGCTATCAATACCGATAAGGATGCGCCGATCGGTGAAGTGGCCGACGTGCTGGTGGTGGCGGATCTTAAACAGCTGGTCCCGATATTGACTGAAAAGTTACAGAGCTGATTTGCCTAGATTGAGTTAATGCTGCTGGGCTACCTGGGCAAGCATGTATCTGGCTCATTGGAAGGGTCGGTGGCGAATAAATTTTCAGTCAATGAAATAAATAAAGAGTTCCGATTTATGACTAGTTGCTGCTGGAAAACCTATACGACTCGGCCAAGAATGTCTCTGTAGCGACGGTTGAAATGCTGTTACGAATCTGGAATGCTGTTACGAATCTGGAATGAGGAGGAGATGCTGCAAGCCGGTAATGTTTGTGGCAAGGGACACTCAAACAACCTGGTCCTCCACCGACCGTTTTTGGCATCCTGTTGAAAGTTTGTTTGATTTTTTGCTCATGGAGTGAAAATAAGGAGTTCTCCATATGGGAGAACCCTTTGTGTAGAGGCGTGGGCTCTTCACCGATAGTGCGTATACGGGTTCGCTCTTACTAAAAAAATATTCATTTGACAGTCATTTGCACTCTATTCTATAACGGCCCTTTCCATCTGGTCTGACCAATTCCTGAAGACTGAGGAACACCATGATCGAACTGGCGCTCATCCTGATCAGTGCAATCTTCGTCAACAACTTCGTGTTGGCGCGTTTTCTGGGGATCTGCCCGTTTCTGGGCGTATCGAAGAAGGTCGAGACAGCGCTCGGCATGGGGATGGCGGTGACCTTCGTCATGACCGTGGCGGCGGTGGTGACCTGGTTCATCCAGTACTTCATCCTGATACCCTTCAACATCGAGTACCTGCAGACCATCGCCTTCATCCTGGTGATCGCCTCCTTGGTGCAGCTGGTGGAGATGGTGATCCAGAAGGTCAGCCCGGTGCTTTACCAGTCGCTGGGGATCTTCCTGCCGCTGATCACCACCAACTGCGCGGTGCTCGGTCTGGCGGTCTTGAATATCCAGAAAGGCTACAGCTTTCTGGAGAGCATCGTCTTCGCCATCGGCGCGGCGCTCGGCTTCACCCTGGCGATGGTCTTGTTCGCCGGCCTGCGCGAGCGGCTCGATCTCTGCCCGGTCCCCAAGAGTTTTCGCGGTACGGCCATCGCCCTGGTGACCGCCGGCCTGTTGTCGCTGGCGTTCATGGGCTTTGCCGGCCTGGTCAAAGGATAAGCCTATGTTAGCAGCAGTCATCAGTCTCGGTGGCATCGGCCTGTCGGCCGCAGTCGCTTTGGGCCTTGCGGCCAAGAAGTTTGCCGTTGAAAGCGACCCGCGCGAGCTGGCGGTGCTGGAGACCCTGCCCGGAGCCAATTGCGGCGCCTGCGGCTATCCCGGTTGCAGCGGTTACGCCAAGATGGTGGTGTCCGGCGACAAGCTCGCCGCGGTCTGTCCGCCCGGCGGCCAGGAGGTGATGGAAAAGATCGCCAACATCATGGGTTTCGCACCGATCACCACCGATCCCCAGGTCGCCGTGGTCCGCTGCCAGGGGGACAACGCCAAAGCGAAGCTCAAGTACACCTATATCGGCGTCACCGATTGCGTCGCCGCGCAGAAGCTCGCCGACGGCCCCAAACTCTGCCCCGGCGGCTGCATGGGGCTGGGGACCTGCGCGCGGATCTGCCCGTTCGGCGCCATCGAGATGACCGCAGAGAACCTGGCGGTGATCAGCCGCGAGAAATGCACCGGCTGCGGCAAATGCGTCGCCAGCTGCCCGCGCCAGGTGATCGAACTGACGCCGCTCGATGCGACCACCCACGTGCTGTGCAACAGCCACGACAAGGGCGCCCTGATCCGCAAGTACTGCGAGATCGGCTGCATCGCCTGCCAGATTTGCAAGAAGAACGCCCCCGACGCCTACGTCATCGAAGACTTCCTGGCCCGGGTGGTTTACGAGCATCACCTGGAGACCGGACCCGGCGTCGAGAAGTGCCCGACCAAGTGCATCCGTGATTTTGCCGGCGGCTATCCGCAAGGGAGCAGCTTCGCCCCGCCGACCTGCGCCATGCCCCCACAGAAGGTCGCCTGACGTCCGCGTCGGCAACCCGAGTAAAGAGCTTATGAAACTCAAGACCTTTCCCGGCGGGCTGCATCCGCCAGACAACAAGCAGTGGTCGGCGCACAAGCCGATCGAAACCTGCCCGCTGCCGGCCGAGCTGATCGTGCCGTTGTCCCAACATATCGGCGCCCCGGCGATTCCCTGCGTGGCCGCCGGCGATGTCGTCAAAAAAGGCCAGGTGATCGGCGAAGCCAAGGGCTTCGTCTCGGTGCCGGTGCATGCACCGACCTCCGGGACCGTCGCCGCGGTCGAAGACCGGCTGCACCCGATGGGCAAGCTGCTTCCGGCGGTGGTCATCACCCCGGACGGCGACGATGCCTGGGGCGAGCTGCCAGCTCCCCTCGATGTGCAGAGCGCGAGCGTCAACGAGTTGCGCGACCGGCTGCGCGATTGTGGCATCGTCGGCATGGGCGGGGCGACCTTTCCGGCCCACGTCAAGCTCTCGCCCCCCGAGGAGAAACCGATCCACACCCTGATCCTCAACGGCGTCGAGTGCGAACCGTACCTGACCGCCGACCACCGGCTGATGTTAGAGGACGCCGAGCGGATCCTCGACGGGGTCGCCATCTTGCAAAAAATCCTCGGCGTGAAGCAGACCTACCTCGGCATCGAAGCCAACAAGCCCGACGCCATCGCGCTGATGGAAAAGGCCTGTGCCGGCCGCGCCATCGAGGTGGTCCCGCTGGAAGTCAAATACCCGCAAGGCGCCGAGAAGCAGCTGATCCTGGCGATTGCCGGCTGCGAAGTCCCCTCCGGCGGTCTGCCGATGGACGTCGGCGTGGTGGTGCAGAACGTCGGCACCTGCGCGGCGGTGGCCGACAGCGTGCTGCGCGGCATCCCGCTGATCGAACGGATCGCGACGGTCTCCGGCCCCGGCATCAAAGAGCCCAAGAACCTGAAGATCCGCATCGGCATGAAGCTATCCCACCTGGTCGAGCAATGCGGCGGCTTGAACGGCGAGCCGGCCAAGATCATCATGGGCGGGCCGATGATGGGGATGACCCAGCTCTCACTCGAGGTCCCGGCGACCCGCGGCACCTCGGGCTTGTTGCTGTTCACCGCAGACAACGTGCCGCTGCGTCCCGAAGGCCCCTGCATCCGCTGCGGCCGCTGCGTGCGGGCCTGCCCGGCGCATATCCTGCCGACGACGATTGCCGCCTATGCCCGCCTCGACCTGTTCGAGGAAGCGGAACAGTTCAACGCCATGGACTGCATCGAGTGCGGCTGCTGTACCTATTCCTGCCCGGCGGCGCTGCCGCTGGTCCAGGCGATCCGCCATGCCAAGGGCGCCATCCTGGCCCAACGAAGGAAGGTTTGACGTGGAAAACCGGCTTTATCTTTCATCCTCGCCGCATGTCTATGCCGGCGCGACCACCGATGCGATCATGCGTCAGGTCATCTATGCCCTGCTGCCGGCCTGTGCTGCCGGGATCTACTTCTTCGGCCTGCCGGCCCTGGTCCTGCTGATCCTCTGTACGGCGGGCTGCGTCGGCTTCGAGGCGCTGGGGCAGAAGCTGATGAAACAGAAGCTGGCGATCCGGGATGGCAGCGCGGCCTTGACCGGCATCCTGCTGGCGCTCAACCTGCCGCCGTCGGCCCCCTGGTGGCTGGCGCTGCTCGGCAGCTTCGTCGCCATCGTCATCGCCAAGCAGATCTACGGGGGGTTGGGCTACAACCCCTTCAACCCGGCGCTGGTCGCCCGGGTGGTGCTGTTGATCTCGTTCCCGGTGCAGATGACCCGCTGGACCGCGCCGGCGCCTTTGGGTTCCGGCATCGACGCCGTCTCGACCGCCACCCCGCTCGGCGCCGCCAAGGAGGCGGTCATGCTGCACGGTCAGCTGCCGGCGGATCTGCAGAACGGCTTCGGCTCCTACCTGCTCGGTCACCAGGCC
>Ga0210124_1001226_pt1 | contig 11373 bp, 11 predicted proteins | sample Muzzi_PWC_D2_FD_185554 | JGI IMG/M metagenome (GOLD analysis project Ga0210124, IMG submission 185554) | Wetland microbial communities from San Francisco Bay, California, USA, that impact long-term carbon sequestration - Muzzi_PWC_D2 (SPAdes) | ecosystem: Environmental > Aquatic > Marine >...
GCTGGCCGGCCGGGCCGTGTTCGCGCCCGAGGGGGCGGTGCCGGGGGCGGCGCTGCGCTACCGCGAAGCGGGCGAGCTCACCTTCGCCGGCCATCGCGGGGCCTTCTACCGGGTCTATCTCTATCGCTTTCCGCGACCCGGCCGGGCCGAGGTGGCGTTCGACGACGGCCGCCCGTTCCACGACCTCGATCTCACGCGCGGCGCCTGGGCAGCGGTTCACCGCTGCGGCGACGATCTCTACGAGGGCCGCTTCGCCGCGACCGGCGCCGACGCCTGGCGGGCCGTCTGGCGCGTCACCGGCCCGCGCAAGGACCTCGTCCTGACGAGCCGATATCGGCGCCTGGGCACAGGGCCTTGAGCCGGGCCTTGAGCCGGGTCTTGAGCCGGGCCCTGGGCGCGACCTTGAAAAATCCTTGCGTCGGGTCGGTCCGGACGCTTTGAGTAGGGTCCGATCCGGCGGCGGCGTCGCGCCGCGCCGCGACGACGGACCGATTTGGGGCTTCGAGGGAGGAAGGGATGCTCTCGCTTTCGACGACGCGGCCAACCCTGGCCAGCAGCGTTTGGCCCATCGCGGCCGGCGGTCCGGCCGCCCGAAGGCTGCTGCGGGCCGCCGGCCTCGCCGTGCTCGGCACCGCCTTCATCGCGTTCTGCGCGCAGGCCCGCGTGCCGCTGTGGCCGGTGCCGATCACCGGCCAGACCTTCGCCGTGCTGGTCGTCGGCATGGTGTACGGCGCGCGCCTCGGGGCCGGCACCCTGCTGCTCTACATTCTGGTCGGCTGCCTCGGCCTGCCGGTCTTTACCGACCTGTCGTCCGGCTGGGGCGTGATGCTCGGCACGACCGGCGGCTACATCGTCGGCTTCGTGCTGGCGGCGGCCCTCGTCGGCCGGCTCGCCGAGCGCGGCTGGGACCGCTCGGCCTGGCGCACGGCGCTCGCCATGCTGCTCGGCAACGTGGTCATCTACGTCCCCGGCCTGCTCTGGCTCGGCGGCGTCGTCGGCTGGGACAAGCCGGTGCTGGCCTGGGGCCTGACGCCCTTCCTGGTGGGCGACGCGCTCAAGCTGGCGCTGGCCGCCGCGGTCCTGCCGTTCGCCTGGAAGCTGGTGGGCCGCCGCGCCCGGTGATCCCGCGCCCGCTGATCCGGCGCCGGGTGATCCCGCGCCTGCCGGCGGGCGTTCAGGCGGAGAGGTCGAGCCGGCGCCAGCCGCCGGGCCCGAAGCCCTCGAGCGGGCGGAAGCGGGTCTTGTAGGCCATCTTGGGCGAGCGCGCGATCCAGTAGCCGAGATAGGAGTACGGCAGGCCCTCGGCGCGCGCCTCCGCGATCAGCCAGAGGATCATGTAGCTGCCGAGGCTGCGTGCCGCCGTCTCGGGCGCGAAGAAGCTGTAGACCGCCGAGGGGCCGTCGTCGAGCCAGTCGGCCAGGCAGGCCGCGAGCAGCGCGCCGTCGCCGTCGCGGAACTCGGTGACCCGGCTGTCGATCCGGGTCTGCTCGACCATGCCGCGATAGTCGGCGAAGGTCATGCCCGCCATCTCGCCGTCGCCGTGCCGCGAGCCGATGTAGCGCGCGAAAAGCGCATACTGCTCGGCGGTCGCGCGTGCCGGCAAGTGCTCGGCCCGCAGGTCGGCGTTGCGCCGCTCGACCCGGCGCAGCGACGCGCCGGGCGCGAAGTCCCGCACCGGCACGCGGACCGGCACGCAGGCGGTGCAGCCGGTGCAGGCCGGGCGGTAGGCGAAATTGTGGCTGCGGCGAAAGCCGGCGCGCGACAGCAGCGCGTAGCGCGCGTCCGCCCCGGTCGCCGGGATCTCGGTCACGATCTTGCGCTCGCGGTGCGCCGGCAGGTAGGGGCAGGGGCTCTCGCCCAGCACGTAGTACACCTGGCTCGGCTGGCCCGGCTCGATCGCCGGAACCCGGAACGCGGTCGGTGCGGGCCCTTGTCTCATCGCGCTGTCGTCGGCCTAGCCATCCCCAGGCCGCGAGTATCGCAGGAGCGGGGCAGGGCTGACCAGTCCCGATTCGCCGGCGGCCCCGGACGTGGTTAACGGAATCGGAGCGGGAGTCAGGCCGCGACGCTGCGCCGGCGGTTCCGCCGCACCATGACCGTGCCGGCCAGGTAGTCGTGCAGGGTGCGGCGCCGGTCGTTGAACAGGGCGACCAGCAGGATGAGCCACGCGGTCAGGGCGACGCTGGTATAGAACAGCACCGTCGTCAGGAAGGCCTGAAAGTAGTCGACCGGCCGTCCCGTCCAGCCGCGCAGCTCGAGGTCCAGCGCCGTCATGCCGGGCGTCGCCCCGCGGCGGCCGAGGAAGTAGCTGTGATAGCCGAGCGGCAGGACCGCCAGGACGATCACGCCGAGCGGCGTCAGCAGCCCGAAGCTGAGCAGCCCGACCAGGACGAAGAGGCTCCAGGCGCAGAACGAGAGCAGGGCGATCAGCAGGACGTCCAGGGCGTAGGCCGCCACGCGGCGCCACACCATGCCGTCGTAGAGCTCGGGATCGTCCGGCGGGTCGGGCGGAACCCGGTCCCAGGCATAGTCGCCGAGACGCAGGCTCGGGAGCTTGTCGCCGAAGGCGCTCATGCGGCCCCGGTCCTCCTCTGGCTGCTGCTACCTGCTGGAGATGGGGCCTGCGGCGCCCCGCGGCAAGGCCGCCGGGCCGCTCTGGGCCGCCCCGGGCCGCCCCCGGGCCGCCCCGGGCCGCCCTGGGCCGCTCAGGGCTTGGCGGCGCGCTGTGTCTGGTCGGCCGGCGATTGCGCCGGGTCGGCCGGGGCACTGGCCTGATCGGCCGGGGCAGCGGCCGGATCGTGCACCGACTCGCGCAGCAGGATGATGGAGATCCGGCGGTTCTGCGGCGCCGCCGGGTCGTCGGCGGCCAGCGGCTCCGTGTCGGCCAGGCCGACCACCGAGGCGATCCGCTGCGGCGGCAGCCCGGCCTCCATGAGCGCGCGGCGGCTGGAATTCGCCCGGTCGGTCGAAAGCTCCCAGTTGGTGTAGCCGTTGTCGCCGGTATAGGGGGTCGAATCGGTGTGCCCCTTGATCGCGATCTGCTGCGGCAGCTGGCGCACCGCGTTGGCCACGAGGTCGAGCAGCTTGCGCGTCTTGTCGAACATCTTGGCGCTGCCCACCGGGAACATCGACTCGCCGGCCTGGTCGACGATCTGCATGCGCAGGCCCTCCGGCGTTTCGTCGATCAGCAGGTGGTCCTTCAGGCTCCGCAGCTCCGGCACGCTTTGGATGGCCTGCTGCAGGGCCTGCTTGGCCTCGGCGAACTGCTGCGCCTCGCGCTTCGCCAGGAACTGCTCGAGATCGGTCTCGTCGGGAGTCTTCTTGTGGGCCGGCTGCTGGACGCCGCCGGCACCCTGCGCGTCGGCGGCGACGGTCTCGACCGGGTCTCCGGTGGTGTCCCAGTCCGGCGGCGAGGTCGGCAGCTGGATCATCACGCCGACCGGCGAGTGGTCGTTCGGCCGGGCGCCCTCCTTGGTGAAGGTGCGTCCGCCCATGATGCCGCCGGAGCCGCTCGTGCTGCGCGACACGCTGGTCGGCGCGAAGTAGTCGGCGATGCCGAGCTTCTGCTCCTCGGTCGTCGCCTGCAGCAGCCACAGCAGCAGGAAGAACGCCATCATCGCGGTCACGAAGTCGGCATAGGCGACCTTCCACGCGCCGCCGTGATGGGCGCCGTGCCCGCCCTTCTTGATCCGCTTGATGATGATCGGCTGGACGTTGCCGTCGTCTTTCTTCTTGGCCATGTCTGAGCGCTTCCCCGCGCGGCCGACCGGCGGCGCCTAGGCCGCGACCGGCGGCAGCGCCTCGAAGGCCTCTTCGAGCTCGTAGAAGCTCGGGCGCACGTCGGACGGCAGGGTCTTGCGCGCGAACTCCAGCGAGATGGCCGGCGGGTGCCCGGCGATGTGCGCCAGGATCCCGGCCTTCATGCAGTGGAAGAAGCGGGCGTCCGCCTCGATGATGTTCTTCAGGGCCGAGGCCATCGGGCCGACGAAGCCGTAGGCGATGAGCACGCCGGAGAACGTGCCGACCAGCGCGGCGCCGATCAGGTGGCCGAGGATCTCGGGCGGCTCGGTGATCGAGCCCATGGTGTGGATCACGCCGAGCACGGCGGCGACGATGCCGAGCGCCGGCATGCCGTCGGCCATGGTCTGCAGCGCGTTGGCGACCGCGTACTCCTCCTCGTGGTGCGTCTCCAGGTCCTGGTCCATCAGGGCCTCGAGCTCGTGCGGGTTTTCCGTGCCCATGGTCAGCAGCCGGAAGTAGTCGCAGATGAAGATCAAGGCGTGATGGTCGCCGGTGATCGCCGGGTACTGCGTGAAGAGATCGCTCTCCTCCGGGTTCTCGATGTGCCGCTCGAGGATCAGGTTGCCCTTGGTGCGGGCCAGCTTGAAGACCTGGTGCATCAGCGAGAGCAGCTCGACGAAGGTCTCCTTCTTGTGCCGCGGCCCCTTCATCATGCGGCCGACCGACTTGCCGGTGCCGGCGATGATCGTCTTCGTATTGCCGGTGATGAACGCGCCGATCGCCGCCCCGACGATGATCAGGAACTCGAACGGCTGAAACAGGACGGCAAGATGCCCGCCGGGAATGGCATAGCCGCCCAGGACGGCGACGAGGACGACGACGAAGCCGATGATGACCAGCATTGCGTGTGCGGATCCGAATCTCGCTGAATTCGGGGCATTTTGCGGGCGCGGGGTTAATAAGGGTTTAACCCAAGCCGTCTCCGGCCGGCGCAAGACCCTAGAATTTCGGGGTTTTCCGGGCCCGGGCCGGCCGCGGCGCCGGGCCGCGCGCCGGGGCTCGCGCCGGGGCTCGCGTCGGGGCTCGCGGCGGGGCTCGCGGCGGGGGCTCGCGCCGGGTGCCCGGCGCGCCGCGCCGGTCGCGGATCGCGCCTGCGATCCCTTCCGGCGTTGCATGGCTCGGGCCCGGACGCATGCCGAAATCGCAATGGTGCCGGGCCGCGGGCGGCCGCATCTTCTTGAGTCACGCGGCCGGGCGCGCAGGCCCGGCTCCTCGGAAAGGAAACGAAGATGGCGGTCGTGTCGTCAATGCCGGGTGCGGTCCAGCTCGGCGCGCCCGAGCCGGCCGGGGTCCCGCGGCCGACGGCCGGCAAGGGCCTGGCCGCGCGCATCGAGGCGGTGGTCTTTTACGGCATTCTGGCGGTCGGCCTGTTCACGCCCTTCGTGTTCGCCGTCATCGGCTGGCTGTCGCGCTGAGCCGGGGCTGACCCCGGCCCGCGCCGGCGCGCCGCGCGGCGGCGCCCGCTCCGGTCACGCCAGCGCCCGGTCACGCCAGCGCCCGGTCAGGCCAGCGCCCGGTCCAGGTCGGCGATCAGGTCGTCGATGTCCTCGACGCCGACCGACAGGCGGACCAGCCCGTCGCTTATCCCGATCTCGGCGCGCCGCTCGGGCGGGATCGAGGCGTGCGTCATGATCGCGGGGTGCTCGATCAGGCTTTCGACGCCGCCGAGGCTTTCCGCCAGGGCGAAGATCTCGACCCGTTCGAGGAAGCGCCGCGCCGGTGCCAGGCCGCCGGCGAGGATCGCCGTCACCATGCCGCCGAAGCCGTGCATCTGGCGCTTCGCGAGCGCGTGCTGCGGATGGCTCGGCAGGCCGGGGTAGAGGACGCGCTCGACCTTGGGGTGGGCCGCGAGGAATTCGGCGACCGCCTGGGCGTTGCTTGCGTGGCGCTCCATGCGCAGCGCCAGCGTCTTGACGCCGCGCAGCGCCAGGAAGCTGTCGAACGGGCCCTGGATCGCGCCGACCGCGTTCTGCAGGAAGCCGAGCCGCTCGGCCAGCTCCGCGTCGTCGCCGACCGCCGCGATGCCGCCGACCATGTCGGAGTGGCCGTTCAGGTACTTCGTCGCCGAGTGCATGACGAGGTCGAAGCCGAGCTCCAGCGGGCGCTGGGTCCAGGGCGTCGCGAAGGTGTTGTCGCAGGCGGTCAGGATGCCGCGCGCCCGGCCGATGCGCGCGACCGCCTCGAGGTCGACCAGCTTGAGCAGCGGATTGGTCGGCGTCTCGACCCAGATGAGCCGCGTCTCGGGCGTGATCGCGGCCTCCAGCCTGGCCGGGTCCGAGACGTCGGCGAAGCTGAAGCGGAGCCCGGCGGAGCGCCGGCGCACGCGCTCGAACAGGCGGTAGCTGCCGCCGTAGAGGTCGTCGACGGCGACCACGTGGCTGCCGCTGTCGAGCAGGTCGAGGATCGTCGCCGTGGCCGCCATGCCCGAGGCGAAGGCGAAGCCCGCCGTGCCGCCCTCGAGGTCGGCGACGCAGCGCTCGTAGGCCATGCGGGTCGGGTTCTGGCTGCGGCTGTACTCGTAGCCCTTGTGGACGCCGGGGCTCTCCTGCACGTAGGTCGAGGTGGCGTAGATCGGCGGCATGATCGCCCCGGTGCTCGGGTCCGGGCTCTGCCCGGCGTGGATCGTCCGGGTCGCGAAGCCGGGGCGGTTGGGGCGCTTGGGGGGCTCGGGGCGCTCGGGGCGCTCGGGGCGCTTGTCTCGCTGGCTCATTGCGGGCTCTCCGGCGGCCTCCTGGGCGGCCGCTTTCGGTCGCGGCCTGGTTCGTCGACGCGCGCACCATGAGGCCCCAGCGCCACGCTTGTCAAAGGCCGGGGCACCGGTGGATGGGGCGGCGGGGGCGCAGGCGACAACGGCGCAGGGCAACCACGGCGCAGCCTCGGGCCACGTTGTAAGAGCCACCGCCACGCAGGGGCGGGGGCGCAGAAGCGGGGGCCGCCCCTCCGATTTCCCTGTTATTCCCTGCGGAGCAGGGAATTTACAGGGAGCCCCGCCCGGACGGCCGCGCGCCCTCTCTGGAGCGCCGCTCCCGCCCCAGCCTAGCGCCCGCCCGGCCCGGCGCAACGGGAGGGTTGTGGAGATCGGATGTGCGCGGCGCGCCGCCGGGAGCGGCACCTGTCGGGCGATGGCAATACTATGTTGTTCGGCATGAAGGAGCGCGACGGTTGGATAGCTGCGCGGGTAATCCCGAATATCAAGAAGGCCACGCTTCGCAGCGTGACTCTGCGAAATGTCTAGCCTGGTTCGACCGTCTCGACGGACGAGCTTGTGTCCTACGGCTTACTGGACGGGACGGCTTCACGCACGGACAGGGGAAGCACGGGGCGAAGGAATATTCCTATTACGATTACCACCATGACGCCCCGCATCACGCGAACAACGCCAAGTCGTCTTAGCAGCTGTTCGACAAGGCAGCCGCGAGTTCGCAGGTCATGGCGTCGTGCTTCACAGCGCCGGTGAGTGTCGCGTGACAATATTTACCCCAATAGCATCGAAGGCTATCTCAGCATCTTCAAGCGCGGCGTGAAGAGTGCCTATCAGCATTGCGCCAAAGGGCATTTGCAACGCTATCTGGCGGAGTTCGATCTCCGCAATAATCACCGCGTTGCCATTGACGGCGAGGATCAAGAGCGAGCCGAACAAATCCTTCGCGGTATCATCGGCAAGCGGCTTACCTATCAAACAACTCATCCATAAGTGAGGGCGAATGGGGAAGACAAAACCAAAATCGGACGACAAGGAAGAGTCCAAACGCTTCATTGAGAAGGCCAAAGAGATTGCTTGCGAAAATGCAGATGAAACATTTGAGAAAGCGTTCAAGAAGATTCTTCCACCGAAGGATCAGAGGAAAGCGCCGGATTCATAGTTCGCCGCCTCCCATGGACTTGTCTCCGCTGCCTTTCTTCAAGCATGCCCGTGTGCCAACCTCGCAGAAATGCGGCATCAGCTATCATTGAAGTTTGTTTTTTTCTTCCTGGCCGTAGGAACCGACCCTTCTTCAAATCAGCAATCCCGCGGCCTGCCAAATAGTCGGCCGCCTCTAAACTACGCAGCTGACCCTTAGGAATACTGGAAAAACCGGCCAACATTTCTGCATGCATAGCAGGAGTGTATTTTGCTCCCTCGGTCTCCTTGATATCCTGATAAATGGCGTGCATATCAGCGGCGTAAGGACCGTCTTCAACAATAAATTTGATTTTTGCGTCTGGGTGTTGAGACGCAATCTGGTGGCACACATAAAATCGTGCGATTCGGAAACAAAGCCCAACGTCTGAATCGGCTTTGAATCCTTTTATCCCCCTCATTTCCCCCTTTATCTGTGTATGAACCTCTCGATCAACGGCAATTGCCACCTGAAATCCAACGGCCTTATCGATAATTTTCTCAATTGCATTGATAAAGTTTGATTTTTTTAATTTCCCCCAATTTGCAAAGTCGCCGTCCTTAGCGTCGAAATCTCGATAATGAAAGATTCCGACGTTGCGATTCTCCATTAGGCGGTCCCACAAACGTTCCAACTCATCCCAAGCGTCTGGCGGAGACACACCACCGGCAACAATGACGTGTGACGATTGTCCGTCGGTGCCAGTTTCATCGAATCTTGCACTGAAAAAAACGGCCGTCTCTCCTTTAGCCGGACTCTTGCCAAACAGAAGGTAGATTGCGCTTCCTATCGACGCTATCATACCCCCTATACCCCGCCCATGAGTACGGGAAGTGTAATATCGCCAAAAAAAGCAGGCCCCGATTTAGGGCGGAGAAATCGAAATCACGCCCGCAATGGTCGTGGTGGAGATGGTACGCATGCTATCTGAGTCGGAGATTAAGGGAAAGCTGACGACGGCTCTTACTCGTTGCGTTGTTTCAAGAGTCCGTGAGTTAGATCATAGAATTCAGTAGCCCATTTGAGTACCTCGCCCCCTAAACACTGGGCATTGCGGGCTTCGTTGAGAATTTCTTTCGTCGTCTTCCTAAATTTCTTTTTCTCTATCCCACCTCTATGTCGAATGACGCGAACCATTTCAGCTTCGCCGCTACGTTCAACATATTCCGTGACTGCTCCGTGAATAATATCATGCCTCGCTTCAGCGGAAATTTCGATCTGATCTAGGAGGGCGAGATAACCTTCAGTGATTTCGGACGAGATAGGTAACTGCTTAAAGACGGCGCGCAGATATGAAATTTTTCTTTTCAATGCGCGCGGTATTTCGGCTTCGATCTCGTTACCTCCGAAAACATGGTGCGAAATGTCGACCATGCAATCAAGGCCCAACTCTAAGTGTGCCCAGGAAATTGTTAGGCGGCCGATTGCTCCAAAGAAGTATTCGTCCTCTGTCGAAGTATAGGTTGACATGGCAAAGCGTCCCAAGAAGCCAGAGCCAGAAGTAGTCGAAATCGAGCCCGATGCATGGGAACTGTTCGAGCGGACGATGGACAAGATTGTGCTGCCGAAGCGAAGTCGGAAGCCCGAGATGAACGAACCTGATAGTAAAGCGACGAGGAAACGTAGGGACTAGGCGGTCTGTAGCGCCTCAGAGGGAAAATTCGCCTGCTTTTCCTCATTATCGCTCGGAAACCAAGCGCATGTGACGATAATTTTTCCGTCGTATGAATCGGTATCTACGACGGTCATAATCGGGCCGCCAGACTTTAAGCATACTGTGTCGCCAATCTTAAAATCAGCCATTGTTAAGATCTCCTTCAGCGGAGGCTTGAATGTCGTGTCGTGAAATTCTCACCGTTGAGTGTCTAAGATTAACGGGAAAGGCGGATATGGTTCAACCTCCGTCGTGACGGTTATTGTACTTCGGGGATATCGTTCGATTAAATAGTGCAGCGCCGCACAGCCCCGCCGTAACTCCTCGCCCCACCACCCCCTTACTTCATCCGCCGCCGCAGGTGGTTGAGCAGGTCGATCTGGGTGATCAGGCCGAGGAAGCGCTCGCCCTGCAGCACGATTGCGACGTGGCCGCGCTCGAAGATCGGCAAGAGGTCGTCGATATCGCGCTCGGCCTGGATGGTCTCGATGCGCTCGGTCATGGCGCTCTGCACCGGGTCCTTGAAGCAGTCCTCGCAGCGCATCACGCTGAGCAGGATGTCGCTCTCGTCGATGATGCCGACGACGTTTTCCTGCGCGTCGAGCACCGGCAGCTGCGACACGTCGTAGAGCTTCATCCGGCCATAGGCGAAGAGCAGCGTGTCGTCGGGCTTGACCACGACCGTGGCGTGCTCGGCGTGGCGCCGCGCGACCAGGTCGCCGAGGTCGCCGCGCCGCGCGCGCTCGATGAAGCCCTGATCGATCATCCAATAGTCGTTGTACATCTTCGAGAGGTACTTGTTGCCGCTGTCGCAGACGAAGGTGACGACGCGCTTCGGCGTCGTCTGCTCGCGGCAATAGCGCAGCGCCGCGGCGATCAGCGTGCCGGAGGAGGAGCCGGAGATGATGCCTTCCCGGGCGAGCACCGCGCGCGCCGTCTTGAAGGCCTCGGCGTCGCTTATGCTGTAGGCCTGCTTGACGCGCGACAGGTCGGCGACCGGCGGCAGGAAGTCCTCGCCGATGCCCTCGACCAGCCAGGAGCCGACGTCCTTGCTGACCTCGCCGGTCTCGACGTAGTGCGCCAGGATCGAGCCCTCCGGGTCGGCCAGCACCATCTCGGCGTCGGGCGCCACCTTGGCGAAATAGCGCGCCAGGCCGGCGATCGTGCCGCCCGAGCCGACGCCGCACACCACGGCGTCGACGTCGTGCTCCATCTGCTCCCAGATCTCCGGCCCGGTGGTGGTCTCGTGCGCCAGCGGGTTGGCGGGGTTGGCGAACTGGTTGACGAAGAACGCGCCGGTCTCCCCGGCGATGCGCTCGGCCATGTCCTGGTAGTATTCCGGGTGGCCCTTGCCGACGTCGGAGCGGGTCAGCAGCACCTCGGCGCCGAGCGCCTTGAGGTGGAAGATCTTCTCCTGCGCCATCTTGTCCGGCACCACGATGGTCAGGCCGAAGCCCATCTGCGCCGCGACCAGCGCGAGGCCGAGCCCGGTGTTGCCGGCGGTCGCCTCGATCAGCCGGCCGCCCGGCTTGAGCCGGCCGTCGGCGACGGCGGCATCGATCATCGACCTGCCGATGCGGTCCTTGATCGAGCCGCCCGGGTTCTGGTTCTCCAGCTTGAGGAACAGTTTGCAGGGGCCGGTGTCGATGCGGCCGACCTCGATCAGCGGCGTGTTGCCGATGGTCTCCAGGACGTTGCGGTAGACGGGGGCGGTCATCGGACCCAGGCTCCAGATCATCTAGGGGCAGGCGAGGGCGGCCGGTGGGCGGCCGGTGGGCGGCCGGTGGGCGGCCGGTGGGCGGCCGGGGGTCGCCGACTCTAGAGTGGGCGCGCGCCCGGCCCCCCGCAAGCCCGGAGCGGCGCCGCCCGACTCACGAGCCCGTGGCCGGGCGGTCGCGGTCACGCGTGCGCGACGGGCGGCTGCGGGCCGATGCGGCGCGGGTCGGGCAGGTCGTCGGAGCGCGCCGAGAGCACCCGGGTCGGGAACCCGGACCGGGCCAGGTTGCCGACGATCTCCTCGACGTGGTCCGCGTTGCG
>Ga0210124_1001227_pt1 | contig 11364 bp, 10 predicted proteins | sample Muzzi_PWC_D2_FD_185554 | JGI IMG/M metagenome (GOLD analysis project Ga0210124, IMG submission 185554) | Wetland microbial communities from San Francisco Bay, California, USA, that impact long-term carbon sequestration - Muzzi_PWC_D2 (SPAdes) | ecosystem: Environmental > Aquatic > Marine >...
TTTTAAATCATATTTTGCCCAACGCGATGGGGCCGGTGTTTGCCCAATTCTCGCTAAGTTGCGCTTACGCTATCCAGATTATCGCCGGGTTGAGTTTTATCGGGCTGGGCGTAGAGATTCCGCACCCCGAATGGGGCTCGATGATCCAGTTAGGGGCATCACACATCGTTTTTGGTAGATGGTGGCCGTCTGTATTTCCGGGAGCGGCGGTCTTTTTGGCCGTTTTCACCCTCAATCGGCTCGGCCATCGTATTCGAGACTACTTTACAGCAGAGGCTTGATAATATTTTGGACACACCACTTTTGCAAGTTGATGAACTAAAAGTAGATATTGGTCATAAACCACGCATTGTGCATGCCCTACAAGGCGTGAGCTTTAGCGTCCAACGCGGGGCCAAAACCGGCCTAGTAGGAGAAAGTGGTTCGGGCAAGAGTATCACCTCTCTGGCAATTTTACGTTCATTACCTGAAGGAGGCCGCATTATGGCCGGACAAGTTCTTTTTGAGGGAAAGGACTTGACTACCCACGATGAAAAGCAAATGCGCCGGTTACGCGGTAAGCAAATTAGTCTGGTATTTCAAAACGCACGAGCGGCGCTCAATCCTCTATTTCCCGTTGGGCAACAAATCGCCGATGTGTATCAGACTCACGAAAAATCTAATCAAGCCGAAGCCTGGAAGAAAGCGGTAACTATGCTCGACGCAATGGGTATCCCCAATGCGGCCCAAAAAGCTAAGGATTACCCCCATCAATACAGCGGGGGGATGGCCCAGCGCGCGATGGTGGCGATGGCCCTGGTTTGCGGCCCACAACTGTTAATTGCCGATGAACCAACAACCGGTTTAGATGTCACGATTCAGGCGCAGGTACTCAAGGTCATTACTAATGTTGTAGAGGAGGCTCAGGCCTCACTATTGCTTATTTCTCACGATTTGGGCATTATCGCCGAAATCTGCACCGATGTTGTGGTGATGTATGCCGGTAAAATATTAGAAAGTGGCCCTGTTGAACGGGTGATGAAGCAACCAGCCAATCCATATACCCAGGCCTTGATTGCCTCTTTCAGTGTAGACAATGACCGGCGAATGAGTTTCATCCCTGGTCGAGTGCCTAGTTTGAGCAGCATTCATACTGGCTGCCCTTTTGCCTCTCGCTGTTCTCAGGTGGAGGAGCGTTGCCGGGAGGAGATACCCACCTTGAGAGAGATTGAACCCGGCCATTGGGTGGCTTGCCATTTGGCGTAGTATTAAGGGATTGCAACCTAGTGCAAAACAATCACGTTCTTGAAGTTAAGGATTTAGTAAAAACATACACGATACGGCACGGTTTGTTCCAACGAGGATATCTGCGAGCCGTTGATGAAGTTTCGTTTTATGTCAAACAGAGCGAGACGCTGGCTCTAGTGGGCGAGAGTGGCTGCGGTAAATCAACGGTTGGTAAGTGTATATTGCGTCTGATAGATTTAGATTCAGGGGCTATTGAGTTTCAAGGTCAAGAAATTCAGCAACTTTCAGCGGCAGAGTTCAAATCCTACCGCAAGCATATCCAAATGGTCTTTCAAGACCCGCTTGGCTCCTTTAACCCGATGATGAAGGTTAGCCGAGCGTTGATTGAGCCGCTCCGATTGCGCGACGAACTTTCCAACACCGAGCGCAAAGCCGAGGTCATTAGGCTATTGGAGGATGTTCGTCTCGACCATAGTTTCGCCAATCTTTACCCTAAACAGATGAGTGGGGGGCAGCTACAGCGGGTTGGTATCGCTCGGGCCATTGCCTCGCAGCCGGAACTCGTTTTTCTTGATGAGCCGACATCGGCCCTGGATATGTCTATTCGAGGGCAAATCGTCAACCTCTTGCTGGATTTACAGCAAGAACATAATCTAAGCTATGTTCTGGTAACCCATGATTTACGTCTCGTTCGTTCTATGGCTGACCGGGTGATTGTCATGTACTTGGGTGAAATTGTCGAAGAGGGGCAAGCCGAGGAAATCTTCAACCAGCCCATGCACCCTTACACTCAGGGGCTGCTATCAGCAGCCTTGCTGGGTGAGGAGTCAGCGGATCGCCAGTATGGTGCAGATGTTCAATTACAGGGTGAGATTTTGGCCTTGCCACCAGATTACAAAGGCTGCAAGCTATACAGACGCTGTCCCTTTGCCCAGGATCGCTGTGCTGCTGAACCACAGATAATGGAAGAGATTGTACCCGGTCGTCGTGTGCGCTGCTGGCGAGCTGTGGAAATCCAGGCCGAGGTTACACAAGGAGAGTAATATGATTTCAGACTTGCTTTTGGATGAGGTTGCCGAAGTTATCATCAAGCAGTTGGTTCGGCCAGAGCCGGGCGACTCATTTCTAATCATTATCGACCCCACCAATGACCCTACTTTTGCTCAGGCCTGCCTGACTGCCGGATTACGAGCCGGAGCCGATGCCCACTTAATCATTAAGCCCCGTTTTGTGCGCGGCACTGCTCCCGAACCCGGCCCCATTCTGTCAGAGGCTATCCGGGCCAGCAAGTTGGTATTGGCGCTGTGCGAAGGGATTGTCCGCGCTCCGGCTATGATCGAAGCTCGCAGCAAGGGAACCCGCCTCTTGATGACCGATATTATGGGAATAGAGGATTATGTGGCTCGTGCCCTGCTCAATGTCGATATCGAGGCTATGAATCGTAATGCCGAACGTGTGGCCCAGTTATGGAATAAAACGAAAAGCTGCCGGGTAACATCGCCTCAGGGTACAGATGTCAGCTTTGAGTTGGCTCCCCGCAAAAGCGTAATCGGTGATGGCGCTCTCTCCGAAGATGGCGAAGTTGACTTCTTCCCCGGTACACAGGTCACTATAGCCCCTGTCGAAGAAACGATCAACGGTACCATTGTCATTGATGCCAGCGACAGTGTTCAGGGTATAGTTCATAATCCCTATTCATTTACAATGGAGAATGGCGTCATCACCGCTGTTGAAGGTGGACGAGAGGCTGATATCATGCGTAGCTGGCTCGAAGGGTGCCATGACGAGACCATTTACAAACTGTGTCACTTCAGTATCGGGCTTAATCCAGAGGCGGGCATCTCCGGCAATATGCTTGAGGATGAGCGCTTACTGGCGGGAATTGATTTCGGTTTTGGCTATCAAGACCCGATGTGGGGTGGCACAGTGGGCCTAAGTCCCTATCACATGGATATCATGCTGGCCCTACCCACCATTTATCTTGACGGTAAAGAGATGAGTGGCGGCGGGAAATTAAATTCCGAACTAGGATTTGAGCAGTTGTAGCCGATTTTTTTAATTGGCCCTGAAGGATGAAGATGAAGATATCTTAGCTCAATTCCCATCCACCAAAAAGCCAAGGACAACTAAGGAGAACCAAGTATGAGTCAAATCAGGATCGAGTTTGAAAAAGGGAGTGTCTTTATCGCTCGTCTTCTTGAAGATGAAGCGCCCAAGACTTGTGAAGCTATCAAGAATCATCTACCCTTTGAATATAAGTTTTTCCATAGTATCGTATCAGGTCAGGCGATCCTAACCCTACCACCAGATTTTACGGTTGAGCGTGAAAATCAACGGGTGGCCGGTATTCCCCCGGGGACGCTATCATTTCTGGTCAAAGATGAAGTGGTATCAGTACCCGACGAAATCTACATCGCTTACGGCATATTCATTTCAAGGGGCCTCACCGTAGATATGAAGCAGCCGGTCAATGTGTTCGCTCAGATCGAAGCGAATCTGGATGAGTTAAAAGTGGTGTGCCAGAGAATTTTGATGGAAGGCACCGAGATTGTTCAATTCAGCGCGGGCCGAGCTTAATGTTTACCCAGAAATTCGTTTACCTACAGGAACAATTCGGTGTACCGGTGATAAGTCCGCCACAGGCTTCGGTCATGATGGCAGAATCACTGGTCAGGTTGAACATTACCCAAAGTAAACGAGCCTATCCAAGACCCAAAGAGTTGCGGTTGAGCTAGCTGTAAAGTGAAACTCAAGTAACCACTCAAATTTTACCAAGTAACGGAGGTAAAAATGGCAAAAATACTCTATATTAATCCCGACGAAACCGGTATTTGGAACGATTATTTCCATCAAGTCCTGGTGCAAGCGGCCCGACCCGATACCGAGGTTGTGGTATCTCATCTGCCTGTAGGGGATGACTTAATGGCCCAGGTAAAGATTGCTCGAACCGGCAGAACCTATCCCCCCTATATTCCTCTCTCTCAGGGTGAGCTGTATCGCGTGTTAATGCAAGCCGAAGCCAATGGTTTCGATGCGGCAATTATCGGCTGTAGCGCCGATCCGGGTCTTGATATGGCGAAACGCACCGTGAACATTCCGGTAACGGCTCCGTTAGAGGCGGGGCTTTATATGGCAGCGATGCTGCGGCAGCGGGTGGCTGTACTAATCCCCGCTGGATTTGATGACGCTCATATCCTCTACGAGGATTTGGCCCATACTTATGGCATGGAGCGGCGCATCGCCTGGATTGGCTACGTAGATGTGGAATATCCACCCGATGATGAATTGCAGCACCTCATGGATGAAAACGCCGATGAGGCGCGTAACGTCATTCTGGAGTGCCATCGCCAGTCGTTGCATAACGAGGTTGCCAGATTATCCAAGATTGCCATCAAGGAACACGGGGCCGGAGCCATTTACTGTGGTTGCACCTTCTGGACCGGCATGCTGGACCCGCTGGCCGAAGAGTTAGGGGTTCCCGTCATTGATCCGGGCATTGCTCCCTTACGCATGGCCGAAATCCTAGCCGATACAATGGCTCGTCCCAGTACAAGAGTCGGTCGGACAATGCCGGTTGGGATCAACCTGGAACAAACAGCTACAGTATAGGACACCAACGAATCTATGAGCGACCCCGTCACCACCGAAATTGTCCGTAACGCTTTCTTAGCGGCGGCTGAAGATATGCGCTCAACCTTGTGGCGCAGCGCCTTCTCCCCTGTTATCTACGAGATGAAAGATTGTAGCGTGGCCCTTTTTGATGACCAAGCACAGCTTTTGGCCCAAGCGCCGGGATTACCCTTTTTCCTTGGCGCTTTGAGCGAAGTCGTTCAAATTGTCATCGACCATGTGGGGTTAGACAGGATGCACCAGGGAGATGTCTATATTCTCAATGACCCTTATCTAACTGGCTCCCATCTTAATGATGTGGATATTCTCTCGCCGGTGGTATTTGAGGAGCAAGTTGTCGGCTTTGCTATAACCCGTGCCCACTGGCGCGACTTGGGCGGTAAAGATGCCGCCTATACCATCAATAGCACCGAAATTTATCACGAGGGGCTGCGTTTAGGCGTGGTCAAGCTGGCCGACCGGGGAGAAATGCGAGAAGACGTGGTCGGTATCCTGGCTCGAAATACACGCCTCCCCGCCGCCTCTCTGGGTGACATGCATGCCCAAATTGCAGCCTGCCGCATCGGTGAGCGACGCTACCGGGAATTACTGGATCGTTTTGGTTTGGAAACCATTCGCAGGAGCATGCAGGATGTCTTCGACACCACCGAGGCCTTGGAGCGAGCCGCCATCGCTGAGATTCCCAACGGGGTTTATCAGGCCGAAGGGTTTCAGGATAACGATTTTCAAAGCGATGAGTTGGTGCCGGTTCGGGTCAAGGTAAAGGTGCAAGGCTCAGAAATGTGGGTTGATACTCACGGCTCCAGTCCCCAGCGGATGGCATGCACAAACTGCGGCCTCATTCAAACAATTTCTGCTGTGCGACTGGCCTACAAATTTCTTATTCGCCCTGATATTGGCGTAACCGGCGGCAGTTTTCGCTCCCTAAGTGTTGATGTCGAGCCAGGCTCTATTTTCGCGGCCCAGGAGCCGGTGGCCTGTTTGCAATACGGAACACACACCATGCTGTTAGTTGATTTGATTATCAAAGCCCTGGCCCCAGCAATACCAGAGCGAGTGGCAGCCGGTTTACCTGGCGACCCGTGGAACGTCATAATGACCCAACGTGGATCAGATGGATATGTTCGGTCAGCCTGGGGTGAATCTACCGCCGGAGGTTGGGGCGCTAACGCCTATAGAGACGGTGAGAGCGCAGTTATCCATTCAGCAGCAGGAGACTTTCGCAACTTCCCGGTTGAGAGTATGGAAAATAAGACCCCTTTGTTAGTCCATGAATATGGACTTGGTACCGACAGCGGTGGCGCGGGTCGACAGCGGGGTGGTTTGAATATCGTCAAGACCTATGAGGTCTTAGCTGATGGCATTGATGTAAGTCTATGGTTCGACCGCACACATACCCCTTCTTGGGGACTGTTTGGCGGTATGAATGGGTCAGTCCCTCAGGTCATCATTAATCCCAACACACCAGAGGCCAGGCAGTTACTCAAAGTCAATCACTTACGGCTGATTAAAGGCGCTAAATTTCGGGTTGCAAGCGGAGGGGGTGGTGGTTATGGAGTACCACACGAGCGCCCAATTGAGCAGGTACAAGAGGATTTGTATGATGGATACATCAGCCGAGAGGCTGCTGAGCAAATCTATCGAGTACAGCTTAAAGAAAGAACATTGGGGATTGACCCCACAGCAACCACTGACATTCGAGGCTGATCTAACTAGAATGAGCGAAAAGGAATATACCTATGTCAAAACCTTTGTATGATTATGCTGGTCGCGTCCAACGTGCCCAAGAATTGATGAAAAAACATGACCTTAATGGGCTATACGTGGTGGCTGGCCCGGAGATGCTGTACTTCACCGGCTATACGGCTTATCAAGGCGGTTGGCCGGTGTGGCTATCAGCCTTTATCCTGCCAGTTGAGGGCAATCCAGTATTAATCATGAGCGACATGCATTATTCAATATATCAGGCCAAAGGGGGTTCGTGGGTTAAAGATGTGCGAACCCATATGGATGGCGAAGACCCCACCGGCATGCTGGGTGACATTTTGCGAGAATTACATATTGTCGGAGGGCAACTCGGCGTTCAGGATAATATGTGGTTTGGAGATAGCGAGCTTATTCTGGCTGCCGCACCTGATACGCAAGTACGAAGTGGTAGCCACGTTCTCAACCGGTTGCGAATGGTTAAAGATGCTCAAGAAATCGAAGATTTACGCCGGGCAAATGAGTACTGTGCGGCTGGATATGCCCAAGCTCGCGAGTCGATTCGGGCTGGCCGCCCAGAGTATGAAGTTGCTCTGGAAATTGCTCAGGCAATGTTAGCAGCAGGCTCTCGAACGATGGGTACTGGCGGTCATTTTCGAGATTGGTCAAACCGCAAATTTCAGGTCGGTGATCCGGTTGATGTGGATTTGGCCGGAAATCACAATGGGTACAACTCCGATACAGCGCGAATGGTCTTCATCGGCCAGCCCAGCCCCGAAATAGAGCGTATGTATCGGGTGACGTTGGAGGCGTATGAGGCCACAATGGAAGTCATCAAACCCGGTATTCCGGCTGAAGAAGTCCACCGTACCTGTGCTGGACACATCGCAAAGCACGGTTATGAGCAGGTATGGAAAGTAGGACATGGTGTTGGCTTGGGGCCGGTGCACGAAGCCCCTTTAGTTGAGGCGGGTAACACAACGCTGCTTGAGCCAGGTATGATCTTTACAGTTGATCCGGGCTGCTTTATTAAAGACGGCTATAAAGACCTACCCATTCATATCGAAGACGATATCTTGGTAACAGAAGACGGGGCCGAGTCAATCACGCCATACACCTTGGAGATGGTGATTGTTTAATCGGCATCAGTTCGCTTCTGGAGGAAGGTAGTTTGAAAAAGAAGGTTATGATTGGAGTGCAGACCTTAGTCTGCTAAAGCGCCAAACCGGAGAATAAATTCGGCACTCCAGTCGTTATTTATACAAGGAGCATAAATTGTTAGAAGATAAAGCTGCCATTGTCACCGGAGCTGCAATGGGTAACGGCAAGGCCATAGCCTTGGGCCTGGCCGAGGCGGGAGCAAATTTGATTGTAGCCGATATTGACCTTGCATTAGCCAAGAAAACTTGCCAAGAAATCGAAATGCTGGGTAGGCAAGCATTGGCTGTACAAGTCGATATTTCCAAAAAGAGTCAGGTGGAAGACTTGGTACAGCAGGCTGTGAATGAATTTGGACGCATTGACATTCTTGTTAACAACGCCGGTGTAACCTCTCGCTATGATCTGCTAGAGTTGCCGGAAGAAGAGTGGGAGCGAGTGTTGAATATCAATTTAAAGGGGGTTTTTCTCTGTACCCAAGCTGTAGCTCGTGAGATGGTCAGGTTAGGAATCAAGGGCAAAATCATCAACATCAGCTCGGTTGGCGCAAGCCGGGGTATCCCGTACAGCGCCCATTATAGCGCCTCAAAGGCGGGTGTTGAGCTTTTTACCCAATCGGCAGCCAGAGCCTTGGCAGGCCGCAGTATTTATGTGAACGCCATTGCACCGGGCGTAATGGAAACCCCCATGCTAGAGCCTTTCCTGGCCGAACCAGGGCGACGCGAACGCTACATCGAGTCGTCTCCTATGGGCCGGATCGGTCAGCCTCAAGATTTGGTGGGGGCAGTTATCTTTCTGGCCGGACCAGCCTCCGATTTTGTCACCGGGATTGTTCTTCGGGTAGATGGTGGAGCATCGGCCTAACGATAAAAAAATTAAGTGGTTATAACATATTATAGGAGGAAGCAAACAGTGAAGTTTTATCTAACTAATTGTCAGGTGATCGATTGTGTCGGTGATGATTTGCAGCCTTTCAAGGCTACGGTTATTGTTGAAGGTGACAAAATCGCTCAAATTGATCAAAGCGGTTCTGCACAACCAGCCGCAGAGGATACAGTTGTCGATTTGAATGGGGCATATTTGATGCCTGGTTTGTGGGATGCTCATTGTCATCCGGCGGGGATGATTCCCGACCCAAATCGTATTTCGTACTTTGAAACCGCGGCTGAACGTACCCTTAGGGCGGTTCGCAATACCGGCGCGGCCCTACGTGTAGGTGTCACCGCGCTGCGAGCAGTGGGTGAGGCCAATTTTATCGACGTGGCCTTGAAAGATACTTATGCCAACCTTACACCAGGGGGTCTGTGGTACAAAGGGTATGAGGATAAAAAGCTACTTGGACCACGAATGTTTTGCGCCGGACCGGGTATACGGATGACCGGGGGTCATGGGTCTAATAGACGTGTGGAAGCCCGTTACCTTGAAACAACAATAGAGGCCGATGGGCCAGACGAGATTCGCAAGGCAGCCCGTTACTGCATCAAGATGGGAACCGATTGGATAAAATTGATGATTACCGGTGGCATTGCCGGTATGCGCGAAAGTATGTACGAAGTGCAAATGTCGTACGATGAGATGAAAGCAGCGTGTGACGTAGCCCACAACAAAGGCTTAAAGGTGTGCGCTCATACCGGTTGTTCAGAAGCAGCTATACGCGGGGTAGAGGCCGGTTTGGATTGCATTGAACACGGCTATGAACTTAATGAAGAGGCCTGTGAATTAATGGCTGAACGTGGCGTTTACTATTGTCCCACGCTTTCCGTTACAGAAGACGAAGCTTACATGCGATACTGGAACTGGCCGGAATACTCTATTCAACGGGCGTTGGAAGGAGCAGAGCTGCACCGACGTGCCCTACAGAACGCACTCAAAGCCGGGGTTAAAATTGTCAATGGGGCCGATCTCAACCCCATTGCCGACACAGCTATCCCAGAGATTGAGTGGGTAGTCAAAGCCGGGATGTCACCGGTTCAGGCGTTGGTGGCCTCCACCCGCCGCCCGGCTGAAATGTGCGAGGTGGCTGATACTCTAGGCACAATTGAGGACGGTAAGTTGGCCGACCTGATTGCGATGGAACAAAATCCCCTTCAAGACGTATCGGCTTTACGTGCCATCAAGCTTGTTTTGAAAGGAGGTGAAGTGATCGTCAATCAATTTTAATCAAATGTCAGTTAAATTTACAAATATTAATTAATTAGTACTTAAAAGAGGAGATTTGTAACGATGAAACGCATATATACTATTGGCCTACTCATAGTCTTGGCCTTGTTTGTGGCAAGTTGCGGTGCGGCAGCCCCTACCCCCCAAGAATCAGAGTCGGCGGCTGTAGTTGAGGAGAAAGCTGCCGAAGCAGAACCTACCGAGCAAGTTGTCGAAGCAACCGAACAGCCTGCAGAGGCTCCTACAGAGGCTACACAAGAAGAGGCTATGCCCGGGGTTGAGGCGGGCTGTGGCTTTGATGTAACCATCGGTAGCAACGGCGACGGCAAAATAGTTAATCCCATCCTCGCGGTTGATACAGACGGTTTTTGGCGAACCGATATGATGTTCGACAGCCTGGTTGACCTGGACCCCGAAACGCTGGAACCGATCCCCCATCTGGCCCAATCGTGGGAGGTATCGGACGATGGCAAAACCTATACTTTCACTCTAGTTGATGCTGATGTAAAATGGCACGATGGTGAACCTTTCACCGTTGACGATATTGAGTTCACCTTGATGGAGATTTTGAAGCCCACCTACACCGGTATTTACCAGCAGCGCTTTGCAGACCTGGTGGGGGCCGATAAAGTCATCGCCGGTGAAGCAGATTCGTTGGAAGGTTTCCAGATTATTGATGATAAGACCGTGCAATTCAAACTAAACAGCATCAACCCCGCCTTTTTGGCCGTGGCGATCAACGACCTCAAGTTCATCCCCAAACATCTTCTTGAAGGACAAGAAATTACGGAAGATATGCCCTACAGTCAGGCCCCCATCGGCACCGGTCGTTATAAGTTCAAAGAGTGGGATAAGGGCAGCCGCTTTGTGATGGAGTGGAACCTGGATTATTGGGGCGAACTGGCTTGTCCTAAAACCATCACCACCGTGGTTATCCCCGATATGCAGGCTATTGCCGCAGCAGTGGAAGCGGGAGACATCGATATGTCTATCACCATTCCTTCGACCGAAGCGCCCCGCTTGGATGAATTGGACAGCTTAACGGTTTACAAACAACCCTCAGTAGGCCCAGAAACCTTGTGGTTTAACCTGGATCATCCAATCCTACAAGATCTCAAAGTTCGTCAAGCGATTGCCTATGCCATTGATACTCAGGCCTTTACGGAGGGGGTGTTGCAAGGTACGACCGATCCGGCCAATAGTCTGTTCTCTAATGCGAGTTGGGCATATGATGCCAGCACCCAAGTGCCAGAATATGATCCTGAAAAGGCTAAGGCTTTATTAGCTGAAGCTGGGTATCCCGACGGCTTTACGATCCAACTTTCAACTAACCAAGGGAACTTTTTCCGCGAACTCTTTGTTGAATTCGCTCAAGCTGAGTTGGCCAAGGTAGGCATTAAGGTTGAGCTAAACAAAGCAGAGTGGGGGACATTCATCGGCGGGGTCATGGACGGCAACTATGAAATGCGTTTCCACAATCAGGAT
>Ga0210124_1001228_pt1 | contig 11360 bp, 7 predicted proteins | sample Muzzi_PWC_D2_FD_185554 | JGI IMG/M metagenome (GOLD analysis project Ga0210124, IMG submission 185554) | Wetland microbial communities from San Francisco Bay, California, USA, that impact long-term carbon sequestration - Muzzi_PWC_D2 (SPAdes) | ecosystem: Environmental > Aquatic > Marine >...
GAGTCTGCAAGTCTGTGAGTAAATAATATGTTTATTCGCCGACTGGCCAACTCGCAAACTTGTCGACAAGATACTCGCATATGTATAGCTTATCGAAGCACTCACGAGCTAAATGCCGCTTTGACAAAAGAGCCACATCTGAGGTAAATTGCGGCCATAAAATTAAAAAAGGAGTCATCACGAGCGTGCATTGCGCGTCACCGACCGAAGGTGAAAATGCAGAGCCAACCCATCTGGTTTGGCTCTGCGTCTTCAAAGCACCAGCGGTGCTTCATTATACAAAAGCAATAATGCCCTTTGGGTACTCAGCGAAACAAACCTAATTATATAGGAGGGGTGTTCATGAGCTACAACATACTACCGATGACGAGAATCGAGGAGTCCGCACGAATAGGTGCGGCTTACCGCATGCGAGCACGAAGGCGTGCTTCACTCCGCAATCTATATTTTTACCACAGGAGGTAAGTCATAATGTTAACCCGTAAGAAGTCACAACCCATCTTTGATAGAGCCATGAAGGTGATATCGAAAGGCGTCAGTTCTAACTTTCGCTACTGGGGGCCGGAGGAAACCCCTGTTCTGGCCCGAGGTAAAGGAGCAAAAGTTTGGGATGCCGACGGCAATGAGTTCATCGATTATCGTTTGGGCTGGGGACCTATAATTTTAGGCCACGCCGATGAACGAGTAAACCAAGCCGTTCATGAGGCTATTGAATTGGGTACGACTTTTGCTGCCACAACGGAATTAGAAGTTGAGGTAGCAGAAAGAATCGTGGCGATGGTTCCCGGTATGGAGATGCTTCGTTTTACCAATACCGGCACGGAAGCCACGATGCACGCTCTGCGTGTGGCCCGGGGCTACACCAACCGGGAAAAGTTTATCAAGTTCGAAGGCCAGTATCATGGTATGCACGATTACGTTCTTTTCAGTACTGCCAGTTCCGCTACTACGGCGATGGGGTCGCGCCGTAGCCCTATCCCGGTTCAACAAGGCTCCGGTATCCCCAATAAAATTCGAGATTACGTCATCCCCCTACCCTTTAACGACTTCGAAGCCGTAGAACGGGCGGTTAAAGATCAATATGGAGATATCGCGGCTATGATGATAGAGCCGTGTTTGGGTAACATCGCTGGCCTTGAGCCGTTACCAGGCTATCTCGAACACCTGCGTAAATTGTGCGACGATTACGGCATTGTCATGATATTTGATGAGGTCAAGACCGGTTTTCGCCTGGCTAACGGGGGAGCGCGAGAAGCCTACAATGTTATCCCCGATCTATCAACCTATGCCAAAAGCCTGGGCAATGGTTATCCGGTGGCGGCTTTTGGTGGCAAGCGGAAAATCATGGACGTCGTTGGCTCCGGCGTTTCACACGGCGGAACTTACAGCGCCAATGGACTCAGTATGGCCGCGGCCAAAGCGGTGCTGGACATCTTAACTGAAAGTCCAGTACTGGATGATTTAGCCAAACGCGGCCAACGATTAAAAAGCGGTATGGGTGAAATTCTCAATGATGCCGACATCCCGCACCAAATGACCGGTCATCCCAATATGCAGGGCTTTCTCATCACCAAAAAAACCATCAAAGATTTCCGTGACCTTATGACATATCATGATGGGAACCTGTATCGGACGATTCTGGGCAATCTATATGAAACAGGGGTATGGGCCGAAGATGATGCTCGTGAACCCTGGTTCCTGTGTGAAGCGCACACAGATGCCATTATAGATGAAACCCTGAATAGATTTGAAGATGCGGTGAAAGCGGCTATTAAGTAACGCAGAACGCCCGAACTTGAGTAACCAAAAAAGACACCCGGTTTTTCCATAATAGAGTCTCAATTTATCTCATTCTAGGCTCTATCCAAAATAAACCTGACCTAATCACATAAAAACCGGGTGTCTAGCATAAGGCAGCAACTCGGGTTAAGCTACATCTTGATGTTGGACAAAGCCAAACACCTCATACATGATCTTCAAGGCTGCCAGTGAGGTGACATCAGAGATATCCAAGGGGGGGCTGACCTCAACAATATCCATCGCTTTGATGGGCAACCCGGCGAAGATAATGCGTAGAAACTCCAAACATTCACGGGTCGTAGGTCCACCGTGTTCCGGCGTGCCGGTGCCGGGAGCACACGAGGGGTCAAGGCCGTCAATATCCAGACTCAAATAAACTGCTTCAATCCCTTTCAGTTGTTCAACAATGTCATGAGCCACAGCCTTGATACCACGCTGGTGAACATCACGGGCTGTATGCCAGCCGATACCAGAATTGTCCGCATAATATTTCAACTCTTCGCTTAAAAAAGAACGTAAGCCAACAAAGGCCATGTGGTCAGGAGAGAGATTGGGCTGCTCAACATTGCGGCGGGCCGTATTGGCATGACTCCAGGGATGGCCTTCGAAATTATCGGCCAAATCGGCGTGGGAATCAAACTGAATATAGCCCACCGGGCCGGAGAAACTTTTGGCAAATGCCTTGAAAAGCGGAATCCCAACGCTGTGGTCGCCCCCCAGAAAGATGGGTAATTTGTGCTGGCTATTAATAAGATCAGTTGCCATCGCTTCGGTGGAGTCGAAAAAACGTTCCCAATTTAAGTCGGGTTCCATATCGCCATAATCTTTAACGCGAATATCTAACATCACCCCCTCTTCGGTGCTGTACGCCAGATGGGGCGTAAGGCTGCGAATACGCTCCGGGGCGTGCCGGGTTCCTCCCCGCCAACTTACGGCATTATCAAAAGGGACGCCCAATATCGCAATTTCAGCCTTATTATCGTCGCTGGCCAGGCCACTCCAAAGACTATGATGCTCGACTAATTTCGACATATTCGGTCCTCCAAAGGAATATATTAGAATTTACGGGATTGAAGGATTATCAAGATGAAATTTACCACGGAGACACTGAGTTCACAGAGTTTTTCTTATAATTCTCTGTGCCCTCCGTGTCTTCGTGGTTTGGGATGTCTTAACTGCGTAACACCTAATACTATTGGGCAGACACAGAGGCGGGACCTTCCAGAAAACAGAGAATACCGGCTGCAATGCCTCTGGCAACCACTTTTGGCCTGTATTGCAATAGCTGGCGGTCATCGAGCAAGAAGCCGGTTTCGATGATCGCGCCAGGTGTCTGTGGAGCAATTTCATTAAAGGCGTGGTAATTGGTCATGCTATCGGTGATACTGGCGGGGTGTTGTGGTAAGCCGGTATAGACTGCATACTCCTGGTTGAGACAAGCCACCAACCGATCTTCGGCTTCAGGTATGGCGCTATCCGTCACTCTGGCGGCCTTAAAGCCGGTTGCACCGGGTACATTACAGCTATCAGCGTGGACACTGACCAAAGCATCCGCCTGATAATCACTCAGTCTATCATCAAATTCGTCTAACAAATCGGCTTGAATGCCCCGTCGTTCCAAAAGGCTGGTAACCTCTAGGGCAATGGTGTAATTAACGTCGGCCTCGGTCAAGCCATCGGGACATACCGCGCCGGGATCATACCCCCGATGACCCGAAACAATCCCAACCAAGGGCCGGTTTGGATCTTTCTCAGCTGAGTTAATGACCGCCATGGCACCTACAGTGGGTGCAGCTTGGGTCTGCGGTGGCAATATTCTTATCTCCGCTTTGGATTGGTTAATTGAAGAACCAAAGAGCTCGAACCCCACCAATATACCGATTGTAAGCAAGGTGATGAGGGTAATGGAAAACATGGTCTGCTCACCCCGCTTAATCGTTGTCCGGCGAATAGCTTGATTCAGGGTTGAATTACGTCTTTTTGACATAAAGTTATGATAGCATAATTTTCAAGAATCGTCTACAATGATTATGTCATGTTAACATCCTCGATTTTCTCCATACCATCCCACAATCCGCAACGAAGAATGGAAATAACCATCGAAAGCGGCACCAGAAACCAGGGAATCCAGTAGACAAAAAATGCAAAGAGCGTATACAGTCCGGAAACACCTCGCACTTTTAAATCTGGAAAGATCACCGCAGAGGCCCACAACAAAGCAAAGCTCAACACAGTTCCGGTGGAGCCAATCATAACCCATTTAATTTGTTGTCGTTGAACATCAGCAGTTTGCCAAAACCGGATAATTTGTGATATTACCCCGCTACTCAGACTACTCACCACAATGGTTAACAATAGCCACTCTGACCAGTTTTTTAAGTCCAATAGAGTCTCAGGAAATGGATTGAGAAACCAGACGAAGAGCCATAACCACCAAATCACTATAAACAGTCGTATCCAGCCTGACAATAAGCGTCCAATAGGAAAGATGTAGAAGAGGATGAGGAGGAAACCAAAGCCAAGCACCCGAATGACACCGGGAAACCAACGAACAAGGGGGAGGGTATTCATTGTCCCGCCAAGGATTTCCCCGGTATGAAAAAACGCCGCCGCAAAGATCAAGAGCGAAATTGCTGCAAATTTCGCCACCCAGGAACGTGATCCGCGCCAGAAGATCACACTCGTCAGCGCCCAATACCCCAATAGCAAGAGCAGCATTAAGATTAAACGTAGGTTTTCTGTATCACGGGAGCGAATGTCTAACAATTGTAAGGTACGGAATACTGCCGGGGGATAGTAGAGTCGGACGCCATCTTCCGAAGACACAAGGTTAATAAAGCTGAGTATCAACGCCAACCCAAAAAGTACGAACCAGATAGTCCCGACCTGATTAGGGGCGGTAGTTAAGTACTTTGTCTCCAACTTGGCTACGGATATCGCTAGAAAAACGCCAAAGAGAATGGGAATCTGACCGAAGATGATCAAACCCGTGAGCGGTGAGATCAGAGCAAACTCCCCTTCTGGGGATATGAATAGTGGCAGTACAAAGATTAAAAATAGAATGGAACCATAAAGTAATCCCTTCCCTAAATCGGGAAGCGGTATGAATCGCCGACCGGTCATAAAGAGCAAACCAAAGGGAACCCCTAAGAAAGCCCCTAAAAAAAGGATACCGACCGTTCCCCCGAGCGTAAATTCGGGCGGAATACCAGCAATTAAGGCAACGACCCGCATGGCAATTCTGGAGCCAACACCTCCCACAACCAGACCAGTTATGAGGCCAGCCAAAGCTCCTACACTGACTTTGTTTAGATCAACCATATACCCCCCTGACAACACATAAAGATATAACATTATCCCACAGAGGAATAGGGCAAGGCAAGTTGTGATTTCGAAATAATGGGGTGTGAAGGCAAACTCTTCATTGACACAATTACGCCACATCTATACAATATCAAATGAAGATTAGGAGAGGGGGTTGGTGGCAGGCCAATCTCCTAACGCGGTTCAAAATTATGAGCGATACAATTGTTTTAATTGTTGATGACCTGATGTTTTTGCCCAAGTTGGAAAATGGGTTGCGTCACCTGGGATACCAACCTATAGCCGCTACAAATGAGACTGACTTGACCTTGGCCTTAGCCAAATCGCCGGTCCTCATTATCATTGATTTGTTCAGCCAGAGCTTTGATTGGGTGACGCTCATCCAGCTTATCAAGAAATCTAAAGCTGGTCCGATACTGGGCTTTGGGCCTCACGTAGATTTATTACTACGCGAAACAGCCCTTGCCGCCGGGTGTGACGCTGTGGTTGGGCGCGGCGCTATTGCCAGCCAATTACCTCACTTGGTCGAAAAGCACAAACGAGTTTCTGATATCTGAAGAAAACTCTTTTTCTTGTGACTCTGCCCAATTTACCGCTTTGCCCCTGTTCAATGTAATTGACCTTTGATACCCAACATAGTATAATTTTTCCCGCGAAATTCGCAGACTGAAGTCTGCACTCCAACCTGCAGCGGATAGACACTTAGACCATCCAAAAGATTAGAGTAACCTAATGAGGACCATTGTAATCATCCCAACTTATAATGAAGCAGATAACCTGTCGGCAATCACCGCCAAACTCTTCGCTCTCGACATAGAAGATTTGCAGATACTCATCATAGACGATAACTCTCCAGATGGTACAGGCCAAATTGCGGATGACCTGGCTGAACAATCTTATCCAGGTCGACTTCATGTCATGCATCGTGAAGGAAAACTAGGGCTTGGGACGGCCTACATCGCCGGATTCTCCTGGGCTTTGGAGCAAGGGGCCGATTACATCATTCAGATGGATGCCGACTTCTCTCACTCGCCATCATACATTCCCCAAATGCTCGAACAGATTTCAGATCAAGATGTAGTGGTTGGCTCTCGTTACATCAGAGGGGGTCAACTAGACGAACGCTGGAGTTGGTGGCGTTGGTTTCTAAGCTGGTGGGCAAATTCTATTTGGACACGAGTTATTTTGGGGGTCAAAACCAAAGATGCCACTGCCGGTTTTAAGTGCTGGCGACGGAACGCCCTGGAGCATATTGGTTTGGAGCGAATTAACTCCAATGGTTATGTATTTCAGGTTGAGATGGCCTATGTTTCGGAAAAGCTCAACTTTCGTATTAAAGAAATCCCCATCTATTTTGAAGACCGGCGTATCGGAAAAAGCAAAATGTCGATTCCGGTTAAAATTGAGGCTGCCTTGCGCGTATTTGAAATTCGCTGGCGACATCGCAACGTTCAACCGTTGCCCCTACCTCGCTCAGCAAAAGCGTAGGAGCTTCACGTTTGTTTCGAGCCATTAACCGCCGGGATATCCTGGCTGCGTTCATATTGCTGGCTTTGCCTCTCCTCCTCTTCTGGTCTGTCACCATTGGACCCAACAGCCTGCTTCCAGTTGACAACCTGTTTGCCTACGAACCCTGGCTCACCTACCGGGAGGAGTTAGGGGTCGGTCTACCCCAAAACCAACTCCTGTCCGACTTAATTCTGGAGAACTACGTCTGGAAAAAATTTATCCGCGAATCGATAGCCGCTCGCCAGATTCCCCTCTGGAATCCTTACATTCTCTCAGGCCAGCCTTTCCTGGCCAATGGACAGCACTCGGCTCTTTATCCCTTTAGCCTGATTTTTTATCTGTTGCCTTTACCTAAAGCTTATGGCTGGTTCACAGTTAGCCAGTTGTGGCTGGCCGGTGTGAGTATGTATATATTTACTCGCACGCTACGAGCCACCCGGCTGGGGGCGCTCATTGCTGGAATCACCTATTCAATGAGCGCCTTCTTTATCGTCAGCGTCGTTTTCACCATGATTATCGCCGGAGCCGTCTGGCTGCCCTTAATTTTGGCAATCATCGAAGTGATTATCCGCAAACAAGAAGAGAAAGGACCGGTTAGCTACTCTCCCATTCCGTATGTCGTTGCCGGAGCGATAATTTTAGGCTTACAAACCCTGGCTGGACATGTCGAGATTACATACTATACCCTGTTAGTCAGCGGTTTTTATGCCCTTTGTCGACTACTCATCTTGTGGCGACGCCAACATACTCCTCGTTTTGCCCTGCATCTAAGCGGCTGGCTGCTGGCGATGGTTCTATTAGGTATTGGCCTGGGAGCCGTTCAGTTAATCCCCATGTACGAGGTTGTCACCCAAAACTTTCGAGATAGCTCCGTTACACTAGACCAGGTGCGGGGTTGGGCCTTGCCTGCCCGACGCATTGCCACCTTCCTCATCCCCGATTTTTTCGGCAGTCCGGCTCATCATGGTTATTTTGATGCCATTACCCGCCAATGGCAGCCTCTCGGCCTTAACGCCTATGGCGAAATCAACCCTCTTTGCCCTAACTGCACCAGTTGGGATACAAAAACTGCCGTCGAAGCCGGGGCTTATGTCGGCATTTTGCCTTTGGTGCTGGCAGTGTTAGCGGTATTTCAAGCGGCAAGGAGTCAGTGGCTTTTAGTCCGTGGTCAGTCGTCCGTGGTCAGCGGTCAATCAAGTGATCCTCCCCTTCGCACCTCTGCTTCCCTGCCCCCATATGTTTTTATTTTCACCGTGCTCGCCGTCATCTCGCTGCTCTTCGCCTTTGGTACACCGTTCTATGCTATTCTTTTTTATGGTTTGCCTGGCTGGAATCAGCTTCACTCGCCGTTTCGTTGGATTTTTCCTTTCACGGTGAGTGTGGCCGTCTTGGCCGGTTTTGGCATAACCTATCTGGATCAGTTAGTGAGCGCCAAATATGGCTCCAACAGCGAAGCAAAAATTGAGAACGAACCCACAAGTAAAAAACATCCCTTTACCCTCGCTTTGCCTTCCTTTCTTGGTTCGGTATCGCTCTATCTGGGCTGGCTACTCTTCTGGGGTGGATTAGCCGGAGTATTACTCATGTTAGTTGCGCTCATCAGACCCGACCCATTTATTCATGTAGCAACAGTTGTATTTGATCGCTCTGGCCTGGCCCAAAATGCCTTTGCCAATGGTCAACAATTTTTCGGCTACCAGTGGCCCAACTTTTTCAAATTCTTCTTGATGGTCATGGCCTCTGGGGCCATCCTCCGCATCGTCCGCTGCCCTATCTTTTTACCATTTACGATTTACGATTTACGATTTACGACCCAAAATCCAAAATCAAAAATCAAAAATCGGATTAATGCCTGGAAGCCTTTAGCTGTCACCATCATTGCCCTTGACCTCATCCTGGCTGGGGCAGGCTTTAACCCCTCATCCGATCCAACCCTGCTGGATTTTAAGCCGCCGGTGGTTAAATGGCTCGAAGCGCAACAGGCCCAAGACCCTCTTTTCCGTATCAACAGCTTTGATACACCCGCCGGACGCGGCAACAAGCTCTTTATCGCCAACGCCGGGATGTACAGCAATCTCTTTGATGTGCGAGGCTATGACAGCATCATCCCGGCCCAATACGGCCGCTTTATGCATCTCATCCAGGAAAACGGCGATCTACTTTTTAACCGCATTGGCCCACTCTACTACGACGGCTACGCTGCTCTCGATTCGGCATTATTAGATCTGTTGGGGGTGCGCTATATTCTAACGACTGTGGATATCAATAACTCTAATTACAACCTGGTTTATAATGACGAAATTCGGGTTTATGAGAATCTGGATGCCCTGCCACGAGCATTTATGGTTTACGAAGAGTTACCGCCGGATGATGACCTCGATTTTGCCCTACGCAGCCTCAATCCCCGCAAACAAATCATACTTGATGGCAACAATAATGGCCTGGGGCGTGACCTAACCCCAGAAGATGGTGGGTTACCTGTACAAAACCCGCAAGTTGAAATCACTAACTACACGCCCAACGAAGTTCAACTGACCGCACGAGTTGACCATGCCGGTTGGCTCATTCTGGCCGACAACTACTTCCCTGGCTGGCGAGCCTTCGCCACGCCTCTATCAACCGAACAGTCCGATACCCGATACCCGAAACCCGAAACCGAATTAACCATTTACCGGGCCGACGGCAACTTTCGGGCGGTTTATCTTCAATCCGGCCAGTGGTCGGTGCGCTTTCGATACAGCCCGCGTAGTTTTCAACTGGGGTTATATGGCTCGTTCCTAACCCTGGCCTTGCTAATATTCATTACAGGCTATTGGGCCTGGGGTAAACTCTATCGCGAAAGCGATACCGACTCGCCCATTAAGCGTGTTGCGAAAAATAGCTTGATTCCAATGGTCATGGCCCTCTCAAACCGGCTCATCGATTTTGCCTTTGCCTTGCTAATGCTGCGGATTCTACAGCCGGAAGGAGCCGGACGCTACGCCTTTGCGGTCGCTTTTATTGGCATGGCCGAGATTATGATTCGTTTTGGTCTGGGCACCTTAGTGACCCGCGATGTAGCCGCTAACCCCGCCGAAAGCAATCGTTATCTCTCCAACGTGTCGATTTTGCGTGTGTATTTGTGGTTGGCTGCTATTCCCTTTATGGCTGCTATTTTGGGGATGTATGTGGTGTTTGGCGATACTACCCTGGATGTCATCATCACGGTGGGTATTTTTACCATTGGCACCTTTTTCAGCAACCTCTCTGACGGGCTGACGGCCATCTTCTATGCCCACGAAAAGGCAGAGTATCCTGCCGGAGTTACGGCCATTACCACCTTCACTCGGGTAAGCATCGGAGCGTTGGTTTTGATATTGGGCTGGGGTATCATTGGCCTGGCCGGGGCTTCGTTGGCAGCCAATCTGGTGTCCTTTATTGTCCTGAGCCGTATTTTGGTGATAAAGATTTTCCGTCCCAAACTAGAGGTTGATTCCGACTTGCAAAAGGGCATGATGAACCAGAGCTTTCCGCTGATGATTAACCACCTGCTCTCCACCATCTTCTTCCGCATCGACGTTTTCATCCTTAAACCGGCACGGGGCAATGCGGAGGTCGGTTTTTATAGTGCAGCCTATAAATATATCGACGGCATCAACGTCATTCCCCAATATTTTACCCTGGCAATCTTCCCCCTCATGAGCCGGTTTGCCACCAACTCGCGAGAGTCGCTAATTCGGGCTTATATATTAAGCTTACGTTTGCTCTTGCTGTTGGCCTTGCCTATCGCTATGGGCACGCCTTTTGTAGCCAAAGAATTGATTCTCTTTTTGGCCGGTGAACAATTCCTGCCCGATTCGGTGATAGTGCTGCAACTGCTCATCTGGTTTTTGCCCTTTAGTTTTATCAATCAAGTTACCCAATATGTACTGATTGCCATTAATCAACAGCGCCAACTGACCACGGCTTTTATCATTGGCGTACTGTTTAATACCATTACCAATCTAATCTTCATTCCGATTTACGGCTACCGGGCCGCTGCCATTACCACAATTGTATCAGAATGGTCGCTGCTCATCCCTTTTTATATTCTGGTACGAAAACATCTTTGCACGGTTCCCTGGTTTGATATTGCCTGGCGACCAACCGTCGCTGCTGCGGTGATGGGAGGAGTATTATGGTTTATTGGCGATGTGAGTTTTTTGGTGACGTTAGTTCTCGGTGGAACAACTTATCTGGTTGTGTTGGCCGGGGTGGGCGGTCTAAATCAACAGGATATGGGGGTATTGTGGCGAGCGTTACCTCTGGGACGTTTGAGAAAAAGACTATCTAGCTGACAACTAAGGAATACAAGCGATAATTATTTTTTCCGACACGTTTTACAAACCCCAAAAATACTCATATGATCCGTATGAACTTGAAAGCCATGCTGCTCATCTAACCTGGCCCGTACCGGGTCAAATATCGCATCCGAAAACTCCTCAATCTGGCCACATTCCAAACATACCAAATGATGGTGGGATCCATGCTCTTTTAAGGCGAAATAAGTTTGGCTACCTCCCAAATTGGTTGGCGTGATCAGCTTAAGCTCTTGCAATAATTCCAGGGTCCGATAGACTGTGGCAAGACTAATATAGGCGTTGACCTTCTGGACCTCGGCAAAAATATCTTCAGCCGTAATATGGCCCGCTAATTTTTCTATGGCCTCAAAGATGATGGCTCGTTGCGGGGTCATGCGCATACCCCGC
>Ga0210124_1001229_pt1 | contig 11355 bp, 7 predicted proteins | sample Muzzi_PWC_D2_FD_185554 | JGI IMG/M metagenome (GOLD analysis project Ga0210124, IMG submission 185554) | Wetland microbial communities from San Francisco Bay, California, USA, that impact long-term carbon sequestration - Muzzi_PWC_D2 (SPAdes) | ecosystem: Environmental > Aquatic > Marine >...
CGAAGATGAGACCGCAGAAAATGAGGTATTAGCAGCAGGGGTGGTTGGCGCAAAACCCAACAGAGAGATATCAAAATCCGGTATTTGTGACACCATACCATCTTTAACTGGTATAGGCCCCAACCAACCCCAACTAATAACCTGATCAAGTTCATATTGAGTATTCCACTCATGGGCCATTACTAAATTGTAGCCTTCACCTGTAGCTTTTAAATTGGCAAAGGTGTAAGTCCCATCGCTTCCTGATACTGCCTGAGCGATGGAATTTATGGCTTGGTCCTCTAGTTTTATGGTTACACCACCTTCTGGAACTCCATTGAGCAATACACGGCCAGCGATACTACCGGGTATGGGAGTGGGAGTCTTGGTCGATGTTGGCGTTGCTGTCGGTGAATTGGTGGGGGTTGGGGTAAGTGTGGGCGTGGGTGTAGGGGTTAGTGTTGCACTGGGTAAAGATGTTGGCGTAAGGGTAGCTGTTGGTATTGAGGTGGGTACATTTGTTGTCGGGTTACTAGTTGAGGTCAGTGTCGGTGATGGACTGGCGATGTCCGTTTTTGTATTGGTTGTGGTAACATCGGTGGAGACATCCATTGGTTGTGTGGTTTGGTCTGAGGCAACACCAGCTTCTGTGATTGGGGTAGAGGTTAGGTCATCAAAAGTGATTAAATCTGGACGTCTCCTGGCAGTTCGCTCGGCTGAAGATTCGGATTCATCTCCCTGGTAACCCCAAAAAATTATCACCAGAATCAAGCCAATCAGCCCCAATAAACTACCAATGATGAAAATATATGTACTACCGGCCAGTAACAAAATCTTTTTCTTGTGGGAGTTACCCATCAGCGAGGTGCCTCCTTCGCCAATAACGTGGTAGACTGGGTGGTGTGGGGGTAGTTAGTTTCCCCATAAACTATATTCATCCCCAGTAGTGTATCATAGGTCCATGAACACTACTATGCAAAGTTGAATGTAGTACCGTTACCCGTTACTTTAGAAGTAAATCTTTGCTGGCAAATATTTCTAGCGTTTTTTCAATGTCGACCATTACATCATGATCGACGGGAACAGAAAAATTTAAGCGAAGTGATTGCTCTATCTCTGCAAGGCTATGTTGTCCATCACAAAGATTCCAAATCAGTTTAGCCGTAGAGTTGAGAACATGTAGAATTTTCTGGTTACTGCCGTAAAGAAGCGTTTCACCACCTATATCTTTAACAGCAATTTCTGATCTTCGAGTAGGTTTTGCTATAGTCATGATAATTCCTGTTTGAAATGAGTCTCTAAGCAAAGCTCTTGATTCATGCACAGTATCGCACTCTTATCTTACTACATAGTTGTAAAATACCCATTGAATTTTTATATGAAAATAATTAGAAAACAAAATGAACCTATGTCTCTATAGTGAATTCTCTTAACCATGTATGAGGAATTAGTATCGAAAAGTGAAAAAGAGGGGCAAACTTGTGACTGGTGTTTTTTAATGTGCTGTGAGCAACTTATCCACCGCCGCAGCTAATTCGGCCATATTGCTAACCCGGTGAACAACATGGGCATATGGTAGGTAAGCCAGCATATCGCTGTCTCCGGTACCCCAGAGGCGAGGGTGTTCTGGATTCAGCCAGATAACGCGTTTGCTTCGCCGTTTAATTTGTTCCATCAAATCCAAACGAGGATTCCTATAGTTGTTGCGTCCATCGCCCACAAAAATAACCGTAGTCCGGTGATCAATTGTACCGGCATAGCGCTGCATGAGTGTATTCAAACCATTGCCCAGGTCTGTACTGTAATAGCCGGGCTGTAAATCAGAACGAGTCAAAATTACTTCGATGGCCTCATCCGGTGGATGTGCGGCAAAATCATCACCAATGTTGCCAAGATCGTTAACAAAACCAAAACTGTGGGTACTGCTAACCTGGTCTTGCAACTCATAGACCATGCGAAGCAGAAAACTGACCACATTTCGCATGCTCGTCGATAGGTCGCAGACAAGTACCAGCTTGGGCTTCAAGTGACGATTTTTATATTTAAGTTCAAGCGGTACGCCCCCATATCGCAAATTGGTGCGAAGTGTCTTTTTGGGGTCGAGTGTACCACTTTTTTTGCGCTTGCGGCGTAAGGCCGCCCGACTACGTAATTGGGCCACCAACCGGCGAATCTCTTGCCGTAAAAGATCTGCCTCACGCTCACCAAGCCGTTCAAATGGGTGATGCATGATATCTTCAACTTTATCTCTACGATTGGCCTCTTCTTCAACCCGTTGCCGGGCAATTGAACCGCCAACGTGGCGGGCAATCTGTTCCGCCAGGGCTTCGCGATTAGCTTCCATATCTTCCAGCAACTGGTCAATGGCTTGCTGGCTCATTCCCAATTGCTTTAATAGCTCCGGCAATTGTTTCATCAATTGTTCCAGCAACTGCATACCCATCTGGCGCATCATTCGCTGCTGGATCCAGCGTTGTTCATAGGGATGGGTGGCATTTGGCAAACCAGCCCGCTGTCCGGCCTGGTCAAGCATTTCTTGATTGAGATTTTGGCCTTGCAACATCGCTTGCAGCAATTGTAATAAGTTATTAATTTGCTCCGAGGTGGGTTGCCCTCGATATAACCGGCCAGGTTGACCCTGTTGATTCTGTTGATTCTCCTGGCTTTGCTGGCGCAACTGTTCTAACAAAGCGCGAAGCGCCTGTTGCAGTAAATTTCTTTCTTCGGGGGATAGGTCCTCATCAAGGTTTAAAAGTGGGGGTTCATCGTTGCCAAAGTATAGCGAGAACAGATCATCAAAAATCGGACGATCCTGGCTTTCTTTGACTAATGTAGCTCGCAGCGAATCGCAGAAATCTTGCCGACTATTAATACCCATATGCCGTGTAGCATTAAAGGCATCTTCGCTTTCCGCAATAGAGATACGGACGCCTGTGGCTCGTAATGCCGCAATAAATTCTACAATTCGCTGATCCATCTGCTTCTCCTCAGATCAAGTTTTGTGAGTTTTATGGGTTTTATGAGTTAGTTGAGTTTAGCAGCACTATTAACCCGAACTCGGAAATTCTGGTGTAGGTTGGGTTGAGCCAAGATTTATCTACTTTGGACCCAAAGTTGGGTTTCATTGGCGCAATTAACCTGGATTATGGGGCGAAACCCAACAAATTCTGGGCCAATTTCACCCTGGTCACGCCATTCAACCCAACCTACTTTTAATTATCCAGCTCAGGTTATTAACTCACCTAACTCATTTAACTCACCCAACTCATTTAACTTTTACCGGTCCAGTATATTCCGATAACTACTAAAATCATCGGGATCAAACCCTGTAGAGCCAGGCCGGTTTCTCCCACCGTCAGCCCCTCGCCGATTTAGGGAGCGTTGAGCGCGAACAATGTCTGACTCGTGTTTGAGTAAGACGGTTTTGGTGTTTTCAAAGGTCTGCTCATCTAATTGCTTCGCGTTAAGTTTAACCAAGGCCCTGGCCCAATCGAGCGTTTCACTAATAGAGGGAGATTTCTTTAAATCGAGATTGCGCAGTTGATGAACCAATTCGACAGCCTGCCGGGCTAATTGCGGCGCTAAATCTGGCACTTTCAAGCGCACGATATCCAGTTCGGCTTCTATTTTGGGATAATCCAGGAAAAGATACAAACAACGCCGCTTGAGAGCCTCACTCAGTTCACGGGTATTATTGCTGGTCAGAAATACGGTTGGATGATGTTTCGCTTTGATGGTACCCAGTTCCGGTACCGTTACCTGAAAGTCACTCAACACTTCCAACAAAAAGGCCTCAAATTCCACATCGGCCCGGTCTATCTCGTCGATGAGCAGCACCACCGGGTCGTCGGAGGTGAGCGCCTGTAACAGAGGTCGGGGGAGTAAAAATCGCTCCGAAAAGAACACTTCTTCTTCAGCCGCGATACGGTCGGCAGCTTCGCTAAGCGAGAGCGAACCACTCACAACATCACTCAATTTGTCCCGTAGGAGTTGGGTATAAAGCATTTGTTTGGCATACTCCCACTCGTACAAAGCCTTGGTTTCATCCAGACCCTCATAGCATTGCAATCGAATGAGTCTACGACCCACCGCTCCAGCCCAGACCTTGCTCAACTCGGTTTTACCCACCCCGGCAGGCCCTTCGATGAGGATGGGTTTACCCAGTTGTTCGGCCAAAAATACAACTGTGGCAATTTCATCGGAGGCGATATATTGTTGAGCAATGAGGTCTTTTTTTATTTTTTGGGTAGCTTCGGACATTACGTTAGGACTCCTATATTTATTGATAGTGCTGGGGACGCTGCCAAATCAGGTTGAGGTATTATGGCTGGCTTGACCAAGATTGTCAAGACGCTTTGTGAACAAATTTGACCGATTACCTGCCCGCCGTAGGTTGGAGTGCAGACTATAGTCTACGAATTTGGGGATACAAATTCCGTACTTTGGTGATCTTTCCCAACCACCAATCTCCCAATCTCTATGACCGTCGGCCCAGCATCCAGACAATGATACAGCTAACAACCAACACTGTAGTCACGGCCAGCCCACCTTCCGGGCCAAAAGCGCCGCCGGTAATGATATCCGGGCCAACTTCCATCAAGTTGAAGAGCGTGCCGCCGCTAGCGGTGCCACCACTAACCTCAAAGCCAAAAATATTGCCTTGCGCCCAATTCCAAACCGCGTGAATACTGAACACCCCCCACAAGCCACCTTCATAGAGGGCATAGAGACACGCAAAAACGCCAAATAAAAAGAGGTTCAGGACTGCGATGGGGCTAAGACTGGGATTCAGTAGATGAAAAATAGCAAAAATAACAGAAGAGATAACAATACCGTATAGTGGCCGGTATCGTGCCCCGATAACAGGCATTAGCCAGCCACGTGTAATGGCTTCTTCCGCCGGGCCTTGGACAGTCCAGCCCAAAAACACCAATACAACCCCACCTAAAGCGGCCACGCCTTGCTGCGAGGAAGGCCCATCTTCAAAGACAATATATCCCAAAGCCGCTGAGATACCAATGGCCGCCACAAACATCACCAACCCCACCAACAGCCCTCGTAAATATTTTTGCCAGGCTCCGGCCCGTTCCATGCCGAGGCTCCACAAGGGACGCTTTTCAAACAGGGCCAGCCAGCCCCATAAAATTAAAAAGATAGGGGCAAAGGCCAGAATCAGAAATATGATTTGTTCCAGGGCAGTATTGGGTAATACTACACTGGCGAGGGCATCAGGATTATCAAAAGAGAGCGTTGCACCCGCCCTGACCGATAATAGGACCACGATGATAACTCCCAAAAGCCCCCCGCTAAACTGCGCTGCCAGGATAAAAACAAAACACATCACCACCGCCAATATGATGTGTGGTAATCGCTGGCCTGAACGGGCTAATTCAAATAAGTGATTATTGGGATTAAGTATTGTGTTCATAGTCAGTCCATTGAGAGATTAGAGATTGGGAGTTTGGTAATTGGTTATTAGGTTAGGGGTTACGCAGTTCACCTTCCCGGAAGCTGAATCAAGGTGATTTAACCGGATTATGCCAGATTATCAGGCTTATAACCAGCTTCCGGGAAGGTAATTAACTCTAACTGCGTAACTCCTATAGGTATTAGCAATATACAATCACCAATTGCCACTTACCAATTACTAATTACCATATACTTCGCCATCCGGCATGGTTGTCCCCGATAAATCCGCCCCATCGAGGTCAACGCCGGTGAGATTGGCTTCAAATAGATTGGCCCCGGCCAGGATTGCCCCTCGCAAACTGGCCTCCGCCAGATTGGCCCCATTGAGCTTGGCTCCGGCCAAAAACGCTCCGGCGAGATTGGCTTTCGTTAGCTTAGCCCGCGTGAGCTTAGCCTTTCCCAGATAAGCCCCGCCCAGATTAGCCTGCGACAAATCCGCCTCCACCAGAAACGCCTCACCAAGATATGCCCCGGCTAAATTCAGTTTGGCGAGGTTAGCCCGAGCCAAATTTGCTTGCCGAAGGTTGGTCCCGGACAGGTTTTTGGCCTCTGCCAAGGTCGCCCCAGCCATCACCACCTCCGACATGACAGCCCCGGCCAGATTTGCCTCGATCAGAGTAGCCCCTTTCAGACTGGCCCGAACTAAATTGGCCGAGCGCAAATCAGCCCCGCTCAGATTCGCGCCGAGCAGCATTGCATCTTGCAAGTCGGCTAAGCGGAGGTCGGCCTGCGTCAGGTCGGCCTGAATCAGAGCCGCTTCGTGCAGGTTAGCCCGGCTGAGATTGGCCTGCCCTAACTGCGCTCGCTCCAGATTGGCATCTTCCAGAAGCGCCTCGCTCAGGTCGGCCCCGCGTAGCTGTGCTTTGGCTAAATTTGCCCCGGCCAGCCTGGCCCGACTGAGATTGGCTTCGACCAGATTGGCCCCGGCCAAATCGACTAGCGTCAAATCCCGGCCCCTGAGGTCAAAGCCTTGCAGACTGGGTTGGCCGTCGCTGGCATGCCAGGTGCGGGCGAGTTGGTATTGTTCGTCGCGGGTCAAGGTGCTTTCCCTCTCGTGGCGAAACTGAGTTTCGCCACGCAATTGGGTGTCTAAACTGAGTTTGGACACCAGCCCAACGGGTCAAGGTGGTTTCTGTAGAATATAAAGTATTCATAAGTTTACAATTATACCGGCAATGGGGCTAATGTAAAAAGGGAGCGGTTGGTGTCTGTGAGAGCAGGTAGGTTAATGTTCCCTAATTTACATAAAATTTAGAACTAATGTTCATTTCTATTCACAGATGTTGTGGTATCAAAAAAATCTGGTACAATATATAGTACGTTCTTCACAAAGAGTAAATTTAGCCGTTTCTTATAGCTCAGTATCGAGTAATAGAAAGGGTTAACCCTGTAACTGATATTCTAGATTCGTGGATAATGGTAAGGCGGAGTTTTGAAAATCAGATTTATCTACAAAAAAATTTTTGAGGAAAGCTATGGCTAAAAATATAGGTGGTACCCCGGATTGGAAAAAGCGTAAAAAGCAAAGACGTAAAAAGGGAGGGACGACGGTCAGAACTGGACTAAATATTGGTGGGAGCTTGTTTAGCTGCCCTATTCCTTTAGTACTTAAGAACCGTTATTTTTTCGTTGCAAAAGGTGATGAGGAAGATGTATTTAGTGTATTCATCTTAAAGGATGGAAAACCAGTTTTTGAAGTATATGAGAATCAACCACGTGATAACTCACTAACAGACGTAACCGAGACACCTGTAGGGGTTATCACCGTGAGTGACAAAAAGTCTGGTGCTTTTATGTATAAGATTCGACCCGGCTATAAAGCAAGTTCAATTTTCGGACGTATTAAAGACGAGGAAACCGAGATTTTTATTAGTGACCGTGAACTTCGGGTTGGGGGAGTTACTTTAGTGAATAACTCCATCCAAGCGGAAGTTGGCGTTATCTTAAATGATGATGGTAGCACGTCTATAGGAGCTACCATCCCACCCGAAGCACGGCACCTGTTCGTTCGAGGTTAATGAATACAAATATCTAAGGGTTAACCCCGTAATGGATATTCCACCGGCTTAAGTCGGCCCGGTAGGGATAAGGGTGCATATCCGTATCCATCATCCCCCCTTCGTTGATTAGCACCCTGAGCCAGTCGAAGGCTTCGTCCTGAGGCTCAGCCCGAAGGGGTGCGGCCGAAGGTACCTCGATTCGTCGTTTGAGCCGCATCCTTCGACAAGCTCAGGATGCTAGATTCTGGAGTTTGAACATGTCATCTCCACATCTCGAATCCCCATTGACATTCACTCGATAATTTGCTAAACTCATACGGTAATGTTAAATAAAATGGTTATTAGTGATTGGTAATTGGTAAATGGTTATTTAGCCTAATTACCATTTACCAATTACCAATCACCCTAAAAATAACGTTATCTATTTAAGCTGAACAGTTACATCAATGCGAAAGAAGAATGGGCGTATGGTGAAATACATCGCAGCAGAACGTGCCAATCAAGTTCCAACTCCAAGGAAGGAGTATGCGTCCATTCGCGGGTAGGTATTATCCGTTGCTTTCAACTCACCGGCTGTGGGCGCTTCTTTCGCTCCCACGGCCTTTTTATTTGCCAAAAGCAGGGAGTAAGAAGTAGGGAGTAGGCAATATCCCCCTTACTTCCTACTCCTTACTTCCTACTTCCGCATTTAGAGGAAAACTATGAACAACCGACTCGATGTTTACCGTCGCCTCATGGGGTATCTAAAACCTTATTCGAGACAGGTCTGGCTGGCCTATGTTTCGCTGCTATTTGGCAGCCTCTTGAACCTATTTGTGCCACAAATTATCAAAACAGCCATCGACCAGGGCTTGACGCTTCGACAGGCCAGCGCTTTGTACACCGCCGCCGCTCTGATTTTGGGGGTGGCCCTCATTCGCGGCGTGACCTCCTTTGCCCAACGCTACTTTGGCGAGTGGCTGACCTTTCGGGTGGCCTATGATTTTCGCAACGATTTTTATAGCAGCGTCCAGAGCTTGCCCTTTGCCTTCCACGATAAGGCTCAAACCGGCGATTTGATGAGTCGCGCCACGGCGGACATTACCGAAACCGAACGCTTTGTCGGTATCGGCCTGATGGATTTGACGACCACCACATTATTACTGGTCGGGGTCATCATCGCCATGTTCCTGGAAAACAGCGCGCTGGCTTCCCTGACTTTAGGCCCAATGCTGGTTCTTGTAGTGGCTGCGCTTCGCTTTGGCGGGGTGGTTCGCCCGATGTTCAAGGCCATTCAGGATCAGATGGGCATTCTAGCCACGGCCATGCAGGAGAGCCTGACCGGCATTCAAGTGGTCAAAGCCTTTGCCCGCGAACCCTACGAATTAGAAAAATTCGACCATGAAAATGATACCTGGTTCCAAAAGCGGTATCTGGTGATAAAGGTGTGGGCTAATAACTGGCCTTTCTTCACCTTCACCCTGGCGGTCAGTATCTTTCTACTGCTCTGGATTGGCGGTCCTCGGGCCATGACCGGAGAGATAACTATTGGCTCACTCTTTGCCCTGATATCCTACGTGTTAATGCTCAACGGGCCGGTCCAGCGGGTGGGCTTTTTGGTGAATTTGGCCGCCACGGCCGGAGCCAGCGCCACCCGGGTCTTTGCTATCATCGATACCCCTAACGAGATTGTCCAAACCGCAACACCTGCCACCCTTGACTCGGTTCAGGGTCAGGTCACGTTTGAGGGGGTCAGTTTCGCCTACCAGAATAACCGGCATGTGCTACGCGACATTAACTTTAGCGCCGAACCCGGCCAGATGATTGCTTTGATTGGCCCAACCGGGGCCGGTAAGTCAACCATTATCAATCTCATCCCCCGCTTCTACGATCCTACAGCGGGGCGGGTGCTGGTTGATGGAACTGACATTCGGCAGCTAGCCCTGCCCGACCTACGGCGGCTGATTGGTCTTGTCTTGCAAGATTCGTTCCTGTTCAGTACCACCATTGCCGAAAATATCGCCTATGGCCGGCCCGATGCCTCTGAGGAGGAGATTATCACCGCGGCCAAAGCGGCCAAAGCCCACGATTTTATCGCCAGCTTCCCGGATGAGTACCAAACCATGGTCGGTGAGCGAGGGGTAACGCTCAGTGGCGGGCAGAAACAACGGGTGGCGATTGCTAGGGCGCTTTTGTACGATCCCCGTATCCTCATTCTGGACGACTCAACCAGCAGTGTGGATACCGAAACCGAGCATCTCATTCAGCAAGCGTTGGCGGTACTGATGCAAGGCCGGACGACCTTTGTTATTGCCCAACGGCTGCTGACCCTAAAGAATGCCGACTGCATCTTAGTTCTCAACCACGGTGAAATTGTCGAACGAGGCACGCATCAAGAACTACTAGCGATGGATGGCCTCTACCGCGAAATCTATGACCTCCAGCTTAAAGACCAGGAAGATTTTGCGGCCTTGCAAGCGCAACTGGCATCGGCTCAATGAGCTACATGGGAGACTAAAATATGACAAATCAACCCAACCCCCAAAATGGCGGCAACAGAGTCACCCTAGATTGGCTATTTGGCAAACAACTTAGCCCCGAAGAACAAGAGCGTCTCAGGCGCGAAGAAAAAATTAGGGATTTGCTCCCCGATGAGGACGAAGATTGGCTCGGTAAAGCCTATGATGGCCGGTTGCTCAGGCGATTGTTCGAATATATGAGACCCTACCGGACCCAACTTATCACAGCCGTTATTCTGATGATTATCACCTCCTTGCTGAGTGTTTCCGGCCCTTGGATTATCGGGCGAGCCATTGATGAGGGCATCCGAGTGAGCGCCCTCGACAGATTACGTTTTTGGATCATTGTTTTTATCGTGGTTGGCGGTGTCGAGTGGATGACAAATCGTGCCCGCATTGCCATTATGGCCTATGTCGGCACCAAAGTGGTAGCCGATGTCAGGGGTCATCTTTTCCGTCATCTGCACAAACTGTCGCTCAACTTTCATAATAACTACAGCGTTGGCCGCCTGATGAGCCGCCTTATCAGCGATGTGGGCGCTATACAGGATTTTGTGACCTGGTCGATTACCGGGTTGGCGCGGTCTGGGTTCGTTTTGTTGGGGATTATCGGGGCCATGTTGAGTTTAAATTGGCGTCTAGCGCTGGTTACATTTGCTGTTGTGCCACTGGTTTATATCCTCACCAACTACTGGCGGGTGCGGGTACGCGATGCCTACCGGGCCGCCCGGCGACGCCTGTCGCTGATTAATGGCTACCTCAATGAATCGATTTCGGGTATTCGAGTAACCAAAAGTTTTACCCGAGAGCCGTTGAACTACCAGCATTTCGACGACCTCAATCGCTCTTATTTTGAAGCGAATGTTCGGACGGCCTGGCTGGCGGGTATCTTTTTCCCCGGTATTGATTTTTTGGGGTCGTTAGCGACGGCGGTGGTTGTGGGAATTGGGGGCTGGCTGGTTTTGGGCGATGCCTTGACCGCCGGAACATTGGTGGCTTTTGTGCTTTACGTGGATCGCTTCTTTGACCCCATCCGCGAATTGGCCCAGCGGTATAATACCTTTCAGGCCACCATGGCCGCCAGCGAGCGTGTTTTCGGCCTGATAGATACCCAACCCGACCTGCTCGATGTGCCTGATGCCCAAACGCTGCCTTTGTTAAAAGACGGGCATGTGGAGTTCGATCAGGTTAGCTTCAGTTATAAAGATGGGGAGCCGGTGCTCCAGGATTTCTCTCTTCAAGCCAAGCCGGGACAGCGGGTGGCCCTGGTCGGCGAGACGGGAGCCGGGAAAAGCACCATCATTCGTTTGTTGGCCCGCTTCTTTGATGTGACCAACGGGGCGGTCAGAGTCAACGGGCACGACTTGCGTGAAGTGACTCAAGCCAGCTTACGGACTCAGTTAGGGATT
>Ga0210124_1001230_pt1 | contig 11337 bp, 13 predicted proteins | sample Muzzi_PWC_D2_FD_185554 | JGI IMG/M metagenome (GOLD analysis project Ga0210124, IMG submission 185554) | Wetland microbial communities from San Francisco Bay, California, USA, that impact long-term carbon sequestration - Muzzi_PWC_D2 (SPAdes) | ecosystem: Environmental > Aquatic > Marine >...
GCGGCCGCTGATGGACCGGATGCGCTGCGTGCCTTGCTCGATGCCCTACATCGACGCCCAGTTCATGCCCCGCGCCCCGGGCGACCGCCCGGCGGTGGTGCCGCCGGGGGCGAGCAATTTCGCCTTCATCGGCCAGTACGTCGAGGTCCCCGACGACTGCGTGTTCACGGTGGAGTACTCGGTACGGACCGCGCAGACGGCGGTCTTCTCGCTGCTCGGCCTGCCGCGCGAGCCGACCCCCATTTATCGCGGCGCGCACGACCTCCACGTCCTGCTGGACGCGCTGGGGGCGTTGCGGCGGTAGGCGGGGGAGGGGTTCTTCTGGGCGATGCGGCAGATTGGCGGTACGATGGCCCGGTTGCCGGGCGGGCATGGAGGAGGGCCTGCTGCCCCACGCCCGCAGCATCGACGAGGGCCGCGAGATCGCCGAGGAGCGCCGCCTGACCTACGTCGGCATGACCCGCGCCATGCGCCACCTCACCCTCTCCTGGGCCGAGCACCGCGCCCGCTACGGCGAGGTCCAGAAGCGCAAACCCTCCCGCTTCCTGGCCGACATCCCCGACGCGTTGTTTTTGAAAGAAGAGGAGGAGCCGGAGGGGACGCAGGAGGAACTGGCGGAGGGGTTCTTCTCGGCGATGCGGGAGATGCTGGGGTAGAAGGCCTGTAGCCGGACAGCGACCTCGGATCTCAGGTCTGGCCTCATTGGGCATTCGCGTCGCTGCCTACGCTTCGGACGGGGGGTTTCGGAACAAGGCTCGTTCAGCCTCGGTTTGCTCCGAGTGCCAGCGACGCCATTGCTCAGCCTCCTCCCTGACACGCGAATCATCAACGACTCGGGGACGCGTCTCCGAAACTTGGGGGTCAGCGTTGGTGGCAAAGATTAGGCGATGTGCGTGTTCAATCATGACCCGCTGAATATCCCAAGCTTTCGAGCGCGACAGGCGCGTGCCGCGTGCTGGTGGTTTCGCACCGACCTGTGTGTATAAGAGATGGTGGGGGCTCAGGGGCATGAATATCTCGGTTCCCCTCCTTCCCCATCCGCCGCCGAAGTCGTAGTTCCCGGGCGCGTGATTGTTCAGTCGAACGACGGGGTTGTCGCTCGTGACCCAGTTCATCCCTTCAGGAGGCTTGAGCACCGTCCACCTGTGCCGATCCAGAAATCGCACAGAATTCGTCAACGAATGCCGGAGGCTGTAAAGCCACATGCTTCGACCTACGACCGCCTCAGCCTTCAAGAAACCCGTTTCTGCTCCGGGGGCAATTCTCGTTGTGACCCTGACAGGAAAGGATTCAGCCGCGCCCGCGCGTGGACGGACTAGCGCGCGCCCTTCCCGTTTGGCGGTTTCAAGCTTGCGGACCGATTCTCGCAACGCTCCCGGCAAAACCTTTTGAAGCGTCTCGTGCAAGTGCGACATGGAGGCGATCAAATTTGCAGGAGTCCGCAGGTCCTGCGCGGCCAGAAAACGAACTAGCGTCTCCCAGTCGCTAGGGGCTAGGCGAGCCTCTTCGACGACCTTCCGAACCGACTCATCCGCAGGGTCCTCAAAGTCGGTGGCAAACCATCGTTCGATCTCATCTGTCTCGCCGGAGGCAACGACCCTTGTATAGAGATGGGCCTGATACGCAACACCGCGCGTCGATTTCTCTTTCCATATCGGGACCTTGGAATGAGGGACCAGTAGGCGGTATGTCCATATGCGCCCGTCCTCACGCGCCCAATGTTTGAGGTGACTGCGCGGAACGTAGTGATGGTCCCGCCGAAAATGCATGCTTAATGGTAGCTCGCTTTGGCCCCGGCCGAGTCAGCCGAGCCCCACCCTTCGCCGCTACAATCCCCCCATGCTCCGCGCCCTCGTGATCGACATGGACGGCACCCTGTGCGAGTCGGAGGAGGCGCACCGGGGCGCACGGATCGGCGTTACCTGAAGAACGTGCCCCGGGGGGCAGCTAGGCCGACGCCTGCTTTCCCTTCTCGATCCCGGAGAAGGCGGACAGGGGCAGCCAGCTGCCCATGTTGCGCAGGAAGGCGGGGGGGCCGACGACGGTCAGGCGCTTGCTGGCGCGGGCCTCGCGCAGGGACAGGTCGCCCAGCCATACCTGGGTCATGGTGCGCAGGTCGGTGGTGAAGTAGACGTCCACGTCGCCGCCGGGGTGGTCCATGCACAGGTCCACGTCGCCGTCCACCTTGATCCACCAGCGGTTGTGCTCGTCCAGATCGGTGTAGCGGAAGTTGAGCAGCGTCCGCCCGCCCGGCAGGCACGCGGGGTCGATGCGGCCCTGGATGTCGAACATCAGCAGCTGCACGTCCAGCTCGTTGTCGGTCATGGTGCTGCGGGCCCAGCGCATGCCCCACTCCCCCAGGGCCATCACCACCGGCCCCAGGTCGCGCCCGCACTCGGTGAGCTGGTACTCGTAGCCGCGCTGGCCGGGGATGCGCTTCTTGATGAGGATGCCGGCCGCCTCCAGCTCCTGCAGGCGCTTGTTGAGCACCGTGGGGGAAATCTTGGAGACGCCGCGGTGGATCGTGTTGAACCGGGTGGCGCCCCCCAGCAGCCCCCGGATGATGAGGAACGTCCACCGCTCCCCGAGCACCTCGGCCGCCTTGGACACCGGACAGAACTGGCCGTATTCGATCATCTTTTCACCCCGCCCGCCTGAAACTACGCAAAACGTAGTTCGTTACTCCGCAACCGGTAGTGGGTTGCTCCGCTTTCCGCACTATTTGCAGCGCTTGACCGCCGATATCGTTGGGCCATCGGGCGGGACACACCGCCCACGGCACGAAACGAACTGGCGTAATACAAGCCAGTCTAGCAAACGGAGAGATCGTCATGAGCACGCAGACCGCAACCCCCGTCGCCCCCACCACCCCCGAGATGGCCGCCGTCAAGGACAAGCTGCGGGCCACCTGGATGGACGGCGACTACGTGTCCTTCGCCCGCTTCATGGAGGCCGGCGCCATCCAGATCCTGGAGGGCTGGGCCATCGCCCCCGGCACCGAGCTGCTGGACGTGGCCTGCGGCGCCGGGCAGATCGCCATCCCGGCCGCGCGGGCCGGGGTGCGCGTGACCGCGGTGGACATCGCCACCAACCTGGTCGAGCACGCCAAGGGCCGGGCCCGCATCGAGGGGCTGGACGCCCAGTTCATGGAGGGCGACGCCGAGGACCTGCCGTTCCCGGACGCCTCGTTCGACATGGTGACGACGCTGATCGGCGCCATGTTCGCGCCCCGGCCCGACAAGGTGGCCGCGGAGTTCGCCCGCGTGTGCCGCCCGGGCGGCAAGGTGCGGATGGTCAACTGGACGCCCCAGGGCTTCGTGGGCCAGCTGTTCAAGGCCATCGGCCGGCACGTGACGCCGCCTCCCGGCGTCGTCCCCTACGCCCTGTGGGGTGACGAGGAGACGGTGCGGGAGCGGCTGGGGGCCCACTTCAAGGACATCAAGCTCACCCGCAAGCGCTACCCCTCCTGGCGCTACCCGTTCGGGCCGGAGCGCGTGGTGGAGCTGTTCCGCACCTACTACGGCCCCACCACCCGGGCGTTCGCCGCCGTCGGGACGGAGGGCGAGGAGGCGCTGCGGAGCGACCTCGAGGCGGTGTACCGGGCCCACAACCAGGCCACCGACGGGACCACCTGGCTCGACGGCGAGTACCTGGACGTGGAGGCGACCCGCATCTGACCCCCCCGCCAGGGGACCCGGTCCGTTCCCGCCGGGTCCACGGGCCGAGAAGGGCCCCGGGGCAACCGTCCCGGGGCCCTTCGTGCGTCCGGCCGCCCCGGCGCCGGGCGGGTACAATCCCCCCCGTGCTCCGCGCCCTCCTGATCGACATGGACGGCACCCCGTGCGCGTCGGAGGCGGCCCACCGGGGGGCCTTCAACCGGGCCTTCGCCGAGGCCGGGCTGCCGTACGCGTGGGACGAGGCGCCCTACGGGCGGCTGCTGGCGGCGAAGGGGCGGGGCGAAGGCGGACGGCGTCCGTCACCGCTCCGGCTCACTTGAACAGGATCGGTCGGACGTCCTGGAGCGTCGGCGTCGCGGCGACCGTCACGTTGTACCGATGCCCGCCGTTCACCCGGATCACGTAGCTCCCCGGCGTGACGCGCCGCATGTAATACATCCCGCGGCCGTCCGTGACCGCGCGGCGCACCGTATGCAGCCCCCGGGAGTCGGACTGCATCAGCTCCACCCGGGCCCCGGAGAACGGAAAGGGCTTTCCGCCGTTCAGGTGTGGATTCACCCCGTCCACCCGCCCACGCAGATCCGTCGCGCCCGCAATCCCGATCGGGCCGACGGCCATCAGCGCCGCCACCGTGGCCGTCATCAGTGACCGTTTCCACATCACGCCGTCCCCCTCATCAATTCGGAGCGTCCGACGGGGTCTGATAGGAGTTGGTCCCCACGTACGCATAGTCCGCTTCGTCGGCTTCGGAGATCTTCTGGATCGTCACGGCGCTGTCGACTGTCAGGGTCCTCTCCCCGTCATCGTGCGAGAGCGTCGAGGTGTCCACGAACTGCTCGCCGAAATCCGGGATCCGGAAACGGATGAAGTACTTCGGGACCTCGACGCCCCCCGGCACCGTCAGCCGGATCCCATGACCCCACTGCGTCACCTCCGGTTGCGTGGAGACGTCCAGGAAGTTCATCAGCTGGGGATATCCCGCCGCGCTCACCTCCTGCCCGTCCGCGTCGACGAGCTGGACCGGGACATCGATCGTCCAGTTGCCCGTGAGCAGGGTCGAGATGCGTTGGTCGGCCGCGTGCACCAGGAAATAACCGAGCACGGCGGTCACGACGTACGCCCCGAAGGCGCCGGTGACGTCGATGCGCAGGCCGGACAGCGGACCGCTTGCGGCCACGGTCGAGTCCGGAAACATGCGGAAGATCACCACCGCGGGCAGGAGGGGAAGCAGGAGGAATAGCGCGTACAGCGCGAATGAAAGCAGCACGGCGAGGATGTTCGGGTCGAGGTGCATGGGATCACCCATCTCGGTTGCGGGACGACGGGCACGTCGCCCGCAGGCGGCTGGCGTGGCCCCGCGGAGGCGGGGCGCCGGGCGCAGGCCACCGCCATACTTGCGGAGCGTTACGTTGCGCCGGGAAGGGGGGACCGGACGCGCGCACCGGCGGGTGGGCCGGGTACCGGTCGGGCGCATGAACATGCCCGCCCGCGTCTTCCCCGGCCGCAGAAAACCCCATCCGCGCACCCCCATCCTGGCGTCCATCGGATATGTCCACTAATACCTCCCGCCACCCGGAGTTGCAACGTCGGGGCGAAGCATCCCGCCCGAACCGGCCCAGGAAACCGGCTTCCGGCATCCTGCGGTCCGCCGGCCCGCCTCGGGCGACGGCGACGCCACGCTACAATCCCCCCATGCTCCGCGCCCTCCTGATCGACATGGACGGCACCCTGTGCGAGTCGGAGGAGGCGCACCGGGGGGCCTTCAACCGGGCCTTCGCCGAGGCGGGACTGCCGTACGCGTGGGACGAGGCGCTCTACGGGCGGCTGCTGGCGGTGAAGGGGGGCAGGGACCGGCTCCGGCACTTTCTGGAAACGGCCGCGCCCCGGCCGGACGACCCGGCGGGGCTGGCGGCCACGCTGCACGCCCTCAAGACGGACCTGTTCGCGGTGACGGTGGCCCGGGGGGGCCTGAAGCCCCGGCCGGGGGTGACGCGCCTGATGGCCGAGGCGCGGCGGCGGGGGGTGCGCCTGGGGCTGGTCACCTCCGCCACCCGGCCCACGGCGGCGCCCCTGGTGCGGGCGGTGCTGGGGCGGGAGCTGGACCGGGCCTTCGACGCCGCCGCCACCGGCGACCGGGTGGAGGCCAACAAGCCCGCCCCCGACCTGTACCGCCTGGCGTTGGCCGACCTGGCGCTCGCCCCGGAGGCATGCGTCGCGATCGAGGACGACGGCGCGGGCCTGGCGGCCGCCACGGGGGCGGGCATCGCCACACTGGTCACCCCCAGCGCCTACGGGCCGAAGAGCGGCTTCGCCGGGGCGCTGGCCGTGGTGCCGGACCTGGAGGCGGGGCCGGAGGGGCCGGTCACGCTGGCGTGGCTGGAGGGGCGGCTCGCGGCGGCCCCATCGGAGGGGCGAACGTTGTAAGCTTGCGGCCGCGGGTGGAGCGGCCGGCGAGGCCGGGCCGGGGGCGATCGCGCCCCCCACAAGCTGGAGGTCCCATGATCGACATCACCCACGTGCACCCCATGCTGGTCCACTTCCCCATCGTCCTGTTCCTGGCGGCGGTGGCGCTCCAGGCCGGGGTGCTGGCCCGGGGCGGCGACCTGGCCGCGCCCGACTGCCTGCCTCGGATCGCCCTGGCGGCCCTGCTGGTGGGCACGCTGGCCGCGGCGGCGGCGGCCTGGTTCGGCGACGTGGCCCTGGAGCACGCCGTGGACCTGGGCTTCCCCAAGGGCGAGCTGGAGGAGCACGAGGAGCTGGGCTTCGCCACCCTGTGGATGTTCGTGGTGATCTCGGCCCTGCACATCCTGGCCCGCTGGCGGGGCATGGCCCTGGAGGGCGGCAAGGGCTGGATCCTGGCCGGGGCGGGGCTGGCGGGGGTGGTGGTGATGATCATCGCCGCCGCTCATGGCGGCGAGCTGGTCTACGAGCTGGGGGTGAACGTCAAGCCCGTGACTCCGTAACACGCCTCCCAGGAGGCCTGAGGGGCTTCACCCGCCCCCCAGCACGGCCTCCACGGGCACCACGCGGCCCGCGTCCGCCGGGTCGTAGCCGGGCAGGGCCGCCACGGCGTCGCGGAACGCGGCCGCGCCCAGCAGCCGCACCAGGGCGGCGACCCCGGGCTCGTCCAGGCGGTCCCGGTCCACCGCCAGGCAGTAGCGCTCCCACGCCAGGGGCATGAAGTCGAGCCGGAAGCGGGCCGCCGCCGCCGCGATGCCGAACCCCGCGTCCGCCGCGCCGCTGGCCACCATCGAGGCCACGGCGGTGTGGGTGTGCTCCTCGTCGCGGTAGCCCGTCACGGCCCGGGGGTCCACCCCGGCACGCGCGAGCAGGTCGTCCAGCAGCAGGCGGGTGCCCGACTCCGGCTGGCGGTTGATGAAGCGCACCCCGGGGCGGGCCAGGTCGGTCAGGTCCCGCAGCCCCAACGGGTTGCCGGCGGCGGTCATCAGGCCCTGGCGGCGCGCCACCACCCGCACCAGGCGGTGGCGCTCCGGGTCCAGCCAGCGGCGGTAGTGGCGGGCCAGGCGCGGGCCCGCGCTGCCCGCCGGGACGTGAAAGCCCGCCAGGTCGCATTCCCCGGCGTGCAGTCGGCGCAGGGCCTCGATGCTGCCGCACACGTGCAGCTCCAGCCCCGCGCCGTCCTCCCGCGCGGCCAGGTCCCGCAGCGACTCCACCACCAGGGAGTGGCTGGCGAAAAGGACCAGGGGCGCGGGCCCGGCGGCGGGGCGGGCCCCGGCCAGGGCGTCGGCCGCCTCCAGGGCCAGGCGCCGCAGGGTCGGCCCCAGGCGCTCCGTCACCCGGCGCCGCTCCCTCAGGAACGCCGCCCCCAGGGGCGCCAGGCGCGCCCCCCGGCCCCGCTCCAGGCGCACCAGGGGGCTGCCCAACGCCCCCTCCCAGTCGGCCAGCAGGCCCCAGGCATAGCGATACGACACCCCCACCTCCCGCGCCGCCCGCCGCAGGGAACCGCCGGCCTCGATCGCCTCCAGCAGCCCCAGCAGGTTCTCCTCCACGGCCCGGGGCGGCGCCCCGGGGGGACCGACGCCGAGGGCCCAGCGAATGCCGAGGGTCACGTCCGTCATATGCTCAATATTGCATATTTACTTGGGCCCATCCAATCGGAATACTCAGGGGGTTCATGCTCTTTATATGCACTGTGTTGCATAACTTCGGGGAGGGGTTCGTGATGGCGCGACGGCCCGGTCCGCGCCGCCCGGCGGCGGCGCTCGCGGCGGCACTTCTTCTCACGGCATCCGCCGCGGCGGCCGCCGACGACCTGCCCGCCCTGCTGGTCCAGAAGGGCGTGATCACCCGGGCCGAGGCCGAGGGACTGGGGGGCAGCGTCACCCACGGCCCCAGCTTCCGACTCGCCACCGGCGACGGGGCCTTCTCCCTGACGCCCTACGGCTACGGCCAGGTGCGCTACACCCTCACGTCGGTGGACGGGGGCACCAACACGTCCAACTTCGCCGTGCAGCGGGCGCGCCTGGGGGTGAAGGGCAACGCCTTCGGGCCGGACCTGCACTACCAGCTCTTCCTGAACGTGTACGGGGGCAAGGCGAACGAGCCGGTCAGGCTGTTCGACTGGTTCGCCGACTACCGGGCGGGGCCGCGCGTGTCCGTCAAGGCGGGGCAGTACAAGGTGCCCTACGCGGTGCAGTGGAACGTGTCGGCGGCCCAGCTCCAGTTCGTCGAGCGGGGCATCGTGGACGCCACCTTCCGCCTGGATCGGGACACGGGGCTCTCGGCCCACGGCGCCCTGGCCGAGGGCGTGACCTACGACGTCGGCGTGTTCAACGGCGAGGGCGCCGAGCAGGTCAACCCGGACGTCCACCACCTGTGGGTGGCGCGCCTGACCGCCGCGCCCCTGGGGGCCTTCGCCCCCCACGAGTCGGACCTGGAGCGCTCCCCGGAGGCGCGGGTGCTGCTGGTGGCCGGCGCCGCCTACGACGACGACGTGGCCAGCCACACCGTCACCTCCCTCAACGGCCGCCTGGCCGCCCTGGGCACGTCGGACCTGGTCGCCTGGAACCTGTTCGCGGGGCTTCGCCGCGGAGGCGGCGAGGCGCGGGCGGAGTACCACCGCCGCTACCTCGATCCGCTGGCGGCCGCGGCGCCCACCGAGACCGCCGAGGGCCTGGCCCTCCAGGGCGGCTGGATGCTCTCGCCGCAGGTGGAGGCGGCGGCCCGCTTCAGCTACCTGGACCCGGACACCCACGCCGGGGGCGACCTGACCCGGGCGGCGGGGCTGGGCGTGAGCCGGTTCTTCGCCGGGCACCGGAGCAAGCTCCAGGCGGACCTGTTCCGGATCAGCACCCAGGCCCCGGGCGGGGCCCTTCGGGACCACCGCCTGCGGGTCCAGTACCAGGTGGCGTTCTAGGTTCGGGCCCGCGCCCGGCCCCCATCGGAGGCACCGACCATGACCCGCTTCATCCGGCGCGCGGCGCCCGCCCTGGCCCTGCTGGCGGCGCTGCTGCTGCTGCCCTGGCCCGGCCAGGCCGCCGAGCGGCTGCGGCTGGCGACCACCACCAGCACCGACAACTCGGGGCTGCTCCAGGTGCTCAATCCCCCCTTCGAGCGGGCCAACGGCGTGAAGGTGGACGTGATCGCCGTGGGCACCGGCAAGGCCCTCAAGCTGGGCGAGAACGGCGACGTGGACGTGGTGTTGGTGCACGCCCCCCCGGCGGAGGAGGCGTGGGTGGCGGCGGGGTACGGCGTCGAGCGCCGGGCCGTGATGCACAACGACTTCGTCCTCATCGGTCCCGCCGCCGACCCCGCCGGGGTGCGGGGCCTCGCCACGGCGGCCGAGGCGCTGGGGCGCATCGCCCGCGCGCGGGCGACCTTCGTGTCGCGGGGCGACGAGTCGGGCACCCACAAGAAGGAGAAGATCCTGTGGCGGGCGGCGGGCGTCTCGCCCGGCGGCACCTGGTACCTGTCCGTGGGCCAGGGCATGGGGGCCGTGCTCCAGATCGCCGACGACAAGGGGGCGTACACCCTGAGCGACCGGGGAACGTACCTGGCCTACGGCGGCAAGATCGGCCTGACGGTCCTGGTGGAGGGCGACCCGGCCCTGTTCAACCCCTACCACGTGATCCTGGTGAACCCGGCCCGGCACCCGGCCGTGAAGGTGCACCTGGCGCGGCGCTACGCCGCCTACCTGACCGGCCCCGAGGGCCAGGGGATCATCGCGGGCTTCCGCGCCGGCGGCCAGGTCCTCTTTCACCCGGACGCCCCGCCCGACGCCGGGCCCTGACGGCACCGCCCCGTGGGCTACTTCGGCGAGAGCCTGCGCCACGCCCTCGGCCTCATCGCGGGGCTGGACCCGGAGGTGTACCGGGCGGTGGCCACCTCCCTGTCGGTGTCCCTGGGGGCCGTGGCGGTGGCGAGCGCCGTCGCGGTGCCGTTGAGCCTGCCGATCGCCCTGCGCCGCTTTGCCGGCCGGCGCCTGCTGTTGCACGTGCTCAACACCCTGATGGCCCTGCCCACCGTGGTGGTGGGGCTTCTCCTCTACGGCCTGCTGAGCCGGCGGGGGCCCTTGGGGGACCTGGGGCTGCTCTACACCCCCACGGCCCTGGTGATCGGCGAGTGCCTGCTGATCCTGCCGATCGTCTGCAACCTGTGCGTGGCCGCCGTGCAGGGCACCGACCCGCGCCTAAGGCTCACCTGCCGGGCCCTGGGGGCGGGGCCGGGGCAGACCGCGCGGATATTCTTGAGCGAGGCGCGCTTCGCGGTGGCGGCGGCCCTGGCGGCGGGGTTCGGGCGGGCCATCGGCGAGGTGGGGGTGGCGATGATGCTGGGGGGCAACATCGCGGGCTACACGCGCACCATGACCACGGCCATCGCCCTGGAGACCACCAAGGGGGAGTTCGAGCTGGCCCTGGCGCTGGGGATCCTGCTGCTGGCGGTGGCCTTCGTGGTGAACGGGGCGGTGCAGGCGTTCCAGCGGCTGGCGCCGTGAGCGCCCTGTACGCACTGGAGGGGGTGGCTTTCGCCTACGACGGCGCGCCCGCGCTCCAGGTGGAACGGCTGGAGATCGAGACCGGGGCCGTGACCGCCGTCACCGGCCCCAACGGGGCGGGCAAGAGCACCCTCCTGAACCTGCTGGCCTTCCTGGAGGGGCCCACGGCGGGCACGATCCGCTTCGCGGGGCGGGCCGTGGGGCCGGGGACCCAAGCCGCGCTGCGGCGCCGGGTGGGCCTGGTGCCCCAGAACCCCTACCTGCTGCGGGGCACGGTGGCCGACAACGTGACCCTGGGGCTGAAGCTGCGGGGCGTCCCGGAACGGGCCCGGGAGGCGGCGGCCCGGGACGCCATGGAGCGGCTGGGCCTCGTGCCCCTGGCGGGGCGCCCGGCCCGCCGCCTGTCGGGGGGCGAGGCCCAGAAGGTGGCCATCGCCCGCGCCCTGGCCCTGTCGCCCGAGGTGCTGCTGCTGGACGAGCCGTTCACCTACCTGGACACCCCCGCCCTGCTGGCGGTGGAACGGCTGGTGCGGGAGGTGGCCGCCGAGGGCCGGACGGTGGTGCTCACCGCCCACGACGCGGCCCGCGCCGGGGCCCTGGCGGACCGGACGGTCGGCCTGGCGGGGGGCCACGTGGTCCCGGCCGTGCCCGTCAACCTGTTCCACGGCCGCGTGGTGCGGGATGCCGGGGGGGAGGCGGTGTTCG
>Ga0210124_1001234_pt1 | contig 11314 bp, 11 predicted proteins | sample Muzzi_PWC_D2_FD_185554 | JGI IMG/M metagenome (GOLD analysis project Ga0210124, IMG submission 185554) | Wetland microbial communities from San Francisco Bay, California, USA, that impact long-term carbon sequestration - Muzzi_PWC_D2 (SPAdes) | ecosystem: Environmental > Aquatic > Marine >...
GCACATAGGCTCGACCGGGAAACGTCGGGCTGCCTGGTGATTGCCAAGCGCCGCAGTTTTCTGCGGGCATTCCACGAGCAGCTGCGGCAGGGCGAAGTCAGGAAGCATTACCTGGCACTGGTGGCCGGCCGCTGGCAGGGCGGTAAACGGACTGTCGATGCCCCCCTGCGCAAGAACCAGCTGCGCGGTGGCGAGCGCATGGTGACCGTTGACAGTGACGGCAAGCAGGCCGTCACCATTTTCCGCCCGGTTACCCGGTTCGCCGGTGCAACCCTGGTGGAGGTCGAGTTGAAAACCGGCAGGACACACCAGATTCGCGTGCATGCGGTGCATATCGGCCATCCGCTTGCCGGCGACGAGAAATATGGTGATGCGGCATTCAACCGGCAGATGCGGGACATCGGTTTGACGCGCCTGATGCTGCATGCCCACCTGCTCGAGTTCAGGCTGACACAGGCGGTGGACGCCATCACCCTGAGCGCGCCGCTGGATACCGGCCTGAAGGCTGTTCTTGACCGGCTCGAATCGCCATAATCCGGTCCTGCCGCCGGTTTGTAATTTTTGTTGCGCAACCATGGAATCAAGTATTCGCTTTATCGTTTTCGACTGGGACGGGACGCTGATGGATTCGGAGGCGCAGATCGTGCACTGCCTGCATGCGGCAATCGCCGACCTGTCACTGGAGCCGATGACCGATGCGACCGTCAGCAACGTCATCGGCCTGGGGCTGCGCGAGGCAATCGACATGCTGGTACCGGGTCGGGACGATGCTTTTCACAGGGCCTTCGTCGAGGCCTACCGCGAACACTGGTTCTCGCACGAGGGGTCAAACCTGTTTACGGGCGCCAGGGAAGTGCTCGAGGCCATCAAGGATCAGGGGCTGATGCTCGGCATCGCGACCGGGAAGGCCCGTCGCGGCCTGCGGCGGGTGCTTGCCGAGACCGGCCTGAGTGACTGCTTTGACGCGACCCGGTGTGCCGACGAAACACCCTCGAAGCCGCACCCGCAGATGCTGCTTGAACTGATGGACGAGCTCGGCGTCGCACCGCACCAGACGATCATGGTGGGTGACACCGAGTATGATATGGAAATGGCGAGCAATGCCGGTGCCGGGAAGGTGGCGGTGCGTTCCGGGGTGCACAGCGAGGAGCGCCTGAATCGCCATGATCCGCTGGTATGTCTCGACCGGGTTACGGAATTACCGGCCTGGATGACAGAAACCGGACTGTTTTCACGATAAACAACCCACAGGTGACATGATGTCTGACAAGGAATTACCCCCGTCTTCAAGCCGGCCCGGCGCGGTACAGTTCGAATCCCTGGACAAGGGCATGAGTGACAGCTGGCACCGGGATGTGGTGAACCGGCTGGCCTTTGCGGCGCTCAATGAGCAGCGTCGCGCACGCCGCTGGAATATTTTTTTCAAGGCGCTGCTGGCGCTGTATCTGCTGGCGCTGTTGTTCCTCTACATGCCGTCAGACTGGTCATCGATTACCGGGGCAACCGGCAAACACACGGCGCTGGTCGACCTGACGGGGATTATCGCGCACAAGGCGGAGGGTGGCGCGGACACCGTGATCGAGGGCCTGCGCAACGCCTTTGATGACTCCAATACCGCCGGCGTGATCTTGCGTGCGAACTCCCCCGGCGGCAGTCCGGTGCAGTCCGGTTATATCTACCAGGAGATCAAGCGCCTCAGGAAACTGCACCCGGATACGCCACTCTATGCCGTGGTGACGGATGTCTGTGCCTCCGGCTGTTACTACGCCGTCTCCGCAGCAGACAAGATTTACGTTGACAAGGCCAGTATTGTCGGTTCGATCGGTGTGCGCATGGACAGTTTCGGTTTCGTCGGCAGCATGGAAAAACTCGGGGTCGAGCGCCGGCTCTATACCGCGGGAGAGAACAAGGGTTTTCTCGATCCCTTTACACCCTCCAAGGAGTCTGATGTCGAGCACGTGAAGGTACTGCTGGAAGATATCCATGAACAGTTCAAGGCGGCAGTCATGGAAGGTCGCGGCGACAGCCTGAAAATGCAGCCGGATCTTTTCAGTGGACTGGTATGGACCGGAGAGGAAAGTGTTCCCATGGGGCTGACGGATGCCATCGGCAGTCCGGGTTACGTGGCCCGCGAGGTCATCGGTGCAGAGGAGATTGTGGATTTCACCGAGAAGCCTGACCTGCTGGAACGGCTCAGTGACCGCATCGGCGTGGCCATGGCAAAAGGCCTGGGCGAGCTGTTCGCCGGCGGCGTGACCAGCCCGTACTGATTAACCCTGGTTGAGTGCCGGTATCTGTTAATGGCCACGGAATCCACGGAATCCACGGAAGGACGCGGAAAGGGGTCTAAAAATCTCTGATCAATTCGTCATTGCGAGCGAAGCGAAGCAATCTCCTGACTATGTAACCAAGCGGCTAGGGATTGCTTCGTCACTGCGTTCCTCGCAATGACGACTGACTATGAGTTAGCCGGAATTTCCCCAATGGATGTTTCTTCATTCCGTGTCCTTCCGTGGCCATCATATCCGTCATCATCGGTTGCAAAAGCGCTAGGGCAGGGTGATGCCGGCCGCGGCCAGCATGTCGGTCAGCCGGATCAGCGGCAGGCCGATCAGCGCGGTCGGGTCGTCGCCGCGCATGCGCCTGAACAGGGTGATCCCGAGGGCTTCCGATTTGAAACTGCCGGCGCAGTTGTAGGGTTGCTCCCTGCGCAGGTAGCGCTCAATCTGCATGGTGCCCAGCTGCCTGAACTCGACGCTGAAGGGGATCACGTCGACCTGCACGGCGTCTTTCGCGGTATCCAGCAGGCACAGGCCGGTATGGAATGTCACGGATCTTCCGGCAAGCTGCTGCAACTGTTCGACAGCCCGTTCATGGCTGCCCGGCTTGCCCAGGATGTCATCCCCGGTCGTGGCAACCTGGTCGGAGCCGATGATCAGCCCCGCCCGGGCCCTGCCGACAGCGCGTGCCTTGCGCTCTGAAAGTCGCCGCACGAGTGCTGCCGGCGCCTCACCCGGCAGCGGCGACTCATCGATATCCGGGGCGGCGGTCGTGAACGGCAACCCCAGGCGTTGCAGCAGTTCCCTGCGAAACGGCGAGGTGGAGGCAAGCACCAGGGGCGGGTCGTTGTTCATCGGCGTGCGGAAACCGTCAGTCGGCGGGCTGGATCTCTATCAGGGTTTCGTCCGGGTTGACGCTATCGCCCTTGGTGACGTGAATTGCCGTAACCGTTCCTGCAATCGGCGCCTGGATCTCGGTTTCCATCTTCATGGCCTCGGTAATCAGCAACGGCGTACCGGCATCGACCTGTTCTTCCCTGGTGACCAGCACATCGATGATCGTGCCCGGCATCGAGGTGGTGACGTGACCGGGCAGCGTGGCGCGGGGGCGCTTGCTGCCCTTGACGGTCTTCCTGCCGGGTTCACCCTCGCCGGGAATCTCGTCCAGGGTCTCGACTAGGACCTCCTCCGGGACGCCGTCCACCGTCATGTAAAACGGCCTGTCATCCTGGGTGCGATGTCCGGTGCCGGTGATCTTTATATGATAGGACTCGCCATGCAGGGTGACATTGAACTCGGTGGGCCGCGAGCGGCGTTCCGTTGTTTCGCTCTTGACCGCTTCCAGCGCTTCCGGTACCAGGGTGCCGTTTTGCCGCTGGGTCAGAAAATCCTTGCCGATTTCCGGGAACATCGCATAGGTGAGGACGTCTTCCTCGCTGCCCGCCAGGCTGCCCACGGCAGTACGCAGCTTGTCCATCTCGTCGTCCAGCAGGTCCGCCGGCCTGACATCGATGGTGTTTTGCGTCCCGATGGCCATGCGCTGGACGTCGGGGTCAAACGGGGCCGGTGCCTTGCCATAACGTCCCTGCAGGTAGAGCTTGACCTCATTGGTCATGGTCCCGTAGCGCTTGCCGGTGAGGACGTTGAGCACCGCCTGGGTGCCGACAATCTGCGAGGTCGGGGTCACCAGCGGCGGGTAACCGAGATCCTTGCGCACGGCCGGGATTTCCCTGAAGACGTCATTCATGCGGTCCAGTGCGCCCTGTTCGCGCAGCTGCGTGTGCAGGTTGGAGATCATGCCACCCGGCACCTGGTATACCTGCACGCGTGTGTCCAGTCCGGTGTATTCACTTTCGAACTGGTGATAGCGGGTACGCACGTTGCGGAAATAGAAGCCGACTGCCTGCAGGCCCTCCAGGTCCAGCCCGGTATCGTATTCGGTGTTGCGCAGGGCGGCGACCATGCTTTCGGTCGGGGGGTGGCTGGCGCCGCAGGCGAAGGCGGAAATCGCCGTGTCGATGTGGCGGCAGCCGTTTTCAATTGCCTTGAGCTGACACATTTCAGCAGTCCCGGCGGTGGCATGGCAGTGCAGGTGAACAGGCAGGCTGACCGCGCCGGTGACCGAGTCGAACAGTTCCGCCGTCACCAGCGGCGTGAGCAGTCCGGCCATGTCCTTGATCGCGATGCTGTTGCAGCCCATGGATTCCAGTTCCCTGGCCATCTGCACGAATGCCGGGATGTCATGCACCGGGCTGATAGTGTAGCAGATGGTGCCCTGTGCATGCTTGCCGGCCTGCTTCACTGCGGCGACGGCCGTCTCCAGGTTACGGATATCGTTGAGGGCGTCGAAGATTCGAAACACGTCCATACCGTTCCCGGCCGCGCGTTCCACGAATGCGCGCACCACGTCATCCGAATAATGCCGGTAGCCGAGCAGGTTCTGGCCGCGCAGCAGCATCTGCAGGCGCGTGTTGGGCAGGGCCGCGCGCAGTTTTTTCAGGCGTTCCCAGGGGTCCTCCTTGAGAAACCGCAGGCAGGCATCAAAGGTGGCGCCGCCCCACACTTCGAGTGACCAGAAGCCGATGCGATCAAGCTGTTCGCAGATCGGCAGCATGTCCTCGGTCCGCATACGCGTCGCGATCAGGGACTGGTGCGCATCGCGCAAGATGACATCGGTGACGTTGACTTTCGACATGATTGACTCGCTTGGTCGCTGGAATTACATGCCCAGGTGCGCCGACAGCGCGGCGGTAATGACGGCTGTCAGCTCGCGGTTTGGCCGGCTGGTCTTGTAACCGGTGAGCTCGGGATGGTTTTCGACGAAGCTGGTATCAAACGCTCCGGCGCGAAACTCCGGTACCTTCAGGATTTCCAGGTAATAGGGGATCGTGGTCTTGACACCGTATACCCCGGTGTCCAGCAACGCGCGATTGGCGCGGTTGAGAAGGTCCTCCCAGCCCAGCGCCCAGACGGTCAGCTTGGCGCACATCGAATCGTAATAGGGCGGTATCCGGTAACCTGAATAAATGGCGGCATCCGTGCGCACTCCGGGACCGCCGGGTGCGAAATAACGGGTAATGCGGCCGTAACTGGGCAGGAAATCGTTCTTCGGGTCTTCGGCATTGATGCGCAGCTCCATGGCGTAGCCGCGACGCTGTATCTGGTCCTGCCGGAAGGCCAGCGGCTGGCCGTCAGCGATCCGGAACTGTTCCTGCACGATGTCAATGCCGGTGATCGCCTCGGTAATGGTATGTTCCACCTGCAGGCGGGTATTCATTTCCATGAAATAGAATTTGCCGTCCCGGTCCTGCAGGAACTCGACGGTGCCTGCATTCTGGTAGCCTACGGCCAGCGCGGCGCGCACCGCGGTTTCACCCAGCCACTGGCGCTGCGCGTCATCGAGCTGCGGCGAAGGTGCGATCTCGATCAGCTTCTGGTGGCGCCGCTGTATGGAGCAGTCGCGTTCGAACAGGTGTACTGCATTGCCGTGACTGTCAGCCAGGACCTGTACCTCGATATGCCGCGGCTGGTCAATGCACTTCTCCATGAAGACGTTCGCGTTGCCGAAGGCCTTCGTGGCTTCGGAAATCACGCGGGCGTAGCTTTTCTGCAGGTCCCTGCGTGAATTGCAGCGGCGTATGCCGCGACCGCCGCCGCCGGAGGTTGCCTTGAGCATGACCGGATAGCCGATGCTGTCCGCCAGTTCCAGTGCACTCTCCAGACTGTCGAGATTGCCGTCGCTGCCGGATATTACAGGAATGCCCGCAGCCTGCATGGCATCGCGTGCGGCGACCTTGTCGCCCATCATGCGGATGACGCCGGCAGATGGCCCGATGTAGCGCACCTGGCGGGTTTCGCAGATTTCGGCCAGCAGTGGATTCTCAGAGAGAAAGCCGTAGCCTGGATGCAGGGCATCACAGCCGGTCGCGATCGCGAGGTTGACGATGCGATGGGCATTCAGGTAACCCGCGACGGACTCCGGACCGATGTTGTACGCCTCGTCTGCCTTCTTGACATGCAGCGCATGGCGATCCGCATCCGCATAGACGGCCACGGAGGTGATTCCGGCTTCGGCGCAGGCACGAATGATGCGGACGGCGATTTCGCCGCGGTTGGCTATCAGAATTTTATTGATCAAGCTGCTGTCCGTTTGTGCGGGGCCGGTTGGCCAGGCAGAAATCCCGCCAGGATTGTCATCTAATTACGTAATTTAGGCCGCCCTGTCAACGTTCCCGGTCCGACAGCCACGCTGGCGACAGGGTATCGAAACCTGTCGATTTATAAGGGGAATTCTTTTGACAGCAACCGGGGCAAAAGATAGTATACGCCGGTTATGAGTGAGCATTTACCCGATCGCCTTGATCTGCTGGCGGCAGCCGAGGCGGGGCGTGAACTACGAGGCCGGATACGGGTGGCCAGCCTGGCGCGGGTGCTGCCGCTACTGGCTACGCCGGCAGGTGAATTGCAGGTTGACATGAGCCTTGGCAAGGATCCGGACGGGACGTATTGTCTTTCCGGCAGTATCCGCGGGAATATTGTTCTCCAGTGTCAGCGCTGTCTGGAGGAAATGAACCGGGCGCTTGATATCGATTTTCGTCTTGGCCTGGTTCGCAGCCAGGAACAGGCTGAGCGGCTGGCTCGCAGATACGAGCCGCTGCTGGTCACGGCAGAGCCGGCGAGTATTGCTGACATCGTATCGGACGAAGTTCTGCTGACCATGCCTTTCGCACCCGTCCACGAAGACACGGACGAGTGCCGCGAATTGCACAAGGATTATCAGCCGTCGGCGGACGCCCGGCGGGAAAACCCGTTTGCCGTACTGGCGGGATTGAAACAGAAACAGTAGCAGAGGAGTAATACCATGGCCGTTCAACAAAATCGCAAGACACCGTCAAAGCGCGGCATGCGTCGTTCGCATGACAGTCTGACATCCAGCGCGCTCTCCATTGAGCCCACCACCGGCGAGACTCACCGTCGTCACCATGTCAGTGCCGATGGTTTCTACAAGGGCCGCAAGGTCATCAACAAAGACACGGACTAGCCGCTATCCATTTCCGGCACACGGGCGGGGCGGTTGTGCGGCGGGAAACCGGCTGTGCTGACGCGCAGCAGTGCGGACTGCCTGCCGGCATCCGGCGCTCCGGGTAGTCATGGGCGGTGACGTCACAATTGCGCTGGATGCAATGGGGGGCGATTTCGGTCCCGACATAGTTGTCCCTGCCGCGAAAAAGGCGACGGCTGCATATCCCGATGCCAGTTTCATCCTGGTCGGTGACGAGGCGGTACTGATCCCTGCCGTGGAAAAGGTCGCCCTGGCGGGCAATCCGCGGGTGCGGATCCAGCACGCCAGCCAGAAAGTCGAAATGAACGAACTGCCTTCGAGCGCCCTGCGCAACAAGAAGGATTCCTCGATGCGCGTCGCGCTGGACCTGGTCAAGGCGGGCGCGGCGGATGCCTGCGTCAGTGCCGGCAATACCGGTGCACTGATGGCGACCTCCCGGTTTGTCCTGAAGATGCTGCCGGGCATCGACCGCCCGGCAATCTGCACCTCGCTGCCCAGCGCCACCTCCCACACCTGGGTACTGGACCTGGGCGCTAACGTGGACTGCGACGCCTCACACCTGTTCCAGTTCGCACTGATGGGGTCGGTGCTTGCGACGGCGGTTGACGGTAACGCCAACCCTTCAGTCGGGCTGCTGAACATCGGCGAGGAGGAAATCAAGGGGAACGATGCGGTAAAACGCGCTGCGCAACTGCTGGCGGAAGGCCCCATGAACTATGCAGGCTTCGCCGAAGGTGATGATATCTATATGGGGACCTTCGATGTCATCGTCTGTGACGGTTTTGTCGGCAACGTGGCGCTGAAAAGCAGCGAGGGTGTCGCCAAGATGATTGCGACCTTTATCAAGCAGGCATTCAGGCGCAACCTGTTTACCCGGCTGGCTGCCGTGATCGCCATGCCGGTACTGAAGGCGTTCCGGCGCAGGATTGACCCGCGGCACTACAACGGCGCCAGCCTGCTGGGCCTGCGCGGTATCGTGATCAAGAGCCATGGCGGGGCTGATGCCCTTGCCTTTGCAAATGCCATCAAGGTCGCCGTGCTTGAGGTGCGTGAAGCGGTGCCGGAGCGGATCACGGCGCGCTTGCAGTCCTACCAGGAACAGAGACAGGCAATATGAAATATTCACGCATCACCGGTACCGGCAGTCACCTCCCGGAAAAGATCCTGACCAATCATGACCTGGAAAAGATCATGGATACCACGGATGAATGGATCCGTGAGCGGACCGGAATCTACGAGCGGCACATTGCCGCCGGTGATGAAACTGCCTGTGACCTGGCGGAAGTCGCGGCGACGCAGGCGATGGAAGCCGCCGGCAAGACACCGCGCCAGGTCGACCTTATCGTACTCGCCACCACGACGCCGGACCGCGTCTTCCCGAGTACCGCCTGCCTGCTGCAGCAGCGCCTCGATGTGCACGGGACCGCCGCATTTGACGTGCAGGCCGTGTGTACCGGCTTCATCTACGCGCTGGGCATCGCCGACAAGTTCATCAAGACAGGTGCAGCCAGGTGCGCACTGGTGGTCGGCACCGAAACCCTGTCACGCATCGTCGACTGGAACGACCGTGGCACCAGCATCCTGTTCGGTGACGGCGCCGGGGCCGTGATCCTGGAGGCGAGTGATGAACCGGGAATACTGTCCACTCACCTGCATGCGGACGGCAGCTATGAACACCTGCTGACGGTGCCGGCCGGAATTTCCTCGGGTTTCGACAAGGTGCAGGCCGGCAAGGCCTATATCCAGATGCAGGGCAACGAAGTTTTCAAAATGGCCGTGAACACGCTGGGTCGCATCGTCGATGAAACCCTGGCAGCCAACAACATGGACAAGTCCGACGTGGACTGGCTAATCCCGCACCAGGCCAATATTCGCATCATCCAGGCCACGGCACGGAAGTTGCGCATGTCCATGGACCAGGTCGTGGTGACCGTCGACAAGCACGGTAACACCTCGGCCGCATCGGTCCCGCTGGCACTGGATACCGCGGTGCGCGACGGTCGCATCAAGCGCGGTGAAACGCTGCTGCTGGAAGCCTTCGGCGGCGGTTTTACCTGGGGCTCCGCCCTGATCAAATACTGACGCTGCAGGGGTCACCCGGCAGCCGGCAGTGAAAAAATATTTCGACAGGCAACGATGAATACAGCAGCTGAAATCAATACCGCGCTTGCCATGGTCTTTCCCGGCCAGGGGTCCCAGGCTGTCGGCATGTTGGCCGGCCTGGCAGAATCCAGTCCGCAGGTGGAAGAGACCTTTGCCCGGGCGAGTGATGTGCTGGGCTATGACCTCTGGGATCTGGTGCAGCAGGGACCGGCGGAAGTGCTGAACCAGACCGGCAATACACAACCGGCCATGCTGGCGGCGGGGGTGGCCGTCTGGCGTGCCTGGCAGGCACGTGGCGGTGCGCTGCCGGTCGTCATGGCGGGCCATAGCCTGGGGGAATATACCGCGCTGGTTTGCGCAGGTGCGCTGCAGTACGACGACGCCATTGCCCTGGTTGCCGAGCGCGGTAGCTGCATGCAGTCCGCCGTACCGGAAGGCGTCGGTGCAATGGCGGCCATACTGGGGCTGGATGATGCAGCGGTCGCAGGGGTCTGTGAAACAGCGGCCGGGGGTGAGGTGGTATCGCCGGTGAATTACAATTCTCCCGGGCAGGTGGTCATAGCCGGCCATGCGGCGGCGGTGCAGCGGGCAACCGCGCTGGCCAGGGAAGCGGGTGCCAAACGCGCTGTGCTGCTGCCAGTGAGCGTCCCCTCGCACTGTTCGCTGATGACTTCCGCGGCAGCGGAATTTGCGGCACGGCTTGCGCAGGTTGATATCAGTTCACCGCAGATACCGGTGATACAGAATGTCGATGCAACGGCGCATGCCGACCCGGTGACGATTCGCGAGAATCTGGGCCGGCAACTCTACAGCCCGGTGCAGTGGGTGAGGTCCGTGCAGGCCATGGGTAACCGGGGAGTCACACGGATAATCGAGGCAGGTCCCGGCAAGGTGCTTGCCGGCCTGTGCAAGCGCATCGATAAAACAATTGCGGCCGAGGCGGTCCATGATGCTGCGTCGCTGGATGCCGCCTTGTCCGAATCATGACTTTTCAACGACGGGAAAGCCACTATGTCTCTCGATAATCAAACAGCATTGATAACCGGCGCCAGTCGCGGCATCGGCAAGGCCATTCTTGAGGAACTCGGCAAGCAGGGTGCTACGGTTATCGGTACGGCGACGTCGTCAGCGGGTGCGCAATCGATAACCGATAACCTGCAGGCACTGGGCCACAAGGGGGGCGGCATGGTACTGGATGTGACCGATCCCGACTCGGTGACCGCCGTGGTAGAGGCGGTGCAGAATGAATTCGCTCCCGTCTCCATTCTGGTTAACAATGCCGGTATTACCCGTGACAACCTGCTGATGCGCATGAAGGAGGAAGAGTGGGACAGTGTTATCCAGACCAACCTGACTTCGGTGTTCCGCATGAGCAAGGCCTGCCTTCGCAGCATGATGAAAGCCAGGTATGGCAGGATCATCACAATCACTTCCGTGATTGGCAGCACCGGCAATCCCGGACAAACCAACTATGCTGCCACCAAGGCGGGTGCAGCCGGTTTTTCCAGATCACTTGCCCGGGAGGTTGGCTCGCGGGGTATTACCGTTAATACCGTCGCACCCGGATTTATCGATACCGACATGACGCGCAAGCTGTCCGAGAAGCAGCGCGAGACACTGCAGGAACAGATTGCGCTCGGCCGGCTGGGTGATGTGGTGGACGTAGCCCATGCCGTTGCCTTTCTGGCTTCAGATGCTGCTGCCTACATCACGGGCGAAACCCTGCATGTGAATGGCGGCATTCACATGAGTTGAGTGCAGCCGTGCAGCATACCGGCATGCGTATCATGGAACCTCAAAAAATATCGCTTAACTGGCTGTAAATAATGGTATTTATTCGATCGACCCCGGGCTGTTCGGAGAGGCGGGG
>Ga0210124_1001238_pt1 | contig 11285 bp, 8 predicted proteins | sample Muzzi_PWC_D2_FD_185554 | JGI IMG/M metagenome (GOLD analysis project Ga0210124, IMG submission 185554) | Wetland microbial communities from San Francisco Bay, California, USA, that impact long-term carbon sequestration - Muzzi_PWC_D2 (SPAdes) | ecosystem: Environmental > Aquatic > Marine >...
ACGCTGAAGCCGGAGTGTATGAAAACTCCCTGAATTACAAAGGGATACCCGTCTACGTGCGTCAATCCGGATGAGTGGAGCGAAAGGTCGGCCGGCAAAATAATGCCGGCCGACTGAACGACTAAACTGCGCGGCGCCGACTTCCTGACGAGCGATGTCGTTGCCCACTCTTCTTCTTCGGCGTACCGCCACGTCGACTCCAGCTTTTCTTGCTGCGATTGCTCGACGCCCGGTTGCCACGCCCCTGGGTGATCGGTTCCGCTTTGATGCGGGAGTCGGGTTCATAACCAGGAATGATTTCTTTCTCGATTCCGCACTTCAACAGGCTCTCGATATCGCCAAGTAACTTCTTCTCGTCGATGCAGACCAGCGACACTGCGTGCCCTTCCCGCCCGGCCCGAGCCGTGCGTCCGATGCGATGTACGTAATCTTCCGGAACGTGCGGCAGTTCATAGTTAACGACGTGAGGAAGCTTGTCGATGTCGAGGCCTCGTGCGGCTATGTCCGTCGCGACCAGCACTCTGACCTTGTTGTCTTTGAAATCCCGCAAGGCACGGGTTCTTGCGGCTTGCGACTTGTTGCCGTGAATAGCGGCAGCGGAAAGCCCGTCATCTGATAATTGCTGCGCCAGGCGATTCGCGCCGTGCTTTGTGCGCGTGAAGACCAGCACCTGCTTCCAGTTTTCAGAACCGATCCTGTGAGATAGCAACTCGCGTTTGCGGGCTTTGTCGACCGGATGCACGATCTGCCTGACGAGTTCGGCCGGTTTATTGCGTTCGGCAACAGAGATCTCGACGGGTGAATTCAGAAGGTCCGCAGCAAGCTTGCGGATGTCGTCCGAAAACGTTGCCGAGAACAACAGGTTCTGGCGCTGCTTCGGTAACATGGCGAGCACTTTACGAATGTCTCGAATGAAGCCCATATCGAGCATACGATCCGCTTCATCAAGAACGAGTATTTCGACCTTGGAAAGGTCAATGGTGCGTTGCTGCATGTGATCGAGAAGACGACCGGGTGTCGCGACGACGACATCCACGCCGCTGCGCAATTTCGAGATCTGCGTGTTAATGCTGACGCCACCGAAGATGACTGCGGTTCTAAACGGCAGATGACTGCCGTACACGCGCACACTTTCCGCAACTTGTGCGGCAAGCTCGCGAGTCGGCGTCAGGATCAGCGCACGAATGCTGCGCCGGTTGTTGGGTGAATTCTGCAGGTGTTGCAACAGAGGCAGTGTAAAGCCGGCCGTTTTGCCTGTGCCGGTTTGGGCGCCGGCAAGAACGTCCTTGCCTTCAAGAATAAGTGGTATGGACTGCTGCTGGATCGGGGTGACCACCTGGTAACCCTTTTCATCGACCGCACGCAGCAATTCGGCCGACAGGCCGAGTTGGTTAAATAGCATTGGATTTTGTACTCCGGATCGCCTGACTCGAGGGCGAATAAATCGCGCAAGATTCGGTCCAGGCTGATATTTCGATAAGAGCTCCGGCAGCCGTGTTTATACGGGCTCGGAGTGTTTGGCGCCGACCGATGGGCGCCAGGACGGAGCGGACTATAACAGTACCGCAGGTAAATGAAAGGATTTATTGGGATTTATTGGGAAATCGCGGCGGGGACGCCGCTCCCACAACATGCGCGAGTGGCGTCCCCGCCGTGGGCCTGTCCGGGGTCAGATCCCGGTGCCGACCCTGTATGCTCCCCGGGATCAGAGCCGGCCCGGACCCATCACGCCCCGGACGGAAGGTGTGGGAGCGGCGTCCTCGCCGCGATCGACCATTCAGCTTCTCTTGAAATCCTTCGTTTGCACTTTCGTTTCGTGGCCGGCAAACGTCTGGCCGGACTGATCCTGGCCTTTCATGTAGGTCCGCTGCCATCCCTGTTTCTGCGCCTCGGTGCCGGTTTTCTGCAGTTCCGCGTTGAATTTCATCCGGTCGTCCCGCCAATCGACATATTGCTGGTAGAGCTTCGGATTCTCGTTGAGATTTTTCACCACCGGCTCGAATTTGCGAACGTAGTGCCGTGGATATGGCACGAGCGTTGCGATCGGTTCGTCCTTTTCGAACGTCACTTTGTGGCGCTTGCGCGTGAACTGCCAGTTCATCGTGAACGTAAACGGCGCCCAGTCCGTCTCGATGATGCCTTCGAGTGCCGCGATCCCATCCTTTGGCCTGTTCGCCGGCCCCCTTACCCACAGGTTGTGTGACTTGGTGGTTCGGAACAAATACCCCAATGAGAACGTAAGAACCCCGTGGCCAAAGTGCGAACCGATCAGGGCCGAAGGCTGATCGTGGAATTTGATGGATATCGCGTCTAGGCCGTCCTTGCCATTCCATCGCGCGGTAAACGGCACAGGATTGAGCACTTCCCAACCAACCTGGTTGGCAATCGCGAGCGGCAGGCAACGATAGGCGAACCGCTCCGGTAGTTGCTCGATCCAGTCGCGCGCCCTTTGCGCCGTTCGAAGCGGCATCGGCTCTTCGACGACCTCGTAGGCAGTGATCTGTAATTTGTCCTTCATGTCCGTCTTCCGCTAATGGGTGTGAATTCGCCGGGAGCCACTTTACACAAATGAGCGCTTCAGTCGTATGCCTGCGCCGGCAACCAGGTGACGAGCGGGTCCTAAATAAAGATGATCACCAGGCCCAACAACTGCAACAGGATGAACGGCACCACGCCACGATGAATCGTCCGGATGTCGATGCCGGAATACGTCCCTGGTCATAGCCAACCCACATGAACCCCGCTTCGACTTTTCCGTCCCTGATGCTTTCGGTAATTTCCAGGGCCGGAACGACTTCACCGGGTTCATACAACTGAAGATCGATCGCCCCGGATGAAACCTCGCGAAGATCGGCCGCCAGTTTTCCCGGAGCAGTACCGATCACGGGCATCGCATTCGTAAAGGATGAAGTCACCCTCCAGCGAATCGCTTCTATTCCTGATTGCTGCTGCGTCGACTCCGGAGTATCACGAATTGCACCTGGCAGACGAAGCGCAAGCGACATGAGAAAACCAAAAACAAGCGCCGTAATGACGGCAACGAACAATGCGTTCGGCGAGACGTTTTTGTCACCTGGCATTATGGTTCCCTTTTGCTGATCTGCTAGCGTGGGACCCCGGCACAGTAGCCTGTCAAATCAAAGCTGGTAGGTATAGCCCTTGGCCTGGAAGGCATTAACCAGGGTCATCGCCGACAAACCGACCTTCACCGGGCTGGCGAGCTCATGCTTGTTCCATTTACGAAACCCGAGCGACTGCCCACAGGCGAAAATTCCGACGCCGGCCTCCGCGAGCTGATTGACCAGGTCCAGGCTCGGGTTGTCGCTCCCGTATTTATCCCGGTACGCCTCGTTATTGAGCAGGCTGATGAGCGCAGCACCGTGAATGACCACGGCGATATCCATGTTCTCCCGTGGTACGCCCTGAGCAGCGTGTGCATTGAGAAACCTGGCGACCCTGTCGAGATCCCGATTCACCACCGTCGTGTCTGTGGAATATTGTGTTAGTTCGAATACAACCTGATATTGATGACCCTCAACCAAAGGGACATCCCGATCCGCAACCGGAAACGACTGGCCATAGCCTTTTATTACGGGTCCGTTGTTCGGTTCTTCGGCAAATACACTGAATGCAACCAAAATCAGGAATACAGTGAATGTCAGTCGGGCAATCATCGGGCAAGCTCCAGCAGCTAGAATAGGTATGGAGATTATATGTGCACTAGCCGGCTGGCGCCCTCTTTGTTTTGCGGTGACCGCGGTCATTCGAACGGATCGTCTGCGTCAAGCCATATCGAATAACAAAAATTCCGATGCGCCGTTCGCATGGATTTCCAATTGTTTTGCATCTGCAATGGCCATGCCATCGCCCGCACCGAGTTGCGCGCCATTTACGCTCAGGTTGCCGTTAACCAGCTGTATCCAACCGGTATGACCGTCTGCCATCTCGTGGATGATGCCGCGTCCTTCATCGAGCACGGTTGCATAAATATCGACCGACTGGTGAATCTTCAATGAATCGTTCCGTGCATCGCGGGAGGCGATCAATCGCAATTTGTTTTGCTTGTCCGACCTCGAGAACGTCTTCTCTTCCCAGCCTGGTGCAATCCCCGCTCGTTCAGGCAAGAGCCAGATTTGCAGCAGGTGCGCCATTTCGCTGCTGGAATGATTGAATTCGCTGTGCTGCACGCCTGTCCCTGCTGACATTCGTTGCACGTCGCCGGCCCGAATTACGGAGCCGTTTCCCATGCTGTCTTTATGCTCCAGCGCACCTTCGATCATGTAAGTGACGATCTCCATGTCCTTGTGACCGTGAGTGCCAAATCCCTGCGCCGGCTCAATGCGGTCCTCGTTGATGACCCGAAGATTGCCGAACCCCATATGCTCGGGGTCATAATAACTGCCGAATGAAAAACTGTGTTTTGTGTTGAGCCATCCCATATCGACGGCACCGCGGTCTGCCGAACGCCTGATTTCAATCATGAGTATCTCCTCGATCCATTCAAGCTGCGTAATTCGCAGTCGCCCGCAGTGGTAGCTTGTGAATGATTTTCTCGATCTGCAATCGGGCGGCACTCATGGCCTCGTCACCGCGCAACTGTTGCTGATCTGCGGCAATCACTTCTACGTCGGTCATTCCAACGAAGCGTAACGCCTGGCGCATATACGGCGTTGCAAAATCCATCACGCTGTCGACACCAACGCCTCCGCTCGCTATGACCAGGTAAACCTTCCTGCCTTTCAACAGCCCGATGGGCCCTTCTTTCGTGTAGCGAAATGTCAGCCCGGCCCTGGCGATCATATCCACCCAGGCTTTCAATGCAGCGGGCACACCGAAATTGTATATCGGCATGCCGATGACGATCGCATCGGCTGCCTGCAATTCGGCAACGAGCGTGTCGGAAAACCCGAGCGTCTCCTCCTGATGCGGCGTCCGTTCCTCGACGGGCGTGAAATTCGCCGCAATCCATTCCGGGTCTACATGCGGCATGCCCGAAGCCAGGTCCCTCGAAACCACATTCAATGGCCCTGTCCGCTTCTCCAACGTCAGCAGCAGGTGATCCGCCAGCATGCGCGTGACGGAACCATCAAACCGCCCACTTGAATCTATTCTCAATATGTTCATCGTATCAATTTCCTTCAATCTCCCGCTTTGCCATGAGCACCCGCCCTGGCCTGCATTTGCAGTATCGTTGTTGCTATTCATAGAATAAACGGTAGAATTTTCATTTCTTTATTGTGAAATAAACAACAATATGAACAAATTCGACGATATGCAGGCGTTCAACGCGGTGGTCGAAACTGGCAGCTTTACAGCAGCCGCTGACCGTCTCGATGCCGACAAGTCGGCGATCAGCCGACGGGTCTCGGCACTTGAAGAGCGGCTCGGCGTGCAACTGCTGCGCCGGACGACGCGCACGTTGAACATCACCGAAACCGGGCAGAGCTTCTATGAACACTCCGTGCGCCTCCTGGCGGATCTGGATGAAGCGGAATCGGCAGTCGCGCAAAAACATGGCGAACTGCGGGGGCGGTTGAAAATTTCGCTGCCGCTCTCTTTCGGTCTGCGGCACATGTGCAAACCGATCAGCGAATTCAGCAAGCGTCATACGGGAGTCCGCTTCGATCTCGATGTAAATGATCGGCTGGCAGATCTTATCCAGGACGACATCGATGTTGCCGTGCGCATCGGCCGACTCACGGATTCTTCACTGATTGCCCGCCGCCTGTTCCAGTCGCGGGTTATCGTGACGGCCAGCCCGGATTACCTGGCGCGCTTCGGCATACCGTCCTCGCCTGAAGCACTCAGCGAGCACCGATGCCTGGTCTACAGCAATCTGCCCGATGCGGATCGGTGGCTGTGGTACGACGAACACGGCACGGAGCACCGCTGCAAAGTCAACGTCGTTATGAGCGCAAACAACGGCGATATGCTCAGCCAGGCATCGGCAGACGGACTGGGCCTTGTCATTCAACCGACATTCATCGCCCACAGCTTCGTGCGTAGCGGCGCGCTTGTGCCGGTCCTGACCGATGTCAGATGGCCCGACGTGACGGCACACGCGGTCTACCCGCAAGCAAGGCACCTGAGCTACCGGGTACGAGCCTTTATTGATTTTCTCGCCGACTACTTCGATGGCACGCCTTATTGGGACAGGGATTGCGAGGGCAAACACCGCTGACGCAGGTGTCGGCGGCGATCAAACTGGTTTCATCGGGAATTTTTCGCTACATTCCGAGTCGCACAAGTATCTGCAATCTGCAGGTTGGCGCGGAAATTCAGATAAAAACGGTGGATGCGACCGATTCCGGTCGTTGCCGCATCCTTATATAAAGCCGCCGCAAACAGAGAGAGAACACACATGCTCAAGATCTCGAATCTTTCGAAGACCTATCCTAATGGCGTGCAAGCACTGCGGGACGTCAGCCTCGATATTCCGACCGGCATGTACGGCCTGCTCGGCCCGAACGGTGCCGGCAAGTCCACGCTGATGCGCACGATTGCAACATTGCAACAGCCCGATTCAGGCGGTATCGATCTCGATGGACTCGACATCCTGGCCCGGCCGGCCGAACTCAGGAAGCAGTTAGGCTACCTGCCGCAGGATTTCGGCGTTTATCCGCGAATCTCGGCGCTCGACATGATGGACCATATGGCCATCCTCAAAGGCTTTACGAACAAGAAAGAGCGCGAGGAAGTGGTGGACGGACTGCTGCGGCAGACGAATCTTCATGACGTCCGGAAGAAAGCGCTGGCCGGATTTTCAGGCGGTATGCGCCAGCGTTTCGGCATAGCCCAGGCGCTGATCGGCGATCCAAAGTTGATCATCGTCGATGAACCAACTGCCGGACTTGATCCTGAAGAGCGCAATCGCTTCCTCAACCTGCTCTCTGATATCGGCGAGAACAAGGTCGTTATCCTCTCGACGCACATCGTTGACGACGTCACGAATCTCTGCCCGCGCATGGCGATCATCGCGAACGGGCAGATAGTTCGAGAAGGCAAGCCGGCAGATCTTATTCGTGACCTGTCCGGTGCAATCTGGATCAAGACGGTCGATCGTGTCGATGTCGAGTCTCACAAGTCCCGCCACAAAGTGATATCCAGTCATCTCTATGCCGGGCGTTATGTGCTGCATGTCCTTTCCGACAACGATCCCGGTGACGGCTTCGCCAGTCACGAGCCGGATCTCGAAGATGTGTATTTCTCAACTCTCCACAAACAGGAAGCGAACGTCGCCGCGGCTGCCTGAGCCACCCACTCACAATATCGATCTTGAAGATCGGGAGAGATGAGATGTTCCTGAAAGTTTTCGGTTTTGAACTGCGGTATCACCTGAAAAGTCGCCTGTTTATTTTTGGCGTGACGATTTTCCTGCTATTGACTTACCTGAGCATTGTTTCGCCGAACGTACAGCTAGGCGGTACCGGCGGCGCGAACATCAATTCACCCTTCGCCATGGTCCAGGTTCACTACATCATGGCGATACTTGCCGTGCTGGTGGGAACCGCTTTCACCAACAGTGCCGCGCTCCGCGATGACGAATTCCGAATGGCGGAAATTATCTATTCCACGCGAATGACGAAACCCGCCTACGTACTCGGTCGATTTGCGGGGGCGTTCACCGTCACCTACCTCGTCTACCTCGGCACGTCTGTGGGCTTCGCAATCGGCGCGGCCATGCCCTGGCTGGACCAGGAACTGATTGGCCCGTTTGTCTATTCCCACTATGTGTATTCCGCGTTGGTCATTGGACTTCCGCCGCTGTTTACAAACATGTCCATCGTCTATGCAGTGGCTGTATGGACCCGCGATCAGCGTATCGCGTATGCGGCGATAATCGGTTTACTCGTCCTGTACCAGGTTGCGTCCGCCGTACTGGGACAACTGGAATATCGGGAACTCGCCGCACTGGTCGATCCGACGGGCGGGGCTGCTCTCGGCGAAGTCATGCAGTACTGGACCGTGTTCGAGAGAAACACCGACGTCGTTCCTTTGCGTGGGACGCTACTGACCAACAGGATCATCTGGACCACCCTTGGCCTGGTTTTGTTGGCACTTACAACGTGGCGTTTTCGTTTCCAGGTAAGCAAACAAGGTAAGACCAAAAAGAAAGACGAACCGGTAGCATTGCTATCCAATGTCGCCGCACCTGTCGCATTTTCCCTGCGTCGACCCGTTTTTGCGCCCGGCACCGCATGGCATCAGTTTCTTGCGCGCTTGAGATTCGAAATCAGCGGTGTCGTCAAGAGCGTCTTCTTCTGGGTGCTGGCCGCATTGGCCGCGGCCCTGTCAATGGGCAGTTTCTTCTCCCTGGGTGGCATCTTCGGCACACCGGTTTACCCGGTTACCCGCATCATGATCCAGATCATGAGTGGCACAGTTACGCTTTCAATGTTGATCGTGATGGTGTTCTACGGGGCCGAGCTCGTATGGCGTGACCGGGAGGTCCGTTTTCAGGAGATCCTCGGCAGCTCTCCGGCACCGAACTGGGCATTCGTATTGTCCAAGATGATCGCCGGCGTCATGGTCATATTCATTTTTCTTGCCGTGAACGTGCTGGTGGCCGCCCTTTTCCAGTTGTTCAACGGCTATACAAATCTCGAACCCGGCCTGTACCTGGTCGGTTACCTTTACGACTATGCGAGCCTCGCCTACCTCGCCGTCGTGCTGTCAATTGTTTTGCAGATCCTGGCACCAAACAAATATTTCGGCATGCTGTTCATGGTGCTTTATATCCTGGCTTTGCTCACGCTGCCCGGGGCCGGATTTGAAGATCCGCTCTATATTTATGGGGCGACTAGCTCGACACCGTATTCCGACATGAATGGTTACGACGGCCAGCTCGCGTTTGCTGCGCTTTATCATCTCTACTGGCTCTGTTTCGCTATTCTGCTTGGCGTAGCCGGCTACCTGATGTGGACTCGTGGACCTCAGGAAAGATTTCGCATACGGTTGCGCAACGCAGGCGCCAGCTATTCCCGCACGACCGGCGTGATCGCAACTGTGGCGCTCGCTGGTTTTCTCGGCCTGCTCGCGTTTATCTACTACAACACGCATATCCTAAATGACTACGTCACAAGAGATGATCAACGCGCCAGCACGGCCGAATATGAAAAGAAGTACATCGGTCTTAAAGGTCAGCCAATTCCGCGCATTACGGACATCAAAATGGATGTCGAGCTGTATCCCGACGACCAGCGCTTCATTGCTCATGGCGAATACGTTCTGGAAAACAAGTCGGGCGCTTCGATTACCGAGGTGCCGGTCGGCTTCGGATTTGAAGTACAGGTTTCCGACCTGGCGTTCGAGGGTGCGAAGCTCGAATCGTCTGATGAGCAGTACAATCTTCACACGTTTCGATTCGATCCGGCACTACAACCGGGAGAGCGACGCGCTTTGACTTTTACGACGTCGCGCGGGCCGAAAGGGTTCAAACATCGCGGCAATCTCCCCGGCTTGCTAAACGGTGGAGGCGGCGTCTTCGGCAACGGTACGTTCGTCAATAATAACGCGCTGGGACCCGTCATAGGTTTCAACGAAGGAGCAATACTGACTGACCGAAGTGACCGCTGGCGTGAAGGCCTGGAACCCGTACCACGCTATCCCGACCTGGACGATGAAAGTGAATGGGGTAACAGCTATCTGACTCAGGATGCGGACTGGGTGACATTCGAGGCAACGGTTACTACCTCTGCGGACCAGGTGGCAATCGCGCCGGGATACCTGATCGAGGAGAGCATCGAAGGCGACCGGCGGCATTTCCACTACAAGATGGATGCACCAATGCAAAATCTGTACGCGGTGCTCTCTGCACGTTACGAATCGAGGGTCGAAGACTGGAACGGTATTGAACTTTCTGTTTACTACGAGCCCGGGCACGATTGGAACATCGATCGGATCTTCGAAAGCCTGAAGAAGTCTTTGGCCTATTACGGCGAAAATTTCAGCCCTTATCAGTATCACCAGATGCGAGTGCTCGAATTCCCGGCCTACGCCGCATTTGCACAGTCATTCCCGAACACGGTCCCGTGGTCCGAGGGAATCGGCTTCATAGCCGATCTTCGGGACCCTGAAGACATCGACTATGTATTTTACGTTGGTGCCCACGAAGTCGCGCATCAGTGGTGGGGCCACCAGGTCTCGTCCGCGAAAGTCCAGGGGCAGACTGTTCTCGTCGAAACGCTCGCACAATACTCTGCATTGATGGTGATGGAGCACGAGTACGGACCGCATACAATGCGCCGGTTCCTGAAATACGAACTCGATCGCTATCTGCAGGGCCGGGGCGCCGAGGCGATCGAAGAACAGCCCCTGTACCGTGTCGAAAATCAACAGTACATACACTACCGAAAAGGCTCGGTCGTGATGTACGCAATCAAGGATGCTCTCGGAGAGGACGCCGTGAATCGCGCATTGCGGAACCTGATCAGCGAGGCTGCGTATCGATATGACCCCTACCCGACGACCCGTGACCTGCTGCGAAACCTGCGTGCCGAAGCGACAACCGAGGAACAGCAGGACCTGATCACCGACATGTTCGAGAACATTACGTTGTGGGATCTAAAGGTCGACGACGCTACCGTTGCAAAACGAACGGATGGAAAATTCGATGTGACTATCAACATCGAAGCGGCAAAGTACGTCGCTGATGGCAAAGGGCAGCAGGAAGAAGTGCCACTCGATATGCCGATCGATATCGGCATCTTCAACAAGAGCCTGGAAGACGTGTACGAGGGTGACGATCACGTGATTCTGTTCGAAAAACGCCGCATAAAATCCGGCGAATCATCGTTTTCGTTCGTCGTTGACGAGATGCCGAGCCACGTTGGCGTCGATCCCTACAACAAGCTGATCGATCGCAACAGTGACGACAATGTCGAGACCGTCGATGAGATTACCTGATGCAGCTCCGGATTCGGCTTCACGAGTAAAGCGAGGCTTAACGATTTCTTTGACCTGTTCGATCATGAATTGCATTGTCGCTCCACTCTTCGCGATGACGTTTCTTTTTGCTGGCGGTACCCTGGCGCGCGCCGCTAATGTCGATTGCATGGACACTGCAACAGCGCTCGAATACTGGCGCCCAATCCGGGAGCGGGTCGCGACAGTCGAGGAGCCGGCGGATGACCTTGCACTGGAGCTCCTGCCTTGCCTCGGCTCGCCGAATTCCGAACTGCGCGATCAGACCGCGTACGAACTGTTCACCTTCTGGTTACGCGGCAACAGGCTTACGGACGACACCCGTCGAACACTGCTTGGAGACCTGAGCGAAGTGATGGCCG
>Ga0210124_1001239_pt1 | contig 11283 bp, 6 predicted proteins | sample Muzzi_PWC_D2_FD_185554 | JGI IMG/M metagenome (GOLD analysis project Ga0210124, IMG submission 185554) | Wetland microbial communities from San Francisco Bay, California, USA, that impact long-term carbon sequestration - Muzzi_PWC_D2 (SPAdes) | ecosystem: Environmental > Aquatic > Marine >...
AAATAGCACTTAAAAACATCTTTAGACTTTGTCTGTTACCGGATAAAACCTGTATTTTCGCTTTTCAGGCCTGGAAGAGTTACCTGATTATCATTTTCATGGTTACACTCGGTCTCACGCTACGCCACTCACCGTTCCCAAAGCCCTTCCTTGCCGTTATCTATGAAACCATAGGGGGAGCCCTGCTCTTCTCAAGCTTTCATTTCTATGGGCGAATCTGGCGGGTAAAAATCAGAAAGAAGCCTTGCATAACATCTAAAGATGAGTAAGATAAAACCTCTGAAAAATGCTCTCTTTTGTCAAGTTCATTTCAGAAAATAGGAATTAGAAAATAGAAAATAGATGACCGAAAATGGACACAAATGTAATTTGAGAATTAGAAGGTTAGAAAGTGAGAAGTTTGGAAACCAAGAAAATGTGCCGACCTTCTGATGTTCTCACCTTCTTACTTTCTTATTTTAAAAAATATTCGTGCTTATGCGTGTTCATCTGTGGTTTCCCTTAGCCTCTTTCCTCTTTTCTCTTTCCTATTTTCTATTTCCTGTTTTTAATCCCTCCATCACCTTTTCTGCGGCCTGGATCGTTTTGTCGATATGCATTGTGTCATGTGCTGCGGATACAAAAAGGGCCTCAAACTGTGAAGGCGCAAGATAAATACCTTCTTCAAGCATGCCTTTGTAATAGTCGGAGAACATTTTAAGGTTGCTGGTTTTGGCATCTTCAAAATTCATAACCTCTCTGTCTGTAAAAAAGAGACCCAGCATTGACCCTGCCCTGGTCAGTTTAACAGTGATGCCTGCTTTTTCCGAAGCGCCTTTAAGGCCTACCGCCAGTCGCTCGGTTTTCTCATCTAAAGCTTCAAAGAAACCGGATGCATTGAGTTGAGTTAGTGTCGCGATTCCTGCAGCCATGGCCAGGGGATTGCCGGAAAGGGTCCCGGCTTGATATACCGGCCCCTGAGGGGCAATATGCTCCATGATATCACGCCTGCCGCCATAAGCACCCACCGGCAACCCTCCGCCGATGATTTTACCCAGGCATGTCAGATCAGGAGAAATTCCATATATGGCCTGTGCACCGCCATGCGACACCCTGAACCCGGTCATCACCTCATCGAATATCAGCAAACTACCGCTTTTGTCAGTGAGCTCCCTTAGTGCCTGAAGGAAACCATTCACTGGCGTAACCAGTCCCATGTTCCCTGCAACAGGCTCGACAATGATGCATGCAATTTTATCTCCCTTAGTTTTCATTACCTCTGAAACGCTGTCGATATCGTTATAAGGAAGGGATAATGTATGGGCCACGAAAGATTTCGGGACGCCGGGACTCCCAGGAATGCTCAATGTGGCAACGCCTGATCCTGCCTCTACAAGAAGCGAGTCCGCATGGCCATGATAACAGCCGTCAAATTTGATAATGGTATCTCTTTTTGTAAAGCCACGGGCCAGCCGTATGGCACTCATGGTTGCTTCGGTGCCGGAGTTTACCATGCGGACCATATCCATGGATGGAACCGCATCAATCAGCATTTCAGCAAGTTTGATTTCAAGTTCGGTGGGCGCACCAAAGCTGGTTCCTTTTTTTAAAACCGATGAAAGGGCTTCAACAACCGCGGGATGTCGGTGACCCAGGATCATCGGCCCCCAGGAACCGATATAATCGATGTAGCCATTTCCGTCTTCATCAAAAATCATGCATCCTTCTGCGCGGTTGATAAAAACCGGTTTTGTCCCCACAGACTTACAGGCCCTGACCGGGCTGTTTACGCCGCCGGGAATAACATTCAATGCACGGTCATACAGAATACGGGAATTTTTATTGTTCATCATCTCACTTTCCTTTCAAGATGGTTATTAAACCTGTTGACTTTTTCCAAAATTTTTATTGAAAATTTCACCCTAAATAAGCAAAAGCAGAGGATGTTCCAGATCCGAGGCATCAATGGCGAAGCCGTAGTTGGCTACTGCGAGCCCTTGATAACAAAGGAATTGGGTATCCTCAGCTTTCCCGAAGGGTAAACAAAATTGGATTTTATTTAAAACTTGTATCTTCTCTACACTTGAATTATGATATCATATCCAATCATAACAAAATAAAAAAGATATTAAACACATATCAAATTTTCCGGTTTTGTTTATGATGAATTAGGGTATCAGACACCACCCAACTGGTCAAGCAAGCTTTTTTGACAATGGCAAAACAAAGATCCCCTGAACAACTGGCAAAAATCATATCTTACATCCTGGGACGTAATCCTGCGGAATTCGGGTTGGTCCCGGATTCGAATGGATTTGTTAAAATCAAAGAGTTTTTAAAAGCTCTCTCGGAAGAGGAAGGGCTAAAATACGTTCGCACATCGAATATCAACGAAATCCTTATCACCATGCCAAACCCTCCTGTTGAAATCAGGGGCATTCACATCCGTGCAAAACACCGTAATGAAACGTCCGGATATATACCGGCTCAAAACCTTCCGAAGCTCCTTTATACCTGTGTAAGAAGAAAGGCTTACCCCAGTGTTTTGGAAAATGGAATACGCCCCATGGGATTTAGTCATGTCATCCTATCGTCCGAACCTGACATGGCTGAAAGGATGGGAAAGCGTAGAGACCCGATGCCAATACAACTTGTGGTTCAGACCGAAATATCGTTGGATAAAGGCATAATATTTTATGAAGCCGGCGAAACCCTTTATCTGGCAGAATCAATACAGCCGGGCTGCTTCACTGGTCCTCCCCTGCCCAAACAGAAGGAACCGGCTGCAAAAAGGGACGTCGTCGATGAACCGGCACTCGACAGAATGCCCGGCAGTTTTATATTGAAACTCAAAGGAAAAAATGCTCACGACAAGACATCTCAATACAAAAGCAAGCAAAAATCGGTTGATTGGAAAAAAGAGTCCAAAAAAAATAAAAAAGAAAAACGAAAAAGAGAACGGCCGCCGTGGCGTCAGTGAGGCTAACAGCTCAAAGCTCAAGGCCAAAACAAAAAAAACTACAAGGCCTAAACGATCCCCATTCTCTATGCCCTATGCCATTTCAACCAATTTTTGCCCTGAACCGTGAACCCTGAACCCCTCAACTTGGGTTTTCCAATGTTTCAAGAAAAAAATTGACAACCTTTTATAAAATTGGTATCAGATTTTTTTTATGTTCACCCCCGTGGGCCGTTAGCTCAACTAGGCAGAGCACCTGACTCTTAATCAGTAGGTTATTGGTTCGATTCCAATACGGCCCACCAAATAATATCAGATACTTATCCCCACTTGATCTAACCATCATTTTGCCAACTATTTTTTCATATGTAGTTGGCATTTTCAATTGAATCTAAAGGAGGATATATTGAATGAATATGATATCGTCTTGATTGGCGGAGGTATTGTCGGTGTCTCCACCGCTTGGAAACTAAAGCAGTATTATCCTGATGCGTCAATATTGTTGATTGAAAAGGAATCTTCTCTAACCAAACATCAGACCGGCCATAACTCAGGGGTAATCCATGCAGGAGTGTATTACAACCCGGGAAGCCTAAAGGCAGAATTATGCAAACGCGGTGCAGCACAAACGCTTGCATTTTGTCGAAAGCATAACTTGCCATATGAGCAATGTGGTAAGCTGTTGGTTGCTACCGATATGGTTGAATACGATCGGATGAAAGCCTTGGAAAGCAGGTGCATTCAAAACGGGATTGAAATAGAGCGCTTGTCAGAAGCTGAGCTAAAAACACGGGAACCTAATATTAGAGGTATTTCTGCTTTGCTGGTATCGGCGACAGGTATCACCGACTACAAAAAGATTACATTGAAAATGGCCGAGCTTTTTATTTCATTGGGTGGTGTAATTAAGTTTGGATTTGAAGTCAAAGCTTTAAGGGAGACTGCTAATGCAGTACAAATTCGAATAGGTGCCAATACCATAAGTGCTAAATATATAGTCGCTTGCGGTGGTTTAATGGCAGATCGATTGGCAAAGATGATGAACATAGATATTGATTTTCAAATCGTTCCCTTTCGTGGTGAATACTACCAGCTACCTCCCAAATACAACAGGATCGTTACCCACCTTATCTATCCCATTCCTGATCCAGACCTGCCATTTTTGGGTGTGCATTTGACTCGGATGATCGACGGTTCAGTGACTGTTGGCCCCAACGCCGTAGTGGGCTGGAAGCGAGAAGGTTACGGTAGGCTCAACTTGGATTTGAAAGACAGCTTGGAAATGATAAGATTTCCAGGTTTTTGGAAAGTACTCGCCAATAATATGAAGTCAGGACTGTCCGAAATTAGGGATTCTTTTTACAAACCCGGTTATTTAAATCGAGTTCGCAAATATTGCCCTATCCTTACGATTTCAGACCTCTATCATTACCCTGCAGGGATAAGAGCCCAGGCTGTGAAAAAAGACGGAAGCCTTGTGCACGATTTTCTTTTTGCCGAAAGTAATCGTTCTCTGCATGTTTGTAACGCTCCTTCACCTGCTGCGACCTCGGCTATGCCCATCGGTGAATATTTGTGCAGGAAAGTCAAAGAAAAGTTCTATCTTTGATGAGGTGATGGATGAACTTGAGAATTTAGATATATTTTTTTCAGGTCGAACTTGACAGAAACAGGCGGTGTATTATGTTTTATCGTAGATCTTTGAAATTATCACTTAAATTGAGCGATTTTCAAGTTTGCCTTAGATACAAGAAAAATGTTGTTTCGTTATAGTGTGGCATATGCGGAACGGCATCTGACGAAGTAGGTGCGGTGAAATTGGTAATCCCGAAGGGTTTCAAATTCTTGAAATATAGAATGGCAAAATACATCGAAAGTATTATTAAATTAACCATTTCAATAATTTGAAACGCTCAGTTTAGGTATCATGAAGAGCGGCGATAGGGAACTGGCCCTGTAATCGCCCGGCAACCTGCAATCTGCAAGGTGCTAAATCCAGCCCGCAAGGGAGACATGCGGTCCTTAGGACAAAAAGACTCACCTCTCCATTGCGAGAGGTTTTTTTTTGCCTATTTTTAGAAATATGTGGAGGATAATAAGATGAAAAAAATAGTATTCTTATATTCAGGTGAAGGAACCAATAGTAGTGAGAGTGAATTCAAACTATTAAAACATTCAAAATATTGGTCTGAGATACAACATATTTTATCTTCAAAATTAGATTTGGATTTAGAAGAAATTTGGAAAAAGGAAATCGGTAAACATCGATGTCCTTACAGCCCTTTAATAACTGTCACATCTCAAATTTGTTTATCGGATATTTGGGTTCAATGGGGATACAAACCGGACATCCTAATTGGTCATAGCACAGGAGAATTAGCGGCTTCATATCAAGCCGGTCTGTATTCACTGGAAGATACCCTTTTAATAGCCTATCAAATTGGACAAGTTGCTTCAAATTTGGAGGGTGTGATGCTCCATGGTCAATTATCTGACCGGCAAATCGAGCAGCTGCCCGTAAACCTATCTTCATTTAACTTTGCTGTTGATTCCAAAAAGCATGTAACGCTGACTGGCCATACTGATGAAATGAATGCTTTTTTAACTGCAAATCCTGACTTTGTTAAAATGAGACTGCCCCATCCATGGCATCACCCGGATTACCGTAATTTTTATCATATAATAAAAAATCTTAAATCCAATAAAATAGATGATTTCAAATTTGTCTCTGGAGTTACCGCTGACTTTGAAAATAACTTAGGAGATGAACACTGGAAGAACTGGTCAACTCATCCCATAAATTTTATTGATTCCATGGAAACCATCAAGAAAAAGTATAATGAAAATCATTTAGATATAATTGAAATCGGTTTTCATCCCGTATTGGGTAAATGTTGTGAGATTTTTGATCAGTACACATATGTGTCATCCATGTTTCGAGGAGAGGATGAAATAAAGTGGATATTACACCAGCGAAAAATACTTGATCAGGAGCCCTTATTAAATAAATTAAGACAGTCGATAGATGATTTTAAACCCCAGTTGGATTTTGATACTTCACTGGCATATCAAGGTCTTGATTCTCTTGCCTTCGTTGAGCTCTCTACAGCTTTACAAATATATTTCCCGTCGTTATTTCCTCAAGACTTTTATAGATACAAAACAATAAATCAATTAATTGATCAATTTGGAATCGACAAACTCGCCGAGTTGCCCTTGAATTTTAAATTTGAAAAAAATGAAGTTGTTATTGCAGGAATGAGCTGTAAATTCCCATCCTCCGCAGAAAATTTAACTCAATTTTGGGAAATGTTACTGAGTAAAGAAGATCAAGTAAAAAGTAATCCCAATAGAGGTGATTTTGAAGCTGGTTTTTTAAATGATCATATTACAAGGTTTGATCATAAATATTTTAATATTTCCAAAGCCGAAGCCCATACGATGGATCCGCAGCAAATTCTGGCATTGGAATTAACTGAATTGCTTTGGAAAGATGCGGGTATTGATCCGAAAAATCTGGATAAAAAGAGAATCGGAGTATATATAGGTGTATGGAACCAGGAATATGTGGGCAAAAAAGATTCTGTTTATTATCCAACCGGAACAAATCCAAGTATCATAGCATCGAGAATAAGCTATCACTATGATTTAAGGGGTCCGAGTTGGGTATCCAATACAGCCTGTTCATCTTCATTGGTCGCGGTCCATTATGCTGCCAAAGATATTGAGGATGGTAGAATAGATTTTGCTATAGCTGGCGGTGTTAATATGCTGTTGGGAAACGATTTTACCCATTATATGAGAGACTCTGGATTTTTATCAAAGGATTCTAGATGCAAAGCCTTTGATAATTCTGCAAATGGATATGTTCGTGCTGAAGGTGGCGGTTTGGTGCTTTTGACAAATAAAACTTTTGTAAATGAATATTATGCCGAATTAAAAGGTTCTTCAGTCAATCAAAATGGTCGCAGGTCTCAAAACATTACCGCACCTCATCCGGAAGCACAAGAAGAGTTATTGCTGGATGCTTCCAGAGATGCAGCTATTTTGCCTCAAGATATTTCTTATATAGAATGTCATGGAACAGGCACCAAGATTGGTGATCCAATTGAATTTTCAGCCATCCAAAATACAGTCGCAAAAAACAGAAAAACTATCTGCTTTTTAGGTTCTGTAAAATCTAATATTGGTCATCTGGAATCTGCTTCAGGTATTGCCGGTCTGATTAAATCCGTTTTAATCCTTAACAATGGTATTATTCCACCGAATTTACATTTCAATCAACCCAATCAATTTATTGATTTTGAATCTTATCCTATTAAAATCGTAACTGAAGAAACGAAAATAGATAATGAAGCAAACATCGGTATCAGCAGTTTTGGTTTCGGTGGCGTAAATGCCCATATTATCATTAGGGGCGCAAATGGTAATATTAGAAAAAAGGTAAAGAATTTAGAGATCCCCTTTGATAGAAATAGATCATTATCTCTAAAAGATTTCTATCAACTTAATGTGGTACCAGTCCATAGTACAAGTAACACACTGGAACTTAGTGAAAGTAAATTTGATACCAGCAAGTTCATTAAAAATCTATTTTATAATATAACCAACATTGAGGAAATTGATCCGGAAGTAGAACTAATTGAACAGGGGTTAGATTCCGTAGCAGCGCTTGAATTTATAACTAATTTGGAACAAGAATTTAATATTGAATTAGATGCTGAATTTCTATTAGATTTTTCATTAATTGATCAAATTATAACAGAAATTGAAAGGATAATTTCCCATACGAATCATGAAACTGAAAAGAATCATCACATAGACAGAGAAGAAGTTGAGATTTCTGTATAGAGATATTTCCATATTTTCTGGTTCTCGAGTCTTTCATGAAAATTGATGAATATCTTTTATCAACTTAAATAGGCACAATATTATGAACATAAAAACTACTCATGTCGGGTCTTTACCTCGGCCTCAAGAAATGAATGCAAAAACTTTAAAAAACCAAAAAGTTACTAATAACGATTTAAGAAACTATTTATATGAAATTATAGAGAGGCAAATTTCATTGGGGATAACCTTTATTAACAATGGTGAATTGCCAAGATTGGATTATATAAATTCAACCATCAATCGAATATCCGGCTTTTTTAGCACTGGGATTGCTCCAATACCCAAGGATTTAGAAGAATTGCCAGAATATTCAAGAAGATTTGGAGCTCGAAATGGCTTGATTACACTCAATCCCAAAGCACCGGTTAAACTTCCCGCATGTTCCGGCCAGCTTGAATACATTGGTGAAAAGTCTTTGCGGGAAGAGATTGAAATGATGATAGATATTTTCGATGAATTAAAACAAAAATATCCGGAATCACCATCTGAATTATTTTTCACCTCCCCTTCTCCCGGAACGGTAGCATTGTTTTTAGAAGATAAATACTATTTCGATTATGAAACTTATCTGAAAAATTTAGGCGCAGTATTACAAAAAGAATACGATATTATAAGTAGCTATGATATATTTATGCAAATTGACTGCCCTGATTTGGCTATGGGGAGACATACGAAGTTTAGAGATTTGGAAGATGAACAATTTTTGTCGATTATTGATACGAATATTAAAGTTTTGAATCAATCATTGGAAAATGTAAATCCGAACAAGAGTAGAGTTCACATCTGCTGGGGAAATTATCCAGGCACGCATCACTGTGATATAGACTTAAGTAAAATATATCATTCTGTAATTAAGGTGAATGCAAAATATATTTCACTAGAATCCAGTAATCACCGCCATGCACATGAGTGGGAAATCTTTAAAGAGTTTGCTTTTCCTGATCATAAAATTCTTATGCCGGGTGTCATTGATACCACATCAAATACTGTTGAACATCCGAATCTGGTGGCACAGAGAATATTAAATTTTGCTGAACTTCTCGGTGCCGATCGAGTGATTGGATCTACTGATTGCGGATTTGCCTCTACTGCATCTGCTACAAGTGTTTCTGGTGAAGTCGCATGGCTTAAATTGAAGTCATTAGTTGAAGGCGCAAAAATAGCAAGCTTAAGGTTCTCGTAATTTTGTTATCTAAGGAATCTGATAAGAGAAACTTTAAAAGTATTTATTAAAGAATTAACGCATTGGGGGTAATATGATGATTCGGAAAATTGATAATAACGAACCTGTGAATATAAGAATCGCCAATTTTACTCAGATAGAACTTCATTTCAAAAATGTTTTGAATTTTGACCTTAACAATATTCAACAAGTTGCGCTTGATATCCGAAGATATGCAGATTTGCCGTACGTATATTTACTTTCGGTCGATCAAATAGAATTGATAATCGAATTATTAAAAAAATTAAAATCTGCGAGATCTACATGTTATCCTTATGCATTGGTTTTAAATGGAAATCCCGGCAAAGACTCCTACGAATTGATTACTGATGAATTTGATTTGGATATTATAAAGATTGGTCAAAATAATCCTGAAATTACTCACAGCAAAATAAAAGAATATGCTGCATCAAAATTTATATTTAATAACAGCCAATTAAAATTTGAGAATAACGGCTTAATGCCCAATTATGCTGATGTTATCATTGTTGGCGCCGGTGTGACGGGTTTATATGCTGCCAGCAAATTATTGGAAGAAAATATTTCATTTTGTGTAATCGATAAAAGAGAGGTCGTTGGGGGAATATGGTCGAAGTATGCAAACACAACTTCTCAAGTTAATACATCAGAAGGAGCTTACAGATTAATTGAAAAATCAAAAAGATCTAATAGGGATCATTCCATGACAAGAGAGATACTGGAAGATATTGTTCAAATATCAAAAAAAGTATCTGATAAAATCTTCTTGAACACAAATGCTGATCGAATTCAAAAAATAGACGGTCTATACAAAGTCAGTGTTACCAGGAATGAGGAGAAAATCGTCTTAACCAGTAAAGGTATTATTCTAGCGATAAATGATCGTGTCGGCAAACCAAAGGAGATTACATGGAAAAATCAAACGGAATTTAAAGGTAAAATTGTTTCCGGGATATCAGATGGTGCTAACGATATTGATTGGAACAATAAAAAAGTAGTCATTGTTGGAATGGGCGCTTTTGCTGTTGAAAACGCCAGATCCGCATTAGAAAGAGGAGCAAGTCATGTTACCGTAGTATGCAGAAGGCACGGCACGGTATGCCCAAAAATAATAGATTACTTAAATTTCGCAACTCCATATGATGATAATTTTAAGCATGACAAAAAGAGTAACCTGAGAAACTTGATGCTTTGGAAAAAATTATATGATCGCAGTGGCGCAACACAACCAGAGTGTTGGCCGCGTAAAATTAAACATGAAGGGCACACTATCAGCGTTTCAGATATATGGTTTATTGGCCATTACCTAAATAAAATTGAAACCATAACCGGTAATATATCAAGCATGTATGAAAATGGTGTTATTGTTGACGATAAACAGCACATAGACGCAGATGTCGTTGTGAATTGCGTAGGCTTTTACAGAAATTCTCCACTCGTAAAAGATCTTTGTGATTATAAAGAGATGTACAATATTAATTACCTTGATAAGGACATGGTATACTTAGCTGATGCGTACATTGATGATGATGCATTTAACTCTTTTTTTGGATCCAGTGTATTAGAAATGGTGAAATTTTATATGGATGTTTATGTCACTTTTTTTAATAACCCTGAATTTGACATCATGATACAATCCGATGGAATAGAAAAAATTTCAATAGAGGATAGAAAATGGTCTCACTATATTGCCGGAGCAACGTCACTCATTAAAAATTACCCCAACATTTACAAATTTGCCAATGAGCAGGTAAAACAAAGAACGAAAAACTTTTTGGAATCCCATGACATTGAGACATATATTTCACAAAATAAAAGAGAATGGATAGATACCCACACTTTATTGGCAGGCAGAACCATGAAAGAGGAAGATTGTCTGCCATACGTATTTCAAAAAATTAAATAAAAGATCGTAAGTATTCTATTTCAACAAACAATGAAAACAGGTTATAAGTTCGATTCCTTCACGACTCACCAACTTTTTATATGATATTACAGCAAGCTATTCAATTCTCAAACCTTTCATCCTTTTTCATATTTCTCTCTAAATCTGCCTAAAACAAAAAATCGTGTTACGATTTTTTGAAAATCCCGCATATGAACCCTCCTGAGGCGGGTAACCCTTCGGAATACTATGGGCATTTGAAATCATCCCACACCACCCCGAACAGGCGGGATCTCCGCCACAAAAAATGGCGGACAAGTCCACTTCTTTTCGACCCCGGGGAACGGAATTTCAGTTACGTTCCAA
>Ga0210124_1001241_pt1 | contig 11268 bp, 11 predicted proteins | sample Muzzi_PWC_D2_FD_185554 | JGI IMG/M metagenome (GOLD analysis project Ga0210124, IMG submission 185554) | Wetland microbial communities from San Francisco Bay, California, USA, that impact long-term carbon sequestration - Muzzi_PWC_D2 (SPAdes) | ecosystem: Environmental > Aquatic > Marine >...
GCTGTTATCAACCGCCTTTCCGCCTACAACCAAGCCTTTGGCTTTACGTTTCAATCTGGGTTTGACTCGAAAATAGTAAGTGGTTGAGCTTTGCGGGTCTAAATCGCAAATCAGGGTGGTTAAGCCATCTTTCGCAGCCAGATAAGATAGATTGACCGCGGCTGCAGTTTTGCCTACCCCGCCTTTATTACTATAGAGAGCTAAAGTTTTCATACCGGCTTCACTCTACTTTCTGGGGCAAATAGTTGCTTAAATTTCTTCGTATTAGCCGGTGTAGCGAAAGCCTTAAACGTCTGGGCAAAATTAGCTTTAACCCGCATTCTTTCCTGCTGGATAACGCCAACAAGACAGCCTACAGCAACAAATACTTTTCTCGCCTCAGCCCCAGTGAGCGGTAATTCGTTGGTTGTGTTGAGCAGATACTCCTCTTGAACGCACAAGTCGTTGAAATCACCCAGATTAGTTTGAAGTTTCTTTACCTGCTTAATTAAAGCACCTATTTCTTTCTGCGGAAATAGACTTTCAAAAAACTCCATCAAGTAACGCAGCTTTTTGCATTCGAGACGCAAATTGTGCAATTGCTCGTCTTCCATATTTTTAAGGATTTGTTTGCCCTGTTTAACCACACGCCTATATTTCTTATAAATTCTATTTTGAGCCAGACTGATAATTGGCATGGCAGCATTTGCCGCCACTGGCTTCGCTGATGGTGTCTCTTGTAAGAACGCTTCCCAATCTTGTAGCGTGCAGGTATATTTTGCGGAATTTAAGCCATCAATGACCGCTTTCAGAGCAGTTCCTCGTTTTTGTTGCAAGTAATCAAAGAGGGGATCAATATCATCGCTTAAGGTTTCAGGCAGCATGGCCTTGAAATTGTCGCGGGCCAGCAGGTAAACATCTAAATCCCGCAGTTCATTTGTCAGCTTACCAATGTCATTAAACTCCCGTTTATAGCGGTGGGTTGTTTCTTCGGAAAAGACTCCCTTTACCTGGCTCAGTACCGAGCGGGTGCGTCGCACTGCCACCCGGAAATCGTGGAGGAACTCGGTGTCAATATCCTCTTTTACACCCGGCTCATTCATCCTCATAATCTCAAGCGCAGAACGTAGAATAATTTTGGTGGCCTCATCAGCCCGCATTTGAGGCTTTAGTTTCACATTTAGCTTGTCCGAATAATCCCCCGGTATTCTGTCGCCGTGAGCCAATAGTTTTACCAGAAAGTCATTATGTCCAGCTTCAAATCCCATCGCGGTAAGGTGGCGTTCTAGCATTTTGGCCGACTTATCATAACCTCTTACCGGATTCAGAGACAGATGCTTTTTTACCACAACACCCGCCTTATCCTCGTCTTGGGTCTCAAGCGTCTCGTAGGTTAAGCGTACGACTGTCTTTTCATCGTCATTGAGGATACGGTAAAAAGCCGTGTACAGATTGGCCTCTGTCAGCTTAAGCAAGGCTCGCATTTCGATAATGGGTTCAAGATATTCTTTTAGTTCACTTTCTGGAAAATCCCAGATAAAGCGGGGCCAGATCGGAAAGGGCTGCCGAAACAAAATCTCATTATCAGATATGCGCTGTAAACACAAATCATGCTCGGATTTGTACAATAACAGTGATTGCTCAAATAGACGCCAATCAAAGGTGTCAAAAAAGACCAGGCTATTAGTCATAGTTTGGTCTTTTATAAGTGAAAATTTCGTTTCCAACTCACTAATTAAAGTTTGTTCGGTATAATCGTTGGAAATATTAAATCCCTTCTTTAATGCCATAATCTCAACTTTTGTGTTATTATTTCTTATTCTTTTTTATTTTTTTTGACTTTTTCTTTTTTGAGTCCTTCTTTTTCTTATCTTTGGCCTTTTTAGCAGCTTTCTTCTTCGAGTCTTTTTTCTTCTTTGAAGATTTTTTCTTCTTCCCCTTCGTTTTCTTAGATTTCTTAAGCTTCTTTCCATCTGGTGCTATTGGTTGAGCTTCCTCGGTTGCTTTTTCTACACGCTCCGACTTTGACTCTTTTTCCGGCGCTTTCACTGGTGCTGATTGAGCAGAGGTCGGCTGAACCTGCAACGTTTCAGGGAAAATATCCATCCGCTGTTGCTTAAATTTGTTTACCCAATATTTAACCTGTCCTGCTGTCAAGCCTGCCCGTTCGCCAGCTTCGGTCTGGGATAACCCCTCATCCAATGCCAACAGAGCGTTAGCCCGCTGATTATGTGGCGCTTCGCCTGTTGCCCTGACTCGTTGACAAATGGCCCGTTCTTCTACAGTTAGTAAAGCGGTATTTTCATTTACTGTCATACTCATCACCCCCAAAGAAGTTCATTTCTACATCAGATTACAGCTTATGAGGTTCAGTTGGTGGTGTACCGACTGCGCCATAGCTATGCAATAATATGTCACCCGGATTCATTAAGCAAATTTAATTTCTCCTTAATAGAGAGTTAACACTCTATTAACGAAGATTTAACAGAATCTTAACAACACCTTAACATTTATGTACGTTGCTTTTGGATTTAGAATCGCCAAATATCAGCAAGCTACTATGATAATTTCCTCTTTGCGACACTGGGAGTACAATGGGCAAAATCGCCAGAGAAATACTACACCAAAGTTAAAAAAGGGGTAAATATATGAAAGCAGCACTATGTTATGAATTTGGTCAGCCGCTTGTTATCGAAGATGTTGAGATTGACCCGCCTCAAACCGGTGAGGTGAAGGTCAAGCTGGTTGCCTGCGCCATTTGCCATAGTGATATCCACAAGATTGAGGGAGCCTGGGGCGGTACGCTGCCGATGGTGTGTGGGCATGAGGCGGCTGGCATTGTCGAAGAAGTTGGGCCTAATGTCACGCTAGCAAAACCCGGAGACCGGGTGGTTGTCTCTCTTATCCGCTCCTGTGGTCGCTGCTATTTTTGCATGCAAGGCCATCCCCATCTCTGCGAAACTGTTTTTGCCCTGGACACTGAAAGCCGACTCCACACCAAAACCGGCCAATCCATCTTTCAGGCTATACGCACCGGCGCATTTGCCGAGTATGTTGTGGTGGACCAATCACAGGTGGTACAAGTTCCTAAAGAGATGCCACTGGATAGTGCCTCATTGCTGGCCTGTGGCGTCATTACCGGATTGGGAGCCGTAGTTAATACGGCTCAAATGCCTTCGGGGAGCAGCGTAGTGGTCATTGGTACCGGTGGCGTGGGGCTAAACAGTATCCAAGGAGCGGCTCTATCTGGGGCGCAGCCGATTATTGCCATTGATTTGGTGAATAGCAAATTGGAAGCCGCCAAAGTATTCGGTGCGACGCACGGCATCAACTCGATGGAAGAAAATGCCCAAGAAGCTGTCCATTCACTAACACAGGGACGTGGAGTCGATTATGTGTTTGTTACCGTAGGTAGTGTGAAGGCTATCGAGCAAGGCGCGACACTGTTACGGGCTGGTGGCACATTGGTGGTTGTTGGTCTGCCCGCCTCCGGGGTTAAAATGGCAATCGAGGCAGCTGACTTTGCCGAAAAGAGCCAGCGTATTCTGGGGAGCAAAATGGGGTCAACCCGGCTGCGCGTAGATGTGCCAAAACTGGTAGAACTTTACGAGCAGGGTCGTCTTAAACTGGATGAGTTAATTACGGCTCGATATCCATTAGAGGAAATCAATGAGGCCATCGCTGCTGTGAAACGAGGTGAGGCACTACGAAATGTGATTATGTTTTAACAGGAGACAATGAAAATCAAAAGCATCAAGACCTATTTCAATACATTTGTTGATCTTGTTTTTGGCTATTCACCCATGATAGATAAGGGCAAACAATGACCAAACCGGCTGCAATATCGATTGAGGCCGCACACGCCTTTTCGAGGCGTGCTTTCATTCGGACCATATTGACGGTTGGGGCTGGCTTTCTGGCCGGATGTGCAACCCCGACTGCCCAATCGCTCCTATCCACAGCTAAACCAGCAACCATCACCTCCACGTCCTCACCAACATTACGACCTCCCACTCCAACCCCAACAACCTCGCCAAGTCCAAGCCCCACATCAACGGCTAGCCCTACCCCAACGGCCAGCCCCACGGCTAGCGCCACCCCAACTCAGACGCCAAGCCCCAGCCCAACCTCGACACCGGCCCCTTCTGCGTTCATTAAGAATGTTATTATTTTTATTCAAGAAAACCACACCTTCGATAGTTTGTTTGCCGGTTTTCCAGGGGCAGATAGCAAATTTGCCGGACAGGTTTGTCCCGACGCCCTGGCTGCCGACCCTCCGCACCAGCATTTAGATGCCCTAACTCCGGGCGGCGCAACAACTGAGCAGGCCCGCTGCTCATATACCGAAGCAACTGCCCCCATCTATTGGCAGATAGCCCGCGAGTTTGCCCTGTGCGACCAATTCTTCAGCGATGTTCGCGGCCCATCCCATCCGAATTATTTAATGTTGGTGGCGGCTCAATCGCCGATTGTTAACGCACCCTGGCCTACTGACCTCTGTCCCGACTTCTGCTTCGACATTCCGACGCTGCCTAATCGCCTCGATGAGGCTGGCTTGACCTGGCGCGACTACACCGGCCTATTCACCGACATCAAAAGTTTGGTCGGGCGACCTGAGATTACCGATAATCGTGATGATACCAGCTTTTTTAGAGATGCCGAGCAGGGACGTTTGCCAAATGTAGCCTGGTTAAATTCTTCGTATCTTAGTGATGGCAATAACAAGAGTGGTCATCCGCCGGGGAGCCTCTGTGCTGCGGAGAATTATGCGGTCAGAGTTTTGAATGCGGTGATGACAGGGCCGCAGTGGGATTCAACGGCCCTTTTTTTGGTCTGGGATGATTGGGGAGGCTTTTTTGACCACGTTGAACCGCCAATGGTGGAACAATGGTCTGATGGAAGCCCATTTCGATACGGCTTCCGGGTGCCCTGCCTGGTGATTAGCCCTTATGCGCGTCGAGGCTACGTTTCGCATCAATTACATTCGCTGGTCAGCCTTTTAAAATTTAAAGAAACGATCTTCAATCTCGAACCGCTAACAGAGCGAGATGCGCAAGCCAGCGATATGCTCGACTCGTTTGATTTCACTCAAGCCCCCCGCGCCCCATTTCTACTTACTCCCAGGCCGTGCTAGAATAGTGGTGGATAGCATGGTCTGAAACTGATTATATAATCTTATCCGTTTTTCCGGCTAATTGCCGTAAAAGTTCTAATTGGCCGGTATGATATGTTTCGTGCCAGTGGAGAAAGGCCACTCGCTGCCCTACCGACCGGTTATTGGAATCACCTTGGGCAGGTTTTTCAAATATCTCTGGCGAAACACTCTCCAATACGGTAATGATTCGAGTTTGTGTTTCGTCCAAATCGGCCAGCAGCTTCTCAAATGGTTGGGCCTTCCCAAGATTGGTGAGAGGTTCAGACTCTCGTCTGTAAATAGCAAGTTCTTCTTCACTCCAGGTGGGTGATTCATTCATAGCCATTAGAATCGCATTGCGGCTGGCGACAAGATGCCCCACCACCCAATTCAAACAGTTGCCAGATTGGGGTGGCTGTAGTAGGCTATCGGCGTGAGTCAAACCCTCGGTTTGTTTTTTTATGATCCAATGGGTTCGGTTGAACAATTCAATTAAGGCTTGCGAGTCCGGGTATGACATTCTAGACTCCTTTCCGTCGAATAAAGTATCGCCCGGCGATACAATTTATTATCTGGTAGAAAATTGATAGTAACAGAACCCAATTCTTTGTCAACTTTATGGAGGTTATTTACAAGCATCGAATGAAAAATAATATACGATGACCAATATCAACAGTGGTATTCTCAAATTGACCAAAAGGGGAGCGGGGTTTCTATACGACCCGGATACCTTGGCAGATAGCATATTTGTTCCCCCAAAGCTTATCCGCACCCACAATCTCCCGGTAGGAGCAACCATCACCGGCCCCGTGCAGACCGGTAAGAAAGGCTCTTCACTCACAGCGATCGACACAGTGTGTGGGTTTACCCCAGAAGCATTTCAAAAACGAACCCTGTTTAGACAACTGACCGCCATCGACCCGTGCGAACGATTCAACCTGGCTGCCAGCGGTGAACTCAGCATGCGTCTTATCGATCTGGTAGCCCCTGTCGGTAAAGGGACACGGGGTTTGATTGTGGCTCCACCCAAAGCCGGGAAGACGATGTTATTGGAGCAGATTGCCAGGGCCATCCGAGTAGACGATCCTGAGACACGCTTAATTATATTGCTCATTGACGAGCGACCTGAAGAAGTAACACATTTCCGTCGAGCCATTGAGGGTGTTGAGGTATTCGCCAGTTCCAGCGATCAACCGGTGCGAGAGCATGTCGAGCTATCTGAGCTAATGCTGGCCCACATCCGTACCGAGCTTGAATGTGGTCGTGACGTCGTCGTATTGATGGACAGCCTGACCCGTCTGGTACGAGCGTTTAACCTTAAGGGATCACAATCCGGCAGGAGTCGAACCCTCTCCGGTGGCGTAGAAGCCGAGGCCCTACAAATTCCCCGCCGCTTCTTTGGCCTGGCTCGCAACATAGAGAATGGCGGGTCGGTCACAATTTTGGCAACGGTTTTAATTGACACTGGCTCACGAATGGACCAATTTATCTTTGAAGAGTTCAAAGGAACTGGCAACAGTGAGATTGTTCTTGATCGCTCTCTGGCCGAAGCCTACATCTTTCCGGCCCTCAATTTAGCTGCCAGTAGCACTCGGAAAGAGGAACGTCTGTATAGCCCTGAATATAGCTTGCCACTGACCAAACTACGTCGAATACTGGCTGAACATCCTCCCAGAGAGGCGATGGAGTATTTACTGAATCTTTTGACAGAATATCCAACCAACGAGGATTTATTACAAAACCTGAGTTCGGAATTTCAGGGGTAGGTTGGGTTGAGCCGAAATTAAAGTTATGGTCGCGCTAAATGTTGGGTTTCACTGGCCTTATTTGGCCCTCATATTGGGCGAAACCCAACAATTATGCGCCTCCAATGGCTTTTTGTCTCTGTTCAACCCAACCTACGATTAATTGTCGAACTGAGGTTACAAAGCTTTAACCCAGAAAGCGCCTAATATGATAATCACAGATGTCAAAACCTATGTCGTAGAGAACCCGCCGCCACATTTTGGCGGGCCTTATTTTGTATTTCTTAAGCTGACAACCGACAACGGTATCGACGGCTTTGGCGAGTCTTACGGTGTACCCTTTCATCCGAATGTGGTAGCCCTGATGCTCGAAGATGTATGTGAACGGTATGTCATTGGAGCAGACCCCTTCAAGATAGAACGACTATGGCGAATCGTTTATTCCAGCAACTATACCCAACACCCCGACCTGTCCGTGATGGGTGTTCTCAGCGCCATCGAGATGGCCTGCTGGGATATTGTGGGTAAAGAACTCAATAAGCCCGTCTACGAATTGCTGGGCGGTCAGGTTCATGAAAAGCTCCGATCTTATACCTATCTTTACCCTGAAGAATCAGACCAAACGGATGTTTATACCGACCCTGATTTGGCGGCGGAACGAGCGGCGGAGTACGCTACCCTCGGCTTTACGGCGCTAAAGTTCGATCCGGTTATGCCCTATTCCGCTTTTGATGCCCGGCAGTTATCAATGGAAGAGTTGGACAGGGCGGAAATGTATACCAAGAAGATTCGAGAAGCCGTGGGTAGCAAGTGTGATTTGCTATTTGGCACCCACGGCCAGATGACCACCTCCAGCGCCATTCGGTTGGCGAAGCGGTTGGAGCAGTTTGACCCTCTATGGCTGGAGGAGCCGGTCCCACCTGAAAATGTCGATGAGATGGCGCGGGTAGCCCACCACACCAGTATCCCTATTGCCACCGGAGAGCGGCTAACCACCAAATATGAGTTCGCCAGAGTGCTTCAGAAGCAGGCGGCCTCCATTTTGCAGATGGCCCTGGGTAGAGTGGGCGGCATCCTCGAAGCTAAAAAGATAGCCGGGATGGCCGAAGCCCACTATGCTCAGATTGCCCCTCACCTCTATTGCGGGCCGATTGAAGGGGCGGCCAATATTCAGATTGGGGCGTGCAGTCCCAACTTTTTAATTCAGGAAAGCATCCAAACCTGGGGTGGTTTCCACGCCGAGATTTTGAAAGAGCCTATCCGCTGGGAGGAAGGCTACATCATTCCCCCAACCAAGCCGGGACTGGGCGTTGAACTAGATGAAGAGGTCGCGGCCAAACATCCTTATACTGGAAAGGGGTTACATCTCAGGCCGTTGGATAGACCAGTTTGAGGGGCGAAGCACTACATTAGCAATAATTCGATTTCGGAGGACTGTGGACCAATTGGATAGTCCAATACAAAATAAATGTGAGACTCCACATAACTCAGGACTTACGCAATCATGTCATTTTGAGCGACGAAGGAGCGAAAAATCCCTGAGACTACGTTTGCAAACAGATTCTGTAGGGATTCTTCACTCCGCGCTGCTTCGTTCAGAATGACATGCGTAAGTCCTGAACTATTAAAAGAGATTGCTAAAAATATATGATACCTGCCAAAAGTTTATAGTGGTACTCATTAAACTCTATACCCAATGAGACAGTAAAATATATATGTGTACAACCCTGTAAAATATCATGATTTTGATTGAATTTCTGAATGAAATCTATATCGGTTATGGGTAAATCATAAGAGGTTGTACCGTAAACAAAACGTGCTCTAACCTGAGGATTTCCAGCCGAACTGGTAGTTTCAAATACTTGTATACCAGTAGGTTTTATTAGAACAAGGGAATAGTCAAGTTGCTTTATATGGTCGATATGAACAGCTCTACCCCTGTTCCCAAAAAGTACAGACCCTTCCTCAACAGCTAACAACTTGTCAATCAATTCCTCACGTTCATCGATTCTATCAATTACCTCCAGACGGCGATTATCAAATAGAACGTTTTCAGATTGATAGCCTTGAGGAATAGCTGCTGTAACATTAATTTCCACAACATCTAAAAGGTTGATGTGATCCATCAATTCTGAAGATACTTCGCCATGCCCACGTCCTGATACTGGTCTAATCCATACGGGATTATCATCTTGCTTCACGAGTTGATACTTATAGCCTTTGCGAGATGATCTTGCTAACTCAATCCCTGCTATGCACCTTTGAGTATATTTTCTTGAGTTAGCCAGACAAATGAATAACCTTTTCATAACTATTTCAGATGGATGATTTGGATATTACCGTTGATATTTTGAAGATATTCCGCAAGAAGTCTACGGTGACACTTTTCGGGAGAGTGTTCACTGCATAATAAACAACACTCATCCAAAGCTTCCAAATTTACTGTTTTCTTTACATTCCTCGTATCTAACAGATGTAAATATTCTTTGGTATATTCATCCCAAGAAATTTCCTTTTTCCTATACTTTGCCAATAATTCTTTTGTCGGCGCAAAGTCTAATTCATGTGCATAATCTATATTTCCAAGCCGCCTTGCAAAGAATGCTAAATCTTTGCCTTTTGCAAAACCAGACAGTTGCGAGTTATTACTGATTCTAGTATCTATAATTTTTCTAACTTGATTTTGTTGAAGTAGTTCAAAAAACTTTTGGGCTGATTTTTCCGTAAAACCTATAGTATAAAGTTTAATCATAATTACAGTTGTCCCTTCAACATCCTTCTACGAGCTTACAGTTTCTTCCTCATGTGCATTTAAAACTGAAAAGGCCACATCTTTGCCTCGAAGTCTGTAGGCATCTTCAATCTGCGTATCTCTGGTTACAGCCTCGAAAAAGGTACTTTGCGGTAGTAATTTCTTGTGATATTTTTTTAATAGCCAATCTTCAAGCTCACTATTGTCTACAGAATTCCCATTCTGTAGAATATGCTTGACGTGCATACCCTCTTTCACAAGTTGATATGAAATCATAGAAAAACGATGACAATCAAAAGGATTTGCTTCTGAGCACATCAATGCAACTTTATAGCCACGGTCAAGACCATTTTTGAGCCTTTGCACTCCCTGTTTAAACTCGTCAGTTTCTCGTACCTTTTCAAAATCAACTTTACCATCTTCATCGAGCAACGACGGTTTTGTATGTCTTGCCCCAAATTCTTTTTCAAAATGCATATATATTATGTTCTGTTCTCGTAGAACTGAATTCAACGAGGGTTTGTTAAATTGTGGAACCCTACTACTATAAGGAGAACTTCGGACATCAATTACACAATTAATATCAAATTTATTCAAAAGACCAATAAAATATTCGATTTCATGAGTAGAATGCCCAATTGTAAATACAGTTTTGTCCGGCATATCGAAGTCACTCTATTAAATCTATTTACTTAGAGAGTATAATTGCCCTATTACCAGAGGTCAAATCAACTATAACCTTAACCCAATTGCATGATTAAATGTTTGAAGATTACGCATTTTATCAACCCAACTTGTTTGGCATAACAATCCTCCTACAAATTTTTATCCGGTTGTACCCCACCCCAACTTACCACAGCGCAACAATCGGCTGTGCTCTCATTTTGGCCTCTTCGACCGGCATGCCGACAAACTCCGAGTCTTTCTCAAACAACTTCAAATCCTGTACCATTGCGCCACAGCCTGTTCGAGTTGAGCCTCTGTGTACTGCTGCTCGATATCAGCCATAATCTGTTTGACTTCATTTGGGGTGGCAGCAAGCTCACGGTTGATGATGTCCAGATCATAGGTCGAACCACTAACAGATAAGGCCGTATCAATCGGTAGGACTTCATAATGGCGGTGTTGTAACAGGTATTGAAAGACCTCGCTGTAAACATCCGGGTTATAAGGAATTGGCCCATCTGCTATTTCATCAACAATTCCTAACCGATGGGCCAGATGATAAACGTCGTGCCACAACATTTGCAACACATTTGGGGCTGCATCTGCTGCTTCTCGCTCATGTCGTGGTTGGGCGATACTTCTTGACCTGGCCGCCTCAATGACCTGGCGTATCTCTTTCGATGGCACGGGAATGACGAATAGGGTCTCCATACTATTGAGAACACCTTCGGCGTCATCATCATGTTTCTGTACCAATTCGATCAAACGGTTACCGATGAGCGGCACTTCGCCGATAAGGATATGTTGCGATTCTGAATGCTGTTGCTGCCATTGCGCGATACCTTGCCGCGCCCACAAACCCACAGCCTTGCGAATGGCCGCATGTGTCACACCGTCTAGTTCAGGATACCGGGCCAAAATCTCATCCGTTTCAAAGGCTGCTCTGGTCACATCCCACTGCAATGAATCAACCACTCGACCAGCCTTGTGGG
>Ga0210124_1001242_pt1 | contig 11266 bp, 14 predicted proteins | sample Muzzi_PWC_D2_FD_185554 | JGI IMG/M metagenome (GOLD analysis project Ga0210124, IMG submission 185554) | Wetland microbial communities from San Francisco Bay, California, USA, that impact long-term carbon sequestration - Muzzi_PWC_D2 (SPAdes) | ecosystem: Environmental > Aquatic > Marine >...
GACGGCAAAGGCATCGACGGCCGACAGGTATCCGTCTTTGTCTGCAAATACCGGAATCTCGTACTGCGCTCGTGGTAAATGCGTCGCGTAGGTGTCAACGAAGTTCGCGGGACCGCCGAGCGCCTGTACCATTTTGTCGAAAGCTTCTGCCGCTTTGCCGGATGTCACGGCGTTTTCCGTCTTCTTTCGCGCGTCTTCGCGACTGGATTCCATGCCCGTGACAATCAGCATTTCCGAAGTCAGCGCCATGACCACTTCATCGAGGCGTGATTCCCGGTTCTCATTCCTGAGATAGGCCATGGCCTCGGCGATCTCGAGCGCGTTGCCAGCCGTCTCACCGAGACATTCATTCATGTCCGTGATAATTGCGTGCGTTTTCAGATTCGCGCTCGCAGCTATGCTGATAATGCTGCGCGCAAGTTCCTTCGCCTTGTCCATCGAAGACATGAACGCGCCGGTGCCAACTTTGATGTCCATGACGAGGCCTGCGAGTCCTGCAGCGATCTTCTTCGACAGAATCGATGCCGTGATCAACGGCACCGATTCGATGGTCGCAGTGACGTCCCTGATCGCGTACAAACGCCGATCTGCGGGTGCGAGTTCGGCAGTTTGCCCGATGATGGCACAACCAGCCTGCTTTACGACTTTTCGAAACAGTGAAAAATCCGGCGCCGCGTCATACCCCGGAATCGATTCGATCTTGTCCATTGTGCCGCCCGTGTGGCCAAGACCGCGACCGGAGATCATTGGAACATAGCAGCCGCAGGCGGCAGCGATTGGTGCGAGCAGAAAACTCACCTTGTCGCCGACTCCACCGGTTGAATGCTTGTCGACGACCGGACCGTCCAGATTTTCATCCGTCCAGTCCAGCACCGTGCCGGAGGCTGCCATGCCCATCGTCAGCAGGCCTGCTTCTTCGTCCGTCATCGAATTCAGGCAGATGGCCATTGCCAGTGAGGACACCTGCTCCGCGGGGATGCTGCCATCGGCAAGACCATTGACGAAAAGCGAAATGTCGTCAGCGGACAATTGACCGCCGTCGCGTTTCTTCCGGATGACGTCAGTGAACAACATGCTCAGACGAATCCACGAAGCGGGAGTTCCGGGCTGCGCTGTAACCAGTTCTCGGCGGGATAGTGGCAGGTTCTGTCGATCACGTGCAGCGTGTATGCGTGTCGCGATTTATCAGAGAGGTTAGGACCGCTCAGGTGTGGCGCTCGGCCGTCAAAGACGACCAATGTGCCTGCAGCAGCTTCTGCGGGGACTTTAAGATGTTCCGGCCAGGGCTCGGCATCAACAATTTCAGTTTTGGTCTCATACTCGCCGACGCGATAATTACGTTGCTTTAACGGCTGTCGGTGACCGCCGGGAATGAACTGCATGCAGCCATTTTCAATGGTCGCATCTTCCAAAGCGAACCAGAACCCGACGCAGGATTCCGGCTCAGTGTAAATGTAGGTCGAATCCTGGTGACAGACGACTTCGCCACCGATTTTCGGTGGCTTGAATATATACATCGACTGGATGATCGCGGGATCCTCAAAACCGATGCGCCGGACGATCTCTGCAAGCGCGGGCGTTCGCGAAAAACGATCGAAAAGCGGATCGAGGTCATGCATCGCGTGGCCCATCTTGTTCAGCGAATTCTCTTTCGACTGGCGCAGTTCACCACGATCATCGAATGCCTCTTTTTCCAGGAAGAAACGAATTTTGTCACCCGACTCGATGAAATAGCGATCGGTGCTCTGCGTCTGCTCCGTTGTCGAAAACACGCTTTTCACCTGGTCGGGATCGAACGCTGCGACCAGCTCGAGGGCTCGGTTCTTTAGCGCCAGGCAGTCGTCTTTGGAGACGAAATCCTGCAATATTATGACGCCACTTTCATCAAACGCTGCAATAATTGCATCGGTCAATTCACCTCCGGATGGAGTGGCGAACGTCGGTAATTTCATTTTTTGCAGATTACTTGTTTGCACTGATTGTTCTTTTTCCGGCTGACAGAAATTCAATGGTTCTCCGACGTCCCTGTCGCCCCTGCTTTTGTGCGTGATCATCTTCGTACGAGGTGACGCGGTAGCTGATTACGACACGTTACGACCCATGAAATCAACTGAAGCAACGTGTTTTCGCAGTAGTTTTACGTATCGCGTGCACCGGATGCCTCGGGTAATGTGCGCATTTTCCACGGGTGGTCAGGCCGTCTGCCGTCTGAATTCATGAAGACTATCATCGAGCCATTCAGAATCAAGATGGTCGAGCCCATCAAGCTCACCACGCGCGAACAACGCGAAGAACTGATTGACGCCGCACACTTCAATCCTTTTTTGCTTCGCGCGGAAGATGTTGTTGTCGATTTGCTGACGGACTCGGGTACCGGCGCCATGTCAGCGGAGGCTTGGGCCGGCATGATGCGTGGCGACGAGTCTTATGCCGGCGCCCGTAGCTGGTATCGCTTTCGCGATACTGTGAAGGACATTTTTGGTTTCGAGCAGGTAATCCCGACCCATCAGGGCCGTGCCGCGGAGCACATCCTGTTTGGCGTCATGGTGAAGCCGGACTCGATCGTTCCGAACAATACTCATTTCGACACGACGAGAGCGAACATCGAATACTACGGCGGCAATGCCGTCGACCTGCCGTGTGTCGAGGCAGATGACCTGGACTCGGACTACCCGTTCAAGGGTAACATCAATATTGCTGCGCTCGAGGAGCTGGTGGCGCGGGAGGGACGCCTGCGCATCCCGCTAATCATGGTGACGGTGACCAACAATTCCGGCGGCGGTCAACCGGTGTCAATGGCCAACATTCGAGAAATCAGCCGAATCGCGCACGATGCGCGTATTCCGTTTTACATGGATGCCTGCCGGTTCGCCGAGAACGCACATTTCATCAAGCGGCGGGAAGCTGGATTCGACAACACGTCGACCATTGAAATTGCCAGGGAAATGTTCAGCTACGCCGATGGCTGCACGATGTCGGCCAAGAAAGACGCATTCGCGAATATTGGCGGTTTCCTGTGCACCAACGATGCGGACCTGGCACTGCAAGAGCGCAATGCCCTGATCCTGACCGAAGGGTTTCCAACGTACGGCGGTTTGGCCGGCCGGGACCTCGAGGCAATCGCAGTTGGCCTTCGCGAAGTCCTGGACGAAAACTATCTCGACTATAGATTGTTGTCGACACGGTATGTCGTGGAGCATTTGCGCGATCTCGGAATACCGGTCGTCGCGCCCGCAGGCGGCCACGCTGTCTACCTCGACGCCCGTCGCTTTCTGCCACATATTGATCCACTGCAATATCCCGGTCAGGCACTGGCTGTGGAATTGTATATTGAGGCAGGAATTCGCGGTGTCGAGATTGGGACGGTAATGTTTGGCTCCGACCCCCACACGGGCGAAGAACGGCCGGCGCGCCTCGACCTGCTGAGGCTGGCAATCCCGCGCCGTGTTTATACCCAGAGCCATATGGACTACGTAGTGGAGGCAATTCAACTGGTATGGCAGAGGCGGAACGACATTCGTGGGATGCGAATCGTGGAGGCGCCAAAATTGCTGAGACACTTTACCGCCCGCTTCGATTGGGCCTGACGGATATATTTTAACTACACGGATATCGGGGCCCCACTATGGGGCGAGAGCCGAAGATTAAGTCAGCGTCCCCGTTGTTCGATCATCCGGCCAGACGCGATTTCTAAAGGCCCGATTCGAGTAGAAATCCGCTCATAATGACTCCCGGCCAACAATATCGCGTGGCCAGGCTTTCTGCCTGGCAGCCAGCGGCAGAAAACTGTGCGCTGCCGCTATGTCATTGCAACGCTCAAAGTCATTGAGTGAAAAACCATGTTCCCGATGGAGAATTTCGTATTCGTGGCACAGGTCAATTCCAAACAGGCCGGGATCGTCGGAGTTGATGGTTACGGCAACGCCTGCATCGACGAGACGTCTTACCGGGTGCTCGCGCGTGGATGGCACCGAACTCGTTAGCCAGTTACTCGTCGGGCAGACCTCAAGGGCGACACTGTGTTCGCGAGTGAGATTCATGACGGCTTCGTCATTGATGATATGGATACCATGTCCGACGCGCTCGGCACCCAGCACTTCGATGGCGGCACGTACTTCGGCCGGTGCGGACGGAACGGGCTCTTCCCCGGCATGAAACGTGACGTGCAGGCCCGCTTCCTGTGCCTTCGTAACCATCGGTGCGTAGCAGACAAGTTCATGCGTATGCTGGTCTGCAAAATCCAGCGCGACGAACGTATCGGCGTTTTGAATGATAAAGTCGATCGTGCGCTCGGCATCGGCAAGCGACAGTGTTTTCTGCACGATACCGATCAGGCCAAAAGCCGTATGAAGATCTGAAGCGCGCTCGATACCACGAAGTATCGCATCGTGTATCTTTTGCGACGTCAGGTGCGGCTTGCCATTGGCAATGAAGTCCGGCGAATAGCGAAATTCCATGATCCTGATATTCTGCTCCGCCGCAGATTCACAGGCCTCGAAAGTCATTCGTTCGATGACTTCCTCCGAACACCAGATCTTTTGAATATCGATAAATCTCTGCAATGCGATCTCGAGATTTTCAAGCGGTTTCGATAGCAGCCACTCGTCATGAAATCGTCGATGTTCCTGTGGCACATCGAGGCCCAGTGTTCGTCCGACTTCCATAACCGTTTCCGGCCGAAAACAGCCTTCCAGGTGACAGTGCAACTCGACTTTCGGAATATCTTTATAGATCATGATGTTAAGTGATTTCCGGCAAACCGGCGAGTTCCGGGTGCGCTGATTAATCGGGGTATGATCAGGTTAGAATGCATGGAACAGAACCACAATAGCAGCGACAAATAATGACGAATAGACACGAACCGAAGAACGGCTTCAGGCCGGTTGTGCTCACGTTCTTGCTTGTAGTGCTCACGGCCTGCTCGCCGGCAGAAGTACCGGCAACAACCGATGCACCGGCGCCCTCCGCTGCGAACGAAGATGCCGACACGATCGATCTGATCATTTCCGGTGACTATGTTGTCACCATGGACGCGAACAGCAGCGTGATTCGGGACGGTGCGGTCGCCGTTGACGATGGTCTGATCATCGCGATCGGCAGTGCCGACGAGATAAATGCCCAATACACGGCGAACGGCAACCTCGAAGGTGATAATCGAATTGTGATGCCTGGCCTCATCAATGGACATTCGCATGCCGCCATGACGCTTCTCCGCGGCGTCGCCGATGACCTCGCCCTGATGGACTGGCTAAACAACTATATCTTCCCCGCCGAGGTGGAGTTTGTTGACCCCGAGTTCGTGCGCATCGGAACCGAGCTGGCTTGCTGGGAAATGATTCGGGGTGGAACAACGACGTTTGTCGACATGTACTACTACCCGGACGTCATCGCGCAGGTGGTAGAACAATGCGGCATGCGCGCATTCGTGTCGGCGACCGTTATCGACCAGCGTAGTCCGGATGCCGAAAGTGCGGCAGATTCATTGGCGAAAGGTAAGGTTTTTATTGACAACTGGAAGGGGCGTAACAGCCGGATCACGCCGATCTATGGCCCGCATGCAGACTACACGCTCAATGCCGAGCAGCTCGCAGCAACCCGTGCCGCTGCAAACGAGGCCGGTGTTCCTGTCAGCATTCACATGTCCGAGTCGCCATTTGAATTGCAGTACTCGAAGCAGACGTACGGCATGACGACGATCGATCTCATGGAGTCGATCGGGTTTCTGGATGGCCCGACGATCGGTGCGCATGTCGTGTGGCCCACCGCAGAGGAAATCAGGATTCTGGCTGATCGAAAAGTCGGCGTTATCCATAACCCGACATCGAACATGAAGATTGCATCAGGCATCTCGCCCGTAACGGATATGCTGAACGCGGGCGTACGTGTCGGATTGGGAACAGATGGAGCGGCGAGCAATAACGATCTCGACATGTGGGAAGAAATGCGTCTCGCCTCGTTCCTGCAGAAGGTCGACAAGATGGACCCTGAAGTACTGTCGGCGAGCACTGTACTGAAGATGGCGACGAGTGGCGGCGCCGAAGCGATTGGAATTCGCGACAAGGTGGGCGCACTCGAAGTTGGCATGCGTGCGGATGTCATCCAGGTGTCTTTTGATGACGTTCACTTCGTGCCAACGTATGACGTGATATCTCACCTGGTCTACGTCGCCGACGAACAGGACGTCGCTTCAGTCACCGTTGATGGTCGGCTGCTCATGCGCGACGGAGAGTTCCTGACAATAGATACGGACCGCGTAAGGCGGGAGGCGACCGAGCTGGCGGCCAGAATTCAAACGGCTCTGGCGGAGAGAAACCGGTAAATTGATTGCTCTCCTCGTCACCTTTTTTTCGGCATACCTGGCAAGGCTCTCACCGGTTGCCTGGCGCGGTCGAAAAAGCATCAGCAGATGAAACAACAACAACATAAAGAGCTGCTTGAGGCTTTGAAAGCCCGTTTTGAGAACAACATGAACCGCCATGAAGGGCTGGAATGGGCCGGAGTGGAAGAAAAGCTGCAAGCTCAATCCGATAAATTGTGGTCGATCAACGAAATGGAGGGAACCGGCGGTGAACCGGATGTCGTTGGTCTTGAGAAAACTACCGGAGAGTACGTTTTTTTCGATTGCTCCGCGGAAAGCCCTGCGGGGCGCAGGAGTATTTGTTATGACCGCGAGGGGCTGGAGTCGAGGAAGGATCACAGGCCGGAAAATAACGCGGTTGATATGGCTTCCGCCATGGGCATTGAACTCCTGACGGAAGAGCAGTATCGAGAGCTGCAGAAACTTGGAAATTTCGATACAAAAACGTCGAGCTGGGTGAAGACGCCCCCCGAAATCAGAAATCTCGGCGGGGCCCTCTTTTGTGATCGTCGCTACGGCAATGTCTTCGTCTATCACAACGGTGCACAATCATATTATGCTGCCAGGGGGTTCCGCGGCTTGCTACGGATATGAAATCAACCTACAACCTGTCACACGTCGGCGCCCGACAGGACACTGCGGAGGGTGTTTGGCGCTGCTGATCAAATCGCATGGAACCATACAACATCAAAATCAAGGACATTGTGAAGGACAATCACGTTCATTTTGTCAGGTACAGACAAGGCGTTGCATTCTATTCGGTTTACGTCAGCTCGCAGGATCAAACTTTCCTCTTCCCGGTTCCTCTCGAGGATGTGGCAGATGCCACACTCGAGGCGAGCGACAAAGCGATACTGTTCATGAGATATATTCGGCGAGCTATCAAGGAGGGATCATTCGTGCCTTATGTCGTGGAAGCACAGCGGTAATGTTCCGGCACCCGACAGATCGCTGCACTCACCACCGGTCACACCGTGCATGGCTGATACCGAAGCCAGTGAGCCGGGCCGGCAGGCTTTAGCGGGAAGCCGTGGCATGAATGGATCGAGAAGGTCACATTGGAAGCACGTGTATGCGACCAGGGACGCTGTCGATGTGTCCTGGTACCAGCCGATTCCAGCCAAATCTCTCGCCCTTATTCGCTCGACGGGAGTGCCGCTGACGGCGCCAATACTGGATGTCGGCGGTGGCGCATCGACGCTCGTCGATCACTTGCTTGATGCCGGTTACCGGGATGTCAGCGTCCTGGATATTGCTGCCGAGGCGCTCGACAAGGCACGGAACAGGCTTGCGGCCAGGGCAACCCAGATCAAGTGGATAGAGACTGACATCACCGACTTTGTACCTGCACGATCGTATGCCGTCTGGCATGATCGGGCGGTATTTCACTTTCTCACGAAAGCAAGCGACCGCGAGAAGTATCTCGATATCCTGCGGAGCGCAATACAGCCGCACGGGCACTTTGTCCTGGCCACATTTGGGCCACAGGGTCCCACGCGCTGCAGCGGTCTGGAGGTTAAGCGCTACTCCGTCGAGCAGCTGGGAGACCTGCTTGGTCCGAACTTCGTGCTTCGTGCGCACGAGATCGAGGAGCACCACACACCTATGGGAATGTCACAGCAATTTCTTTACGGGTGGTGGCAGGCAGACTCTGGACAACCCGCTGCAGCGGCGCACTGAATATTGGACTCAAGTGAAGCTTAACCGGGATATACCTGTGGAAAACGAATCCCTTGTTCTGGATCTCCTGGAGTGGATCGGTCCCGTTTCGCGACCATATCAAGACGTGATGGACGCATGGCGCACGTCCTGTCCAAGGCTCACGATCTGGGAAGATGCGTTGGACGCCGGACTCATCGTAGTTCATAACCGGGACGTCATCGTCACCACAGAGGGACGGGATTTCCTGGCCGAGAGGAGAAACCGGGCATTCGCGAAGCCTGACGCGAATGATGTCACCTGACAAATCGCCGTGACAACCGCCCGCGCACACCTGTCAGGCATCGTGCAATGTTATGATTCGCGCCTCACACGAAGCCTCAGCTGGCGCCAGCGAGCCGGCCCCCTGGACAACATCAGAACTCTGACCGTGAATGAAACCGATCGCAACGCAATGGAAAAACCACCGTGGTCCGGTCAGCCAGTCCGACGATGGGTGCGGGTCCTCGCCTGGATATTCGTTATTCTCGCGTTAATGGCTGGCTTAATCGGCATGGTTTTGCTATTGCACGGGACTGGAATTGCGAAAGAACAACTGCCCATGGCTCTGCTTTTCTTGTTTGGGGAGATCTACTTCGTTGCAGTTCTGTTACACGTGATCATCAAAGGTACGGCTCCTTCATCCTGGTTGCCATGGAGATAGTTACGCACACGTTGCCGAGAATGGTGCCAGAGAAATCGCTGTACTGGTCGCTGGTCGGTTCGCTGAACGGTTTCTGTGACACTTCGTGCCGGCGTTGTCACCCGACGACCTGCTGACGGAGGAACCACCAGCTATGGGCAGGAATCGCATGGAGACTTTTTTTGACGGCGTGGTCGCAATCATAATCACGATCATGGTGTTGGAAATGAAGGTGCCACACGGTGACACGATCGAAACGTTGTATCCATTGATACCGGTATTGTCGAGCTATGTTCTCAGCTTCGTTTATCTCGGCATCTACTGGAACAACCATCATCACATGATGCATACGAGCGAAAGAGTTACGGGATCGATGCTCTGGGCGAACCTGCATCTTTTGTTCTGGTTGTCTCTCATTCCGTTTACAACGGGATGGATGGGTGAAAATCATTTCGCCTCTTTGCCGGCAGCCGCTTACGGCGTAGTGCTCCTGATGGCCGGCATCGCGTACTGGATTCTGCAGCAACGCATTATCGCTTCCCAGGGTGAAGACTCGGTACTGAAGAAGGCGATCGGCAACGACTGGAAAGGGAGGCTCTCTCCGGCTCTGTATGCCGCCGCCGTGATCCTGGCATTTCCGGCGCCGCGCATGTCAGTTGCGATTTATGTATTTGTGGCGCTCATGTGGGTGGTGCCGGACAGACGCATCGAGCGCGTCCTCACCGGAACGGGCGCATAACAAAGGAGGCATATCATGCCGTTCGATGAAAGCGTGGCAGAACGACTCCGCGAGATTTTCGAGGGTCGCGACGACATCGTCGAGAAAAAGATGTTTGGCGGAATTGCCTTCATGCAGCAGGGAAACATGTGCTGCGGTATCGTCAATGACACGCTTATGGCGCGGGTGGGGCCAGACAGCTACCAGTCTGCCCTTGGCCGTCCACATGCCAGAGAAATGGACTTCACGGGAAAGGCATTGAAAGGATTTGTCTACGTCGATCCGGCTGGATTTGCAGACGATGATAACCTTCGCCGCTGGGTCGATCTTTGCGAGAAATTTACTGCTTCCCTGCCGGCCAAATAAGAGATCTGCCTGCCATTCAGGCACCAACCAATCCGAGGCAATGTTTATGAGTGATCGCAACTACGATGTGTTTCTTGAAGTATCAGATGAGAATGGCGCGGCATTTCTTTCGAGAAATATCCAGGGCGAGGTCGTAATGCTCAATCTGCTCCGGTTCCGGGAGGTCGCCGATTATACAGATCACCCTGATCTTTCCCCGGATAAAGCAATCTCTGGGCGCGAGGCCTACCAGAAATACGCGCTGCACACGCTGCCGCTCCTGGAGGCAGCGGGTGGTTCTCTGCTTTACGCCGGAAACGGCGGTGATTTCCTGATCGGGCCGGCGGGACGCGGATGGGACCAGGTGCTGCTCGTGCGGCATAAATCGGTGCAGGCCTTCATGGCATTTGCTAGCGACCAGGACTACCTGGCCGGCGCTGGCCATCGAACGGCCGCGCTTATGGACTCCAGGTTGTTGCCGCTCATCGACAGCTAGTCTGCCGCACCTGCACATTTGTGGCCAAATACGGAAGAAATACGATAATCTTATGGGGACATAAACCGGATACGAAATCGGCATACAGATCTCACTTTCCGATCACTCGGTTGAGGGATACCCACTTGTGATCGCCAGTGGGCTGATCACGGAAGACAGCCTGATCGAACTCGGAAGATTCGTTCGCCAGGCCTGTGAAAGCACAAAAGTCTCTGCTGCCATCATCGATTGCCAGGCGATTCAAGGGGCCCTGACGCCTGAGATACTGCAAAGCGCGACACCTGCCTACATCCGGGAAGTCGGTCCGTCATTGAAGGTCGCCTATATCAACCCACCGCCTCACTGGAGAAGCGCCGACGACCAGTTCAGTCGTGATCTTGCCTATAATAGAGGGGGACAACTCGAGCTTTTCGACACTGCAACAGACGCAGTGCAGTGGTTCAGGCAGGCTTGAGGATGCGAATTAAACATTCGGAGAAATAGTGGCAAGATCGACGTTCGTACACAGTTCCGGTGGCGAATGACAGGGAGAATCGAACGTGCAGCAGGACCTGAAAATTGACTACATCGAATTTCCGGCAGCAGATTTTGATGCGGTGCAGGCATTTTACGAGCGTGCGTTTGACTGGAAGTTTGTGGACTACGGGCCCGAATACCGTTCGTTCTCGGACGGGAAACTTGATGGCGGATTCCGGCGGGCAGATCTGAAATCAGCACCGTCGAACGGTTCTGCACTCGTCATTCTGTATGCGGAGGACCTCGAAGGTACGCGAGACAAGGTTGCGGCCAGCGGTGGAGTGATCATCGAGGATATATTTTCATTTCCCGGTGGTCGTCGATTCCAATTTGCCGATCCAAACGGAAACGAACTGGCCGTCTGGTCAGATAAATAATATTGGGAGCCTGGCACTTGCGCCAACAGTCAAACGAATCCAATGAAAAGCGAGACTGGCGAATCTCGGCAACACTTGGAGCAGTGTGGGTCATAGCGTTGCTGATTGTCGCCAA
>Ga0210124_1001243_pt1 | contig 11266 bp, 8 predicted proteins | sample Muzzi_PWC_D2_FD_185554 | JGI IMG/M metagenome (GOLD analysis project Ga0210124, IMG submission 185554) | Wetland microbial communities from San Francisco Bay, California, USA, that impact long-term carbon sequestration - Muzzi_PWC_D2 (SPAdes) | ecosystem: Environmental > Aquatic > Marine >...
TCTCCCAGTTCTCGAAATAGTGGCCGGCCCGCCGGTTGAATACTTCGGTACGACGTGCAATTTCATCCGGGTCCGTGACCGCATGCGCGGCTATATAGACTCTGCCATTGATAATGCGGTGCTCGACGCCGAGCGTCGCCGGAAAGGCGAACATGTGGGTCGTATTCGCGCCCATCGCGGTGTAGGGGACTTCTGCGGTCACGGCATCAAATGCAGGCATCGGTTCCGGAAAATGCATCGAGTTGTAGAACCAGAAGACGTCATCATCGCCTGGCTGCTTGCGGGTGTAATACGGATACATATCTTCCCACCCTTCGGTACCGGGAATGTCTTCAATCTCGGACGGCAATGGGAACGGGCGCTCTGTGGATTGTGTGCTCATCTCTGGATTCCTGACCGATTGCTACGAAAATGTCGGATAGCTCGATTATAGATAGGACGACTTGCAATGACCTGCAATGACAGACGAATGAATCAATCCTCCGCGCAGAGTGATTCGACCGTGAGTGAAATCAGTAACTTACAGCATAATTCTGGTCGATTGGCGGTGTTAAACTCGTCGCCCTGATGGACAAGATCATAAGTCTGAATGAAAGAACAAGAGGTTGAATAAACAATGAGTAACAAGAGTCTTGAAGACCTGCTGCAATCTGCGGGCAACCCGGCAAACATGTTGCGAAATTCACAGATTGGTGCCTACGTCTATCCTGTGGTCGCTCCCGAGTTCACAAACTGGCGTGATGAGCAACGTGCCTGGCAGGAAACCTGCGTGCTCTACGATCAATCCCATCACATGGTCGATATTTATATCGAAGGTCCGGATGCGCTGGAGATGATCAAGCATCTTTCCTTCAATACATTCAAGGGTTTTGCCATCAACAAGGCCAAACAGATGATCCCGTGTACGCCTGATGGTTATGTGATCGGCGACGGTATTCTTTTTTACCTTGCAGAGAATGAGCTGTTATTCGTCGGGCGGGCACCGACCGCCAACTGGATCGAGTTCCATGGTGCGACCGGCGGATATGACGTCACGATCAGGAAAGATGACCGCTCGCCGTCGTTTCCGGGTGGCAAGCCCGTTGTGCGAGAGTGCTACCGCTACCAGATTCAGGGCCCGAACGCCTGGCAGGTCATCGAGAAGCTGAACGGGGGCCCGCCGCCGGAGGTCAAGTTCTTCAACATGGATCACATTAATATCGCCGGCAGGCAGGTTCGCGCACTGCGCCATGGCATGGCCGGAGCACCGGGGCTGGAGATCTGGGGCCCGTACGCGGAGGGCGAAGAGATACGGGATGCCATCATGGAAGCCGGCAACGAGTTCGGCATTCGTCGTGTCGGATCACGGGCTTATGCGACCAATACACTCGAGTCGGGCTGGATTCCCTCACCACTGCCGGGAATCTATACGGGCGATTCGCTGAAGGCCTATCGCGAGTGGCTGCCGGCGGGCGGCTATGAAGGTACCGGGTCTCTCGGCGGTAGTTACTATTCCGACAACATCGAGGACTACTACGTTACGCCATACGAAATCGGCTACGGCATGTTTATCAAAGGCGACCATGACTACATCGGCAAGGAGGCGCTGGCGAAAATGGCAGAGAAGCCGCAGCGCAAGAAAGTAACCTATGCATGGAATGCCGAGGACGTCGTCAAAGTATGGCAGTCCATGCTCGAGCCGGGTGAAGAGAACTACAAGTACATCGATCTGCCGTTGTCGAATTACGCATCGTCTTCGTACGACAGGGTAATGGACGGTGACAAGCTCGTGGGCTTCTCGATGTTCTCCGGCTACAGCTACAACGAAAGATCCATGTTGTCGCTCGGCACCGTTGATGCGGATATCGAGAATGGTACGGAACTGACTTTGGTCTGGGGTGAGGAAGGCGGTGGATCGAAGAAGACGACCGTCGAGCCGCACAAGCAGGCGGAGATTCGTGCTGTCGTCAGCCCGATTCCGTATTCCCGGGTCGCACGCGAGACGTATGCCAAGGGCTGGCGCACCGGAACCTGATCCCTGTCCCGGTTCAAAACTGAATTACAGGTTTTGCCACGATGGTGAAGCAAGGTGACCTGATGTGGGAGCCGCCCGCGGAGTGGGTGGCTCAGTCGAACATCACAGCGTTCCGCAACTGGCTTCTGGAAACCCGAAACCTGCGCTTCTCCGATTACCAGGATCTTCGTCGCTGGTCTGTCGAGCATCTCGACGACTTCTGGGCGGCGATCTGGGAGTATTTCGACGTTCAGTCGTCGTCACCATACGAATGCGTACTGGCGAATCGCGAAATGCCGGGCGCCGAATGGTTTCCCGGTGCGCGCATCAATTATGCCCGGCATATCCTCCGCATGCGCCAGTCGGACAGACCAGCGATGGTGTATGCCGGTGAAAACCGGGATCTCGAAAGCTTAAGCTGGAATGAAATGGAGCGCCGGATCAGGGCGCTGGCGGAATGGCTTAAGGCCAACGGCATCAAACCGGGTGATCGTGTTGCCGGCTACATGACGAACTCTCCGGAAGGTGTCATTGCCATGCTGGCAGCGTCGAGCATCGGTGCCGTATGGGCGGCTTGCTCACCGGAGTTTGGTACACCGAGCGTACTGGATCGCTTCAAGCAGCTCGAGCCCCGCGTCCTGTTTTGTTGCGACGGCTACCGCTACGGCGGCAATGCCTATTCCCGCGTTGACGAGGTAAATGACCTGCTGGAAGAACTCCCGACAGTCGAAAAAGTCGTCCTGTTGCCGGTTCTCAACGCAGATTCGTCAGGCGCGGAGATTCCGGGGGCAGTTCTGTGGGATGCCATCAGCGCGTCGTCCGAGAATGATATGCACGACTTCGAGTATGTCGAAGTGCCGTTTGAGCACCCTCTCTGGATTCTGTTCTCGTCCGGTACGACCGGCATTCCCAAAGCCATCGTGCACAGCCACGGCGGCATCATGCTGGAACAGATGAAGCTTACCTCGCTGCACTTCAATCTGAAGGAAGGTGAGCGCCTGTTTTTCTATACGACGCTGGGCTGGATGATGTGGAACTTCCTCGTCAGTTCGATGCTGGTCGGTGTCGTCCCCGTCCTCTATGACGGCAATCCCAATTATCCGGACGCGGCTGCGCTGTGGCGGATTGTGGAGCGAAGCAAAACGACGTTGTTTGGCGCCAGTCCAACGTTTGTGCAGATGCAGCAACAAGCCGGCATCGTGCCACGCGACGACTTCAACCTCGACAGCCTGCAGGGCGTAATGCTCGCAGGGTCGCCGGTATCGGCTGACTGCATGGCCTGGTTTTACGACAACGTGAAAAGTGACCTGTGGGTGATGCCCGGTAGTGGCGGCACGGACGTCTGCTCGGGTTTCTGTGGCGGCGTTCCGGGACCACCGGTCTACGCCGGTGAAATCCAGGCGCTACACCTGGGTGTCGATGCCTATGCATTCGATGACGACGGGAAACCGGTCATTGGTGAGGTCGGTGAGCTTGTCATTACACAGCCGATGCCCTCCATGCCTGTTTGCTTCTGGAACGACAAGGACGACGCCAGGTACAAGGAGACCTATTTCGACACCTGGCCGGGCGTCTGGCGCCATGGCGACTTCTTTCTCCTCAACGAGCGTGGCGGCTGCTTTGTCCTGGGCCGTTCCGATGCGACGCTAAACCGTTACGGTATCAGGATAGGAACAGCCGAGATCTACCGCTGCATGGAAGCAATCGAAGAGGTGGACGATTCCCTGATCGTCAATCTCGATCTGCCGGAAAGCAAGTTTTTCATGCCGATGTTCGTACAGCTGGCCGAAGGACATGAGCTCGATGACGTACTTGAGCGGAAAATTCGCACGACATTGCGTGAGCGTTATTCACCGCGGCACGTTCCGGACAAGATTTACCAGGTTGAGGAGATTCCTTATACCCTGACCGGCAAAAAGATGGAGGTTCCGGTACGCCGAATTCTGATGGGTGCGCCAATGGAGAAGGCGGCAAACCCAAGTGTAATGCGAAACCCGGAATCACTGGAATTCTTCGTCCGTTTTGCGCAGGAAAGTACCGACTATTCGCTGGCCTGATTCAGCCCGAGTATCCAGCGGGATATAGCCCTGGCCTCCTCGAGTGTTACGTGCTCATTCGGCACCATTGGCACAACACCCCAGTTCCCTGCGCCCCCGGCAATGATTTTCCGGGCGAGCACATCCACCATTACAGCTTTGCGTGCGGCGTGCCGCGCAGCAATAGCCACGTACGGTGGCCCGATCAGGGTTTTGGACATGTCGTGGCAGGCAACGCAGCGTTTCACGACAACCAGTGCTTCTCCATCAATTTCCGCTGCTTGGGTATCGATCAGCGCGACTGAGGCAACCAACGCGAAAGCGAAGAGAGACTTGCCGGCACGAGCCCTCACGGCATACTTCCTGGCAGAACTTTTCGGTAAGCACCATCGCCCGGATCGACGATCAGTGCCATTCGCGGCCCCTTGACGAATTCGACGGTGTTGGCATATGAGGTAACCAGTACGCCGCTGTCCGGATCGATGTCGATCATGCGGAGGTGGGCGCCGTTGCGTGGCATAGGGATAACACCGAAGTTCTTCGTTGCCGGGTCGAAGCGATAGATAACATCAGCGTTCGACGTTGCGATCCATACGACTTTTCGCACGGGGTCCCAGGTCACGGCATAGGGCGCGCTGCCGGTATCCGGCAGGTCATAGACACCAATTTGTTCTCTTGCAACGGTGTCATATTCCACGAGTTGGCCGGAACCATAGAGCGGAACATACATTACGTCGTCGTCGCTGATTGTCAGGCGTCGCGGGCCAGCATCAACCATCGGCAGCACGACCTGTGTTTCGAATTCCCTTGTTTCCAGGTTGAAGTTTCCAAAGCTGCCGATACCGAACTGGCTGTACCAGACCTGCTTGCGGTCCGACGTCATGATGAGGCCATAGAGCAGGGCGCCGCTGCCCGGGCGGCCGGGAATCTCCGGCGCATGAAAAATCTCGGCGTTACCGTTTTCAGGATTGATATAGCCCACCGCGTTGTTAGCAATATCGGAGAACCAGATGAGTCCCTCTGCGTCCTCGAGCAACACATGCTCCGAGCCGAAGCTCAGATCGTGGATGCCGAGAAGTTGTCCGTCAGTCGTTTTGGTCGGCCAGGTCTGCCAACTTTCTTCGATCGGGTCGAGCCTCGCGATTACGCTGGGGAAAAAAGGTGCGATCCAAAGAGAGCCGTCGCTGCCACGGTGTAGCGAATGTGGCCCCGATTCACCGTCGAATGGAACTTCGTGGATTTCCTGGTCGCCCGTGGCCACGTCGATCGCGAACAAGCGGTTGCTCGACACGTCAGCGACCCATAGTTTGGCCGGCGAGCCGAGCACTATTGCTTCACGGACAGCATTTGTGCCCGGTACTTCGAATTCCCGAATGACGGTCTCGCCGGTTACGATAAGCGGCGCGCCGTATTGGTAGCCGGATAACCTGTCCATTGCATCGGTGAAGTGTTCGGCCATCGTGGCGGCCACATCCTCGCCCGGACCAACATAGTAAGCATGTTCTGCAGCCGGCGGGCCAGCGGCCCGGCCGAACTCCCAGCTGGACACATAGTTCATGTAGCGGACAATTGCGAGCCAGCTTTGCTTGCGTACTGCTGTACGACTGCTGCCTTCGACGGCTGCGATTTGCGCAGCATAGTCTCTTACTTCTGCGGATGGCACCTGGTGGCAGCCAACACAATTGCGGACAAAGCCTGCTTTCTCCGTCCGATCCGTAATACGGGAGAGCCATGCCGATGCCGGTGCGACTGAGGCCTGATTTGGCGTGCTGCGCATGATGAGTGAGACGTTAACGAGGCTTTCACCCTCGCGCACCGAAGATGCGTCAATTTGCTCGTATCCGAGTACCCGCGCGAGCAGGGTGCTTGACCCGTCATCGATACCACTGACCGCTTCGGGCAGAGAGAAGCTTCCGTCCGTCATGGTAAAAACTGTAATGACGTTTGCGCCGGCGTGTGCGGCGCCAGTCTTCAGCGACACCTGTGCCTGCGGAATCGGCCTGCCGTTCAGATCGACGACAACGCCGTTCACCAGGTCTTTGGCGAACCCTGCTTGCGAAATCGTCAATTGCAGGGTTGCTACCAATACCAGCGCACATTTTCGGGACTTCACCATGACAATTGTCCTCTGCAACTGACTGACAGAATAGCCGGCAGCGTAGGGAGCCGCCAATCGTGTGAGCCAGAATTCATAGCCGGACATGAATAAAGCACAGCGGGCTGAGCAAATCGTTAAACTCATTGCTGGCATCCACAGCAAGGGGGCGCGAAATGTTGAATTGCAGGCTATTGATCGGACGCATGTTGCAGAACGGCATTCTCCTGGCTGTCATGCTTGTCGCTATAACGCCGCGGTTGGGCCGCGGTGAGGTGATGATTCGCCAGTATCAGTTCGATCCGGCGGACGGCGGATATCGCCTGGTGCAGAAAGAAGTTCCGCAACCAGTTGCTGGCAAGAATGAGGTGCTGGTCCGGGTGCGGGCAACATCGCTCAACCGGCGTGATATTTACATGCTCAGCGACAACTACGGGTCCAGCGGCAATGCAGCCGGCGGCATTCCTTTGTCGGACGGTGCAGGGGAAGTTATTGCCATTGGTGACGGTGTGACGAGATTCGATGTCGGCGACCGGGTCGCTGGTATTTTCTTTCCGCGTTGGCTCGATGGCGATCCCGATGCCGATTCGCTCGAGTATGCGCGCGGCGGCAGTCCGGCCGGCATGCTCTCCGAGGTCATCGTTTCCGATGAGGAATCACTGGTAATCATCCCGCAGCATCTTTCTTTTGAAGAGGCGGCGACGTTGCCGTGTGCCGCTGTCACGGCCTGGGTCGGACTGTTCAAGCGCGGTACAACAAGGCCCGACGACTTTGTGTTGCTCGAAGGAACAGGTGGCGTTTCGGTTTTCGGCCTCATTTTTTCTTCGGCCGCTGGAGCGAAACCGATTATTACGAGTTCGCAAGATGCGAAGCTCGCACGCGCCAGGAATCTCGGCGCATTCGGCGTGGCAAATTATCGTGAGAATCCCGACTGGCAGAAGGAAGTGCTCGGTCTCACCGGCGGTGCGGGCGTCGACCAGGTCCTCGAAGTCGGTGGGCGTGACACGCTGCCCAAAGCCCTGGAAGTGCTGGCGTACGGAGGCCACATCGCGCTGATCGGTGGCTTATCGGGTTTTGCACCAGACATCCCGACGGGTGCCCTGATGTGGCGAAATGCGACGGCGAGCGGTATCTATGTCGGGTCGCGTGAAGATTTTGAGAATATGAACGCGTTCATTACAGAGCACGAGATTCACCCGTTGATCGATCGTGTATTCGAATTCGACGATGCAGCAGCTGCATTCGACTACATGAAGAATGGCAGTTTCATGGGAAAAATTGTCATCCGGCTCTAACTGTGCAGCCGGTTATTTGGTGCGGTCAGACGAAATAGGCGAACGAACGGTATTCGATGCTTTCCCTGGGCTTTGCATCGGCAAAGCTCGTGTCGCGAAACGCGGTGTGTGGCACCCGCAGCACGCTTGACTCGTCGCTGTCGTGGAATTTGAGAAGGATGACCTCGTCACGGGTCATGTTTGAGAAATACCACCAGCGATGATTCGGGTTGTAGTGGAAGATTGATGCAGTAATCGCATTTTCTTCATCCGCCAGTTCGCCGGCCATGGTTTCACGATCCGGAATCTCATCGACGATAACCAACGCATTCTTTTCACCTTCCTCCCGGCCTACGCTGCTGCCGTCGCAAAGCGCAAGCGGCCAGTCCTGCGGCCCGGGAGAAAACGTACGCCAGAGGCTGGACGAGATGAATCGTTTGTATGGCTTGCCGTTCGGAAATGCTTCCCTGTAAATCTGCTCCGCCAGGATTTCGGCACGATCCGGTGAAAAGTCGACATGAGCATCCGCCGCCGGTGGTTGAACGCCGCCCTGGTGTTTGTACCCGACGACTTCTTTCTGGCGCTTTTCGAGATCACCGGAAGTCCGGATCATCCAGCCACGCCCGGTTACCAGGTCGGCGCCGGTCAGTTCCCTGACGAGAGCGAGCGTCTCCTGCGGATAAATGGCATCGACTTGCTCTTTGTCGAAAAAATCGCTCACGGCACTCTTGTGTTTCGCGAGCACGAAGCCGTTCCTGTCCAGGTCGAATTGTGTGCTGACGTCTCTGCCGTCGTACACGTCTACCCGGTCGAGTTCGTATTCCCCGGTGTTCACTTCCGCGCCCGGCGAGACGAAACGCCGGTTAATGAATGAACCCGGTGCCAGGTAGCTGATATCGGCCTGTACCGATCTGAGCTTTTTGTTATCTGCCACCACCGCGGTTCCTTCTGATGTGCGAAGTCACTGCGCGAGAATCACGCCATTGCTTTGCTGATAGTCTTCCCGGAGTTTGACCATAGAGTTCAGTCGCTCCGGTTCGTATGCACCGATGTCGTTCTGTGCTCTCGGTTTGCGATGCCCTTTTTATCATCGTGCAGTTGGAGTTGCCTCCAGATCGAGCGCTGCCGCCATCAGTGTTTTCGTGTAGTCATCCTGCGGGGAGTCAAATACTTTCGCGCACAGGCCTTCCTCAACGACTTTGCCCGCGCGCATGACGATCAGGTAGTGAGAGAGCGCACGCACGACTTTCATGTCGTGGCTGATGAAAATAAACGCGATCTGGTGTTTCGCCTGCAGACCACGGAGCAATCGTACGATCTGCGCCTGCACCGACAGGTCGAGTGCAGATGTCGGTTCATCCAGAACGACAAGTTCCGGCTTGAGAATCATCGCACGAGCAATCGATACGCGTTGGCGCTGGCCGCCCGAGAGTTCGTTGGGGAGCCTTTCCTGCATCGCCGCTTCAAGGCCGACTTCGTCGAGGGCGGCCGAGATCGCAGCGCGCATGTCACCTTGTGTCATCTCGGGCTCATGAACCTGCAAACCTTCGCCGACGATATCCCCGACGGTCATGCGAGGGCTAAGGCTGCCATACGGATCCTGAAAAACGATTTGCATGTGGTGTCGCAGCGGTCGCATGGCTTTCGATTTCCAGCCCTGGATATCGTCGCCCAAAAATAAAACGGGACCTCTACTTTCTGTCAGACGAAGCAGGGCGAGCCCGAGTGTCGTCTTGCCGGATCCCGATTCGCCGACCACGCCGATCGTCTGACCGCGTTTGACGGAAGTCGTAACGCCGTCGACTGCCCGTACGTAGTCCACCGTTCTCCTGAGTACGCCACGTGTGATCGGGAAATAGACCTTGAGGCCGCTCGTCTCCAGCACGGTCTCGGCATCGGCAGGAAAGGGCGCTGGCGCACCTTTCGGCTCCGAATCGATCAGGTGTCTTGTGTATTGATGTTGCGGTTTCTGCAACACCGGCGTGACGTCGCCTTGTTCGACGATCACGCCCTGGGTCATGACTGCAACACGATCGGCCACTTTCGCAACCACACTCAGGTTGTGCGTTATGAGCAGGACCGCCATGCCGAGGCGCTGCTGAAGATCCTTCAGCAAGTTCAGGATCTGCGCCTGAATGGTAACGTCGAGCGCCGTTGTCGGTTCATCGGCGATCAGCAGGTCCGGCTCATTTGCGAGGGCCATCGCGATCATCACTCGCTGACGCTGGCCGCCCGACAACTGGTGCGGGTAAGCGCCTATCCTTGAGTCAACTTCATCCAGCCCAACGAGCCGCAGCAGATCGACGGTTCGCTTGAGCGCCGCTTTCTTTTCAAATCCCTGGTGCAGGGTTAACGTCTCTCCGACCTGCCGGCCGATCGTGTGCAGTGGATTTAGCGACGTCATTGGTTCCTGAAAAATCATCGATACGCGATCGCCGCGGATTCGGCGCAGAACCGGATCTGTCGCGCCCATCAGTTCCTCGCCGTGCAGCCGAATCGAGCCGCTCGGATGGAATGCAGTCGGGTAGGGCAACAACTGTGGTACGGACAGGCCGGTGACAGTCTTGCCAGACCCGGATTCGCCAACCAGCGCCAGGATCTCGCCTTCGTCGATCGTAAAGCTCGCGCCCCGGACGGCTTCGGCCACGCCATCCGGCGTATGGAATGTGACCGCGAGATCGTTGACCTCCAGCAGGTGACTCATTGGCCGACTTTCCTTGGATCGAAAGCCTCCCGAACAGCCTCGCCAATAAAGATGAGCAACGAGAGCATCAGGGCAAGAACGACGAAACCGGTGATGCCGAGCCACGGCGCCTGCAGGTTCGCCTTGCCTTGCGCCAGCAGTTCGCCGAGAGACGGCGAACCGGTCGGCAGGCCAAGCCCGAGGAAATCGAGTGCCGTCAAGGTCGTGATTGATGCGCTCAGGATGAATGGCAGCAAAGTCAGGGTAGCAACCATCGCATTCGGAAGAACGTGACGCCGGATGATCGTCCTGTCGTTCACACCGAGCGCCCGGGCAGCACGAACATAGTCGAGGTTGCGGCCACGCAGGAATTCGGCCCGCACCAGCCCGGTCAACGCCATCCAGCTGAAGCCGAGCACGATGACGAGCAGCCACCAGAATCCGAGATCAACGATGCTCGCCATAATAATAAGAATGTAAAGAACCGGCAGTCCCGCCCAGATCTCTGTCAGGCGCTGCAGCACAAGGTCCGTCCAGCCGCCGAAGTAGCCCTGGATCGCTCCGAACGTAACGCCAATGACCGTCGAAAAAGCCGTCAGGGTAAGGCCAAAGAGTACCGACAGTCGGAAGCCGTAAATGACGCCTGCCAGGACGTCTCGACCCTGTTCATCGGTACCTAGCAGATTCACTCGTGTTGGAGGCGACGGCGCCGGCGTCTGCAGGTCCCAGTTGATTGTTTGATAGCTGTACCTGAGCGGAGCCCAAAGGATCCAGCCGTGCGACTCGATTTCCTCGCTGATAAAGGGATCTCGAAAATCGGTCCTCGCGAGAAAACCGCCGAATTCGGTTTCCGGGTAGTCTGTCAGAACCGGGAAGTAGAACTGGTCCTTGTATCGAACCAGCAAAGGTGAATCATTAGCGACGAATTCAGCGGGCAATGTTACCAGCAACAACGCCAGGAATATCCACAAGCTCCAGTAGCCACGACGGTGGGCCTTGAAGTTCTTGAGTCTTCTTCGGGTGAGCTCGGAAAGTGGCAAACGGGAAGCCATAGTCGTCAGCTCTCCCGGGCTTCGAAATCGATGCGCGGATCGATCACCGTGTATGCGATGTCGCTGACGAGGTTCAGAATCAGGCCAAGCAACGTGAAAATAAACAGCGAGCCGAATACGACGGGATAGTCGC
>Ga0210124_1001244_pt1 | contig 11265 bp, 9 predicted proteins | sample Muzzi_PWC_D2_FD_185554 | JGI IMG/M metagenome (GOLD analysis project Ga0210124, IMG submission 185554) | Wetland microbial communities from San Francisco Bay, California, USA, that impact long-term carbon sequestration - Muzzi_PWC_D2 (SPAdes) | ecosystem: Environmental > Aquatic > Marine >...
GGTCACGACATACGCGCCTTCGACTTGCAAGCGTACCGCCGTCAATTGGGGATCGTGCCCCAATCGCCCTTTCTATTCTCCGGCACGGTCGCCGACAATATTCGCTACACCCGTTCCGAGGCTACCGATGAAATCGTGGCCGAGATTGCCCAACGCATCGGGGGCGGGGATTGGCTGGAGGTGCTGCCGCAAGGTCTTGATACATTAGTTGGAGAAGAGGGAAAGAGCATCTCAATGGGCCAGCGTCAACTGGTCGCTTTGGCCCGCGTTTTACTGCAAGACCCGGCCATTGTTATCCTTGATGAGGCCACCGCCAGCGTCGATCCCCTGACCGAAGCCCAAATTCAAGAGAGCCTGGACATTGTCCTGCGCGATAGAACCGCTATTGTCATTGCCCACCGCCTCTCCACCATCAAAGCCGCCGACCGCATCATCGTTTTGCGGCAGGGGCAAATCATCGAGGAGGGTAACCACGAGAGCCTCATGCAGCAGGGCGGTCACTACGCCGAACTCTACAATACTTACTTCCGTCATCAGTCACCCGATTTTAAGCCTACCGCTTTTGAGTTAACCTTAACCCCAGAAGAGCTTGGTGTTGAGTGAAATTGACCATGCCGTAGACTACCAGTGGGACAAAAAAAGAGCGCCCCAATGATGGGACGCTCCGTTGATGGGTTGGGTAGGAGGAATCGACGCCAACCTACTGCCTCTCAACCTCGATAACCTCGCCTGTCTGTGGGTCTAGCATGACATCGATACCTTCCAAAGTGCCCAAATCCAAATATGAAGCCCTCCATTGGAGAAGCGCACCCGGCACAATTGGTCGGCGTTCTTCAAGCGCCAAAAACAGTGACGCCGTTTCCGAGTCATATTTAGCCATGGATTTGTTCAGACCATTGTCCTGCGCAATTGCCAACGCCTTCACACTATCTATTAGCCAGTCCTCAGGGTTAATCGGGTTGCGCACAGAAATTGGAATCGGGTGATCGACGATTTCTCTCTCCGGTACATCCGTATCTTCTCTGAAGTAAATCAGCAGGCTGTGATGGTCATCACTTGGGGATTCAAAACCAAAGGACATACTTAATCGTCTCCTGACTTCAGTTTCTGGCAGGAAATCCACCGAAATGCGCGAAAGATAGGCATCCGGTTTCCACTTTTGGGCTACCACCAGTGCCTTGGGATAAAACTCCTGGGCAGACATCGTTCGCAACTGCACTTGCCGAGGTGGCTGAGTGCAGTTTGTCAGAGTCAGGACTTACGCATGTCATTCTGAACGAAGCAGAGCAGAGTGAAGAATCCCTACAGAATCTGTTTGCAAACGTATGTCTCAGGGATTTTTCGCTCCTTCGTCGCTCAAAATGACATGGTTGCGTAAGTCCTGAGAGTGAAAAACAAAAGCAGAACAACCACCATATTTAGAACTATGTTGCTACATCTCATAAGAAAAAAATATCTGTTGTAAAATATCAGACGACTTCATAGTTATCATCCGTTCTATCAATACTCATGGCAGCCCTTCAAAGCTTCTCCATATTCTGAAACGGTCTGAAGCGTGTTATGATGCGTATGTTAGGCTATCTCATTTAGTAAAGCAACTTCCTGTAACCTTACCGGCCTGATTTGTTCTGAAATGGTTCAACAAAAATTGTACTCTAAAACACAGAAGGGGCTTGTCATTCGGCAGGCCCCTTCTGTGTTCTTATTTAGTGAATGAGGAAAATCAACGTAAGCATTGCGCAAGGTATTAACGGATACAAATTTTGCTCTTACCGGATGGATTTATACAAGGCAAAGGGTGACACCCCTCGCAGCTACTCAGGAGACTGAGATTCTCCTGAAACCGCCTTCAGGTTTCTAGCCGCTGAGTCAGTTGACTTGGCGGCACTTGAGCCTTCCAACCCGCGAACCCGGCGCCAAAGAGAGGCCGTGGTAGGGATCAAACCGCGTGGCATCCACAGGAATAGGGCAATGATCAGAATTCCGTAGGCAACCACCCGTAACTGGCCGAACTCAATCAGCACCTCGTCAAGCACGGTGAACACCACTGCTCCGAGAATAGGCCCGAACAATGTGCCTATGCCACCGAAAGCCAGCATCACCAACACGACCACATCTACCTCGCCGAATCCGAAAGTCGTCGGGCTAATGCGACCCTCGGTAAAGGCGTAGGTCGAGCCAGCCAGGCCCAGCATCGCCGCTCCGATCAGCGCCGCATATACCCGGTAACGAGCAACATCGACGCCAGCCAGTTCGGCGGCCACCTCGTCGTCACGCAGGGCGCGAAATGCCCAGCCGATATGAGAGCGCCGCAGCAGCCCGTGGATCAAAAGAAAGACGAGCACCAGAGCGAGCATCACGTAATAGGGCGGGATCCGGTCCCGCAGGAAGGTATCGGTGCCACTGTCGATCAAACGACCCGTATCTCCACCGGTCAAGTCGCTCAGCCCGAGCACCAGGGCCTCGAATGACAGCGAGAAAATGAGGGTAACGATCCCGGTGAAGATGACCCCGAGGGAACGTCGCACCGCGACGAAGCTGAGCAGCCCGCCGGTGAATGTAGCGGCGAGAGTCGCCAGAAGGATGCTGGCCACGATGGACAACCCTACTCTGTCGGCGAGGATAGCAGCGCCGTAGCCGCCGACGCCGGCGAGGGCGCCGACGCACAGGAACAACTGCCCGGTGCTGCCGAAGATCAGGTTGAAGCCAATGGTGTAACAGACAAAGGCCAACCCAAGGACGGCGACTCCCATGAGCACGCGTGAGTCGCCGAGCCAGAGGGGGGCCAGGGCAAGTGCTGCTCCCACCGCGGCGATGCGTATGAGCAGGACAGGGAGGGGTCGAGAGGAGCGTACCTCAGCCCCTCCGATCAAGGAGGTACCACTCATATCGGTAGGTCTATTACTCATTCCTTGACCCCCAGTAATCCAGCCGGGCGGATTAGGATAGTCACCGCGGCTGCCCCAAGCAGGATAATCAGCGATATATAGGAGCCGATGAGGTCGGCAGCGATGACGTTGACGATCCCCAAAATAATCCCGGCCAACAATGCCCCGGCCACGTTGCCAAGACCACCGACCACGGTGACAATGAGGGCGAACACAGTGATGGAGAGCCCGGAGTGCACGTCTACCGGGGTGATCATCGCCCGGGTGACCGCCACCAGCCCAGCCAGAACACCACTCAAGATGAGGATCAGGCGGAGCATCCGGTTTGGATAGATACCCACCAGCCTAGCTCCCTCCTCGTCTTCGATCACCGAACGCACCGCACGCCCCAGGGTGGTGCGTTGGAAGAAGACGTAGAGACCCGCAAAGGTGATGAGTGTAATCGCCGAGGCTACCAGGCTTCCTCGCCGCATGGGTACGCCCAGAATCTCGATGGCTCCGCCCCTGATGTGCAGGGATAGAGCCTCCAGGGGATAGCGCCAGACGAGAAAGCCATCAACGATGAAAGATACACCCAGCGTGAGCAGCAGGCTGAGCAGGACCCGTGCCTCATCACGACGGCGGTAAACAGGGCGAAGGAGGGTCAAGTCGAGAAGTAATCCGAACATGCCGCCCGCCAGCAACCCGACGGCCACAGCCGGAAATACGGGAAGTCCGGCGTCCATCGCCAACGAGATGACGATCGCGGCCACCACCGCCATTTGCCCGTAGGCCAGGTTGAGCACACCACCCAGCCCGTAGACCAGAGTAAGCCCAGCGGCGAGGAGGCCGAACTGGAGCCCAAGTACAATTCCGTCGAGAATATTAGCAGTCATCAGGTCACCCCCAAGTAAGCACTGCGGACACCGGGATTTGCTGCCAGCTCTTCAGTAGTCCCTTGAAGTCGGATAAACCCGTTTTCGAGGACGTAGCCGCGATCACTGAAGGCCATTGCCAGCGGAACCTGCTGTTCGGCGACCAGCACGGTCAGTCCTCGTTCCCGCAACACGCCAAGAGCCTGGTAGGCCTCCTGAGCTAGCAGGGGGGCGAGCCCTGTGCTCGGCTCGTCAAGCACGAGGAGTCGGGGCCTTGACATCAACGCCCGTCCTACTGCAAGCATCTGCTGCTCGCCACCGCTCATCGTCCCGGCATGTTGCCGCCGCCGCTCAGCCAGACGGGGAAATAGATCCATGACACCCGATATGGTCTCGGGGTCGGGTTTGCCTGGATACGCCCCCAGGAGCAGGTTCTCCTGAACGGTCATTCGGGGAAATAGATGACGCTCGGCGGATACAAACTTCATCCCGAGACGGGCGATGTACTCTGCTGGGAGCCCGGTGATGTCATCGCCCTCGAAAAGAACCGTACCTGAAGAAGGCGAGAGCAGCCCGCACATCGCCCGAAACAACGTTGTCTTCCCGGCCCCGTTAGAACCAATGATCATGACCGCTTCACCTGGATCGACATGAAAGGCCAGGTCGTGGATGACATCGTTGCCTTGGTATCCGGCCGAGAACCCCTTGACCTCAAGCATGTTTGATCTCCTTGCCCAGATAGGCCTCGACGACTGCCGGATGACGCATCACATCTTCAGGTAGACCTTCGGTCAGAACATCTCCGAAGTTGAGGACCACTATCCGCTCCGCCAGACTCATCACCGCCTTCATGACGTGCTCTACCCAGATGATGGTCATGTTGAACTGATCACGAATCGTTCGGATTATTTCAACGGATGCCTCTAACTCTGTATCGTTGAGACCTGCCATCACCTCATCGAGGACGAGAAGCCGGGGTTGTCCGGCGATGGCCCGGGCCAGTTCAAGGAATCGCTGCTCATGCAAGGTAAGACTGCCGATGGGGTGGTGGCTTCGGTCAGCCAAGCCGACGAATGAAAGTGCCTCACCGGCCAGTTTGAGAGCCTGTTCTTCCTTTTGATGTGCTCCCGCCCTGCCAAAGAGAGCCCCGAGAGCCACATTCTCAAGCACGGTCATTGTGGAGAAGTGGCGGGGAGTTTGTTGCACCGTGGCGATCCCCATCTGACGAACGCGGTGGGCAGGGTGATGGGTGATATCCTCGCCGGCGAACCTGACTGTGCCTCTGGTCGGCGTTTCGAGACCGACGATCAGCTTGAGCAGAGTGCTCTTGCCAGCGCCGTTGGGGCCGACGATGGCCAAAATCTCGCCATCGTCAGCCCTCATGGTCACCCCGTTGACAGCGGCGAGGCCTCCAAAGTGCTTCTGGACCTGATCCAGCTCAACTAGGGCCACTTGGCGCTATTGTCCCGGCTCGTAGGGCTTAAGTGGGGCGGACTGGGTCAGCAACTCGAACCACCAGTCGCCAGCTTCATTCAACCCCTCGGGAGCCGGCCCTGCGCTGAAGATAGTGAAAATCGGCTGGGCCGCGGCCAGTTCGCCCCACTCGGTCCAACTCAACGTGTGGGCATAGCCCGGCATATTGAACTCGTTGGCGTGGACATACTCGGCGATGGCCACCGGGTCATCACCGACCTCGCCAACCGCCTGGGCGACTATATGCACGATCGCATACCCGGCCACGGCGTCGTCTGACATGAACTTGTTGTCGGAGAAGGCCAGATAGCGCTTGGCCAGATCGGCGTAGCTGTCACCCAAGTAATCGGCGCAGGAGAAATCGCTAACGCGCCCGATGGCCAGGTCCTGCAGACCTCCGACTGTCAGATCCGGCGGTGTCCAGGCGCTGGAAACCGGCACGTCCCCCATAAGATCGGCCGACAGGGCGACGATCGCTGCGTTCCCTGGCGGATGGCCAGTGGCTATGATCATCTGTGCACCAAAGTCAGCCATGTCTCGGACGAACGGGGTGAAGTCGGTGCTCGGCGGAACCGGGGCAACATCAATAGTGTATTCGATACCTGAACCCTCGAAGGTATTCTCTATAGCCGACTGAACCGCATGCCCCCAGGGGTAGTCAGCGACGATGGCCCCGACCTTGGTGAACCCCTGCTCTTGAGCGTACTGTAGCACCGGCCCGGCAACCATTGGTGCTGCCGGTAGACAGGTACGGAAGGTGTAACGACTGTCCCGGGTGAGGGCAACATCAGTACCCGATTTCACCAGGAAGAGCGGTACCTGTAGCTGCTCGGCGGTCGCCGCAACCGGCGCGCCAACTCCACTGGAAATGGGGCCACCAACAGCGACCACGCCGTCTTCGACCAGTCGCTCAAAACGGTCAACACCGATGTCGCCATCGTTCTCGGAGTCCTGGACGATGATCTCTATCATACGTCCATTGACACCACCTGCTTCATTGATTTCCTGGGCCGCAAGCGCCATACCGTCCCTAACATTGACACCCCACGGGGTGAAGGTGCTGGTCAGGTCGCTCAACTGCCCAATCCTGATCGTCTCCGTTGAGGCGGGCGGTTCCGATGGGGCTGCCTCGGCTGGCGCCCCCGGCTCGTAGGGCTTAAGTGGGGCGGACTGGGTCAGCAACTCGAACCACCAGTCGCCAGCTTCATTCAACCCCTCGGGAGCCGGCCCTGCGCTGAAGATAGTGAAAATCGGCTGGGCCGCGGCCAGTTCGCCCCACTCGGTCCAACTCAACGTGTGGGCATAGCCCGGCATATTGAACTCGTTGGCGTGGACATACTCGGCGATGGCCACCGGGTCATCACCGACCTCGCCAACCGCCTGGGCGACTATATGCACGATCGCATACCCGGCCACGGCGTCGTCTGACATGAACTTGTTGTCGGAGAAGGCCAGATAGCGCTTGGCCAGATCGGCGTAGCTGTCACCCAAGTAATCGGCGCAGGAGAAATCGCTAACGCGCCCGATGGCCAGGTCCTGCAGACCTCCGACTGTCAGATCCGGCGGTGTCCAGGCGCTGGAAACCGGCACGTCCCCCATAAGATCGGCCGACAGGGCGACGATCGCTGCGTTCCCTGGCGGATGGCCAGTGGCTATGATCATCTGTGCACCAAAGTCAGCCATGTCTCGGACGAACGGGGTGAAGTCGGTGCTCGGCGGAACCGGGGCAACATCAATAGTGTATTCGATACCTGAACCCTCGAAGGTATTCTCTATAGCCGACTGAACCGCATGCCCCCAGGGGTAGTCAGCGACGATGGCCCCGACCTTGGTGAACCCCTGCTCTTGAGCGTACTGTAGCACCGGCCCGGCAACCATTGGTGCTGCCGGTAGACAGGTACGGAAGGTGTAACGACTGTCCCGGGTGAGGGCAACATCAGTACCCGATTTCACCAGGAAGAGCGGTACCTGTAGCTGCTCGGCGGTCGCCGCAACCGGCGCGCCAACTCCACTGGAAATGGGGCCACCAACAGCGACCACGCCGTCTTCGACCAGTCGCTCAAAACGGTCAACACCGATGTCGCCATCGTTCTCGGAGTCCTGGACGATGATCTCTATCATACGTCCATTGACACCACCTGCTTCATTGATTTCCTGGGCCGCAAGCGCCATACCGTCCCTAACATTGACACCCCACGGGGTGAAGGTGCTGGTCAGGTCGCTCAACTGTCCTATCTTTATCGTCTCCGTTGAGGCGGCCTCTTCGGCTGGCGCCTCAGCTTCAGTGGCAGCCGGAGCTGCTTCGGTTGCTGCCGGAGCTTCAGTGGCAGCCGGAGCAGCCTCGGTTGCTGCCGGAGCTTCAGTGGCAGCCGGGGCTGCCGGAGGCGCCCCGCCACCAGCGCACGCAGTTACCACGAGCACTAAAACTGCAAGCAATGGTAGAAATATGGATCTCCAACGTTTCATCTTTTTCTCCTCCAGATTCTACATTATTCCAATATTTGGCTTTATTTTATACATTTCTAGCTGCGAAGCAAATAGTTTTCACCAGACCAGGTAAAATACGATCTGGAAATAGCAAAATACACTGAGAAATAGCCCATTTCATGCAGTCAATATGACCATTAAAGGGCTATAATGAATAACTTCCATTGTATGTAGACAAAGATATTATGTCATCTCGCCTTCTCCTTTCAGTTCAGTTGTGATGTCGATCCTTTTAAAATAAAAAGTCTCCCCCTGGATGAGTCCAGGCAGAGAGACTTGACAATAACATATGTGCATTTAGATTCAGGTAGTCTATCCTTTTTCTTCGTCGAAGCATGGGGGCATCCTTGCCCTGTCAGAAATTGAAGCACATCAAATTAACAGATTGTTTTCACAATAGAACAACGTTCTGTTTAGACGAACAACATTATATACAAAAGCGTGAGGCTGCGCAAAACCTGTGCTGCCTTTTGGAACATCAATCATCCTGGCTTTTCAGATGTTCCACTGCCCAACCATCTGTGCCTTAATCGCTCAAGCATTGCTCAACTGGGTATTTACGAGTGGTACGATATAATCGTAAATCCAAAATCGAGTAAGGCTTCTCCATTTTTAAAGCAGTCTGAACCGTGTTATAATGCGTATGTTAGGCTATCTCAAGTAGTTTAGCAACTTCCCGGCTGAACCCGTAGCCGGGTTTTGATTTTTTGGAATGGTGAAGATAAATGGAATATGTAGATGACGATTTACGCAGCGTAATAGGTCATTGGTGGTTCGCCAGTAGGACCAGGGCACTCGAAGCGGTGATGGGTCAAATCCTGCCGAAACGCCCCGATTTCCGGCTGCTGGATATCGGCTGTGGGGCAGGCAATATGATTTACCATCTCAGTCACTACGGGCAGGTGAAAGGGCTGGAAATTGACCAGCGACCCGTTAACAAAGCCCGCGAGCGAGGCTATGATGTTGATTTGTTTGATGCCACCCAGCGCATGCCCTTTGATGATAACACCTTTGACGCCATTACCGCCTTGGATGTCATTGAACACAACGAAGATGATTTGGCTATCCTGGCCGATAGTTATCGTATTCTCAAGCCAGGGGGACACATGATTATTACGGTTCCCGCCTTTATGTGGCTTTGGACTCACAATGACGACCTCAATGCTCACATCCGCCGCTATACCGCCGCCGAACTCAAGCAAAAGCTCAGCCAAACTGGCTTCGTGACCAGACGAGTCACTTATAACAACTTTTTTATTTTCCCGATGGCCGCCACGTTGCTTCTCCTGCGACGCTCTTCTCACACTGAGTTGGAGTTGGCATCTCACCACGTTGATGAAAAGGAGTATCAGGTAGAGATGGAACCGGCCTCACCGCTGGTTAATGCCATTTTGACCCTGGTTGGGAAAGTTGAGGCCGGGTTGATTCGCTTCGTCAATTTGCCGGTAGGCACTTCGCTGATTGCGGTCGGTGAGAAGCCAAAATCTAATTGACGAATCTCTCTCAACCGGGTATATTATCTCTAAAGATTGGTAATTGTTCAACCATTTATAAGAGGTGACAATAATGGCAACTAAAGCGGATGACAATGGCCCCTTCAAAGAATTTGATTTTGAAGAGTGGCTGCGTGAGGGTGTAGATGGTATGCGAAGTCGATTCAAATCTAAAAAGACACATTTCGATACGTCTAGCTTTGAGACCCATATGCGCAATGCCTGTAAAGAACAACTATTAGCAATGCGCAGCCTGGTTGACAGCTTTATCGATATTGTCGAAGAGAAAGAAGCAGCCAAGACAAAAAAAGCGTAGAACTTGCGATTTTGGATTTTGGATTTACGATTTTGGATTTTAGAAAGCCCATTCTCTGTTGAGTGTGGGCTTTGTTTTTAGCTCTTGATGCGTTTCAAGGAGATACGTATTTAACCGTAAACAAGTGGCAAGTGGCAGGTCGCATGGGGCAAATATCAACGAATTTACGGTGATATCCTTACCTGCCACCTGCATACCTGCTACTTGCCACCACTGAATCTAACCTCCTTGGAACCTATATTGAGCCTTGTTTTTTAACTTTCGCGTTATGAAATTAATTCCGGCGGCAGGTGGTCAAAGCGGTTGAGATGGCGAACACTCAAGTGATCATCTTCCTGGAAGTCGATACGAGTGATGCCGGTATTATCATGGTGGTAAAAAACATTCCAATCCGGTGATTGATTGGTTAATGCTTTCAGCAAAGCATTGATGAAATCTCCGTGAGATACCATTGCCACTTGCTCATTCTTGGTCTTATTAGCAGCCCACTTCCGGAGCGTATTCACTACTCTGATGGCCCGCTCTTGACAACCTACCCAATCTTCCATGCCGCGTTTGGGATCCCACCAACCATCTTCGGTCAGCTCGTCCGGCAAAATATAGTTTGGAAACTCGGCCAGAATCTCTGAGCGCCGCTTACCCGGATAGCCCACAATCCCCCGTTCAGCGCGATGATCCAGAAAAATACCGCCTTGTTCGTGAATATCCAGCCAAACTTCGGGAGTTACCCCTAAAGCCTGACCAATCGGTTGAGCCGTGAGCAAAGCCCGATGCATGGCGCTACAATAGAGGCGGGTAATTTTATAGCCCTTCCCATGATGCGCGCCGGTATCCTCCACCGAATGGTCTACTCTATATTCCAGATTGCTTCCATTAGCCAAATGTTGGGCCACCAACACTGCCTGTCGCTGTCCCAGTTCTGTTAGGGTTGGGTCACATACCCGGTCACGCATATTGGCCAGGGCATTATTTGTCGATTGGGCATGCCGAATAATATAAAGCTGCATCTGCTTCAATCCACCTCTCGCAAACTCAAGCCGATACGGCCCCGATCCGCATCAATTTTAATCACCTTAACCTTAACCACATCTCCGACACTAACTACCTCAAAGGGACTCTTGATGTAGCGATTAGCCAGTTGGCTGATATGCACCAGCCCATCCTGCTTGACCCCAATATCCACAAACGCGCCAAAATCGACCACGTTGCGCACCGTTCCGCTTAGAATCATCCCCTCTCTAAGGTCTTCAATCGAAAGGACATCCTGACGCAGCAACGGCGGAGGTAACTCATCACGAGGATCACGGCCCGGTTTAGCCAGTGATTCCAGGATGTCAGCCAAGGTTGGCTCCCCAACTTCGAGCAAGGCGGCCAATTCGGTTAAAGACTCTTGTTTGCTCAGACGCTCAATTTTACCTGGCAAGTCCCGTTCATCCCCCCGAACTTCTAGGTAATCGAAAAGGCGCTCCACCACCGGATAGCTTTCAGGATGAATAAAGGTGTTGTCCAAGGGTGTATCGCCACCTGGAATCTTTAGAAAACCAATGGCCTGTTGGTAGGTTTTTTCACCCAGCCCCTTGACCTTTTTTAAGGCTTCTCGTCTGGGAAAGGGACCATTTTCCTCCCGGTGCTTCACAATAGCATCCGCCACCCGGCGACTGACTCCGGCCACGTAGCTGAGTAAGGGCGCGCTGGCTGTATTGACATCAACCCCAACGTGGTTAACCGCGCTTTCCACCACCGCATCTAAAGCA
>Ga0210124_1001245_pt1 | contig 11260 bp, 6 predicted proteins | sample Muzzi_PWC_D2_FD_185554 | JGI IMG/M metagenome (GOLD analysis project Ga0210124, IMG submission 185554) | Wetland microbial communities from San Francisco Bay, California, USA, that impact long-term carbon sequestration - Muzzi_PWC_D2 (SPAdes) | ecosystem: Environmental > Aquatic > Marine >...
AAGGCAGAGATTTGGACGGTCTAACCGACAAGCTCCACGGAAGGTCATCTTGAGCGACAGCGCGGTCACGACTCCCCCCGCCGGGACGCCCCCGACCGGCCCGTTTCCCAGCCTGACGACCCGGCCGGCGATCCGGCCGGCACGGCGCGCGGGTTGGCTGGGTTGGGCTGCCGTAGCGGTTGCGCTGCTGTTAGCCATCCCGGTGCTCAGCGTTCTCGCCCACGTCTTCCTGCCGGGGCGTGGCACCTGGAGCCATCTGGCGGCCACAGTCCTGTCCAACTACGTCCTCAATACCCTCTGGCTGGTCTTCGGCGTCGGGGCGGGTGTCCTGGTCCTGGGGGTCGCGACCGCCTGGTTGGTCACCATGTGCCGTTTCGTCGGACGGCCAATTTTCGAGTGGGCATTGATCCTGCCGCTCGCGGTGCCGGCCTACGTCATGGCCTACACCTACACCGATTTCCTGCAATTCGCCGGCCCGGTCCAGGCGACATTGCGCGACCTGACCGGCTGGGGTCCCGGAGATTACTGGTTCCCGGACGTGCGCAGCCTGCCCGGGGCCGTCGCCATGCTGTCTCTGGTCCTCTACCCCTACGTCTATCTGCTGGCGCGGGCCGCGTTCCTCGAGCAATCCGTCTGTGCGCTGGAGGTCAGCCGCACGCTGGGCTGCACCGCCTGGTCCAGCTTCTTCCGGGTCGCCCTGCCCCTGGCCCGGCCCGCCATCGCGGGCGGCGTGGCGCTGGCCCTGATGGAGACCATCGCGGATTTCGGCACGGTGTCCTTCTTCGGCGTCCAGACCTTCACGACCGGCATCGTGCGCGCCTGGTTTTCGATGGGTGACCGGGTCGCGGCGGCGCAGCTTTCCGCCGCGCTGTTGGTGTTCGTGTTAGTCGTCCTGGTGTTGGAACGGCACAACCGCGGACGGGCGCGCTATTATCACGCTTCAGGGCGCTATCGGCATCTGCCCGGCTATCCTCTGAGCGGTTGGCGGTCCGCCGCGGCCGTCATCGTCTGCGGCCTACCCCTGACCCTTGGGTTCCTGCTGCCTGCGGTGATCCTCGTGCGCATGACGATCGAGGCCGGCGATGCGCAGTTCGGCCAGCGCTTCTTCAGGCTCGCCTTCAACAGCTTTACGCTGGCTGCCGTTACCGCGGTCCTGGCGGTCGCGCTGGCGCTCCTCATGGCCTACGGCACGAGACTCGCCGGCGGGCGCCTGCCCCGCGTCGCCACACGGGTCTCCGCCATGGGCTATGCGGTCCCAGGCACCGTGATCGCGGTCGGTGTTTTGATTCCCTTCGCGTGGTTCGACAATACCGTCGATACCTGGGCGCGGGCCGCGCTCGGCGTTTCGACCGGGCTTCTGCTGACCGGCACCATCGCGGCGCTGGTGTTCGCCTATTTGGTGCGCTTCCTGGCGGTGTCGTTGAATACCGTCGAGGCAAGCCTCGGCAAGATCCGGCCGTCGCTCGACGATGCGGCGCGGAGCCTGGGGCGCGGCCCGGCGCGAACGCTGATCCAGATCCATGCACCATTGATGTGGAGCAGCCTGATGACGGCGGCGTTGGTAGTCTTCGTCGACGTGATGAAGGAACTGCCGGCGACTCTGATCATGCGGCCGTTCAATTTCGACACCCTGGCGGTGCAGGCCTACAACCTGGCTTCCGACGAGCGCCTCACCGAGGCCTCGACCGCGTCGCTCACCATCGTCGCGGTGGGGATCCTGCCGTTGGTGCTGCTGAGCCGGGCTATCGCCCGCGGTAGACCGGGAAGTGCCTCGGCGGCCAACCGGCAGTGACCTTGCCGCCGCCCGGGCCGCCGAGCCGCATCGAAAGGAAAGGATCTCCCGGCCTATTTCCAGCCGGCCCGGTCGAAGATCATCTGGGCCAAGGGCTGGTTCCTGCCGTACTCGGCGACATTGAGGGTGTCGCGCTCGAAGCTGCCGAGATCGCGCAGCACTTTATTGACCGGTACCGACTCGACGACTGGGTATTCGTTGTTGCCGTCGGCGAATATGTGCTGCGCCTCGTCACTTGCCAGATATTCCAGAAAGCGCACAGCCGCGTCTGGGTGCGGCGCCCATTTCAAGACGCCGGCGCCGGATATGTTCACATGCGTTCCGCGGTCACCCTGATTGGGGAAGACCACGCCGACGGCCTCGGCAACCTTGCGGTCCTCTTCCTTGTCGCTCGAAAGCAGGCGCGCGTAGTAGTAGGAATTGGCCACTGCGATGCCGCATTCGCCCGCGGCCACGGCGCGTATCTGATCGGTATCGCCGCCCTGCGGATCGCGCGCGAAGTTGGCGACGACGCCCTTCGCCCAGGCCTCCGCAGCCGCTTCGCCACGTGACGCGATCATCGAGCCGAGCAGCGACAGATTATAGATGTTGCTGCTGGAACGGATGCAGACCTGGCCTTTCCAGCGTGGGTCGGCCAAGTCCTCGTAAGTCGCAATTGCGCCCGGTTCGATGCGCGACTTGTCGTAGAGGATCAGGCGGGCGCGTAGCGAAAAGCCGAACCAGCGTCCTTCCGGGTGCCGCAGTGCGGCCGGTATGCGCGCGTTCAAGACGTCGGAGTTCACTTCCCGAAAAAGCCCAGCCTGCTCGGCCCGCCAGAGCCGACCGGCATCGACGGTGATCAGCACGTCGGCCGGGCTGTTACGACCCTCGCTGCGCAGGCGCTCGATCAGCGCATCGTCCTTGCCTTCGATTCGATTGATCCGAATGCCCGTATGTTTGGTGAAGTTCTCGTAGAACGCTTCGTCGGTCTGATAGTGCCGCGAGGTGTAGATGTTGAGCTCTTCTTCGGCCCAGGCCGGACCGCTGGCTGCGACCAACGCCAGAGCGGCAGCCGCAAGCGTGAAACGTGAAATTCTGCGCATCGACGTTCTCCGTGCGATCGAGGGCCGGTCGCGCATCGCTCGAGGGGCGGCGACGCCGAGGGCCGGGCTCCGGAACATTATCCCTACTCTTACTATGGAAAAACCCTTGTGATTCCGATTTCGCGGGTGATTTTTGCGAATGATTATCATTCCTGTTCGCAATATCGGAAATGAGACCTCGCCTGTCAAGGGAATTTCCCATGATCGGTAGGGAATTGGCGCCGAATAGCGCCGTCGCGGGCGCGCCGGGTAGGATTCCAGTAGCAATCGGCCGAAACTGGCTGCGACGGTATTTGGCCCGACGGTCCTAGGGGCCGTCCGCGCGGGCGGGATTCCGCCCGCGAAAGTCATTCGGGAAGCGCGACGGCGAAACGGACGCGGTTCTCGGCTGAACTGTCGACATCGAGGTCGGACCCCAGCCGGCGGGCCAAAATGCGGGTGAAATAGGCGTGCACATTGCGCGGCGTGAGGTCTTCGACGGCCGCATCGGGGGCCAGCGCGGGAGCGGTCTCCTCCCGGATTGCGGCGCCGGCACCCTCGGCGGAGACGACCGCGTTGAGCCGCCCGCCCTTAGTCAGGAGCTCAACCCGCAACGTCCCGCCTCGCGGCAGCATCTCTTTGGCCAGGGCCACAAGATTGAGCAGGATCTTGCCCAGGCCTTCGGGGGCCTCGGCGCCGGGAAGCCGGGCATTCCAATCGAGCTCGATCTTGCCGGCGGCGAGGTATCCGGCCGCGAGCTCACGCAGTTCGTTCAGATCGCCGCCGATGCGGGCCCCGGCCATACCGTAGGCCAGGCGGTAATACTGCAGAATGTTCGCGGCTTGGCGCGCGCTCTGCGCCGCAAGCCCGACGGCGTCGTCGGACATGCCGAGGTCTTCGTCCTCCAGCAGCTCCATGCCGTTGTTCACGGCGCCGATCGGACCGACCAAATCATGACAGAGGCGAGAGGCGAGCAGCTCGGCGACCTGCAGATCGATTTGAATTCCCATCTTCGCGAACCTCTACGTCGGTGTCAGGGAGTTGGCGACGGCGGGCGCCGGCCTACCGATCCGTCAGCGCTGTCGCACGCGCTTCGCTTTTGGTCGATCCCAGGCGCCCGGACCCAAGTAGCCTCTATATACATTAGATTCCTAAAGGAAAACCCTCGCTGCCCGCATCGCGACGGGGCCGCGCCGGCAGGTCCGAAATGTGGCTAACCAAGTCGCGGCGGGCCATTGTCCCTGTCCCGAAAGCGGTTGTTGGGGCTAAGATTAGTGGTATACAATATACCAAAATGCCGCCCAAACCCGTGCCCCATTGGGCCGTGACGGCGGCCGACAGGCGGAGGCACCGGGAGGCACAGTGGCGGAGGACTTGGTACCCGGTGCCTATGTGCGGCACCCTGGGGAGCCCGACTGGGGCCTCGGCCAGGTTCAATCGTCAATTGGACATCGTGTCACCGTCAACTTCGAGCATCGCGGTAAGTTGCTAATCGATACCCAAAGAATCAGGTTGGTAGTGATCGACCTCAAGGCACCGTCGGAGTAAGACGGGCGCACGGAAATCGCCGCCGCACAAGGCGTGGCGAAGCAGACGGGTCGTAAAACGGCCAAGCGAACGGAAAGGCGATTATGGCAGACGGAAACGCACCCGGCGGACAGGGCCACGGCGAAGGCCGCCCGGAGAGAAAGATCCATCCCGGCGCCAGCCGCCGTAAGGCGCTCCCCTTTCCGAAGGGGCGGCAAATCGATCCCGAAGCCCAGGATGAGATCCGCGCCCTGCTCGGCAACCGCCCGCGACAGCGCGATCTTCTGATCGAATATCTGCACCTCATCCAGGACCGTCACGGAAGCCTCTCGGCCGCCCATCTGCAGGCGCTCGCCTCCGAGATGAAGCTGCCGATGGCGGAGGTCTTTGAGGTTGCCTCGTTCTATGCGCACTTCGACATCGTCCTCGAGGGCGAGACGCCGCCGCCGGCGATCACCGTTCGCGTCTGCGACAGCCTGACCTGCGAAATGATGGGCGCGGCCAAGCTGCTGGCCGAACTGCCGGGCAAAGTCGGCGCCAACGTCCGGGTGGTGCGTGCGCCCTGCATGGGCCGCTGCGATACCGCGCCGGTCGCCGAGGTCGGGCACCAACACGTCGACCACGCCACGGTCGCCAGCCTGGCCGCGAGCACTGCGGCCGGGCATTTACACCCCGAGATGCCGGACTACCAGGGTCTCGACGCCTATCGTGCGGACGGCGGCTATGCCCGCCTGGCGGACTGCCTGGAGGGCCGCCTGACCGTCGATCGGACGGTCGAAATCTTGGGCGAGTCGGGCCTGCGCGGCCTCGGCGGCGCCGGATTCCCCACCGGGCGCAAGTGGACCTTCGTGCGCGCCGAGTCGAAACCGCGCTATGTGGCGGTCAATGCCGACGAGGGCGAACCCGGAACCTTCAAGGACCGCTACTACCTGGAACGCGCGCCGCATGCCTTTCTGGAGGGCGCGCTGATTGCCGCCTGGGCCGTCGAGGCGGAAGCCGTCTACATCTACCTGCGCGACGAATACCCGGCGGCGCGCAAGATCCTGCAGAAGGAAATCGCCGCCGTGCAGGGTGCCGGGCTCTGCCCGCATACCAAAGTTCACCTCCGCCGCGGCGCCGGTGCCTACATCTGCGGCGAGGAGTCCGCGATGCTCGAGTCGATCGAGGGCAAGCGCGGATTGCCGCGGCATCGTCCGCCCTACGTCGCCCAGGTCGGCATCTTCGATCGCCCGACGCTCGTCAACAACGTCGAGACGCTGTACTGGATTCCGGCGATCCTGACCAAGGGCGCCGAGTGGTTCGCCGCCCAGGGCACCAACGGTAGCAAAGGCCTGCGCAGCTACTCGGTCTCCGGCCGGGTCAAGGAACCGGGCGTCAAGCTAGCGCCCGCAGGTGTCACCGTGCGCGAGCTGATCGACGATTACTGCGGCGGCATGGCGGAGGGGCAAACATTCAAGGCCTATCTGCCTGGCGGCGCCTCGGGCGGCATCCTGCCCGCGGCGATGGGGACTCTGCCACTCGATTTCGGCAAGCTCGAGCAGCACGGCTGCTTCGTTGGCTCGCACGCCGTCGTCATCCTGTCCGACAAGGACGACATCAAGGCGGTCGCGCTCAATCTCATGCGCTTCTTCGAGGACGAGAGCTGCGGCCAGTGCACGCCCTGCCGCAACGGCACCGAAAAGGCGGTCAAGCTGATGACATCGGAGCAGTGGGACGCCGATCTCCTGCAGGAACTGGGTGCGGCGATGCGCGACGCTTCGATCTGCGGCCTTGGTCAGGCTGCCCCCAACCCACTGCTTAGCGTTCTCAAGTATTTTCCGGAGGATCTGAAATGAGCGGCGCCATCAAGTTCACGCTCAACGGCCGCGAGGTGGAGGCCCAGCCGGGCGAGACCATCTGGCAGGTGGCCACGAGAGAGGGCGTCGAGATTCCGCATCTCTGCTATTCGCCGGAGCCCGGGTATCGCGCCGACGGCAACTGTCGCGCCTGCATGGTGGAAATTGAGGGCGAGCGCGTGCTGGCCGCCTCCTGCATCCGGCAGCCGAGCGAAGGCATGAAGGTTTCGAGCGCCTCGATCCGGGCGCGCAAGGCGCGCGAGATGGTGTTCGAGCTTCTGGTCGCCGATCAGCCGCCGCGCGAGCGGGCACACGATCCTGAGTCGAAATTCTGGAACTGGGCCGACAAGCTCGAAATCACCAACAGCCGCTTTCCGGCGCGCGAGGCGCATCGGCCCGATCCCAGCCACGTCGCCATGCGGGTCAACCTGGATGCCTGCATCAATTGTACGCTCTGCGTGCGCGCCTGCCGCGAAGTGCAGACCAATGACGTGATCGGCATGGCCTATCGCGGCCACGGCGCGAAGGTCGTCTTCGATTTCGACGATCCCATGGGCAGCAGCACCTGCGTCGCCTGCGGCGAATGCGTCCAGGCCTGCCCGACCGGGGCGCTGATGGAGGCGAGCCTGCTCGACGAACGCGGCGTGCGGCAGGGCTACGCAGACCGCGAGGTCGACACGGTCTGTCCTTATTGTGGCGTCGGCTGCCAGGTTTCTCTGAAGATCAAGGACGACAAGATTCTCTACGTCGACGGCCGCGACGGCCCGGCCAACCGGAACCGGCTCTGCGTCAAGGGACGCTTCGGCTACGATTACATCTATCACCCGCACCGCCTGACCAAGCCGATGATCCGGCGCGACGACGCGCCGAAGGGCGCGGATGTGCAGGTCGATCCGGCCAACCCCTGGACGCACTTCCGCGAGGCGACCTGGGAGGAGGCACTCGAGCGGGCCGCGGGCGGCCTCGGGACGATCTTCGAACGCGACGGCGGCACCGCCTTGGCCGGTTTCGGCTCGGCCAAGGGAACCAACGAAGAAGCCTATCTGTTCCAAAAGCTGATCCGGACCGCGTTCGGCACCAACAATGTCGACCACTGCACCCGACTTTGCCACGCCTCCTCGGTCGCGGGGCTGATGGAAGGCATAGGGTCCGGCGCCGTCACCGCGCCCTTCACCGCCGCCAAGGATGCCGAGTGCATCATCGTGATCGGCGCGCGACCGGCCCAGAATCATCCGGTAGCGGCAACCTTCCTGAAGGATGCGGCCAAGCGTGGCGCCAAGCTGATCGTCATGGACCCGCGCGGCCAGAACCTGGCGCGCTACGCCACCCACATGGTGCAATTCAAGCCGGGCACCGACGTGGCACTGCTCAATGGAATGCTGCACACCATCGTCGAGGAAGGGCTCTATGACGAGCAGTACGTCCAGGCCCACACCGAGAACTTCGAGGCGCTGAAGGAGAAGATCAAGAATTTCCCGCCGGAAAAGATGGCCGCGGTCTGCGGCATCGACGCTGCGGCCATCCGCGAAATCGCCCGAACCTACGCGACCGCCCGCACCTCGATCATCTTTTGGGGCATGGGCATCTCGCAACATGTCCACGGCACGGACAATACGCGTTGCCTGATCGCGCTGGCCTTGATCACCGGCCACGTCGGGCGCCCGGGCACCGGACTGCATCCGCTGCGTGGCCAGAACAACGTGCAGGGAGCTTCCGACGCCGGTCTCATCCCGATGGTGTACCCCGACTACATGTCCGTGGAGGCCGAAGAAATCCAGACTCGCTTCGAGGAATTCTGGGGCGCCGAGCTGGACCCGAAGCGCGGCCTCACGGTCGTCGAGATCGTCGACGCCATCCACGCCGGAAAGATCAAGGGCATGTACATCATGGGCGAGAACCCGGCGATGTCGGATCCCGACCAGCACCATGCCCGCGAGGCTCTGGCCATGTTGGAGCACCTTGTGGTGCAGGACATCTTCATGACCGAGACGGCCTGGCACGCCGACGTGGTTCTACCGGCCTCGGCCGCCTACGAGAAGAACGGCACCTTCACGAACACCAACCGTCAGGTCCAGATCGTGCGCAAAGCTTTCGACCCACCGCGTGCGGCGCGCCAGGACTGGGAGCTGATCCAGGAGATGGCGCGACGCCTCGGGCTTGACTGGCGCTACAGCCATCCCAAGGACGTATTCGCGGAGATGGCGCGCATCATGCCGTCGCTCAATCACATCACTTGGCAGCGGCTCGAGCGCGAGGGTGCGGTGACCTATCCCTGCGACAGTGACGACCAGCCCGGCAACGAGATCATGTTCGCCGACGGCTTCCCAACCAAGAGCGGTCGTGGCCGCATCGTGCCGACCGATCTCGTGCCGCCGGACGAGTTGCCCGACGAGACCTATCCCATGGTGCTGACCACGGGCCGCATGCTGGAGCATTGGCATACCGGTGCCATGACCCGGCGCGCGAGCACGCTCGATCTGCTCGAGCCGGAGGCGGTCGCCTTGCTGAACCGCCGCGACATCCGGCGCCTTGGCGTGAATCCCGGCGATCCGGTGCAGGTCGAAACGCGCCGGGGTAAGATCGTGCTCAAGGCACGCCAGGACAACGACGTGCCCGAAGGCATGATCTTCATCCCGTTCTGCTTTGCCGAGGCGGCGGCCAACGTTCTGACCAACCCGCAACTCGATCCCTACGGCAAGATTCCGGAGTTCAAGTTCTGCGCCGCTCGGATCGAGGCAGCGACGGCGGCGGCCGCGGCCGAGTAGCCGTCGGAAAGGTCGCCGGCGCAGGCGCCCGCACCGCCTAGGGCGCGGGCGATCCTGCCCGCGGAAGTCGTCCGGCCGTTAGAGCCGCACGTTGACGGTCGAGAAGCTGTCGGCCGCGGAGAAACCCAAGGAATTCAAGACCACGGCGGCCACGACGGCAATCGCGATCATCGCTGCGGTACCGGATATGAATGCCTTCATGTGACTCTCCCTTCAGTTCCGTTCGTCGATAAAGCGTCTCGTGGCCCGCGCGTCAAGGTTCGCGCGGATCATTCCGTGTTCGGCGCCGTAGCGCGTTTCAGATAGGCGATCAGCTCCGCCCGGTCTTCCGCCGAGGGCATGCGCTGCAACGGCATCTTGCTGCCCGGGGTATAGACATGCGGCCCCTCGGCAAACAGCGCGTCGATCGTCTTCTCGGTCCAGATCACGTCGCTGTCCTTGAGCGCCGCCGAGTAAGTATAACCCTGTGCCGTACCGGCGCGCCGGCCGAACACGCCGTAGAGCGTCGGTCCGGCGCGGTGTCCGCCGCCGACGGTGACGGTGTGACAAACCGCGCAGCGTCGGAACAGACGCGCGCCGCGGCTGTCCGCCTCGGGGCCCGCGGCCATCTCGGGCGGCGTATCCGCCGCCCGGCGCGTTCCGCCCTTCCCGATCTCCTCGCCCGTCTCGAGGTCCCAGACGCGCACCACTTCGTCGGCGCCGGCCGACAGGAGGCGCCGGCTCCGCGGGACGAAGGCAAGCGACCAGACCGGCGCCGTATGACCGAAGAAGGCGCGCTGAAAGGTATGCGATTCGAGGTCCCACAGGATCACCGTGCGGTCGATTCCGCCGGAGGCCGCCCAGCGGCCGTCCGCGGACACCGCGACACCGAGCACCGGGCCTTCGTGACCGACCAACTCGGCAACCCGCTGCCCGGTCTCAAGGTCCCAGATCCCGACCGTGGCATCGATCGAGGCCGAGACCGCGCGGCGGCCGTCGGGCAGAAAGGCAACCGAAGTAACGCCGAAGTCATGCCCGCCGAGCTGCGCCAGACGGGTGCCGTCGGGCATGCGCCACAGGATCAGACTGCCGTCGTAGCCGCCCGACAGCAGCCGCGTGCCATCCGGCGAAAAGCTGACCGCGTTGACGTTGTTCGTGTGTCCCTGCAGGACGCCGGCAGCTTGGCGCGATTCGAGGTTCCACAGCCGCAGCGTGTGGTCCCAGCCCGCCGAGACTGCCAGGCGCCCATCCGGCGCGACCGCCACGTCGGCGATCTTGCCGCGATGCCCTTCGAAGCTGTGCAGCAAAGCGCCCGTTTCCAGATCCCAAAGGCGCACCACACCGTCGTCGGCGCCGGTCAGGATTTGCTGCCTGCCGGGCACGAAGGCAACCGAATTGACCCCGCCATTATGGGCGTCGAAGGACTTGAGCTCGCGCTGCGAATCGATGTCCCACAATTTGGCGCTGTAATCGAAGCTGGCGGTCGCCGCCTGACGGCCGTCGGCCGAAACCGCAACGCTCTTGACGAAACCGCCGTGGCCCGCCAGCTCGGCACGCGCCGATCCTATGCTCGCCGATGCACCGATCGCCAGCAGAACGCAGAGAGCGCCGGCCGTCACCGGCCGCCGATAGCGCCGGCACGCGAACCGCGACAGGCCCCGACGACCGGGGCGCAGGCTCTCTGCGACGCCGTTATTCAATTTCGAATGGCTCCCCCGTAACCGTCCGGCCCAGGCTGTCCACCAGTGGTGCGACCATGGAAGCGGCCACCGGCTCGACGTCGGGCCCGGGCAACGCACAGAAGGCATCGCCCTGCCAGATGACTCGGCCGCTCCGGGTGTCGCGCAGACTCGCGTTGACATGGAGGACATTGGCCTTGCGCACCTCCTCGGTGCGTTGCCCGCCAAGCAGACTATCTTGACTGGAAGACCAGAGATTGAGCTGCACGCGCGCCCCCTCCCTAGTGTTGCCTTCGAAGGCGCCGAGCGTGCCGCCCGCAGCCTTGAGCTCGCCGCGAATGACCTCGGACTCGAAGTCGAGCCGCAAGGGCGCCTCCGGCGCGACGCTACGTCCGGAGTTCGCCAAGGCAATCTCAAGCCGTGCCTTGAGATCCATGTTCAAGGCCGTGTCGTCGAACGCCCGGACCACGATCGCATCCTCGGCGGCCAGCGGGGTGAAGGCCACGCTCTTGACGATGCCGGGTGCGCCACCCGGCCCCAGTTGCGCCACCTGTGCCGGCATCGACGCCGCCGGGTGCGCCGCCGCCAGGAAACCGGTCAGTATCAGGGACTTGACACAAGC
>Ga0210124_1001246_pt1 | contig 11260 bp, 9 predicted proteins | sample Muzzi_PWC_D2_FD_185554 | JGI IMG/M metagenome (GOLD analysis project Ga0210124, IMG submission 185554) | Wetland microbial communities from San Francisco Bay, California, USA, that impact long-term carbon sequestration - Muzzi_PWC_D2 (SPAdes) | ecosystem: Environmental > Aquatic > Marine >...
GGTTGTTCCGGAAGATGCGCCGGCCGTCTCCACCAAGAAGGCGGTGGTGACCAAGACCATGACCTCGAGCAAGGCGACCAAGGATTTGGCCTCGATCCGGATCGTCCGCGGTCTGAAGGCGGCGGAGTACGAGGTCTCTCCCGAGAAGCCGAGCTTTAGCGCGCCGGCCTATTCGAAGCCGCTCAATCTGCTGCCGACCAAGATCGCGCCGAGCGTCGCGCCGATCGCGCCGGCGCCCAGCAAGCTGGACCCGACACTGGATCCGGCGACCGGGGGCGGGGACACGACTGGAGGATCCTCGGACACCGGGACGACCGGACTGTCGTTGACCGGAACGGCGTCGAGCGAGCCGATCAGCCTGTTGAAGAAGAAAATTCGCGCGCCCGGCGATGATGGCTAGTCGTGGCGGCCGCCGCCGCGGGGGTCCGCGCATGCGGCTATGCGAAACACCGCCGGGGACGATTGGGGCGACCGAGTGTTTACGAAGAGGCAGAGCGATCGAACAGAGCCCAATGAAAACCCAAGCGCCGCAAATGGTAACGAAGGATGCGCGCCATGATCGAGACAACGAGGGGGGTAGATGAGAATGGCTAGGATTCTAGATCGGACGCACGCGGAGCTTCGCGTGCTCGTTTTCGCTTCGGTATGGCTCTTGGCGCTGGCCTGCACAGTGCAGGCCTCGGCCCAGCCGAAGATCGTCGTTCAGAGCAACGAGAACCGCCACGCGGGCGAGTTCCTGGTGCCGATCAACAAGTCGCAGGTCCTCCAGCTCGACGTTCCCTTCAAGGACCTGCTGGTCGGCAACTCCGACATCGCCGACGTGTTGGCGCTCTCGGACCGTTCGATCTACGTGCTCGGCAAGTCGCTCGGCTCGACCAGCCTGACGATCTATGGCCGGGAGAAAGAGCTGATCGCGGTCGTCGACCTGGTCGTCTCGCCCGATGTCGAGGGACTGAAGCAGAAGCTCTTCGAAATCATGCCCGAGGAGACGATAGAGGTCCGTGCGGTCAACGGCTCGGTCCTGTTGAGCGGCCAGATATCAAGCACCTCGCGGCTCGATACGGCGCTGGCGATTGCGGAGCGATTCGCGCCTAATCTAGTCACGAACCTCATGACGGTCGCCGGCAGTCAGCAGGTGATGCTGAAGGTCCGCTTCGCCGAAGTGAATCGCGACCTGACGAAGCAACTTGGTTTCAATCTGCTGGCGATCGACAACGATATTCCGGGCGCCCTCGCGTCCGGCACCGGCGCTTCGTTTTCCGTCCTCAATGGCGTCAGTACGGGGACGGTCGCGAGTGCGTCGGGGGTGTTCGGCAGCATCTTTGGTGCCTTCAGCGCCGGCAGCCTGACCGTCGACATGCTGTTCGATGCCTTGGAGACCAAGGGCCTCAGCAAGACTCTGGCGGAGCCCAACCTGATCGCTCTATCGGGCGACACGGCCAGTTTCCTGGCCGGCGGCGAGTTCCCCATCCCGGTGGCGCAGTCCGGCGGCGGAACGGGTGGCGGAAACAACTCGACCATCACCGTCGAGTTCAAGCAGTTCGGCGTCGGGCTGTCGTTCACGCCGACGGTTCTGGACGACGGCCTGATCAACCTCGTGGTCAAACCCGAGGTCAGCACCATTTCGCGGGAGTCGAGCGCGGGCGCGGTCACGCAGTCCGGGTTCGCGGTCCCCGCCCTGATCACGCGGCGGGCCACGACCACCGTGGAGCTGCGCGACGGCCAGTCCTTCGCTATAGCGGGTCTGCTGCAGAGTCAGTTTTCCGATGGGCTCAGTCAGCTTCCCGGAATCGGCGATGTCCCGGTCCTCGGCGCCCTGTTCCGCAGCAGCGACTTCAAGCAGAACGAGACGGAACTGGTCATCATCGTCGAGGTGCATCTCGTGAAGCCGTCGGCGGCCGGCACCCTGGCGACGCCGACCGACCGGTTCATTGCGCCGAACGAGCCCGACCTGTGGCTCTTCGGACGGCTCGAGTCGCCGCAGTCCGGTCTGCCGCGGGAGGGCGATGCGCTGAGCGCGAGCGGTGCCGGAGGCATCTCCGGACACTACGGTCACATCATCAAGTGAGGCACGCCATGAAACGGGCTATCGCAATTCTTCCTTTCGCTCTGCTGCTCGCGGTTTCGGCGTGCGAGGGGCCGCAACGGCCGCTGGGCCGCGACTTCGGCGATGCCACCAGCGCCAACTTCGCGCGCCAGGTGGTCAATCCGGAGCCGGTCTACGCCGGCTACGGCGCGCCCGACATGAATGGGACACGCGCCGCCGATGCCATGAAACGTTACAAGGGCGGCAGCGTCATTGCCCCCGAGAAAGTCAGCACGAGCAGTCAGTAGGGGAGTCCAGTTCCTTATAAAGGGGCGCAGCATGTGCAGGACAATCGTCAAATTCGGGTCTTGCTTGGACAGGGTCAAAGGCATCGCCAGATCGCGGGACGGCGCGATCGCGGTGATGTTCGCCCTGATGGTGGGCGTCCTCGTCGGTATGATGGCCCTGGCCTACGATCTTGGCCGGGCGTGGAACCTGGATACGGAGCTGCAGACCGCGGTCGATGCGGCGGCCTTAGCCGGGGCCACGCAGCTTGACGGCTCCGACGGGTCGCGGTTGCGCGCGGTTCAGGCGGCGCGGAGCGAACTTGCCAAGAATTTCGATAAGTTCGCCAACGGTGGTGCTCCTGGGCCCGGCGAGGTGACCTATCTGGAGGACGTCGGATGTACCACCGCGGCGAATTGCGACGGGCAAGCCGTGACGAACCAAAACTTCCAGTTTTACAAAGCCCTCAAGCCGACGAAGGAAGTTGCCCTGACGGATGGGGACGCCGCTTTCATCGAGGTGAAGGTGCAACGCATCGTCAGCTTCTCCTTCGCCGCGGCGGTGGGGGCGGTGTCCAGTGCCTCGCCGGTTGCGCGCGCGGTGGCCGGGAACAACACCTACATCTGCGGCACCGTCCCGCTGATGATGTGCAATCCGCAAGAGTCGGACACGAACACGAATGTGTCCGCTCCCTTTGATTACATGCAGTACGTCGGCAAGGGCTTCACGCTCAAGGACCTGGGCAAGGGCGCCCAGTTGATCCCCGGCGGCTTCGCCTGGCTGGCGCCCGTCGTCTGCGACTACACCAAGGACATCGACGACCCCAATACGGCGTGGGACGAGAACTGCACGGTCCAGAAGGGCGCCAATGCCTTGGGTCCGTATCTCGCCGCGGTGAACCCGCCGAACATCTGCCTTGGCAATAATCTTGTGGTCCAGACCGGCGACATCGCCAGCGTGCAGAAGTTCCTCAATATGCGAATGGACATCTATCCGAAGAATGACGGCACTGAGTTTGATCCGGAGTACCAGCCGAGCCCGAATTATCTGACCGGGTTGGTCCCGGCCGATCAACCGCCACCGCCTAATATGGCCGACTGCGACTACAGCGTGACGTCGAACAACCCTGGCGGAATCGGTGCGATGCAGAAACCGCCGCCGGGTCAACGATTTGGGCCCTGGCGCTGGGATTTTCCAGGTAAGACCTGGCGAATCGCCGGCGGACAACCGGACAAGCCATCCCACATAGGTTACCCGCGCGACAACTGCGCGTATCCCAACGAGGCAAACGATGCGCCCTATGATCCGAGCAACAACTGCATATTCTCGCCGCCGCCGAACACCGGCATTCCGGAGGGAACGCAGGATGGTACAGGGGAATGGGCGATCGGTGCCTACATGGATATGCAGCATCCCAGCGTGAGCTATAGTCAGACCTATGACGTCGTTCCGGATCCAAGTGTCATAGGAACAGTGGACCATGCCACGGTTACGACGCCGACCGGTACGTTCGATATTGACCTGAATGGTGATGGTCATTTGAGCCGCTGGGAGATCTACGAGTGGGAGATGAGCGACTTGGCTAATAATATGCCCGCCAGTCTCGAGAATTCATCGCTGCCGGATTACAAGCCCCAGTGTTATGGAGTTGATAACTTGGCTGATGGTTTGCCCGTGATGCCCCCGGTCAATCCGGGCGTCACGCCGGATCGGCGGCTCATCGGCGTTGCGGTGGCGAACTGCAATGCCGTGACCGCGCAGGGCGGGGGCACCGGCAAGACGACCAAGAAGCCCTTGCCGCTCGCGGGCGGCACGCCGGCCGTCAATATCTTCCTGACCGAGGCGGTCGGTGAGCTCGACGCGCAGGCCTTCTACGGCGAAATCGTCGGGCCGCAGGCGAATATTGGGCAAAGTGCCGTTACGGTCTACAACCGCATCGTGCTCTACGAGTAGACGCCATGCCTAGGTCCGTCTTCGACAGGATCCGCGCCCTGGGGCGAAGCGAGCGAGGGATCGCCTCGGTCGAATTCGTCCTGATTCTCCCGTTGATGCTGATCATGCTGGGCGTGGCAATCGATGCGGGACGGATGCTGATGGACTATCACGCGGTATCCAAGAGCGTACGGGACGCGACCCGCTACCTTTCGCGCATCGACGGATTGATCGACTGCACCGCGGCAACGCCGACAATCGACATGACGAGCACCCCGGTCCAGAACGCAATTCGCCTGGTGATGACGGGTAAGATCGACGGCAACACGGCGACCGAACCGCTGGTCAAGGCCTGGCGGGCCGCGACGATAAATCCCGCGCCGAGCGACATTAGGATGACGGCTGTTTGCATGACGAACAGTGGTCTGACGGGATTCTATCCCGAGCTCGCGGGGCTCTATGACGGAGAGGCGAAGATCCCCGCGGTGCGGGTCGACGTCGATGTGCCGTTTTATTTCAGTATGCTCGGCTTTCTCGGAATGGGGCCGGTGTTCACGATGCATGTCGACGATGGCATGGCGTATATCGGACAGTGAGGAGAAGAGACCGATGATCGCCAGACGCTTGCTACGCGATGAAAGGGGCATCTCCTCGGTGGAGTTTGCGATGGTGGCCGTCGTCTTCCTGATGATCGTGTTCAGCATCATCGATTTCTGCATGGCGCTCTGGGAAGCGAACATGGCGGCCTACGCGACGCGTGTCGGCGCACGCACGGCGGTCGTCAATAACATCGTCTCGATCAAGCTGCGGACCCTGGATGGAACGCAATACGCTCCGATCGGAACGTCAATTCCCGTGGCGGATTTCCCGGCAACCATCGACAACCCGATGTATTGCACGATCGATGGCTGTGGCCCCGATCCGAACGGAGCTATGAACGCAGCCGATCGCGACCTGGCAGCCTTTCGAACCATTGCCGACCCGATGGAGCAGGTCGACAAATGGATCAAGGATGCGAACATAATAATAAAATACCAGCATGTTGGCCTTGGGCTGGCTGGAAATCCTGCGGGGCCGGATATCGATCCGATGATTACGGTCTCTCTTCGAGGCATCCGGCACAACTTCATTAGTCCGGCCCTCTTGATGCTACCAGATAGCATTCTCATGCCGCCTTTCACGACGACGTTATCGGGCGAGGACGGCCAGAGCTGAACGGTGTGGATAGTGATCGAGATCATCAAGGAGGTTTCGCGTTATGGCGTTTGATCTGCATCTGAACGTGGCGGCCCTGCTGCGCTCGAGCGAGGTGCAAGAGGCGCTGAGCGAAGCCTGCACCGACATGAACGGCACCAAGGTGTCTGCGCTGGTTGGCAAGCTCGACGATGTGCGTCCGGGCGAGGCGATCTTCGTCAATCCCGACGTTCTTCTGCTGGATGTCGACCCGGCGGACGATCATGACGTCGCGCGTCTTGGTGAGATCATCCATAAACAGTTCCCGAGCACGCCTGTCGTCGCTACGGCGAAGGAAATATCGCTTCACTCTGTCCGTCAGCTCATGCGGCTGGGGGTGGTTGATTTCGTTCCCCAGCCGATCACCCGCGAGGACCTGATCGGTGCCCTGGAGATCGCGGCGCGGCGGCGTCCGGAATTGGTGCCGGTCGCGCCGGCACGGCACGGCAAGATCCTGACGTTCCTGAAGGCGGGCGGCGGTGTTGGTGCGACGACCCTGGCCGTGCAATCGGCATGCATGCTGGCGGGCCGCACTGGTTCGGATTCGGAGAGCGCGTGCCTGTTCGACCTCGACATTCAATTCGGCTCGGCGGCGCTTTATCTCGATCTGCCGGACCGCGTCGGCCTGGCGGATCTCATCGAATACCCGGAGCGCATAGACGCCGAACTCCTGCGCAGCGTTGCCATGCATCATCCGAGCGGCTTGGACCTCGTGGCGGCGCCCCGGGACATGATGGCGCTCGAGATTCTGACGCCCGAGGTGACCGAGACCATCCTCCGACTCGCGCAGCAGAGATATGAACATGTGCTCGTGGATTTGCCGGAGGCCTGGACACCTTGGACTTACAAGTCCCTGGAGATTTCAGATCTAGTCATTCTGGTGACACAATTGACCGTCGCCGGTGTGCGCCGGGCCCGGCGTCAGATTGATACCATGATGGCCAATGGCCTGGAAGCGGTTCCGGTCAAGGTAGCCTTGAACCGCTATGAGAAAAGCCGAGCCCAGAATGTCACTTTAAAAGAGGCCGAGACGGCGCTGGGGCGCTCCTTCGACTACCTTATCCCGAGCGACTACAAGATGGTCAGCGAGGCGCTCGATCAGGGGGTCGCATTGAGCAAGATCAAAAAGAAGTCGAAGGTCGCGAGCGGAATCGAAAACATGATTTATCAAGCGACCAGAGTGATGACGGGTGACGAGGTCGGCAAAGCCGAACCGCGTTTTTCGTTCGGATTGCGCAGGTAGCAGCAAGGGGAGAGCGGACAGATGTTTTTACGCGTTCAAAAGGAAGAAAAGAAGGTCTCCCCGGAGTCGGTGTCGGTCAAGCCCGTCGCCAACGACGGTGGCGTCGCAACACCGGCGAAGGTTGGGAAGAAGATCACGTACCGCGCCAACGGCAACGTGTCGCCGCGCTATACCGAATTGAAGATGAGGCTGCACCAGCGCCTGCTCGACATGATCAACCTTTCCGTGATCGATCGCATGGCGCCGGAGGACTTCCGCCGCGAAATCGGCGAGATGGTCCGCGAATTGCTCCAGGAAGAGAGCAAGCCGCTGAACATGACGGAGCGGACCCAGCTCGTCGACGACATCCTGGACGAATTGCTGGGCCTCGGACCGATCGAACCCCTGTTAAAGGACACGACGGTCACCGATATTTTGGTGAACACACATCAGCAGGTGTTCGTGGAACGCGGCGGGCGGCTCGAGCTCACGCCGGTACAGTTCAAGGATAACCGTCACCTGATGCGCATTATCGACAAGATCGTCTCCGCCGTGGGACGACGTGTCGATGAATCTCAGCCGCTGGTTGACGCTCGTCTGGCGGACGGCTCGCGCGTCAATGCCGTGGTCCCGCCGCTGGCTGTTGACGGCCCACTGCTCTCGATCCGTAAATTCGCCAAGATCCCGATCGATATGCCGAAGCTGGTCGAACTCGGTACCTTGCCGCCGCAGTTCGCCGAGTTGTTGGAGGGAATTGTGCAGGCGCGGCGTAACGTGCTGATTTCGGGTGGAACGGGCAGCGGTAAGACGACCATGCTGAATGCGATGTCGGCCTTTATCGATGGCCGAGAGCGCATCGTGACGATCGAGGACGCCGCGGAACTGCAGTTGCAGCAGGTGCATGTCGCACGAATGGAAACGCGTCCCGCAAACGTAGAGGGGCGTGGCGAGATCACTCAGAGAGAGTTGGTCAAGAATGCGCTGCGCATGCGGCCCGACCGCATCATCGTCGGCGAGGTGCGCGGTGGCGAGGCATTCGACATGTTGCAGGCCATGAATACCGGCCACGAGGGCTCCATGACCACGATCCACGCGAACTCCTGCCGCGATTCCCTGTCGCGTTTGGAGCAGATGATCGGCATGTCAGGCTTCGACCTCCCGGTGCGCAGCATGCGTGGTCAGATTGCCTCGGCACTGCACGTCGTGTTGCAGCTCGAGCGGATGAGCGATGGCCACCGCCGCCTGGTAAGCCTGAACGAGATCACGGGTATGGAAGGCGAGGTGGTGACCATGCACGAGATCTTCCGCTTCCGCCGCCGCTCCACGGAGCCCGACGGCACCATTCACGGCGACTACGTGGCGACGGGTATTCGGCCGCAGTTCATGCACGAATTGGAAACCCGTGGGATCAAGGTCTCGGCCGGGATTTTCGAACCGAACCGCCCCTTAAAGTAGACGAGGCGACCATGCCATTCGATATAACTTATCTGCTTTATGGCGGAATTTTCCTGGCGGCACTCCTGCTGATCGAAGGGTTGTATTTCCTCCATGCGGATAGCCGCGGCGGCCGGGAAGCGGTCAATCGCCGCATGCGAATGATCGAGGGCGGAGCCACCACGCGCGAGGTCTTCGAGACGCTGCGTCGGAGTCGGCGTGAGAAGGCAACTTTCTTGGGTCCCCTTGGGGATCTCGGCACTTGGCTGGACGACCAGATTCAGCAAGCGGGATTGACCGTCTCTCTCACCCGCATTTGTGTCATGATGATGGCCCTGACGGTTGGAATCTTCATATCGATCCTGCTGCTGACGAAGGGTGCGGTCGCGTTTGCGGGGCTCGGAGGATTCGTAAGCGTTCTTATAGTGTCGGCGGCGCTCGGAATCGCCCTGCCGATTCTGTATTTGAGATATCTGGGATCAAAGCGCCTTCAACTGTTCGCTGAACAATTGCCGGATGCCCTCGATGTGATGGTTCGCAGCCTACATGCCGGCCATCCAATCAGCGCGGCGATGAGTCTGGTGACCAAGGAGATGCCGGATCCAATCGGGTCTGAGTTCGGCGTGGCGGTCGACGAAATGACTTACGGCCTCGACCTCCGAGACGCGTTAGGCAATTTGGGAGAGCGGGTCGACGTCGAGGATTTTCGGTATGTCATCGTGGCCATCAATATCCAGCACGATACCGGCGGCAATCTCGCGGAGGTGTTGGATGGATTGTCGAAGGTGATCCGAGCCCGGTTCAATATGTTCAAGAAGATCCGTGCGCTCTCGGCTGAGGGGCGGCTGTCGGCAAAGATCTTAGCGATCATGCCGTTTTTGTTTGGTGGCTTCGTTTATTTTTCGAAACCAGGCTACTATGACCACGTAGCTGGCGATCCGCTGTTCTTCTCGTTTCTTGGCGTCGCGTTTGTTCTGGAGCTCTTTGGAATTTACGTGATGTATAGATTGGTGAATTTTCGCGTGTAGCTTAGGAGATCCCGGTGGAAGCAATCTTTCAAGCCATCAGCCTTGAGCTCGATACCCTGACGCGCTCCATTCCGGGCGGCGGGACGACCGTTTCCCTCGTCCTGATCTTCCTTGCCGTTTTCTTCGCGGTGATTGCGATCGGCTCTTTCATTGGCAACCGCGACTCGGTTGAGCGCCGCTTGGCCGGCCAATCATCCGAGACGGTATCTTCGGGTGAAGGTGGGATCCCGACTTTACGCGCGAATGTGGATCGCGAGGGCCGTTGGGATGAGCTTTTGAAGCCGCTCGAGAAATATTTTGTCGATCAGAAAGAGGGCGCGCACTCTAGCTTGCGGCAAAGGATGCTGATGGCCGGATTCGTCGGGCCCAATGTAGTGCGGAACTACTTTTTGATTCGGACAATTCTCGCGGTGGGTTTGCCGCTTACTTTCCTGCTGTTGTCGCCGACGATCGCCGGTGACATGTCGATCAAGAAATTGATTATCGTCACCGCAGGCGTTGCTCTGGCCGGTCTCTATCTGCCGGGAATTTGGGTCTCCAGCCGTGTGGATAAGCGTCAGCAGGCGCTCACCGAAGCCTTCCCGGACGCGCTCGATATGATGACCGTCTGCGTCGAGGCGGGCCTGGGCATGGATGCGGCTTTTACAAGAGTGGGGTCTCAGATTGCCGAGGCGCACCCAATTCTGGCTCAGGAATTCGGGTTAGTGGCTCTTGAGTTGCGGGCCGGAAAGTCGCGCGAAGAGGCTCTGCGCAACTTGGCCAAGCGGTGCGGCTTGAGGGAAATCAGTTCTTTCGTCACGCTTCTGCTTCAATCGGACCAATTGGGCACCAGTGTTGCGCAAACGCTGCGCGTCTATGCTGCGGAAATGCGGACCGCGCGGATGCTGCGTGCCGAGGAGAAGGCGCACAAGCTGCCGGTAAAGATGGTTATTCCGCTGGTGACTTGCATCTTACCGGCGATGATAACCGTTGTGTTGCTTCCGGGAATGATAACGATCATTCGGGTCATTATGCCCGCGTTGTCGCACTAGTTCGAGATCGATGCGGAGGCCATTGATTTGGCACAGTAAACAGCATTTGGAGAGGAGGGGGGAATCATGAAGATAGGGCGTGCGCTTCGGTTGTTGTGTGTTACGGCCCCTGTGGCGCTGGGCGCCTGCAGCGGAGTCATGACCGATATTGGCCTTGCACCCGCTTACCCCGACTCGGTTGCGGAATCGCCCTATCAGGCGGGCAAGCGGCAGTTCGCGCTGAGACAGTACGGCCTGGCGGTCAAGTCGTTCCAGGAAGCGGTCAACCGGGATCCGAGTTCGGTCGAGGCGCTCAACGGCCTGGCAGCGACCTACGATCAGCTCGGCCGCTTCGACCTTTCCGCCCGCTATTACGGGCGTGCGCTTGCCTTGGCTCCCGACTCTTCCCAGACCCTGAACAACATCGGCTACTCGTACCTGATGCAGGATCGCAACGACCTGGCCGTCGCCTACCTGCGGGACGCCTATGGACAAGATAGGGACGACGCGGTCGTGGTGGCCAACCGCGACATTGCCGAGGTCGCGCTCGAGAAAGACGATCTGAAGGCGGCCAAGACGCAGGGGCCCCTGGCGGACCTGCCGGCCTCCAAGGTCGCCGAAACGCGCCAGGAGGCGGCCAAGCCGTGGATCGAGCGGACGACGGCGGAGGTCCAGACGCTGGTCCTGCAGCCGCAATACGCGATGGTCGAAACGGCCGACGCCGCCGGCGTGCCGCCGGAATTGGCGTCCTATCGGCCGACGGAAGTCGAGGGCGCGCAGATCCTGCCGGAGCCGATGGCCTCGCCTCTGGAGGAACGCTCGGTGATGGAGGCCGCGTCAGCCGACATGCCGGTGAGCGTCGAGGCGATCCAGATGCCGCCGGCCGCGGTGACTCCGGTCCAGGTCGCCGAACTGGTGGTTCATCCCGTTTCGCAGCCGACCAGGGTCTCGGAAACGGCGGTGGGCCCTGTGTCTCAGGCGACCCAGGTCTCCGCGGTGATGGTGCACCCGGTACCCCAGGAAACCCAGGTGGCCGCCATACCGGTCGATGCGGTCGAGGAGGAAGAACTCGGAGTGGCGGCGCTGACCG
>Ga0210124_1001248_pt1 | contig 11246 bp, 10 predicted proteins | sample Muzzi_PWC_D2_FD_185554 | JGI IMG/M metagenome (GOLD analysis project Ga0210124, IMG submission 185554) | Wetland microbial communities from San Francisco Bay, California, USA, that impact long-term carbon sequestration - Muzzi_PWC_D2 (SPAdes) | ecosystem: Environmental > Aquatic > Marine >...
ACCTCAGGCTCGCAACCGGAATGCCGCCCGCTCCGTCTCGGAAATAAACCGCTTCAGATCGTCCGACATGTCGACGATCCCGAACCGCCGGGCGATGTGGCCGACCGCATGGGCGCATTGGGCGAGCAGCTATTCGCTCTCCACCGTCACCGGCCCTTTTTGCCGACTGATCCATCGCCGCGACGATCGCCGTCCAGATGCGGGATCGGCTTGGCTACAGTCTTGCTATGCCCTGCTTGTTCCCCCGCAGCTTCGCCCGGCGGAAGACAGTCCGGTGCGCCGCGATGACGCCTTCCAGGAACCGGTTGTCATAGTCGCCGTTGATCGTCTCGCGAATCCGCTCGAAGCTGACCATCTGGAAACCGTGACGGTTGAGGTAGGCGAGAATCTGGTCGGCCGCCCGCTCCTCCTCGGTCCGCGGCAAAGGCGCCGGGGCCTCCGCATCGCTTTCTACCGGCGCCGCCGCCTCGTCCGCGTCGGGATACTCCGCGTTCTTCTGGATGTCCCTGATCCGGTCGATCAGTTCCTGCCAGGGCTGGTGGGAGGTGCTGGAGAAGTCGATGTACTGATAGGGCTCCAGGCGCGGATGGCGCTCGCAGCTGTTGAGGAGCACCGGAAGCACGGGCTTCTTTTGGCCAATCGCCGAACCCCATTCATAGGTCACGTAGGACGACTGGACCGACTCGGCGCTGAGCGCCACGATGATCGCAAAACTGTCGCTGATCCCCCGGTCGATCTCCTGGCGCCAGTTGTCTCCGGCCCTGAGGCTGGTCTTGTCGACCCAAACCGGAATGCCGGCCGATTCCAGCTTCAGCCGCGCCAGCTCGGCGAAGAAATGGTCCTTGGTGCAGTAGCTGATGAACACCGTCGACATGGGAGTGTGCTCCCCGTTCGTGCGCCGCCGCCGCGACCGGCGGTTCGGACCTTACACCTTGCGTCGCCAACCTTCGACTCGATCGGAAGATCGCCAGCCTCGGCCAAAACCGATCAGTTTCCCACGCCCCATACCGACGGGCATAACCGGCTCGCCGGCCGGAGGCGCGCAGGCGTTCATCCAGCGCCCGCCACCCCTCGCTTGCGCGAGGGAATGAGGGAAGCGATTCATGATCCGGCCCGGCTGAACCCGGGCGCGGCAACGGAGGCGTGTGCGCAAACCGATGACAATCCTCTCCACGTCATGGCCGGGCTTGACCCGGCCATCCATGCCAGGTCCCTCGCCATGCCTCTGGCGGTGCCTGCGTGCCGTCGGCGTTAGGGAATGGGTGCCCGGGTCAAGCCCGGGCATGACAGGCAGCGTTGCCGGCGCGGAGCGCGGCAGCGATGGAGCGCGTCCTGATGCAGATCGATGCCCCTCCCTCCGCTGTCGTCCGCCGGCCAAGCCGGGGACGACGGCGTGGCAAAGCCGTCGGAGCAGAACGGAGCGCGCCGGGGTTCGCGTGACGCCCGGTCGCGGTCCGCCCCTAGATGGCGCCGGTCTTGGTGTTCGGCAGCACGACCGCAACCGGCTTGCCGTCCGGTGTCAGCGGTCCGCCCGCCGGGTTGCCGCCGGACGCGGGAACAGCAGCGACAGGCGGTGCGAGTTGATCGAGCGGGGCCGTTTCCGGCCCGCTCAGCACCACCACCTTGGTGCCGACCGGCACCCGGTTGTAGAGGTCGATGGCGTCCTGATTCCACATGCGGATGCAGCCGCTGGAGACCGCCTTGCCGATCGACAGCGGCTCGCTGGTGCCATGGATGCGGTAGAGCGTGTCCCGGCAATTTGCCGTGCGTATGTTCCCTTCGTTGCACTTGCCTTCGTAGAGATACAAGGCGCGCGAGCCCAGCGGATTTCGCGGACCGCCATCCATGCCGTCGGCATATTTGGCGGCATAGCTGTCACGCGCCTGCATATCTTGCGGCGGGAACCATTTCGGCCACTGCTGCTTGTCCTGGATCTCGGCCTCGCCGGACCACGCGAAGCCCTGCTTGCCGACCCCGATGCCGTAGCGGATCGACTCGCCGTTGTCCTGCACCAGGTAGAGGAACTTGTCGTAGGGATCGACGACGATGGTCCCCGGATCATGGGGGATGTCCGGCGGCGTCGCCACCGTCTGCCGGAAATACTGTGGATCCACCCTGTTGACCGGCACCGCCGGGACGCGGAAAGGCTCCCCCGCCACCGGGGCGTACATGGCGACGTACTTCGGATCGACCGGCTTGCCGTCCGTGCCCATGTTGGCGGTTGTGCAGCCGGCCAGAGCCAGCACCAGGCCGGCGACTGCCAAGGGGATACGGGCACGGCCCTTCGGCCGGTAGGTCGGTTCCACGCTCACGTCTGTTGCCTGCTCCCCTCGCCGCGCAGCAGCGAGCCCCCGGTTTCTGCCGTTCTTCGCGATGCTGGATGAATCGCGTAAGGCGCATAGGACGCCGTAAAGATGGCAAAGGTCGGGCCTCAACGGAAGCGCTAAATACAGGCAATGGTTTCCCATTCCGTTCAAGGCGGCACGCGTCCCGAAATGGCACAAGGTCTATTCGGTCACGTAGAAGTCGTCGGGACCGACGACGCGGACGCGCTTGCCGTTCGGTCCCGTGGCCATCACCATGTCGGGCTTGGCCTCCGGCGCCGCCTCTCCCGGCACGAAACCGCCCCGGCGGTTGGCGGCGGTCTCCGGGTCGGTGGTCGCGTCGGGGCGGAGCCGCGGCAGGGGCGCCGCGATTGCGGGGAGGACGGGGGGCACCGGCGTGGCGATGGTCAGGACGCCATCGGGACCGGCGTCGGCGAGCGGGCCGCCGGGGGCGCCAATGATGCCGGCCGGGCTCGACGCGAATGTGGAGATGGGCGGGCAGGTGCAGGCCTTGTCGTATTCCTTGCGGTAGCGGAAGGCGTTGGGCAGAGCCGTGTAGGGCGCGCCGGCGAGCGACACCATCTGGTCCGGTTCGCCGCCCGGATTGCGGTAAACATAAAGCGCGACGTCGCTTCCCGGACACATCGAGCGGCAGGTGCTTTGGTCCCGCCCGAACTCGTCCGGCGTGGTGGCGAAGCTGATCGGAAAATAATAGCCGTCGCACGAGCGGACGCAGAGCGTCCGGTAGGTGCCGCCGCCGAATCCGTTATCGAAGGGGGAGCGATCGCCGAACAGGCGGCGGCCGCCGAACAGCGAGGCGAACAACCCGGTGCGGCGCCGGCCGCCGCTGTCATAGGTGGCGTAGCCGCCGTCGCAGCCGTTCGCCGCAAGCTGACGGATGAGGTCCGAACGCTGGCGGTCGGCGGCGTACGGATCGCCGGCGACCTGCCGGCGCTGGGACTCCAGCCGGTTGAGGCCGGCGCGGACCCGGTCGACCTTAGCGGTCAGCGCCCGGCAGTTGCCGGCCGGCTTCAGCGCCTTGAACAGCAGCCCGCCATAGCAGCCGGCCCGGCGCGCCGCCGTCATCGCCTGGTCGAACTCGTCCCGTTTGCGGCTGATCGCCGTCTCGGTGTCTCGTAGGTCGTTGTTCCAGTAGTCGCCGGAGCTACGATCGAGCGCGGTGAGTTGCGCCTGCAGCGCCGAACAGACGTCGGTCTGAGCCGGCGCCTCCGCCGAAACCGTCAGAGCCGCGATTGTTGCGAGCAGAAATGTCAGCGGTCGTCTCATTCGCAGGTCCTCGCTCCGACCGTCGGATGCGGCCGGCCCGTGATTCGGACCCCTCCCCGGCTTGTCGCGACGCTCAAGAACGCCAACGCCGGCTCATCTTGCGAACAAGTTGGCCGGAAGTATGAATCCGACGACTCGCGGGGTCAACGGCCTTGTGCGTTCGCCCTATATGCCTCCCTGCATGGCAATCGGCTGCAAAACTGGTGTAGTCTTGCGTTTGCATCGTCACACGGCACCCATCGGGCGTGTCGCCCCGTGGCCACGGGCCGACCGCCAGCACGCGAGGGAAACGATGAAGACCGACAAGCAAAAGGCCAAGGAGATCCTCCGCAAGCGCAAGCTTGCCGCACAAGGCCTCAAGGAGAAGCCTGAGGGCGAGAACCCCCTCGAGGATCCGGAAGAGAAGGCCGAAGAGGAAATCGGCGACGCGGCCATCTCGACAGAGTTCGGCCTGCACCGCTAGCAAAGCGGGCCGGGCACTCCGGCGCCGGCGTCGTCACCGCGTCCGTCAGGCGACAACGACAAAGTCGTGGTAGCCGAGGCTCGGGTGACCGTCGAGGACGGCGAACTTGACCTGGTCCTCGCCGCCCTTGCCGTCCGGGTCGTAGTAGAGCGCGCCCTTAGCCTTGTTGTAGACGATGCGGTCGTCGGCATCGTGGGCCTCCGGCCCGGCATAGAAGGCAGCCTCGCCAAGAGTGCCGACCGGAAGGTTGGCGGCCGAACCGTCAAGTTCTATCAGGTCGACGCCGTGCACGTAGTCGGTGATGTGGTCGACGGGCATGCCCGCTGCGAACTCACCGTTGAATGCGAACGTGTCGTTTCCCCCACCGCCGGCAAGAACATCGGCGCCGGCGTCGCCGTTGAGGTGGTCGTCGCCGGCACCTCCTTTGAGGATATCGTTGTTGAGGCCGCCGGAGAGCGTGTCGGCGCCTTTCCCGCCGAAAAGCTGGTCATTGCCGGCTTCGCCGTACAGCGTGTCGCCACCGGACTCGCCGTATAGCTTGTCGGCGCCGTTGCCGCCCTCGAGTCCGTCGCCACCCGCGCCGCCATGCATCTCGTCGGCGCCGGCGAAGCCTTCGAAGTGATCGGCGCCGCCATTGCCGTAGAAGATATCGTCGAAGGCGGTGCCGCCGAGATAGAGAGAGCCGCTATGGTCGTTGAAGACGATGCCGTGAGCAGAGATCAGATTGCCGAGGGGGGCCGGGTCGTCGAAATCACGATACGACTCAAGGGCGGATCCAAGGTCATTGAAATCGATGGCGTAGCCGGAGGCTGACAGCAGGTGCTCGGCGCCGGCGTAAACGCTGAAGCCGGTGATCGTACCGTCAACGATCACGCCGGCGACCCGGGTGAACTGGCCGTCGAAGACGATCGTGTTGTCGCCGTGTCCGAGGCTGAAGTGCGCGTCGGTCATGGTGCCGACGAAGCCGCCGTTCTCCATCACGTCGTTGAATGCCGTCACAGGATCCGTGTTCAGCACATTCCAGACCGGCTTGGCCATTTCATCACACCCATTGACTGGTTTTGCGTGGCTGTGCAGGTATCACAGCGTTATTTCCGTTACAGTGACGGAAATCACACCCATTTCCCAAATTTCATTCGGGCAGCGTGAGGTGAGTTCAACCCTGGATCGCGCTTGCCACAGGGACTAAATCAGAAAGAACGAGGTGTTGTGCAGGTCGAGGTCGTGGTGGAGCGTGGCGAACTTCACCTCGGCCGCGCCGCCCTTGCCGTCCTCGTCGTAGAACAGCGCGCCGGTCGACGCGTTGTAGATGATGTGGTCGTTGCCATCCAGGGCCTTGGCGCCGATCGTGAACTCGCCCTGGCCGAGCGATCCTCCGATGGCGGAGAAGATGTCACTGTCGAGCCCGATCAGGTCCTGGCCGACCTTGAAATCCTGGATCTTGTCGATGTTGTTGGAGCCGAGCGCGGCGTCGAAGATGAACATGTCTGCGCCGGCGCCGCCCTTGACGACGTCGCTGCCCTCCCCGCCGCGGATGTTGTCCATCCCGCCGCCGCCCGAAAGATGATCATTGCCGGTGCCGCCGAGGAGGGTGTCGTTGCCGCCCCTGCCGTCGATCGTGTCCGCTTTGCCTCCGCCACCGAGGATGTCGTTGCCGGCGCCGCCGTGGAAGGTGTCGGCCTGGGCCGAGCCGTGCACCACCATTGGGTCGGTGTAGAAGAGCTTGTCGAGCGCGCTCGAGGTGTCGCTGGACAACGCCTTGAGAAACGCGACGTAGTCGATGTGATAGTTGATGGCGGTCACCAGCGAGTCCGGACCGTGATCGATGTCGAAGCCGGTGATGAATCCGGCAATCGGCTTCCCCTTGTCGGTGATGAAGGTGCCGTGAAGATGCAGTTCATAATCCCCGGCGGACATCACCAGGTCGCCACCGCTCAGTTGCGGCGAGTCGCCGTTTCTCAGGATCGACATGAGAAGGTCGGACGCCGGAACGTCATAGCCCACGTCGTGCAGGGCCCAGGAGATCGTCATGGTCGTGTTCCTTTTCGTGTTGCCTTCGTCGCCCGGCCAGCATTGGCGGCTCGTCGTGGCAACGCGGGTAACACGGCTATTGTCCCGACACAGTGACGGCACTCACACATAATTTTCGAATTTATTACGGTCAGACCGGCGACCAGAAACTGATTGGCGTCAGCTGCGGTCGCGGAACTTGTTGACGATCGGGTAGCGCCGGTCGCGGCCGAAATTCTTGCGGGTGATTTTCACGCCCGGCGCCGCCTGCCTCCGCTTGTATTCGGCGATGTAGAGGAGCCGCTCGACCCGCCGGACGGTGTCGAGGTCATGTCCCCGGGCGACAATTTCGGAAATGCGCATCTCCTCCTCGACGAGGCATTCGAGAATGTCGTCGAGCACTTCGTAGGGCGGCAGCGAATCCTGGTCGGTCTGGTCCGGCCGCAGCTCCGCCGACGGGGCGCGGGTGATGATGTTGTCCGGGATCACCGCGCCACCCGGTCCGAGCGCATTCGCGGGACGGTTGGCGTTCCGCCAGCGGGCGAGCTTGTAGACCTCGGTCTTGTAAAGGTCCTTGATCGGATTGAAGCCGCCGTTCATGTCGCCATAGAGCGTTGCGTAGCCGACCGAGTTCTCCGACTTGTTGCCGGTGGTCAGCACCATCGAGCCGAACTTGTTGGAGATCGCCATCAGAATCGTGCCGCGCGCGCGTGACTGCAGGTTCTCCTCGGTCGTATCGGGCGGCCTACCGCCGAACAAGGGCTTCAGCGCCGCATCGAAGCCCTCGACCGGCTCGGCGATCGGCACGATGTCGTAGCGGACGCCCAGTCTCTCGGCGAGCGCCGCGGCGTCGTTGAGGCTCTCGTTGGAGGTGTAGCGGTAGGGTAGCATGACGCAGTGAACGCGCTCCGGCCCCAGCGCGTCGACCGCCATCGTCGCGCAAACCGCCGAGTCGATGCCGCCGGACAGGCCGAGGACGACGCCGGGGAATCCGGTCTTGTCGACATAGTCGCGCAAGCCCAGGACACAGGCGTGCCAGTTCGCCTCCTCGAGACCGGGCAACGCCGCGAAACGCCCGTCGGCGCAACGCCAGCCGAGGTCGCCGGCCCGCTTCCAGGTGACGGTCTCGACGGCTTCGGCGAACTGCGGCAGCTGGAACGCCAGCGTCCGGTCGCCATGAAGGCCAAAGGAGCCGCCATCGAAGATCAGTTCGTCCTGGCCGCCGCACTGGTTGACGTACACCATAGGCAAGCCGGTCTCGACGACGCGTGCGATGGCCACCTGCTGGCGGACGTCGGCCTTGCCCTGCCAGTAGGGCGAGCCGTTCGGCACGATCAGCATCTCGGCGCCGGTCTCGAGCAGGCACTCGCACACCTGCTCGAACCAGATGTCCTCGCAGATCGGCAGGCCGAGCCTCAGTCCGCGGAAGCCGACCGGGCCGGGAAGCGGGCCGACCTCGAAGACGCGGAACTCGTCGAAGACGCCGTAGTTGGGCAGTTCGACCTTGTAACGAAGCGCCTGCACGGCGCCGCCGTCGAGGAGGGCGACCGCGTTGTAGACCTTGCCGCCCTCCGGCCACGGGGTGCCGATGACGATCCCCGGCCCGCCGTCCGCCGTGTCGGTGGCAAGCGCCTCGATCGCCGCGCGGCAGGCGTCGGGGAAGGCCGGCTTAAGCACGAGGTCTTCCGGCGGATAGCCGGCAATGAACAGCTCGGAAAGCACCAGCAGGTCGGCGTCGGCGGCCGCGGCTTTCGCCCGTGCTTCGCGCGCCTTGTTCAGATTGCCGTCGATGTCGCCCACCACCGAATCGAGCTGGGCAACGGTGATGCGGATGGTATCGGTCAGGTCTGCTGCCATATCGCCGGTTTAGCCCGGCGACAGGAGCGGGGCAATGCGCCGACCGCAGCTACCCCACATGGTCGCGCAAAAAGGCGAGGGTCCGCTCGCGGGCGAGCCTGGCCGAGGGCTCATGCCACGCGCTGCTGGCATCGCGGTTGAAGGCATGGCCGGCGCCGGCATAGGAGAACACCTGCACGGTGCCGGGGTCGACCGAGGCCCGGATCTTCTCGACGTCGGCCATGGGGATGCCGCCGTCCTCCTCGCCGAAATGGAGCATGACCGGACAGCGCGGCGTCTCGTCGAGGTTGGCGGCGATCATCCCGCCGTAGTAGCCAATCGCGGCGGCGAGGCCGGACAGCCGGGTCGCCGTCAGCCAGGCGAGCGATCCACCGAGGCAATAGCCGACGATGCCGATCCTGCCCGACCCTTCGAGGGCAACGATCGCGGCAGCAATATCGAGGAGCATGTCGTCGATTGCGATCTTCTGCCTCAGCGCGATGCCGCGGTCGCGGTCGGCGCCTTCATAGCCCAGCTCGACGCCCGGCTCGGCGCGATCGAAGAGCGCTGGCGCGATCACGCGATAGCCGTCCGCCGCGTAGCCGTCGGCGACTTTGCGGATGTGGGCGTTGACCCCGAAGATCTCCTGGATGACCACAAGGCCGCCGCGAACGGAGCCGGCCGGCGCCGTCTCATCGGCGGAGAAGGTGTGCCCGTCGCCGGCCGTCAGACTGATCGCGTCGCCCATGGAAATCCCCTCCCCTCATCGCCAAAGGTCGACAATATATCAGCGCGTCCAAAAGGCAGCCCCTTCGACGGGGTGCGGCCGCCAGAGGCGGCCGCACCCCGAGCTTCGCCATCGTCAGGCGCGAATCTCCTGCCGCTGGAACGCGACATAGGCGATGGTGAAGACCAGAATCATCGCGGCCAGCAGCCCGGCGAGCTGCGGCCAGATGAGAAGGACACTTTGCGAGAAGGGCAACGGCGCGCCCATGATGGCGCCCTGCAACTGCCCCATGAAAATGAGGCCGAGCGCCCGGGTCGCCGGATTGAGCAGCCCCAACGTCATCTCGCCGAACAGCGTATAGGGCGAAATCCGCGATATCCCCTGCTGGAGCTCGGCGTTGGACACCACCGACATCGGGCTGAGCGGATCGACCGGAGCAAGCGCGCCGGCGAGCAGCGGGGCGAGCATCGACCAGAAGATGGTAAACAGCAGCCACAGGGTGAGTGCCGCCAGCGCCGACGTCGCCGGCGACCGGAACAGGGTGGAAAACAGGAGCGCCACCGCCAGCCAGACGCCGGCATAGGCCAGCGAGCAGATCAGGAAGGTGACGCCGCGCAAGACCTCCTCACCGCTCGGCGGGAGGCCGAGCAGCAGGATGCCGAGGCCGGTCATCAGCAGCCACAAGGTCACGAGGCAGATGGCCAGAACGATCAGTCCGCCGAGGAATTTGCCGGCGAGCAGCGCATCGCGATAGATCGGCTGCGCGAGAATCCGGCTCATGGTGCGCCGGCTGTACTCGCCGTTGATGGCGTCAAAGGCGAGCGCGATCGACACCAGCGGCAAGAGGAAGCCGAGGAACGACACGAAGGACGGCAGCGGCTGACGCGCCGTGGTGAACAGGCGCAGGAAGAGGAAGGGATCCTGGCCGATGGTCTGCTTGATCTCGCCGATCGCGCCGTAGATCGCGCCGATCGCCGTCAGGATCACGAGGAGCATCACCAGATGGATACGGGCGCTGGTCAGATGGTCCGCCGCCTCCTTCAGGGCAACGGTCGACAGCCCGGTGAAAGGCGAACCTTCACGCCGCATCGCGCGCCTCCTCGGCTTGCTCGAAGTAGCGGACATAGACCTCGTCGAGGCTGGTCCGGCTGATGGTCATGTTGCGGAGCAGTCCGCCGGCATCGACCACCCGCCTGGCGATCTCGGGCCGCACGTCGCGATTGGCGTCGACGCGGGTGGTCGCTTCGGTCATCCGCGTCACCGCGCCGATGCCGTCGATCCCCGCAAGGGCTTCCGCAAGGTCGACTCCCTCCGCCTCAACCTCGATGACAAAGGCCCCACCAAGCACCTCGCGAGCAAGGTCGGGGACCTTGCCGATCAGCCCGATATGGCCCTTGCGGAAGAGCGCCACGCGGTCGCAGATCGACTGGACGAGGCCGAGAAGGTGCGACGACAGCACGATGGTCATGCCGTCGGCGCGCAGCTCGCCGATCAGCCCGAGCAACTCCTGGGTCGCCTGCGGATCGAGGCCGTTGGTGGGCTCGTCAAGAATGGCAATGCGTGCTTCCTTGACCAGCAGTTCCGCGATGCCAAGCCGCTGGCGCATGCCGTGGGAGAAGGTGGAGACGCGCTGGCGGGCGACATCGCCCAATCCGACCCGGTCGAGCGCCTTGTTGATCCGGCTGGCGCTCTCGGTCGAGTCGAGGCCGATGAGGCGGGCCGTATAGGCCAGATTCTCAAAGGCCGACAGGTGGTCGTAGAAGCCGACCATGTCCGGCAGATAGCCGACGCGACGCTTCACCTGGAGGGGGCGGCGCAACGGGTCGAAGCCGAGCACCGACACCGTCCCGCCGGTCGGTTCAGTCAGGCCGAGCAACATCAAGATCGTCGTCGTCTTGCCCGACCCGTTCGGTCCGAGCAAGCCGAACACTTCGCCCGCCTCGATCTTGAGGTCGATGCCGTCGACCGCGACGGTATGTCCGTAGCGCTTGGTCAGTCCGTTGACCTCGATGACTGTATCGCTCATCGCCGGCCATACCTCGTCACCGCAACCGCCAGGACCACGACCGCGGCGCCGATGACACCGAGACCGGCGATGCCCCACATCGTCGAGGTCAGCACCGTCACGCGGAAGTTGGCGCTGTCCGAGGCACCGTCACCGGTGGCCCGCACCGAGACGACATAGTCGCCGGCGATCGCCTTGTCGGACGGCGTCATGCTGACGGCGACCTGCGCCTGCTGATCTGGGCCGAGGGCGTCGATGGCCTTGGGATCGAAGGCGATCTTCCAGCCGGACGGCGCGCCGGCGTTCAGCTTGACGTTCTGGACCGGGGCGGTGCCGCTGTTGGCAAGCGTGAAGTCGAAGGTGCGCTCCTTGCCGGCCGTGGCGTCGCCGGACAACCGTCCCTCGGGGCCGGAAAGCGCCAGGGTCGGCTGCCCGGTCACGTCGAGGACGAGCTTGGTGGCGGCCTGCAGCGTCGGGCTCGCGACCTGGACGATCACGGGATACTGACCGGCGGCGACATTATGAGCTGGCGTGACGCTGACCTTCAGATCCTTGGATTCGCCCGCCTTGATCGGGATACTGGTGAGTTCCTGG
>Ga0210124_1001250_pt1 | contig 11245 bp, 9 predicted proteins | sample Muzzi_PWC_D2_FD_185554 | JGI IMG/M metagenome (GOLD analysis project Ga0210124, IMG submission 185554) | Wetland microbial communities from San Francisco Bay, California, USA, that impact long-term carbon sequestration - Muzzi_PWC_D2 (SPAdes) | ecosystem: Environmental > Aquatic > Marine >...
GGGGGGCCCGGCTGATGACCACCAGCCCGAGGATCAGGGCGACGGCCGTGGCCAGCAGCGGGGGGAGGGAGCGATACCACATGGCTAGGGGCTAGGGGCTAGGGGCTAGGGGCTAGGGGCTAGGGGGCTCGTAAACAGTCAGCAGGCGCGGCTAGCTGTCAAGGACCGGGGGGAAGGCGACACCGACGAGCGGCGCCAGCATCCCCCCTCCCGATCCGGGAGCCCCCCCGGACTGCGGCCAACGTCACTGGGGTAGGAGCTCAAGCAGGTGCGGGATGCTCAAGGCGGCAAACTGCGACAGGACCTGGGACGCGACCTCCGGGCCATCCTCCCCCACCCCCGTCGACAGGCGAACGAAGGCGGCATCCGTACGGTGGTAGCGCAGGGCATGGTCCACCATGAATAGCTTCAACGCGTACTCGTTGGTCGTGAAGCGCGGCCCCATCTGGTACCAGTAGAGGAAGAGCATCTGCGCGCGGCCCTTGCCGTAGAGGGCCTCGCGGGCGGCAAACCCGCCACCCGGCAGGCGCGGGTCATGGAGCTCGCGGTCCCGACTCCACACCGGCGCCCATCCCCCGCCCGGCAGGCAATGCTTCGGCGAATGAATCTGCATGCCCTCGCGCTGCGAGGCGTAGTAGCCCACGTACAGGTCGAGGCGGTCCCCGTTTGGCCGCAGATAGTGGCGCAGCAGCGAGTCACTCACCTTGAGCTGCTCGTAGACGTAGTCCTCCCACCGGTCGTCGGCACCGGTCCACTCGCCGAGATGCAGGGGGAACTCCGCAAGCGGCCGCTCCATGGGCACCACCTCTGCGAAGGGCCGTGCGTGCACCCAGAGGGCCACTCCGACAACCAGCGACGCCGCCACGAGGAAACGCCAGACCATGTCTACTCCGCCCGTGTGCCGAGCCAGCGACCCGCCCGTTGCAGGACGAGACCGAGCACGAAGAGCATGACCAGCGCCGTGCCGAACACGACCAGGCCGGCGAACTCGTGAAAGAATCCCATCGCCATCTCCACGCCATAGTAGTGGGTGAGAAACGCGGTGCCGACGATGCGCACCATGTTGGTGAAGATGGCGATCGGGATCGCCGCCAGGGTCAGGATCCAGCGGGATGTCTTACCCCGCTGGGTCAGGTAGGCGAACGCGGCCGCCAGGGCGAGGAGGGATACGAGCGAGCGTATGCCGCTACACGCATCGGCGACCTGCAAGGTGGTGGACTCCAGATAGATGACGTTGCCCTCGGCGTAGATCGGGATCCCCATCGCCAATACCACGCCGGTCGCCACCCGTGCCGCCATGAGCTTGAGCGGGAAGGCGATGGAGTCGTAGACGATGTACGGCAAGGGCACCATGAAGAAGAGATATCCATAGGGAAAAGCGAGCCTGCGTAACGCCGGCATCCCCAACAAGAAGAGGATCCCCCCACCGATCACGATCAAGAACGACACCCGCTTGGTGAACTGCTCGGCGCCGACCTCGCCGAGCACCAGGGCGACGACGCCGAGGAAGATTAGGCCGAGCCCGAAACAGCTCGGTCGCCACTCCAGTTCCGCCAAGCGCTGGCGATGAATCCACAACGCATAGGCGGAGACGAACGGCACGAGGAAGCCGTGAGAGTAGTTGTCGTCCCGTGCCCAGTCCGCGCCCATCCCTGCCAGCACCGGCCCGTACGCGGCTGCCGTCACCAGACAGAACGCGGCGAGCCACCCCCAATGGGAGGGCGTCAGCCGCGCGCTCGAATCCCCGCTCGTGGTCATGAATGCCCCGCGCTCCTACCGCCCGTTTCGACCGTTCGAGAATGGGTCATGATCGGTGGCAGGGAAAACCGCAAGATGCCGTCGCTGTCGACTACCACGGTCTCCCCCTTGGTGTCGCCCGTCGGTGTCAGCGACACCCCTTCGGACCCCGGCGTCAGCCGATAGCGCTGACCGGGGGAAAGGCCGAACAGGAGATGGCGTGTAGCGGTGCCGCCGGCCTCCAGGCCATAGCGGATCGGGCCGTCTACCGGCCGGTTGTCGAACCGGCGGTTGAACAGCACGTACACGGATTCGGTGGGGCTCTCGATGCGGGCACCGACCAGGTCGCCGGTCACCGCCAGCGATGCCACCCGATACGGGTCCGGCTGATCGGCCTCCAGCGCGACGAGGACATGCAGGAAGAGGTCGTCTTCGCGCTCCTTGCCAGGGGAGATCTCGATGCGCCATGAGCCCGGCTCGTCCGGCCCGCGCAGGGGATCGGGCACGACCTCCTGGTCGCGCTTGTCCTGATTGTAGTTATGGCCGCCGATGTCGAACTCATGACCCCGACCACCGACGGTGGCAAGCCTGGCATCCTCGGGCAGCAGTGACGTCACGACCAGCTTGCCGTTGTACTGATACCATTTGCGCCGGTCGCCCCCTGCGTAACGCAGCCCCCAGTCCCAGTTGTGGCCGCCCCGCACGCGATCGTCCCGCAGGATGGTCACGGTCCGTCCCGCAATCTGCGGCTCATTGATGGTGTGGAGCAGCCACCGCTTCTGGAAGGAGCGATCGAAGGCCGACACCCGATCGAACACCACGAAGACCTCGGGGCGAAGGTACAGGAAGTCACGCAGCCAACGCCGCACGCGCCGGGTGCGGGCGCGGTAGTCGGGACACCAGCCGCCGCTATGCGAATTGGTATACGCCGCCGTGACGTCACCGAGGGCGTAGACGAAGCCATCTTCCAGGCGGGCCGTCAGGATGTCGCCCATCTCGTAGTCGTCCCGCGCCGCCTGCCAGTCGGCGAGAGAATCCGGAGAGAGGTTGTAGCCCCCCGAACCGACGCGCCGCTGGCCGCCGTCATTGGGCAGATCGGCAACGCCCATCCACTTGGACAACGGCCCGACGCGGCTCAGCGCCTTACGCAACAGGCGGTGGTGCGCCAAGAAGGATGACACGGCGTAGGTGTCGCTCGGATCGGTCACCGTGATGCAGTTATGGGCGATGGTCTGCATCTGGTACTTCAGGTGGTGGTCGCTGTTGTAGCCGGCGGCGTAGGTCCCGCTGTCGATCGCCAGGGCGCCGCGGCGATAGATGTTGAAGTGGCCGGAGTCGAAGTGCTGGTGGCTCCAGAAGTTGTCGCCGACCCGAAAGCTGGCAAATACCGCGTCCTCGCTCCAGTCGCTGCGCATCGTCAACAGCCCGATCCCCTGGAAGAAGTGATGTGGCGGTAGCTCGGCCACGGGTCGCATCTTCGGGTCCGGCCCATCCGGCGGCCACCATGGCCAGGCGCCCGGACCGAGGTTGTCCTTGAAGCCGCGCCCTGCGGTCAGCCACCAGCGACCGTACGGGTTGTCGTAGATCCGTACCAGCTCCTCCATCCCATCGAAGCCCTTCAACGCCGGAGTGTTGTCATCGCCGCTACGCAGGGAGGTGCTGTCCGGACGCAGGGTATAGATGGGGTAGTAGATGAGGTCCTCCAGCCACGCGTTCTCGTGGAACAGGTCGCGGCCCGTGGCGCTCCCCCAGGAGAGCAGGGTCGGCGCGAGGATCTTGCCGAGCCCGATCCGCATGTAGGTGATGCCTTCGTGCCACCCCCCACCGCCGCCGATGATCTGCTGCCACACCGGCAGGTAGATGTCGAACAACACATGGTGAGCAAAGCGGATGAGGGGCTCGGAGTCGGGGTGATCCGGATAGCTGGCGAGGGCACCCAGGAAGATCGAGCTCTTCAGCCGGTGGTAGCCGACGTCGTTGTACGGGCTGACGCGAATCTCCCGGTAGTAATCACATGCCTTGCCGGTTTCCGTGACGATGCGGTTCAACAGCCGCTCGCGCGTGGCCTCGTCCAGGTCATCGTAGAACCAGTCGTAAATCACGGCGAGCACGTCGATCTTGTGAAACCACCAGCCCTTGAATGGGTCGTCGACGAGGCGTTCGATCTGCGCAAGAAGGGCCGGATCACGGGTCGCCTGATACGCGAGGAATAGGTGCACGTAGTCCGCGTGGCTCCCGGTCCGCCGTAGCTTGCGCAGCGCCTCCGGGTCAGCGGCGAGCCGGCTCAGATAGGCGCGGTCGGGATGCGGCAGGCGCGGATGGGCCACCCGGTAGTGCTCGCCGACGAGCCGCGAATCCACCTGCTGGCCGGCGGCCGGGCCGGCACTCAGGAGGAGGGACAGCAGGACCAGCCAGATTGGAGCGAGGATTCTCACCACGGCAACGGACGCGTCACGAGGCCACCCGATTGACCTCGGCCACCCACCCTGCATCAACCGCCATCGGCCGTAAACCACTGAACGCCCGGTGGCAGTTCTACGTTTGCCAGCATGCCATCCCGAAGGCGCCGTTCCAGCTCCCGTTCGTGGCGCCCGAGGCGGTCCTTGACCTGGTAGAGGCGACCCTTGCGCGACTGCACTTGCCCCAGGCGGTCCCCTGCCGCCAGACGCCGGATCGCCTCGGCATAGACCGGTGCGCTGTCCCGCACCGCCCGCCAGAAGAGGGTGAGCTCTTCGTCCCCTGGTGCGACCGCTGGACGTACGTGGGCAACCAGCTTGCCGGTGTCGATCCCGGCGTTGATGAAGTGCAGGGTGCATCCCACCTGCTCCGGCTCGTTGTTGTACAGCGCCCAGAAGGTGCAATCCGCTCCCCGATAGTCGGGGGAGAGGCCGCCGTGGAGATTCAACATCCCCAGGCGCCCGCGTTCGAGAAGGGCACCGCGGATCAGCGAGGTGCCGAACACGGCGATGACGTCGGGCCGCAACCGGTCGGCCAGCGCGACCACGTCCGGGTGGTTGATGTGCGGCACAGCGACGCGCAGCTCCGGTCGGTCCAAAGCCGGCGGCCGGTCATCGAAGAAGAACCGTGCCTCACCCCCATCCCCGTAGCGCCGGCGGTCACGTAGCCAGCGGTTCCCCTTGGACCACAGGGTGGCGGGTCGCAGCAGCTTGCGCACCTTCATCCACGTCCATTGACCGCCGGTCTCCTGCACGATCGCCACCACCGGCAAGGCGTCGCACAGGAAGTTGGCCACGTACAGGTGACGTGGCGAACCGCCGCACAAGACCATCACGTTCGGTCTGGTATCGGCCTGCGTGTTCACCTCACCTCCTCCACGGCCTCCTGCCGTGTTGATTCAGCCGCCGGCACTGCCCCGTCGAAGCCCAGATCCATGAGCAGGGCGTCGGCGAAGAACTTGGCCGCCCAGTTCGGAAACTCGAAGCGCGAGTATCCGCCCCAGATCGGCATCGAGCCGGCGATCGCCCCGGCCACCTCCGGTCGCCCTCGGCGCCGCTGGGTCGCCTTGAGGTACCGGATCCCGCGCCGTGCAGGCTCCGCGAGGTCCTCCGCCCCGGTGATCTGTCGCAGGCGCAGCCAGTTGATCGCCATCTGGGCCACACCGGTGAGACAGCAATAGCCCGCGGTGGGGCGCCAGCCGTCGGCAAAGGTCCCGGCGATCGATCCGTCACGCTGCTGAATGTCGGCCAGGGCTCGTGCGGCGCTCAGGGCCGCGGTCACGAACCGCTCCTCCGCCAGCAAGGCGCCACCCTCCAGGAGACCCCGGATGGCGTAGGCGATGGTATGGGTGAAGGGATCGCGGTCGGGCACGAAGGCGGTGCTGGCGAACCAGCCGCTCGGGGTCTGCTGGGTGAGGGCCCACTCCATGTTGCGCCGCGCGGCGTCGCGCAGCCCGGGATCACCGGCTGCCTCCGCAGTGCGTAGCAGGGCCCACGCCGCCCGCGTGTTGTAGGTGTGCGGGCAACGATTGTGGACGTTGCGCCGCCAACAGCCGTCGTCGTCCTGACAGCGGGCGAGCCAGTGGCCTGCCTTCACCGCCGCCGCCAGGCAGTCGTCGTGGCCGAAGACCTCGAAGCCGGTGACCATGCCGTGCATGATCTGGCCGGTGTTGAACACCACCGGGAAACTGCCGCGCTCGCCGAAATGGCCGGGAAACGAGCCATCTGGATTCTGGATCGACAGCTCCCAGTCAAGGATGTGCTGCGCGCGCACCCGCAGCTCCGGCCGCGCCAGGGCGGTCGCCGCGTGGACCAGGGTCTCGACGATGTATCCGCTGGTCTCCGGGTAGCTCGGCAACCAGCCGTCCTCGAAGCTCCAGCCAGCCGAGACCCCCCCTTGGTCCGCGTGACCACGGCGAACATCCTGGGCCAGGCACAGCCAGTCGAGGGCCGACCGCAGGTGGGTGTGGTGGTCGCTGGCCGGCTGCCCCGGCCCACGGAACAGATCCGCGGCGATCAAACCGAGGTGTGCTGGCCGCCAGAGCCGGGCGCGCACGGGCAGGGTGAGGAGGCGGCGAATCATCTCTCGGGGGAAGGTGGCCCGACGGCCGTCACGGTGAGACGACCCGTCGCTCACCAAGGTTCTCGGGGAGCGGCACGTCGCTCACCACGTAGCGGAACTTACCGGAACGATCGGGAGGAATCTGCTGTTCCCGGTGGATCTGGATCTCTACCCCCTCCCCCATGCGCGCCGCCAGGCCCGCGGTGAGTTGACGCTCGACGGCTTCGGTCCACGACTCGGTGGCCACCACGCGGACGTCCAGCAGCTCGGGGACCGGTTGCCGCACCTTGAACTCCCCGACCCCGTCGGTGGCGCGCAGGACGTAGATCAAAGCCAGGGCGTGCATCACGGTACCGTCGGGCCGGACCACGAAGTCGGTGGATCGCCCCTCGACCTCCTGCAACACGTGCAGGCCGCGCCCCTCGCGGCATGGTTCCGGGGAGAGGGTGACGATGTCGCCGGTACGGTAGCGGATGAAGGGCTGAGCCTCCGAGCACAGGCCGGTCATGACCGCCTCGCCAGGCTGACCCACGGGCACCGGCCGGCCCATCGCGTCGAGCACCTCCAGAATGATGCTCTCGCTGGCCAACAACACCTGCTCGGCAGGGGTCTCGTGAGCGGTGAAACCGACGTCGCGGCTACCGTACTCGTTCGCCACCGGCACGCCGAAGACTCGCCCGATCAGCTCCCGCTGGTGGGCGTAGAGTGGCTCCCCGGTCGTGCACACCACTCGCAGGCCGGGCAAGGCGAGATCGGCCCCTTGCTGTTCCGCGCGCGCCGCAAGCAGGGCCACGGAGGAGGCGTAGCCGTACAGGCAGCGCGGCCGGAAACGCTGGATCGCCGCGATGTAGCGATCCATGACGGTTGGCGACATCTCGAAGGCGTTCAGGACGAGTTGATTGAGCAGCCGGTCACGTAGCGTCTTGATGTGGTCGGTCTTGAGCAGCTCCACCGGTGCACCCCACAGGTAGACCTCGCGCTCCCCGACATCGACCCCCCACCATCGCCGCGCCCGGATCCGGCCGGCCGCGTCCGACGCCTGACGCCGCCGGCCAAAGTAAAACACCAGGGGCTGGCCACTGGATCCACCGGTATTGTAGAGCTGCACGCCACCGCGCGCCCCGGGCCATGCGATCCCATCGCGATGTTGCCGGGCGTCCTCCTTGTCCATGGTGGGGAGGGCGCGCAGGTCGTCGAAGGTCAGCTCTTGCCGCCGTGTGGGATCGAGGCCCGCCTCGGCAAGACGGGACGCGTGCCATGGGCAGTGGCGCTGGGCCGTGCGCAGGAGGTCCAGCAATGCGTCAAGCTGCCCCTGCTCCACCTCCGTACGATTCCACCACTGGCGCCGTTCCAACTCCCGCAGATACGCGAAGGTAGGGCGCCGCACCAGGCGCTCCTGAAGCGGATAGACAAGGTGTTTCGCGACCGCTGGGATCATCATCGAGACGTTGTGGTGAGACGACCGGCCCTGGTTAGCCCACGGGTAGAAGGGATGAGTACACGGCGAAGAGCCGCGCACGCACCTCCTGCCACGTGTACCGCGTCGCCGCCTGCAAACCTGCCTCTCGCATTTGTCGGTAACCTGCGGCGTCGGTGTGAAGACGCAATACAGCGTCCGCCATCGCCGCTGAATCGTCCACCGGCGCCAGCAGCGCGGTGACGCCATCCTCGACCAGATACGGCACGCCGCCGACGCGCGTCGAGACCACGGGGACGCCGGACGCCATCGCCTCCAGGATCGAGATCGGCATGTTGTCCGCGCGGCTCGGATTGAGCGCGATGCGCGTGGCCCGGTAGAGATCGCCCATCGCCTGGTTGTCCACCTGGCCGGTGAACCGCACATACCCATCGATCCCCAGCTCGCGGGCGAGGCCCCGCAGCGCCTGCTCCTCGGGCCCCGCCCCGGCGATGGTGAGCCGCGCCGGCACGCCGCGCCGGTGCAGCATGGCGCAGGCGCGCAGGGCCGTGTCGATCCCGTAGAGCGCCTCCAGGTTTCGCGCCACCAGGAGGTGTGGCTCCTCCACCAACTCGGCCGCGGGCGAGAAGTGGGCGAGATCGACCACGTTGGGGACGATCGTCGTGGCCACGGCGAAGCCGGCGAAGATCTCTTGCAGGAAACCACTGGGTACCACGACGCGGTCGGCGGCGCGCAAGGTCGGCGCGACCCAGCGAAACTGCCGGGTGAAGAAGTCGCCCGCCTCGCCTCCCCGGTAGTTGAGGACCACCGGCTTGCCGAGGCGCCGGGCGATGCGCACGGTCGGGGTGGCGAAGAGGTGAAAGCTCCACCACGAGTTGGCCATGAGATGCACGATGTCCGCGCGCCGCACCGCTTGATACAGGCGCGGCAAGAAGCGCGCCGCGACCAGCGCCGCGCGTACACCTCGTACGGTCCGCAGCCAAGCCGGCGGCGCGTCATTGGTGCGCACCACCTCCACGGCCAACCCTTCGCCCTCCAGCAACCGGGCGAGCTGCCGCGTCTGGTTGGCCATGCCACCTGCCGGAGGCGGCAACGGCCCGACCAGGGCGACGCGCCGCCCCGCAAGCGACCCCGTCCCCGACATCGCAGCCGGAGCCGCCTCGGCCAGCACCGCCTCGCCGCTCATGCCGCCGCCCCCAGGGCATCGTCATACACCGTGCGATACCGGGCGACGATCGCCGCCCAGCTCCGTTCCTCGACCACGAACCGGTGGCCTGCCGCGTGGTAACGTGGCCACGCCTCGCGGTCCTGCAGCAGGTCCAGGGCCACAGCCGCCAGGTCGCGCGCGTCACCCGCGCGAAACAGGCGGCCAGTATCACCGTCACGGATCAGCTCGCGGTGCCCGCCCACGTCGGAGGCGACCACCAACCGTTCCATGGCCATCGCCTCCAGCGGCTTGAGGGGAGTGACCAGCTCGGTGATCCGCTTGGGCTTGCGCGGGTAGACGAGGAGATCCACCACGCCGTAATACCGGTCGATCTCCTGGTGGGGGACGCGACCGGTGAAGACCACCGCGCCATTCAATCCCCGGGCGGTGGCCTGGGCGCGCAGATTCTGCTCCTGGACCCCGCCGCCCACGAGGAGCAGCTGCGCGCCGGGGAGCCGGTCACGCAGGATGGCGAGGGCATCGACCGCCAGGTCGAGCCCCTCGTAGCCGTAGAACGAGCCGAGGAACCCGAGCACCGGTCCCTCCCCCAGGCCGAGGGCGCGCGCCAGCGATTCATCACGCACCACCGGACGGAACGATTCCAGATCGACGCCGTTGGGGATCACGGTGACGCGCTGCGCCGGTACGCCGCGCGAGACGATCTCGCGCCGCAATCCCTCACAGATGCAGGTGACGGCGGCGGCACGGCGCAATACCCAGGTCTCCAGGGCACGACTGGCACGGTAGCGCAGGCCGCCCTCGACCGCCGTGCCGTGGTCGACTGCCGCGTCCTCCCAGAATGCCCGCACCTCGTAGACCACCGGAATACCGAGCCTGCGGCCGGCGCGCACGGCCGCACGGCCACACAGGGCCGGCGAGTGGGCATGGAGGAGGTCCGGCCGGGTCTCCTCCGCGATCTCGATGATACGCCGCTCCAGCGCCGCCATCAGGGCCAGCTCACCGACCATCGGCAGCCCCGCGAGCCAGCCGGTGGGCGCCGGCGTCCGGTGAAAGACCCAGCCGGCCGCCTCCTCCGCCAGTCCGACCCCCTCCGGATGTTTCGGCGAGGTCAGGTGAACCGTCTCCCATCCCAACCTGTGCTGCTCACCCAGGATCGCCCGGGTGCGGAAGGTGTATCCGCTGTGGACCGGCAGGGAGTGGTCGAGGACGTGGAGGATGCGCATGACAGGGGAATTTCCGTCTTCCGTATCGCCGAGCGCCGGCAAAAAGGCAAGGTGGGGAAACGAGATAGGAGATAGGGGATGGGAGGTAGGAAAGCTTGCTACCCTGCATCGTCGCCGACCTAGCCCCTAGCCCCTAGCCCCTAGCCCCTAGCCCCTAGCCCAAAGCCATGCATCCCCTCGGCTCCCACGCCGTGCCCGCGCCGGGACCGCGGCCGCCGTTTGCCCCGGCGTTTCTCGACCCGCTGCTGCGTCATTTTCTCGCCGAGGATCTGGGCGACGGCGACCTCACCTCCAGGGCCTGCTTTCCCGACCCCGCGAGACGCACCCAGGCGGTGATCCGCAGCCGCGAGGCGTGTACGGTCGCCGGGGTGACCGTCGCCGCCAGGGTCTTCGCCCTGACCGATGATGGCCTGCACCCGACGCCGCGGGTGACGGACGGCACCCGGGCCGAAGCCGGGGACCCGCTGCTCACCATAGAAGGACCGATCGTCGCCCTCCTGTCGGCGGAGCGGGTGGCGCTCAACCTCCTGCAACGGCTCTGCGGGGTAGCGACCATGACGGCGCATCACGTCGCGGCGGTGGCCGGCACCGGCGCGGCCATCTGCGACACGCGTAAGACCACGCCCGGACTGCGCCTGCTCGAGAAGTACGCGGTCCGGTGCGGCGGGGGCACGAACCACCGCCTCGGCCTCTTCGATGGCGTGCTGATCAAGGACAACCACGTCGCGGCATGTGGCTCGGTGGCCGAGGCCGTGGCCCGCGCCCGCCGGCACGCGCCTGCGGGCGTCCCGATCGAAGTAGAGGTGGACTCCCTGGCCCAGATTGCGGAGGCGGTCGACAGCGGCGCCGACATCATCCTCCTCGACAACATGGACGTGGCGACCCTGCGGGCGGCGGTGATGGAGGTCGCCGGCCGCGTGCCCCTGGAGGCGTCTGGCGGCGTGACGTTGGAGACGGTTGGCCGCGTCGCCGCCACCGGCGTACAGTTCGTTTCCGTCGGTGCCCTCACCCATTCCGCACCGGCCATCGACCTCTCGTTGGAGCTGTGACGGCGATGTCCCTCTCGCAATCGGGTCTCGAAGAAACCCTCGCCCCGATCCCGTGGATCACCGACATCCACTTCTTCGACACCCTCGAGTCGACCTCCCACCACGCTCGGCAGATGGCGCGCGATGGCGCCCC